>OLYM01000152.1_pt1 | contig 26963 bp, 20 predicted proteins | sample 1673691 | NCBI WGS metagenome assembly OLYM01 (sample SAMEA103958123, study PRJEB25191) | human gut metagenome | reverse complement strand
AACTGGAACCTTTGACAAACCAAGATAGAGCAATAAAGGAAAAACACATAGCTGAGGTGAGAGCGAGACTGGAAAGTGAAGAAAAATGTCCCCTATGTGGAGGACAGCTTGTTCTGCGCACAGCAAGGCAAGGAACAAATGCTGGGCATCAATTCGTTGGGTGCTCCAATTATCCAAGGTGCAGATATACAAGAAATCTGTAACTCTCCAAAAGCAGGTTTTACAAAATCCCGCTTGAACCGGCGGGGGAAGTTTGGTACAATAGGCGGCATATAGGGCATGGCCGCGCGCCGGGGCCCTGCCGGGGGCGGGGCCGGGCCGCAGGCCCTTTCGGTGCAGCCGAAAGCCGCAAGCGGAGCTTGCGGGCCCGCCCGGAGGGCGGGCGGCCTGCGGCCCGGTTCCCGCACCCTGCACAAGCCCCCGAAGGAGAAAGGAGCAAACCATGATCTTACGATATCTTGCGGCTGCGGCAGCAGCCTACCTGTTGGGCAGCATCAGCACCGGCGTACTGTTAAGCCGGGGACTGTTCCACGATGATGTACGGCAGCATGGCAGCGGCGGCACCGGCGCCACCAATATGCTGCGCACCTTCAAGCTGAAGGCTGCGCTGGCGACCTTTGCGGGGGACGCCGCCAAGGCGGCGGCTGCCGTTTTGCTGGGGCGTGCCATCGCCGGGTTTGACGGCGGGTGCGTTGCGGCGGTTTTTGTCATTGTGGGGCATATGTGGCCGCTGTTTTTCGGCTTCCGGGGCGGCAAGGGCATTGCCTGCACAGTGGGGGCGGCTGCGGTGCTGTACCCCGTCCTGCTCCTGCCGCTGGTGGTGCTGTGGGGGATCCCGGTGCTTCTCACCCGGTACATTTCGCTGGGTTCCATCATCGGCGGGGTCGCACTGACCCCGGCGGTAGCCGCCTGGTGCCACGGGCAGGGGCTGGCGCCGGCCATTCCCGTAGGGTGCGCTGCCGCCATGACGCTGCTGATCCTGTGGGCGCACCGGGAGAATATGGTGCGGCTGGCCCGCGGAGAAGAAAATAAGGTTTGATGCCGTAGGTCGCTGCAAGGGGCAGGGCCGGGGCACAGCCCCGCCCGCCTGCGGCGGGCGACACGAGCTTCGCTCGTGTGTTTCGGCGGAGCCGAAACGGGCTGCGCCCCGGTTCCCCGCACCCTGTACCGGCCCCGATAGAGAAATATGACCCGCCGGCCTTCCGGCAAGGAGGAGAAAATGAAGATCGCTGTACTGGGCAGCGGCGCATGGGGCACCGCCCTTTCGCTGCTGCTGCAAAAAAACGGCCACGAGGTCACCCTGTGGTCCTACTGCGAGGAGGAATGCAGCGCCCTGCGGGAGCGCGGCGAGAATAAAATGCTGCCGGGCGTCCCGCTGCCGGAAAGCCTGCCCCTGACCCACCGGGAGGATGTCGTGGCGGGCTGCGGGCTGGTGGTCTTTGCGCCGCCCAGCTACGCCATGCGGCAAACCGCCCTGCGGGTCAAGCCGTACCTGATGCCGGAGGCGGTGCTGGTAACGGTGGCCAAGGGCGTGGAGCCGGAAAGCGGTCTGCGGATGTCCGAAATACTGGCGGAGACGCTGCCGGGGCATCCCATTGCGGCGCTTTCGGGGCCTTCCCACGCCGAGGAGGTAGCAAGAGAAATGCCCACCGGCTGTGTTGCCGCCTGCGCCGACCGGGCAGTCGCCGAATGGCTGCAGGGCATCTTTATGAACCCGTCCTTCCGGGTTTACAGCAGCACCGATATCACCGGGGTGGAGCTGTGCGGCGCCGCCAAAAATATTATTGCGCTGGCGGCCGGCATGGCCGAGGGCATGGGCTGCGGCGATAACGCCAAGGCGCTGATGATGAGCCGGGCGCTGGTGGAGCTTTCCGCACTGATAAAGGCGGCGGGCGGAGAGGAAACCACCTGCTTCGGGCTGGCCGGCATGGGGGATATGATCGTGACCTGTACCTCGCCCCATTCCCGCAATCACATGGCAGGCGTTGCCATCGGGCAGGGGGCGCAGGTGGCCGGTGACCTGGGCGAACGCCGTGCGGTGGTGGAGGGCTACTATGCCGCCCAAAGCGTTACGGCGCTGGCCGAAAAGCTGGGGGTGCGTATGCCCATCTGCCGGTGCGTCCACGCCATTCTGTTTGAGGGGAAAAACCCCTCCGCCGCACTGACCGAGCTGATGCTGCGGGATAAACGAAGTGAATTTTAATGGCAAGGCCCCCGGAGGGGAAGCGGCAGGCTTCCTTTCCAGGGGCGGTTTTTTCTTTGCGGGGGCTTTCCGGGCGCAGCCCGAACCGTCCTCCGGACGGTTCCCGCGGCCGCAGGCCGCGGCGGCGGTGCGAAGCACCGCCGGGGCTGCGCCCTCCCAGGCTCACAGCAGGGTAATTACCCCGATGCAGCCGGCCAGCAGCACCACCCCCAAAAGGAGCAGCATCCAGAAGACCCATCTGTTATCCACGCAGCGCAGCACATAGCTCCGCTGCGGCCTTTGCGGGTCGAACCAAACCGGCAGCACCGTTCCCACGGGGTACTGCTCCGCCATAGGGTTGCGGCTCACTCCGATGATAGAATTGCTCCTGCGCTCGATGTGCAGAACCCCGTTTTTCTCATAGCAGCGGCAGGCATTCCCCGCAAGCAGGGTACTGACGGTCCGGCTTACATATCCCCGGTAGCGGGGCCCGGTCACCCGGTATTCCCGCCCCTCTGCCGTATAGCGCACCACCGGCAGATGCACCGCACTATTCTCCCCGCCGTAGCAGACGGCGCTGTATCCCGTTACCGTCCCGTTGGTACGGCAGGTGCAGCGCTGCTCCATCACCAAATACCGATAACCGACGGTAAAGGCCAGCAGGAGCAGAACGCCCCCGCCCACGCCCAAAAATAGCCCGAACACCAGCTTGATGATCTCCGTCTCCGTCATTCTCTCGTCCCCTTTCTCCGCGGTGCCTTCTCCACAAAGATAGCGAACCCCTGTGAAAAAGTCAAGCCCGGAAAAAATCCCCGCCGTGCAGCGGGGATTTTGGTTTATTCTTGCGGCAGGTCTACCTTAATGGCCAGCTCGGCCAGGGATTTATCCTCCACCTCGGCGGGGCAGCCGCTCATCAGCTCGCTGGCGTTCTGCACCTTGGGGAAGGCAATGACCTCCTTGATGGACTCCTTGCCCAGCAGCAGCATCACCAAACGGTCCAGGCCGAAGGCCATGCCGCCGTGGGGCGGTGCGCCGTACCGGAATGCCTCCAGCAGGAAGCCGAAGCGCTCCTCGGCGCTTTCGGGGGTGAAGCCCAGTGCCACCAGCATCCGCTCCTGCAGCTCCATGGTGTTGATACGGATGGAACCGCCGCCGACCTCGCAGCCGTTCATGACCATATCATAGGCACGGGCGCGGCAGTGGCCGGGGTCGCTCTCGATCATATCGAGATCCTCCAGCATGGGGCAGGTGAAGGGATGGTGCTTCGCCATGTAGCGCCCCTCCTCCTCGCTGTACTCGAACAGCGGGAACTCGGTGACCCACAAAAGGTCGAAGGTGCCCGGCTCGATAAGACCGAGCTTCTGGGCAAGGTGGTTGCGCAGCTGGCCCAGCGCATCATAGACGACTTCATTCTTGGCGTCGGCCACAATGAGCAGCAGGTCGCCCTCCTCGGCATCCAGCGCCTTGTGGATGCCGGCGATCTCCTCCTCGGTGAGGAACTTTTCAAAGCTGGAGGAACGTCCCTCGTGGGTCCAGCGGGTGTAGGCCAGCCCCTTGGCACGGTAGGTCTTTACAAAATCGGTCAGCTTATCGATCTCCTTGCGGGAGAGCTTTTCGGCAGCGCCCTTGGCATTGATGCCCCGCACCGAGCCGCCCCCGGCGATGGCGCCGGAGAATACCGCAAAGCCGGTATTCTTCAGGATCTCGGAGAGATCGTGCAGCCGCAGGTCGAAGCGGGTATCGGGCTTATCGATGCCGTAGTTATCCATGGCGTCCTGGTATTTGATGCGGCGGAAGGGGGTCTCGAGCTCCTTGCCCAGTACCTCCTTAAAGACGCGCTTCATAAAGCCCTCGTTCATCGCCATGATGTCCTCCTCATCGATGAAGGACATTTCCACGTCGATCTGGGTGAATTCCGGCTGACGGTCGGCACGCAGGTCCTCATCACGGAAGCAGCGGGCGATCTGCATATAGCGGTCAAATCCGGAGCACATCAAAATCTGCTTATACAGCTGGGGGGACTGGGGCAGCGCATAGAATTTACCCTGCTGCACACGGCTGGGCACCAGGTAGTCACGGGCGCCCTCCGGGGTGGATTTGATGAGCACGGGGGTCTCGATCTCCAAAAAGCCGTTGGTATCGTAGTAGTCACGGGCCACCTTAACAATGCGGTGGCGCATGGCGATGGCGTTCTGCATTTCGGGGCGGCGCAGGTCCAGGTAGCGGTACTTCAGGCGCAGCTCCTCCTTTACGCCCTTGCTGTCATCGCTGATGGCAAAGGGCGGGGTGTTGCTTTCGGCCAGCACCCGCAGCTCGGTCACATACACCTCCACCTCGCCGGTGGGGATCTCATGGTTGACCGACTCCCGCTGACGCAGCACGCCGCGGGCCATCAGCACATATTCGGCACGCACCCGCTGCGCCTTGGTCAGCACGGCGGGGTCGGTATTATCATCGAAGGCCAGCTGCACGATGCCGGTACGGTCCCGCAGATCGATAAATACGAGGGTGCCCATATCACGGGTTTTCTGCGCCCAGCCGCATACCACCACTTCCCGGCCGATCATTTCCGGGGTGACGGTGCCGCAGTAATGGGTGCGCTTGAGGCCTTGCATGGTATCTGCCATAAGTTTTGCACTCCTTTTGTTTTAGGGATAATGCTTTCCCGGTACAGGGCGGCCACGCCTCCGCTTTTTGTCGGGACGACCTCGTCCGGTCGCCCTCCCCCGCTGCGGCGCGCCCGCCCGCTTCTGCCCGGTGAGCAAAATCTGACTTATTAACAACTAATTATAGCACGAATAGGGGCGGTGTCAAAGGGTTTTGCAAAAAAGAAACCGCCGCCCGGCGGGAAGGGCGCAAAACGGCGCCAACCGCCATCGCCCCGCCGCAAAGAAAACCCCCGCCTGCGTTTGCGGCCAGCGGGGGAAATGGGTTCAGCGATCGATCTTCTCGGCGGCTTCGGCGGCGGCCGCAAACCATCCGTTCTGCATCTCGGTCTCGAATTCCGGCAGGAAATGCGCAAGGGATATGGGCTTGGCGGTGCCGGTGGCCATCTGCTTCAGCTGGGCGGAGCCGCTTTGCAGCTCGCTGTCCCCCAGCACCATGCTGTACAGGGCGCCGATTTTATTGGCATACTTCATCTGGGCCTTGACGCTGCGCCCCATCAGGTCGCACTGGACGGCATAGCCCTCCCGCCGCAGCTGGGTGGTCAGCCGGAACGCCTCCTCGGCGGCCGCCTCTCCCATCGAAGCGATATAAAGGTCGCACTGCTGCGGCTCGGGGAAATCGCAGCCCTGCTGCTCCATCACCATGATCAGCCGTTCCAGCCCCATGGCAAAGCCGATGCCCTCGACATCCGGGCCGCCCAGCTGACGACTCAAGCCGCCGTAGCGCCCGCCGCCGCACAGCGCCGGGAAGCCGGGAACGGAGATCTCAAAGACGGTGCGGGTGTAGTAGTCCAGCCCCCGTACGATGCCGGCATCGATGGTAAAGGGGATATCGGCATCCTTTAAGAGGGTCTGCACCTTTTCAAAATGGTCCCGGCAGTCCCCGCACAGGTAGTCCAGCACCCGGGGTGCACCCTTGGCGATCTCGCCGCAGACGGGGGATTTGCAATCCAGGATGCGCATGGGGTTTTTCTCCAGACGCTCCCGGCAGGTCTCGCACAGCTCCTCCCGGCGCCCCTCGAAATACGCCCGCAGCGCCTTGTGGTATTCCGCCCGGCAGGTGGGGCAGCCGATGGAATTGACGGCAAGGGTCAGGTCCTTCAGCCCCAGGGTCTGCATTCCCTCCCACGCCAGGGAGATGACCTCGGCATCGGTGACGGGCCCGGTGGCGCCGTAGCATTCCACCCCGAACTGGTGGAACTGGCGGTAGCGCCCCCGCTGTGCCTTTTCATAGCGGAAGCAGTTGAATACATAGCTGACCTTGAGGGGCAGGGCATCGCCCAGCAGCCCGTTTTCAATGGCCGCCCGGCAGATGCCGGCAGTCCCCTCCGGGCGCAGGGTAACGGAACGGTCGCCCTTATCGGTAAAGGTGTACATTTCTTTATTTACCACATCGGTGGTATCGCCCACGCCGCGCAGGAACAGCTCGGTATGCTCAAAGGTGGGGGTGCGGATTTCGCCGTAGCCGTACAGCGCCGCCGTGGAAAGCAGGGTGCGCTCGACATACTGCCAGCGGGGGGTCTCGGCGGGGAGAAAATCATTGGTGCCGCGGGGGCGGGTGGTGAGGATGGCCATAGGGGGTACTTCCTTCCTTTTTACGAAATGGCGGCATAGCGCCGGTCTGTGGTTTATTTTATCACAGCTTTGCCCAAAAGGGAAGAGGGTAGGGGCGCAGCCCGTTTCGGCTCCGCCGAAACACACGAGCGAAGCTCGTGTCGCCCGCCTGCGGCGGGCGGGGCTGCGCCCCCGGGCCCTCCCCCCGCACAATTGCGGGCGGTCAGGCTTTATTGTCTGCTCCCCCGGCTGCCAGGGCTTTCAGCAGCTCCATGGCGCGGCGGTACCCGGCAAAGCCCAGCCCTACTACGCTGGCTTTGGCCGCCATCGCCACATAGCTGCGGTGACGGAACTCCTCCCGGCGGCTGGGGTCGGAGAGATGCACCTCAATGACCGGCAGCGAAACCGAAAGCAGTGCGTCCATCAGGGCGATGCTGGTATGGGTATAGCCCCCCGCATTGATGATGATGCCGTCCGCCCCCTCATAATAGGCGCGGTGCACCTCATCGATGAGGGCGCCCTCGTGATTGGACTGGAACACCTCGATTTGAAGGCCCAGCTCCCCGGCGGCCCGGTGCAGGTAGTGCTCCAGGTCGGCATAGCTTTCCTTCCCGTATATTTCCGGCTCCCGAATGCCCAGCATATCCAGGTTGGGGCCGTTGATGATAAACAGTTTCATGGTTTTCCCCCGTTCGGTTGATTTTTGTGAACGCTTCGGATAAAGCCCGTGCAGGGGGCCCATTCGGGCCGCAGACCCGGCGGCTCCGCCGCCGCAGCGGGCTCCGCCCGCCGGGCCGCCCCCTGCGGGGGCGGCCGGCCTGCGGCCCGCCTTCCCCCTCCCGGCTCTCTGCTAAAACTGCCGGAACCCCCGTACCGCCGCCTCTGCAGCGGCCTCGGGCGCCCCGCTGTTCTCTACGGTAAAATCGGCAGCCGCCCGGTACAGCGGCTCCCGCCGCCGGGCCAGCTCCCGTATGTCGCCGGAAAGCGGCCGGCCGGCGGTTTGCAGCTGCGCCACGGGGCGCTGCAGCCGGCACAAAAGCCCGTTTTCCCGCAGGGCGCAGATGTTCTCCTCCCGCAGCACCGCACCGCCCCCCGCCGCTATCACGCAGCCGGTTTTGGCGGCCAGCCCGCGGATCAGTACCTCCTCCCGTTCCCGGAAGTACAGCTCCCCGTGGGTCAGCAGCTCCTCCTCGGGGGTGATGCCGTACTCGGCCCGGTACTGCTCATCGCAGTCGATGAATTCCCGGTTCAGCAGGGCGGCCGCCAGCCGTCCCACCGTGGTTTTGCCGCTTCCCGGCATCCCGATGAACACCAGATTGCGGCGCTCGGCCAGAATCTCCCGCCACACCTGCAAAACCGTTTCCTCCGCCGGGGTCGCCGCACCGAAGGCGTATTCCGCCGCCGCAGCCTGTGCGGTCAGCATCAGCAAGCCGCCGCAGGCGGGAATCCCCATGGCGGCAGCCTGCTGGCACAGTCGGGTCCGCAGCGGGTTATAAATCACATCCGCTACCCCCTTGCAGTGCGGGAATGCCCGAAGCTCCAGCGGGGAAACGCCGCTTTCCGGGGCCATCCCCACCGGCGTGGTATTGATAAGATAAAACGCCCGGTCCCCATACCGTTCGGCCAGATTTTCATAGTTCAGCTCCCCGGTGCGGCTCACCACCGCTATTTCGGCGGCACCCAGCTCCTCGGCGACAGCCTTTGCCGTATGGCCGGTCCCGCCGCTGCCCAGCATCACCACCGTTTCCCCCGTCAGGCTCCGGCCGTTCTGCCGCAGCAAAAAGGTTAACCCCGCAAGGTCGGTGTTGTCGCCGGTCAGGGTGCCGTCCGGCCCCTTTACCAGCAAATTCACGCTGCCGCAGCGCTGCGCCGCGGGGGTAAGTTGCGCGCAGTAGGGTAGCACCCGCCGCTTATAGGGGATGGTCACATTCACCGCCGCAAAGTCCTTTTCCCGCATAAACCGGTCAAATTGCTCCTCCGGCAGCGGATGCAGCTCATAGTTCACCCCGGCCAGCCGCCGGTGCAGCTGCGGGGAAATGCTGTGGCCCAGCGGCCACCCGATCAAGCCGTATTGCATCATGACCCTCCTTTTTACTTCCCGCTCCCGCCCGGTGCCGGGGGCAAGTCCTGCTCCCGCTTTTTGGTTGGATATAAAATCAGCCCTCTATCGGTGCTGTCCTTTGCAAATTGCGCTCCCGCCCTAGGGCGGGGAATAGGGCAAGCCCCTATCATTGCTGCTTATCGCAGGGCACTCCCGCTTTTGGTTTGGATATATGAACTTTCTTTTTTGTTCCGATTATTACGGGAGGAAAGCCCCGCTCCCGCTTTTTGGGCGGAATATAAAATCAGCCCGCTATCGGTACGGATTTTTGCAGGGCAGCCCGTTCAGGTTGGATATCATAGCCCTCCCTTTCGGGCAGGCGTGGGGGCAAATACCGATCCCCGCCGGCCACTGCAGGGTCAAGCGCAAGCCGCCCCCCGCTTTTTGCGGGATGCCGCACATTTTCCGCCTGCATCAAAGCCGCAGCCGGGCGGGCGCCGGTTTACTGCAAGGCGCAGGTCGCTGCAGAGGGAGGGCGCCGCAGGCGTTTCGCCCTGCGGGCGAAACCGACGGCGAAGCCGTCGAGCCCGCCCCCCCTGCGGGGGGCGGGCTGCCTGCGGCGCCCCCGGCGGGTCTGCACGCGCCCGGGGTCACAGCCCCTCCCGCAGCAACCGCAAAAGCTGCGGCTCTTTCATCCTGCGCAGGGAACAGTACCCGATCCGGTGCGGCAGCACCACCGTCAGCTCCTCGCCCTGCCGCTTTTTATCCGCCCATAAATAGGGCAGCAGCTCCTCCGGTTTGCAGCGGTAGCAAAGCGGCAGTCCCCGCCGCTTCAACGCCGTTTTTATGCGCTCCGCCGCAATGGGCTCGCACCAGCCCAGCGCCGCACCGGCCCTTGCCATCGTCGCCAGCCCGATCGCCACCGCCTCGCCGTGGCTGACGGCATAGCCGCTGTGCCGTTCCACCGCATGGCCCACGGTATGCCCCAAATTAAGGGAAAGCCGGATGCCTGCATCCTGCTCCTGCTGCGAAACGACCGCAGCCTTATAGGCGGCGCAGCCGCACAGCACGGCAAAATAGTCCGGCTCCGGGGCGGCGACCAGCGGCCACAGCTCCTCCCCGGCCAGAACGCCGGTTTTGACCGCCTCTGCCATCCCCGCCGCCAAAGCCGCTTCCGGCAGGGTCGCTAAACAGTCCGGGTCAATAAAAACGGCCAGCGGCTGCCGGATGACCCCGGCCAGATTTTTCCCGGCAGGCAGGTCCACCGCCGTTTTCCCACCGATGGCGGCATCCACCCCGGCCAGCAGGGTGGTGGCAGCATAAGCAACGTCCATCCCCCGGTGGTACAGGGCCGCCGCCAGCCCGCCCACATCGCAGGCGGAGCCGCCCCCCAGCACCAGCAGCAGGTCGCCGCGGGTCAGTCCCTCCTCGGCCAACCGTTCCAGCAGTCCGCCCAGTACCTCCCATGTCTTACCGGCCTCGCCGGCAGGCAGGGACAGGCGGGCGGGGCGGTAGCCTGCCCCCTCCAGCGACCGCATCACCGCCGGGCCGTACAGCGGGAACACCGTTTCATCGGCCAGCACCGCAGCCCGGCAGGGCGGATGCAGCGGCAGCAGCCTTTCGCCAACGGTGTGCAGCAGCCCTTTTTCTATCGTGACGGGGTAGGGGCGCGGAGTATTAACGGGGAATGTCGGCATGGTTTCGCCGCCTTTCTGGGGGGATTTTCGCAAGACGCCGGTCTTTTGGCTTTATTATAGTATAACCCGCTGCAGGACGCAAGAAAACCGGCGGCGGGTTTTGCCGGGCCCCTGCAAGGTGCGGGGCCCGGCCGCAGGCCCGGCGGCGCTCCGCGCCGCCGCCACGGGCTCCGCCCGTGGGTTTCGACTGCGTCGAAACGGCCTGCGGCCGGCCTCCCGCGGTTTGCAGAAACCCTGAAGGGTATCGCCGCCCCCGCAAAGCAAAACCCCCGCCGTGGCGGGGGGGATGAATGGGGCAGGGTCATGCCTTGGGATTGACAATATCGCGCCAGTCCAGGTCGCCGTTTTCCAGCGCATGGATCATCGCCTCGGCGGAGGCAATGTTGGTGGCGTAGGGGATGTTATACACATCGCACAGGCGCAGCAGGCTGGCCTCGTCCGGCTCGGTGGCCTTGGCGCCGATGGGATTGCGGAAATACAGCAGCAGGTCGATCTCGTTGCAGGAAATGCGGGAGGAGATCTGCTGGTCGCCGCCCTGGCTGCCCGCCATAAAGCAGGTGATCCGCAGCCCCGTCGCCTCTGCGACCAGCTTGCCGGTGGTTCCGGTGGCGCACAGGTTGTGGCGGCTTAAAATGCCGCAATAGGCGATGCAGAACTGTACCATCAGTTCCTTTTTGGCGTCGTGGGCAATCAGTGCGATATTCATGTAAAAATGCCTCCTTTGGCAATGTAGGGTTCTTTTTTATGGGATTACGGCCGGTAAACGGCCAATAACGGACAGCTTTCCCCGCACAGGCGGGCGGCAATATTGCCGGTGGCGGCGCTGAAGGGCAGGTCGGCATCCGCAGGGATCATCCCCAGCAGCCGCGCCCCGATGGCATCCAGCACCGCATCCAGGTGGGCATAGCCCAGATCCTTCGGCAGGCGGCGCCCCACCCGGTTAAAGACGGTCCGCAGATTTGCGGCCCCCTGCCCGGCCCACCAGTCGGCGGTCTTGGCAGCGGCGGCGATCCCCTGCGGCGTCACATCGGTCACGAGCACCAGCGTTTCGGCGGCGGGCAGCAGCCCCTTTTGCAGCGCCCCGGCACCCGGCGGGCAGTACCACAGCACGGCATCATAGCAGTCGCCGTTTTGCAGCTCCTCCCGCAAAAGCTGCACGCCGGCAGCCTCCGGCACCCAGTCGATGGCCGAAGGGCCCTGCAGCAGGGTCAGGCCGGGGGTGGCGGTGGGCAGCAGGGCATTTTCCGGCACGCAGCGCCCCTCCAGCAGGTCGCACAGGTCAAACAGCCCCTCCTCCCGGACATCCAGCAGGCGGTTCATGCGGCGCAGTCCGGCGGTGGCCTCCGCCAGCAGCACCCGTTTGCCCTGCCGGGCCATCTGCCGGGCCACGGCGGCGGTAACGGCGGCGCTGCCGCACCCGCTGCAGCCGGCTGTCATAACAATGCTTCGCATGGCGGCCGGCCTCCTTCGGGTTTTTTAGTGTGCAGGAAAAAATAAGCTGCCGAACAGCTTTCCACGTTTATCTTATCATATCGGCTGCCAAAATGCAAAGGGTTGCTGCCCCCTCCGCAAATTTTTGTGCAGGTTCCAGTACAAAAGCCCCGCCGCTTACTGCACCCTGCCAAATCGGGAGGACACAGGCCCGCAGGGCCGGCGGCTTCGCCGCCGTAGGGGGCGGCCGTAGGCCGCCCCCCAAACCCGCCCGGAGGGCGGGTTGCCCTGCGGGCCTTCCGCACCCTGCACCGGCTTGCGGGGGGCGCACCGTGAGATACCCCCGCCCATGGCGCCTCCGCCCGGTTCCTGCAGGGTGCCTTCCCCCGGCCTCTACCTCCCGCCCGGCCCCTGCAAAGCCCCCTCTGCCCGCCGGCCCCCGCTTCCTCGGCACCCTCCTGCAGGGTGCCGGCATCGGGCCGCAGGCCGTCCCGCCCGGAGGGCGGGACCCCCCGGCGCAAAGCGCCGGGGCGGCGGCTCCGCCGCCGGGCCTGCGGCCCGCCTGCTCCTTTCCCACCTCACCGCTGCCGCCGGGCCTGCGGCCCGGCTGCCTGCCCCTTCCTCAATCCCCCGCCCGCCCCCAAAACCCAAGCCCCCGACTCTCCCATTGGGAAAGCCGGGGGCTTGCACCTTTTCGCATATAAACGGCCTTACGGCTCCTCGGTTCGGGCTGCGGCCTGCCGCGCCAGATAGTCCAGCTTGTTCTGGTGGTAGGCGCCGTCCTCGCCGAAGAAATACTCCTCCAGCACCGCCTTGGCCACCGGGGCAGCACGGTCGCCCTCGTACCCCTTCTCAATGATGACCGCCACGGCGATCTCGGGGTCATCGGCCGGGGCGTAGCAGATAAAGCAGGAATTGACCAGACCGTCGCCCCGCTGCGGGGAGCCGGTCTTGCCCGCCACCACGATATCCACCCCGTACATACTCCAGGTCTTACCGCGGGCGCTGCCCCATGTGCCGTAGCTGGTACCCCGCCCGTAGGCGTCGTTGTAGCAGCTGCGGGTCATGCCCTCCCGGATGGCGGCCCATGTGCCATCCTCGGCCTCTATGGTCTCCACCACGATGGGCTGCGCCTCGTACAGCACGTTCTGCATATTGTAGTCCCATATTTTATCCACCAGATGCACCTGCATCCGCTGGCCGCGGCTGGCCAGGGTGGCGGTATAGCTTGCCATCTGTAAAATGGTGAACTGGTTATCCAGCTGACCGATGGCCGATTGCAGGTCGTAGCTGTCGTACCATTCCTCGCCGATGGCGGCACGGGTATCCGGGGAGGAAAGCTGTCCCGCCAGCTCGGGGATCTCAATGCCGGTGGCGTGTCCCATCCCCAGGGAATAGCTGTATTCATTGATGGTCTCGATGCCCATCCGCCGGCCCATATCATAGAAGAAGATATTGCAGGAGACCCGCAGGGCGTCTATCACATTGATGGGCCCGTGCACCCCTTCGCATACCGGCTGATAATCCCGGTAATAGGTGTAGCGGCCGGTGCAGTTCACCCGGTCGGCGGTGGTCACGGTGCCGGTATCCAGCGCCGCCAGCGAAACGGCGGGCTTATAGGTACTGCCCACGGTGTACAGGCCCTGTGTGGCACGGTTCAGCAGGGGAGAGGGGGTTTGCTGCACCATCTCGGAATAGCCGGTGTAGTAGTCGTTCAGGCTGTAATCGGGGTAGCTTGCCATGGCGATGACCCCGCCGGTCTTTACATCGATGGCCACCACGGCGCCGGCCTCGGCCTCCTTACCGCGGGTGGCCGGGGCGTTTTTATTCAGGTAGCTGATGCGGTCGGCCAGCCCCTTCTGGGCGGCGGCCTGTACCGTCTGGTTCAGGGTCAGCTGTACGGTGTGCCCGGGAACGGCCTTTACCGTTTCCTCCACCCGCACCACGCTGCCGTCCTGGTCCTGCACCACGGTGCGCAGACCGTTTTGCCCGCGCAGCTCCTCCTCCATCACCTGCTCTATGCCCCGCTTGCCCACCGTATCGCTGAAGCGGTAGCCCGACGGATTGGAAAGGGAATAGGTCTTGCCCTCCTCCTTCAGCCGGTTATATTCCTCGGCGCTCACCGAGCCGGTGACCCCCAGCACATGGGCGGCCAGGTCGCCGGTCAGGTAGGTGCGGACCGGGGCGGTGGTACCGTCCACGCCGGGCAGCTCGCTGCTTTTCTCCTTCAGGGCGGCCAGCAGCGCATCGCTGATATCATTGGCAAAGGTATAGGGGTTGTAGTCGGAAAATTCCGATTGGGTCATGGTATAGCGGATCCCCGCCAGCAGCCGCTGCTCCTCGGAGGTATAGCGGTACATCCGGTACTGCGTCCGCAGCGAAGCGATGAGCTCCTCATCGGTGGCGGCCGGCGTTTTGCGGTAGGCCCGCAGCCAATCCAGCGTTTCGGCATCGCTTTTGCCCTCTATCTTATTGCGGGAACGCAGCCGGTCCAGCACATCGGTATCGGTGTAGTCGTTCAGATTATACAGGTCCCGCAGCCAGTACATGGCGTCCTCCGGGGTGGCGGCATCGCTTAATTGCAGCTTGCTGCGCAGGGCCCGCAGGGCGTTCTCGTCCTCCCCGGTAAAGGTATAGGGCTCCTCCCGGCTGATGGGCAGCTCATCCCGCCATTCACAGCCGTAGTCCCGGCACAGGTCGGTCAGCGCCAGCAGCAGGGGGTTCAGCTCCTGCTCGGAAAAATAGTTGCTGTCGATGGTGATATTGCAGACGGTGGTATTGCCGGTAAAGGCCCGCCCCTCGGCATCCACGATCTCGCCCCGGGCGGCGGAGGTCTGCTGGGTAGTGGAAGCGCCCATGGCCGCCTGACGGGCGTAGTCCGCACCGTCCCGCAGCTGGGTCAGCATCATCACCACCGTAAAGAACAGAAAAACGACGCCGACGGCAGCGCCCAGTATGATATAGCGGTTTTTCTCGTTGGGGTACATGGGTCGGCTCCTTTCTACGGGCTTGCGGCAGGGGCGGGGAACGGGGCGCAGCCCCGGCGGCGCCATGCGCCGCCGCTGCGGCCTGCGGCCGCAGGGCCCGCCCCCCTGCGGGGGGGCGGGCCGGGCTGCGCCCCGCGCCGGGCCCCTGCACAAATTACAGCTTCAGCTTACAGTCGGGTATCGGTGCGCTGCTCTGCCATGCGGTGCAGCGCCCGCACCGGGTAGTACAGCGGCACCGCCAGCACCGCCGAATAAACGGCATGGGGCAGATCGTACCGCAGCAGCACCGGGGCCGCACCGGCCACCCCCGCCAGCGAATACCGGAACAGGAACAGCACCACCCGGCAGAAAAACGCCGTAGCCAGCACCGCCCCCGCCAGAATAGACAGGCTGGGCTGCAGGTAGTTGCGGATCACCAGCCCGCAGATAAGCCCCAACACCGTCAAAAAAAACATATAATACCCCATGGGGGCAACGGTATACAGGTCGCACAGGTACCCGCAAAAAATGCAGAATAATACCCCCGGCAGCTCCCGCTCCATGGTGGCCACCAGCACCGCCAGGGCCGCCAGCGGCAGCGGCCGCACCCCCCCGATCTCCAAAAGACCGGGGATCGACTGCAGCCGGAACAGCAAAAGCGCCATCAGGGCATAGGCGCCGTATTTCAGGATATACCAGCGGTAAAGCTCCATGCGGCGCCCTCCTTTGCTTTCGTTTATCGTCTCTACCGGCGGCGTGGGTTCGGGGCGCAGCCCGCCCCGTCCTCCGGACGGGGCCTGCGGCCTCCGGCCGCAGCGGCGGTGCCTTGCACCGCCGGGGCTGCGCCCCTGCCCCCGCCTCCAGCACAAATCTCTATCTTACGGCGTCTCGGGCGTCTCGTCGTCGCTCGTCTGGGTCACGGTAAAATCGGTAATGACAAATACCTGCCGGGCGTTTTCCGGCCGCGCGGAAAGGGCCACCGCCCCCTCCTTGGTCAGTCCCGTATCGGCCAGCACCACCCCGGAAAGGTACCCCACCGTCAGTCCCTGCGGGATCTTCTCGCCGTAGCCGCTGGTCAGGACCAGGTCGCCGGCCGACGCCTCGCTTTGCAGCCGCAGGTAGGTCAGCCGGGCGCTGTTCTCCTCCCGCATGGATGCATCCCCGGTCAGAATGCCGGTATCCAGCGTAGTGCTGTCCAGCACCCCGATATTCACTGCGGGGTCCATCAGCGTCAGCACCCGGCAGTAGCGGTCGCTCACCCGCCCGATGATGCCCACCAGCCCGTTTTCGGTAATGACTGGCATCCCGGGGGCGATGCCCTGCGCCTGCCCGATGTTGATGATAAAGGAGCCGGAAGGGTCGTCCGGCACACGTGCGATGACGGTGGCGGGCTCCAGCGTGTAGTCGGCGTTGCTGTCGCTGATGCTGAAGAACCGCCGGTACAGATCGTTCTGGTTTTTCAGCTCGTCATAGTCGGCCTGCCGCCGGGTCAGCTCATCCACCTGGCGCTGCAGGTCCTCGTTCCGCTGCTGCAGCTCCCGCCCGTGAAAAACAGGCTGGAAAAAATCCTCCACCGCGTTGCCGATACCGGCAAAGAACTCCCCGAAGGGGGTCGCGATGGCCCCACCGATATGGGAAAGGGCGGGCATCAGCCCGCCGGTATATACCGCACGCAGAAAGAACGCCAGTACCGCAGCCAGCAGCACGGCGATGATCTTAAAGGTCTTGCTGCGAAAAAAGTCTTTCATGCTGTATCGTTCCCTTTACGGTCATTTCCGCCCTCAATGGCTGGGGCGGTTATCGAAGAACAGGCTGCGGGAGAAGGTCTCCGGCGTTTCCAGGATGGCGCCGGTACCGCGGGCCACGCAGTCCAGCGGGTCCTCGGCGATGAATACCGGCATCCCGGTCTGCTGCGCCACCAGCGTATCCAGCCCGTGCAGCAGAGCGCCGCCGCCCGCCAGCGTAATGCCGGTCTCTAGGATATCGGCGGAAAGCTCGGGCGGGGTACGCTCCAGCGTGGTCAGAATCGCATCCACGATCACACCGATCTGCTCGCTCAAAACCTCGCGGATCTCGGCCGGGGTCAGGGTGACCTCCTTGGGGAAGCCGTCCACCAGGTTGCGGCCCATCACGGAATAGGGCTCCTCGCCCTCGTAGGGGGCAGCGGAGGCGATGGCGATCTTGATCTCCTCGGCGGTGCGGTCCCCGATGAGAACGTTATATTTGCGCTTCACATAGGCGATGATCTCTTTCTCGAATTCGTCCCCGGCGCTGCGCACACTGCGGGAGGCCACAATGGACCCCATCGAGATGACCGCTACCTCTGCCGTTCCGCCGCCGATATCCACGATCATGCAGCCGGTCGGCTCGGCCACGGGCAGCCCCGCACCAATGGCCGCCGCCATCGGCTCCTCCACTATGGCCACCTGCCTGGCGCCCGCCTTAAAGGCGACCTCACGCACGGCACGGCGCTCCACCGCCGTTACCCCGCTGGGGATGCAGATGACCACGCGGGGACGGTTAAAGGTCACACTTCCCAGCGTCTTTTTGATGAAAAGCTGCAGCATACTGGCCGCGATATCAAAGTCGGCAATGACGCCGTCCTTGAGGGGGCGCACCGCCACAATGGAAGCCGGGGTGCGTCCCACAACCTCCTTGGCCTCATCGCCCACGAATTTTACGGTATCATTGCGGATATCCACCGCTACAACGCTGGGCTCCCGCAGAATGATGCCCTTGCCTTTCATATAAATAAGGGTATTGGCCGTACCCAGGTCGATGCCGATATCTCTTGCCATAGCCGTCTGCTCTCCTTTTATCTGTGATGTTGGCGTAGTCTGCCACTCTACCTGCTATTATAGACGATAAATCCCCCGACCACAAGTTAAAGAGTGTAAATTTTTTGTGGAGTAATCCCGGTTTTTCGGGGGAGGATAGCTTTATCCGGCCCTGTGCGGAGATCCCAGCCCCCTTTTTACCCCCTGCAAGGTGCGGCTTCGGGGCGCAGCCCGCCCGCCTGCGGCGGGCTGTCGGCCCCCTGCGGGGGCCGGCCGGCGGTGCTTCGCACCGCCGGGGCTGCGCCCCTTCGCCCGAATTCCTGCCCCTTTTGTTCCACCTGCACCAAAAACCGCATTTTTCACAGGGGAAATTTTCACTTGTTAAAAATCTAATTTATAGACTACCCCATTTAGGGGTGATAGAATTGAATTAAAGAACCATAAAAACGGGGTTTTTTCGTCAAAATTATAACGCTGCCGTTATAACTGTGACAAACCCCAGCCGTGCGGAGGTACCAACCGATGAACAGAAGCATGAAAACCATGGACGGCAACAGCGCCGCAGCCCATGTGGCCTATGCCTATACCGATGTTGCCGCCATCTATCCCATCACGCCCTCCAGCGTTATGGCGGAGCTGACCGATGAGTGGTCGGTCGCCGGGCGCAATAATTTGTTCGGCGAGCCGGTTCGGGTCATCGAGATGCAAAGCGAGGGCGGTGTGGCCGGAACGGTCCACGGCTCTCTGGCGGCCGGTGCGCTTACCACCACCTTTACCGCCTCGCAGGGCCTCCTGCTCATGATCCCCAATATGTATAAAATGGCGGGCGAGCTGCTGCCCTGCGTCATCCACTGCTCGGCGCGGGCGCTGGCCACCCATGCCCTTTCCATCTTCGGCGACCACAGCGATATCTACGCCTGCCGGCAGACCGGCTTTGCCATGCTGTGCAGCAGCAGCGTGCAGGAGGTCATGGATCTTGCCCCCGTCGCCCATCTGGCCGCCATCAAGCGCCGCATCCCCTTCCTGCATTTCTTCGATGGCTTCCGCACCTCCCACGAGATCCAGAAGATCGAGGTATGGAACGATGAGCAGCTCGAATCGCTGATGGACCGCGCCGCGGTGGATACCTTCCGGTACCGCGGGCTTTCCCCCAACCGTCCCGTGCTGCGCGGCAGCGCCCAGAACCCCGATATCTTCTTCCAGGAGCGTGAGGTCGCCAACCAGTTCTATGATACCCTCCCCCGTGTGGTGGAGGAATACATGAACAAGATCAACGCCATGATCGGCAGCGACTACCACCTCTTCGATTACTACGGCGACCCCGATGCCGAGCAGGTCATCGTGGCCATGGGCTCGGTCTGCCAGACCATCGAGGAGGTCATCGACCACAAGCTGGTCCGCGGGGAAAAGGTCGGTCTTATCAAGGTGCGCCTGTACCGCCCCTTCAGCCGGGAGCACCTACTGCGTGCCCTGCCCGATACCGTCAAATCCATCACCGTGCTGGACCGCACCAAGGAGCCCGGCTCCATCGGCGAGCCGCTGTATCTGGATGTCGTGGCGGCACTTCAGGGCAGCCGGTTCCAGAATGTCACCGTTTATACCGGCCGCTACGGCCTGGGCAGCAAGGATGTCACCCCCGGTCAGATCTTTGCGGTCTACCGCAATGCCAAAACCGGGCAGAAGCCCCGCTTCACCATCGGCATCACCGATGACGTCACCTATCTTTCGCTGCTGGAGACCGATGCCCCCGATACCACCCCCAACTCCACCTACTGCTGTAAATTCTGGGGGCTCGGCTCGGACGGCACCGTGGGCGCCAATAAAAACTCCATCAAGATCATCGGCGACCACACCAACCTGTATGCGCAGGGCTATTTCTCCTACGATTCCAAAAAAAGCGGCGGGCTTACCGTCAGCCACCTGCGCTTCGGCCGGGAGCCCATCAAATCCACCTATCTTGTCACCAAGGCCGACTTTGTGGCCTGCCACAATCCCGCCTATCTCGGGAAATACGATATGGTGCATGATATCAAGCCGGGCGGTATCTTCTTGCTGAACTGCGGCTGGAGCCTGGAGGAGCTGGAAAGCCGCTTCACCGGCGAGGGCAAATCCTACCTTGCCAAAAATAATATCCGTGTTTTCACCATCGATGCCAACGCCATCGGCAAGGAGCTGGGGCTGGGCGGCCGGGTCAATACCGTATTGCAGGCAGCCTTCTTCCGGCTCACCGGCATCATCCCCGGCGAGGAAGCGCTGCGCCTGATGAAGAATGCCGCCACCCGGGCCTACGGCGCCAAGGGGGACGATATCGTCGCCATGAACCACGCCGCCATCGAGCGGGGCTTCCATGACGCCAAGGAGTTTTCCATTCCTGCCCACTGGGCGGAGCAGCGGGGCGATTTCGTCAGCTTCTATGCCACCGGCCGGGACCCCGAGGTGGTGGAATACGTCAACCGCATCCAAATCCCCGCCGACCTGCAAAAGGGCGATGACCTGCCCGTTTCCACCTTCCTCGGCCGGGAGGACGGCCACCTGCCGCTGGGCACCAGTCAGTATGAAAAGCGGGGCATCGCACCGGAGGTTCCCACCTGGCTGCCGGAAAACTGCATCCAGTGCAACCTCTGCTCCATCGTCTGCCCCCACGCTGTCATCCGTCCCGCCGCCATGACCGAGCAGGAGGCTGCGGCCGCCCCCGCCGGGATGGCCACCCTGCCCATGACGGGTCTGGAGGGTCACCGCTTTGCCGTCACCGTCAGCGTGATGGACTGCACCGGCTGCACCCTCTGCGCCGGCATCTGCCCCGGTAAAAAGGGCCAGAAGGCGCTTTCCATGGCCCGGCTGGAGGGCGAAAAGCCCCGTCAGGTCTACTTCGATTATGCCCGGGAGCTGCTCCCCAAGCCCGCCGTACTGGAAAAATTCCGCGCGGATACCGTAAAGGGCAGCCAGTTCCGCCAGCCCCTGCTGGAATTTTCCGGGGCCTGTGCCGGCTGCGGGGAGACCCCCTACGCCAAGCTGCTCACCCAGCTGTTCGGCCCCCGTATGTATATCGCCAATGCCACCGGCTGCTCCTCCATCTGGGGCGGCTCGGCGCCCGGCATCCCCTATACCAAAAACGAAAAGGGGCAGGGCCCCGCATGGGCCAACTCCCTCTTTGAGGACAACGCCGAATACGGCTACGGGATGTATCTGGCGCAGGATACCATGCGCCGCCGCCTCATCAAGGAGGCCGAGGCGCTGGTAGAAAACATCGAGGCCCCGCACGAAAAGGAGGCGCTGGAGGGCTATCTTTCCACCCTGGAGGACGGCGACCGCAACCTTGCCGCCACCGATACCCTCATCGAGGTGCTTTCCAAGAGCCTTGACCCCCGCGCCCAGCAGCTTTTGCACCACAAGCAGTTCCTTTCCAAAAAATCCAACTGGATTCTGGGCGGCGACGGCTGGGCCTATGATATCGGCTTCGGCGGTTTGGACCACGTGCTTACCACCGGCGCCGACGTCAATGTTCTTGTCTTTGATACCGAGGTCTACTCCAATACCGGCGGGCAGATGAGCAAGGCCACCCCCACCGGTGCGGTGGCGCAGTTTGCCGCCGGCGGCAAGGAGGGCACCAAAAAGGACCTTGCCTATATGATGATGACCTACGGCAGCGTTTATGTGGCGCAGGTGGCGCTGGGCGCCGATTTCAACCAGACCCTCAAGGCGTTCCGGGAGGCCGAAAGCTACCCCGGGCCCTCCCTCATCATCGCCTATTCCCCCTGCATCAATCACGGCATCCGGGGCGGTATGGTCAATGCCGACCTTGAAATGAAAAAGGCGGTGGAATGCGGCTACTGGAACCTGTTCCGCTATGACCCCCGCCGCAAGGCCGCCGGACAGAACCCCTTCCAGATGGACAGCAAGACCCCCACCGGCGATTATCAGGCCTTCCTGAAGAACGAGGTGCGTTACAGCTCGCTGATGCGGGCCTACCCCGAGCGTGCCCACCGCCTGTTCGACCGCGCCGAGGTCAACGCCGTCGGCCGCCACGAGCGCCTGCTGCAATGGGAAGCGCTCAGCGGCAAACTGGTGACCGCCGAAGCCGAGGAGCAGCAGCGTGAGGCCGAAAGCCGCCGCGCCGAAGCGGAGAAGCAGTAACCCCTCCCCGAATTCCCGCAAGACGAAAAACAGGGCGCAGCCCGTTTCGGCTCCGCCGAAACCCGCGAGCTTCGCTCGCGGCGCCCGCCTGCGGCGGGCGGGGCTGCGCCCCGTCCCCCTCTATCCCTCCCCGCAAAGTCCCCCAAACCGCAAGCTCCCCCGACCATACCCGGCCGGGGGAGCATTTTTCGGTTGTCACACCCCCAAAGCCGCCGGGAGCGCCGCCCATTAAGAAAGCCCCCTGCAAAATACAGGGAGCCTTCTTAATTATATTAAGGAGAAGAAAATGATCCGATTGATAGAGCAGCGCTTTGTTATTTCTCCGCACCCTCCAGAATGGCCAGGCTTGCGGAAACGCCCAGACGGTCGGCGGAAGCCTCCACCATCGCCATCGCTTCATCGTAGTTGTGGATCCCGCCGGAGGCCTTGACCTTCATACGGTCTCCCACCACGGCACGCATCAGGCGAACATCTGCGGCAGTTGCCCCGCCGGTACCGAAGCCGGTAGAGGTCTTTACAAAATCCGCTCCGGCCTTCAGGCTCATCTCGCAGGCCGCCTTCTTCTGCTCATCATTCAGGTAGCAGGTCTCTATGATCACCTTGACCGGGGTCCCCGCCGCAGCTTCTGTCACCGCCTTGATGTCGTTGTAAACAGCTTCGGTATCGCCGGCCAGCAGAGCGCCCACATTGATGACCATATCCACCTCCTGCGCTCCCTTGGCGATCGCATCCCTTGTTTCAAACGCCTTGGTCTCGGAGGTATTGGCTCCCAAAGGGAACCCGATCACGGTGCAGACCTTCACATCGCTGTCCTTCAGCAGGCGTGCGCACTGCTCTATATTGCAGGGATTGATGCACACGGAGGCCGAACCGATCTCCATTGCCTCCTTGCATAGCTTTTCGATCTGTGCCGGGGTCGCCGTTGCCTTCAGCAGGGTGTGGTCCATCATACCGGCCAGTTCTTTCTGTTTCATTATGTATCCCTCCGGTTGGCTTTCTGCCATTATAATATTTTGATTTTTTCTCTGACGGAAGCCTCCACCCGACGGAACCGTTCCATCGCAACCCCTTCGGCAACATGGAAGTTCTCATCCGCGCTTGTGTTTTCCAGCGTGATGGAGGAGCCGACCATTCCCTTGATCGCCGCCGTGATGATATCATCCCCGGAGACATAGTTGTACAGCAGGCTCCCGCAGAAGCTGTCGCCGGCCCCGGTGACATCCACCACGTGTTCGGCACAGGAGGGGATGGAATAGAATACATCCTCATCCTTCAGGTAAAGGATGGCCCCCTGCGGCCCCATCTTCAGCACCACAATAGGCGGGCCCATTGCGGAAAGCTCCCGCATATGTTTTTTATAGTTATCGATATCAAAAGCAAGCGGAATATCAAAAAACTTCGTAAATTCATCCTCGCTGGGAAGAACCACGCTCACCCGGCGCAGGATGCGTTCCCATTCTTCCCTGTATTCCGGGAAAAACCACTCATAGTGGGGGTCCACCTGGATCCACGCATCCTCCGGAAGCGTATTGATGAGCTCCGCCAGCGGGTACAGCGGCAGCGGGGAAAAGTGGAACCCCCGGGCCTCCTTAAAGCCCTCCGGGATCTCCGAAGGAACGGGCGTTGCTTCTTCCCGGCTGCAGGAATCATGGTGGATCACCCAATGGCGGTACCCGTCTGCATCATACAGCAGCCACAGGTGGATTCCCTTCTTGTCCATCGGCACCATCCCGGCATCATTTATCGCACGGTGTCCCCGGATATGCTCGATGCAGCTTTGATTGTAGCTGGAGCCCAACCGGGTCACCAGCCCCACATCGTGGTCCGAGCCCCAGTAGGAGGCGCCGGAAGCCGCATAAACCCCGGCTCCCCCGGTGGATTCAAACCGGCAGGTCCCATCATATTTGATCAGATTATCAGTTGTTGTGTGCCCTATGCAAACAACCTTCACACGGTTTTGCACGGTACCCCTCCAAACTCCTGTTACTTGGCGGCAGCCATTTCCACTGCAATATCCGCAGCCAACGCAACATTATTATAAACCAGCTTGATATTGGCCGCAAGGCTCTCGCCGCCGGTCAGCTCTTTTACGGTGCTCAACAGGAACGGCGTGGACTCCTTGCCATGGATGCCCTTTTCCTCTGCCAGCTCCACCGCCTTTTGAATCGCCGGCTCGATCACATCGTGAGGGACCTCATACTCCTCCGGGATGGGATTGCATACCAGCATACCGGTGCGCATCTTCAGCTCCTTCTGTACCGCAAAGGCGTCTGCGATCTCCCGGGGCGTATCCATCCTGTAATCCACCTCAAAGCCGCTTCTGCGGGAGAAGAAGGCGGGCAGCTCCTTGGTGCCGTAGCCGATAACCGGAACACCCTTTGTTTCGAGGTATTCCAGCGTCTTTCCCAGGTCAAGGATCGCCTTTGCACCGGCACAAACGACCATAACAGGCGTCCGGCCCAGCTCATCCAGGTCGTTGGAAATATCCATGGTTTCTTCCGCCCCGCGGTGAACGCCGCCGATCCCGCCGGTCGCAAAGACCGAGATGCCCGCCATTTCGGCAAAGAACATCGTAGCGGAAACGGTGGTGGCGCCGTCCAGCTTTTTGGAAATACAGGTGGAAATATCACGGCGGGAAACCTTGCGCACCTCGGCGCCGTGCTTGCCCAGATATTCGATCTCCTCTTTATTCAGCCCGACGATGAATTCCCCGTTGATCACACCGATGGTCGCGGGGACAGCGCCGTGGGCGCGGATGATCTTATCCACCTCATAGGCGGTTTCCACGTTCTGGGGATAGGGCATCCCGTGGGCGATAATCGTCGATTCCAGCGCCACGACCGCACGCCCTTCGCTCAATGCCTGTTTTACCTCATCACTAATTCTAACGCAATCTTTCAGCATGGCTTATTCTCCTTTTTCTTGCTTTTCTTTCTTTTTTGGAAGTCAGGAACGAATTTCACCGTAATGATCATAATGATCACGCCCAGCAAAATTCCCGTCATGGCCTTCGGCACGCCGCCGAACATCTCCACGGCGATCGAGCCGCTTGTCATAGCGCCCATAAACAGCGCCGCAAAAATGATGCCGATGGGATTCCCGTTTGCCAGCAGCGATACAACGATTCCGTCGAACCCCAGGCCGGAGGCGAAATTCACCATAAAGCGGCCGTAGTTCCCCAGAATTTCCACCGCGCCGCCCAGCCCGGCGATCATGCCGGTCATCGCAAACACGATCATCTGCTTTTTTCTCACATCCAGGCCCATAAAGGAGGAAAATCTCTCATTGGCCCCGATGATCTCCGTTTCATAGCCCAGCACCGTGTGGCGGTTAAACAGCCACAGCAGCACCGCCGCTACTATGCCGATGATCAGTCCCGTCGTCACGTTGGTCCGCGGGATCAAAACCGTCAGCCGTGCCGCCTCTGCCACATATTCCGTGGAGCCCGCCTCGCCCAGCGTGCCGGGAACGTAGAACGGGTACCGCACCAGATACTCCGTAAACAGGATGGCAATATAGTTCAGCATCAATGTGATAACAATGATATTGGCCTTGAATTTTATTGAAATCCATCCTGCCAGCATGGACCAAAGCATGCCGGCAAGCATCGCTGCAAGCATCGCCAGGGGGATCAGAACCACCCGGGGCAGACCCGTAAAGGTAAACCCGACCCAGGCCGCCGCAAATGCGCCCATGTACAGCTGGCCGTCTGCGCCGATATTGAACACACCGCAGCGGGCCGAAACCGAAAACGCCAGCGCCGTAAAGATCAGCGGCGTCGCCCAGCGGAGCGACCGGGCAACATTATAAAGGTTGCCGAACGCCCCCTTGAGCAGGATGGAATATATTTCGATTGGATTTTTCTTGGATACCAGAAGGATAACGGTGTTGATCAAAAAAGCACAAATCAAGATCACGGCCAAACGGAGTGCCGTTTTTCCGATCCCTTTGATCCTGTCATTCTTCTTCATGTTGATCCTCCCTGCTGTCCGCGAACATCATTTCACCCAGTAGAGTCTCATTGGCGTCCGCACGGTTTACCTCGCCCGATTTTCTACCGTTATACATCACCATAATACGATCACTCAAATCCATGATCTCATCCAGGTCAGCCGAGATCAGCAGCACCGTTCCGCCGTTTGCACGCACATTCTCCAGGGATTGACGAATGTACTCCGAGGAACCGATATCCACACCGCGGGTCGGCTGACAGGCTATTACCACATCCGGCTCGGCCGAAAGCTCCCGCGCCACAACGATCTTCTGCATATTGCCGCCGGAAAGGCTGCCGCAGATATCCTGTTCGCTGTTCGCTTTTATGCTGTACTGGCCTATCAGCTCCTTTGCATAGGCATTTACGTTGTTCCACTTCATTATCCCGTGCTCGGAGATCTCTTTTCGATTGTGCCGGCCTGTAATTACATTTTTCGCAATGGACAAATTAAGTGCCAGGCCCTCTGTCATTCTGTCCTGCGGGATATGGGCCATGCCGCCGTGCAGCCGCTGCGTAACGGTGTCCTTGGTAATGTCCCTGCCCCTCATCAATATCGTGCCGGAGGACGGCTTCAGCACACCGATCAGCGCTTCCGCCAGCTCGGTCTGCCCGTTGCCCTCCACGCCGGCCACACCCAGTATTTCTCCTGCGTGCAGCTCGAATGAAACATGGTCCAGTGCGCCCTGCCGGGTTTCGGAATCATAGCAGAGATCCTTCACCTGCAGCAAAACCTCTCCCTTTTCCTGCTGTCCCTTCTGGATTCCCTTAATATCCGCCCCGATCATCATTCTTGCAATATCGCGGATCGTTACATCCTCTCTCATCGCGCTTCCGGCAATTTTGCCGCCGCGCAGCGCAACGATGCGGTCTGCGATCTCCATAATCTCCCGCAGCTTGTGGGAGATGAATACCACCGTCTTCCCGTTGGCGGTCAGCTTCCGGATGGTATTGAAAAGCTCGGAGGCCTCCTGCGGGGTCAGCACCGCAGTCGGCTCGTCCAGAATCAGGATCTCCGCTTTCCGGTAGAGGGCCTTGATGATCTCTACCCGCTGCATTTTGCCGACGCTCAATTCGCTGACCGGAACGTGCAGGGGAACCTGAATATCAAATTCCTCCTGCAGCTTGGCAATCTCCTGATCAAATTTGGACGGGTTCCAGAAAAATTCTTTTCCGGGGTTATATCCCAGCACGATATTCTCCGCTACGGTCAGGGAAGGGGAGAGCATAAAGTGCTGGTGAACCATACCGATCCCCAATGCGATCGCATTACTGGGAGAACGAAGGGTAATGGGTTTCCCGCGGTAAAGGATCTGCCCCTCATCGGGCTGCAGCATCCCGTACATGATATTCATCAGTGTGGATTTCCCTGCGCCGTTTTCACCTACCAGCGCTATTACCTCTCCTTTTCGGATGCAAAAGCTGACATTGTCATTCGCAACGGTATTGCCAAATCGCTTGGTAATCCCCTTCAGTTCGAGTTCACATGCAGCAGGCATCATATGCATCTCCTTCCCGGGAACC
>OLYM01000139.1_pt1 | contig 28084 bp, 20 predicted proteins | sample 1673691 | NCBI WGS metagenome assembly OLYM01 (sample SAMEA103958123, study PRJEB25191) | human gut metagenome | reverse complement strand
CAAACCGGCGAAACCGAAAACAAGGCCCGCAAATCTTCACAAATTAACCCCGCGTGCGCCAAGATTTTGTCTAAAAATCATCTTCCGTTCGCCTTCGATTCACCATATGGGCGTGTCACGCAACGTTGTTGCCGAAAACGCGCGACTGCAGGTCCTTGCGCAGCGTTTCCAGTTTGGTGATCTGTCCGAGCAGTTCGATTTTCTCTGCACCGTCCGGCAGTTGCGCCATGCGGCGCTGGGCCGCGCCGATTTTGCGCATGATGCCGGTATCAAGCAGTCTGACGATCAGTTCGGACGCGTACCGCCGCTCCTCCTGCGTCGGCTTGCGCAATTGCGCCGATTGTTCCTGCGACTCGCCTGTATTGCGGTTCGCGTCCGCTTCGCTCGGCGGCAATGGCAGCGGCATGACGGCCAGCTCGTTGATGACCGATTCGAGCATCGGACCGCCCGCCTTCGTCAGATTGTGCATCCACAGTCCCTGCGGCACGTCTTCCCCTGGAAGCCCGCCCGCCGCGGCGACCGCTTGGAACAGCGTGCGGAACACCGGCGTCATGAAACTCGACAAGGTCAGGCTGGCGAACATCGTCGGATCGACGGCCAACGGCACCTGGATCAGCGTGGCCATGAACTGCTGTTCGCAGATGAACACGGCGTCGTCGATGCGATAGTAGCTTTGCTCGGCCGCGTCGCGATGCTCCAACGCCTTGCGTGCGGCGGGATTCGCATACGGATTCGCGCCACGTTCCGCATATGCTGGTTCAGCCGACGGCCCCGCATTGTTTTGGAATCGACGTTTCGGCGCGTACGCGTCCTCGTCACGCACGTTCAGTTTGCGACGCCGGTACGCCACTTCGCGTTGCATGATGTCCAGATCGACGCCGATGCGACGCACCGCCTTGCGTGAGTACAGGTCGAGCAGCGAACGGTCTCGGATTTGCGCGATCAGCGGGGCGACCGCCTTGACCGCGCCCATCTGACCTGTCGCGTACGTGGTGTCGAAACGGTCGATTGCCGAATCGATCACGAAATCGTACAGCGGCCGCGCATTGGCAATCAGCGCACGCACCGCCTCGTTGCCGCGTTTGATGCGCAGATCGCACGGGTCGAGGTTGTCTTCGGCGACCGCGACGAACGCCTGCGTCGAAAACGCGGCGTCCAAACCGAACGCGTGGATCGCGGCCTTCTGCCCAGCCGCATCGCCGTCGAATGTGAACACGACACGCGAGCTCAACGCCTGCCCCTCCACCTTCAGGGGGCCAACCAGCTGCACCGCGCCCAACGAATCGTCCGCAATCAATCGGCGAATGATCTTCGCATGCTCGGCGCCGAATGCGGTGCCGCACGTGGCGACCGCCGTGTCGATGCCGGCCAGATGCATGGCCATCACATCGGTATAGCCTTCGACGATCACCGCCTGGCGTTTCTTCACAATCGCCGATTTGGCAAGGTCGATGCCGTACAGCACCTGTGTTTTGCGGTACAGCTGCGTGTCGGGCGTGTTGATGTATTTCGCGTTGATCGTGTCATCCTCGTACAGCTTGCGCGCGCCGAAGCCAAGCGTACGACCGGTCGAATCACGAATCGGCCATGTCACGCGGCCACGGAAATAGTCGTATACGCCACGCTGGCCCTGACGGGCGAGTCCCGCGTCGAGCATCTCCTGCTGGGTGAAGCCTTTGCCGGCAAGGTACCGCACCAGGTTATCCCATCCTTGGGGGGCATATCCGCAGCCGAACCGCTGGCAGTCGGCCTGGCTGAAGTTGCGACCGTCCAACAGCTTGCGCGCGGCGAGCGCCTCCTTGGTCATCAGCTGGGAGACGAAGAATTCCTGCGCCGCCTCGTTGGCTTCGAGCAGACGTGCGCGTTTCGAACCGGTGTGCGCGGGCACGTTGTCGGCTTTGTCGTAATGCAGTTCGATATGGTATTTGTCGGCGAGCAGCTCCACCGCGTCACGAAAGTCGATGTTCTCCTGATGTTCGACGTAGCCGAACACGTCGCCGCCGAGACCGCAGCCGAAGCAATGCCACACGCCAAGCGCCGGGCGCACGGAAAAACTTGGCGTTTTCTCGTCATGGAAGGGGCACAGGCCTACGTATGTGCCGGTTCCCGAGGGTTTGAGCGTGACGGTCGCGGATACGATGTCATACAGGTCGGCGGTGGCGCGGACCTTTTCTATGTCTTCCTTCTTGATCATTCCCGGCATACGGTCCAGCCTACCAGCGATGCCATAGGTTATGGCTACGCGGCGTATGCAACGCGCGACACACTCAACTTTGCCTTAGGCACACAGCCAGCCGCTCCACGCCATGTATGTCATCCGACACACTCAAGGCCGTTCGGCCAAGCCTACGGTCGGACAACATACATGGCGCTACGCGGCACTTATGAATCTCATTGACTCGCCACACAGGAAACGGGGGTATACGCGTCAGCAGAGAAGGGAGTGGAGAGTCAGGGCGGACGTGTCGGTCAGGCTCGCCACCTGGTCGATGGCCACGCGCAGGCGTTCGTCGTCGCCGCCGGTCTCACGCCAATCGTCGAGGAACACATTCTCCAATGCGCTTGACGGTTTGGGATTGTCCGCCATGAACACGTCGACCAGGTCTTTGACGATTCGCTGTTCTTCGCCGTGCATCGGCTCACGTTCGCCGGGCTCCATGACGAAATGCACGGCGATGCCTTTCAAAACCACGATTTCGTAGCTGGTTTCCTCGGGAATCACCAAATCGCCGTTGTATCGCGTCAAAGGCTCGTTGCCGTACGTATCTCTTGTGGCATGTTCCACGGAACCGGCGAACCGACCGATCAGATCGCTGGTCATGTTCTTCAATGCGGCGAGCGCGCGGCGCGAACCGTCGAAATAGCCGGGAAACGTGTCGCGCCGGTGCATTCGTGCGAACGCGTCCACCAGTTTGTCGGCGTCCCATTGCGGACCATACCAGGCGCGCGCGTCCTCGACGACCGCGTCGATCACTCCGTTTTCGTGCAGTTCGCCCGGATTGAACGCGCCGGTGGCGATGGCGTCCTCCACGTCATGCACGCTGTAGGCGATGTCATCGGACAGGTCCATCACCTGGCATTCGACGGGACGGCGGGTGGTGTCGGGCGCGTGTTGTTTGAGCCAGGCGAACACGTCCGTATCATCCGGATAGACGCAGAATTTCGCACTGCGCTCCCCTTTCGGATGCGCGGCGGCTTCGGCAAGCGTCCACGGGTATTTGACGGCCGCATCGAGCGCGGCACGCGTCAGATTCACGCCTGCGGAACGTCCGTCGGGAAACAGTATTTTCGGTTCGAGGCGCGTCAATAATCGCAAGGTTTGCGCATTGCCTTCGAAACCACCGATATTGCCGGCGATTTCGGCAAGCGCACGTTCCCCATTATGGCCGAACGGCGGGTGGCCGAGGTCGTGCGCAAGGCAGGCGCAGTCGACCACGTCGGGATCGCAACCGAGCGAAGTGCCGATCTGTCGACCGATTTGCGCGACCTCCAACGTGTGTGTAAGCCGTGTACGTGCGAAATCGTCGGTGCCGGCCACCAGAATCTGCGTTTTCGCGCCGAGCCTGCGCAATGCGGACGAGTGGATGAGTCGGGCGCGGTCGCGTTGGAAGGCGGTGCGGGAGCTGGATTTGGGTGGTTCCGGAGCCCAACGCTCCTCGTCGAACGCGCTGTATCCTTCGCTCGTCATGATGCACCGCCTTCCTATGGGTGCGGCGGCTGCCGCCGCTTTTTACGGGATTACAGGATGCTTGCCGGGTCGAGCTTGGCGAGGTCCTCGGCGGACAATACGTCCGTGGCATGCTCGTACAGGCGCGGGATGCGGTTGCGCAGGCAGGTGAAGATCTCGTAGCTGATGGTGTCGGCGGCACGTCCCCAATCGTCGGCTGTCGGCTCGGCGTAGTCCTCGCCGCGGCCCGGACCGAATAGTTCCACGTTGTCGCCTTCGTGGATGCCGAGTTCGGCGGCGGAACCGTGCAGGTCGAGGATGAACTGGTCCATGCACACGCGGCCGGACACGTGGTACAGGCGTGGGCCTTCCGCGGTCATCACGCGCACCGGACCACCGGGCTTGGTCACGTGCTTGGCGCCTTCCATGTCGAATCCGGAGGCGGAGCGGTGGATGCCGTCCGCATAGCCGAGCGGCACGATCGCGGTGGAGGTGTCGGACGGGGTCAGATACGTACGGCCGTAGGAGATGCCATGGCCGGCTTCCACGTCCTTGACGGTGCCGAGCTGCGCCTGCAGGGTCATGGCGGGCTTCAGGCTATACGTGGACGGCGTGCCCATGGCCGGATCGGCTTCGTAACCGTACAGGCCGATGCCCGGACGGGTCAGTTCGAAGTGGATTTCCGGACGGGACAGCGTCGCCGCGGTGTTGGCGAGGTGGCGGATTTCCGGCGGAATGCCGGCCGCCTCCATACGACGGGTGAAGTCCTTGAACGTTTCGACCTGCATGTCGGTGGAGGCAACGAATTCCGGAACGTCCGGCGCGTCGGCGACCGCCAGATGGCTCCACTGGCCGACGATGTGCAGCACGCCTTCCTTGGCGAGCGGCACCAGTTTGGCGAGCGCCGCGTCGAAACCGGCGGGCGTGAAGCCGTTACGGCCGAAGCCGGAATCGACCTTCACATGCACGCGCGCCGTCTTGCCAAGCCTGCGTGCGGCCGCGGCGACACCGTCGATGCCGGCGAGCGAGCCGACGGAAATGTCGATGTCGTTGTCGACCAGCTCGTCGAACGGCACTTCGGCGCCGCTGTACACCCATGTCAGAATATGGCAGCGATCGGGGCCGATGCCCGCCTTGCGCAACAACAGCGCTTCATGCGATTGCGCGGTGCCGAGCCACGTGGCGCCGCCTGCGAGCGCGGCAAGCGCGGCGGGGATCAGGCCGTGTCCGTACGCGTCGGCTTTGACGATGCCCATGACGGCGGTGCCGGAATGCGGTCCGCCGACGACACTCACCAGATGGCGCATGTTGTCGCGCAGTGCGGCGAGGTCGACGATGGCCTGCGCCGGATACCGCCGCTGGGCGGCCTTGTAGTTCGCTTTGCCTTGTTCGGAGGAGAAATCCCATTCACGTGTTGCGCTCAAAGTCATGGCTCCCATTGTCGCGCCGCTATGTGACAGGTATGGAACATCAGGGACATATGGTGAGACGATTCACGATGTTTTCACGATTTTGTCCGGCAGTGTTTTTTACACTTTCCATACACAAGGCTGTTGCGCATATCGCCGCGGCCTTTCTGATTTCTGGCGTTAAGGCGTGCCAGAGTCCCGGAAATCCGTCCGGTCCAGCCCATTTTTGAAACAATCACAGGGAATCTGACGACCATGGATCTATTTCGCAAGAAGTCGGTGGACCAACTTGTCTCCGAATCGACTCCGCTGAAGCGAACACTGAAAACCTTCGACCTGACCATGCTGGGCATCGGCGCCATCATCGGCACCGGCATCTTCGTGCTCACCGGCAAAGGCGCGCTCACCGCGGGACCCGCATTATGCGTGTCCTTCCTGCTTGCCGCGATCTGCTGCGGCTTCGCAGGCTTGTGCTATGCGGAGTTCGCCGCGATGGCACCGGTTTCCGGCTCCGCCTATTCGTACGCGTATCTGGCGTTCGGCGAGTTGATCGCCTTCGTGATCGGCTGGGATCTGATTCTGGAGTACGCGTTGCAGGCGGCCACCGTGTCCGCCGGCTGGTCGGGCTATTTCAACAAGCTGTTGGAAGGCTTCGGCCTGCATCTGCCGGTCGAACTGACCGCCGCATACGGCACCACGCCGGGAGTCACCACGTATTTCAATCTGCCCGGCTTCGTAATCGTGCTTATCATCACGTGGGTGCTGTCCATCGGCATCAACCAGACGAAGAAGACCAACGACATCATGGTGATGATCAAGCTGGCCATCATCGTGCTGTTCATCGTGTGCACCGTCTGGTACATCAATCCCGCCAACTGGAAACCGTTCTCCCCGTATGGCATCTACACGTTCCAGCCGGGTTCGACGCAACCGTACGGCATCGTGCCGGCCGCGTCGATCGTGTTCTTCAGCTTCATCGGCTTCGACGCCGTGTCCTCCTCCGCCGAGGAGACCATCAATCCGAACAAGACGCTGCCGCGCGGCATCCTGATTTCGCTGGCCGTGTCCACCGTGCTGTACATCATCATGACGCTCATCATGACCGGCGTGGTGCCGTACAAGGAGTTCGCGAAGTTCATCGACGCTCCGGTGGCGGGCGTGATTCTCGAGACCGGCCTCAACTGGCTGGCGTTCATCGTGAACCTCGGCGCGTTGATCGGCATGACCACCGTCATGCTGGTGCAGCTGTACGGCCAGTCCCGCATCTGCTATGCGATGAGCCGCGACGGACTGTTCCCGAAGTTCTTCGGCGAAGTGCATCCGAAGTACCGCACACCGTTCAAGGGCACGTGGTTCTTCGGCATTCTGACGGCCATCGCCGGCGGTTTCATCAACATCAACGTGCTGTTCGAGCTGGTGAACATCGGCACGCTGTCCGCGTTCATCATCGTGTCGGCCGGCATCCTGTGGATGCGCAAGACCCAGCCGGACGCGCATCGTGGCTTCCGTGCGCCGGGCGTGCCGTTCACGCCAATCTGCGCCATCATCTTCTGCCTGATTCTGATCTTCGGTTTGAATTGGGAGACGTGGGTGCGTTTCGCCGTGTGGTTTGCGCTTGGACTGGTCGTGTATTTCACGTACAGCCGCAAGCATTCTCAGCTTAACGAGCCGGGACTGTTCTAATCATCCCTTCATATGGAAAAGGACGTCTCCCGCAGTTTTACGGGAGACGTCCTTTTTTCTACGTTTCTATGTATGCGCAATCACCATTCGTGACGCTGGTAGGCGATACGCGTGGTATCGGTGGGGCGGTCAAGCAGTTGGATCAGGCCGCAGCGGGCGAATCCGTTCGATTCGAGCACGTGCTGCATGGCCTTGTTGTTCGGATGCGTGTCGGCGCGCACGTTGCCGTAATGTTCGATGCACCAGTTGATGCAGTCCTTGGCCGCGCCTTTGACGATTCCCGACGAGGCGATGCGGTGGATGGTCACATACGAGTCGTCGTCCAGCCAGGCGCCGTCGATATGCGCGTAGGTGGGATCCTCGCCCGTGCACAGGGCGAACTGGGCGAGCACACGCTCCTTGCCGTCAGCCTCGTCCACCAGCAGCATGGTGCGCTGCTGGCGAATGTCGTCAAGGATCACTTCCTCACGTGGGAACGTGTTTCCCCATTGCGTGGGATTCCCGTTGGCCGCCATAAGCTCACGCGCATGCTGGTAGATTTTCAGCATGACAGGCAGATCATCCATGGTGGCACGACGGAACCGACGTTCGGAAGTGGTTTCGCTCAACCCTTTCACCTCAATTCGACTGTGTACCTCTCTCAAGCATTCCAGCCGTCCAAACTACCACGCCCACCGCACAGGCATGGTAACGCTCACACAAGGCGGCGTTCGAACGGGTCGGAGCTGATGCCCTTGGCGAGGATGTCCTTGCACCATTCCTTGGCGGTGAACAGGCTGTGGTCGCGGTAGTTGCCGCAACTTTCGATGGTGGTTGCCGGCACGTCGTCCCATGTGGCCTCGTAGGCGATGAATTCCAACGATTCCTTCAATGCGCGAGCCACATCCTCGGTGGAATGCTCGCCCCACGTCAGCAGGTGGAAGCCTGTGCGGCATCCGAACGGCGAGCAGTCGATGTAACCGGGGATGCGTTCGCGCAGCAGCACCGCGATGGTGTGTTCGATGGTGTGCAGTCCGCCGGTCGGAATGGCGTTCTCGTTCGGCTGCACCAATCGCAGGTCGTAGTTCGAGATCACGTCGCCGTGGGGGCCGGTTTCCGTATCGATGTAGCGCACATACGGCGCCTTTACTTTGGTGTGGTCCAATTGGAAGCTTTCCACCACCGGCTTGTCTTCCGCCATGTTCTGTCCTTTCGTTGTTGTGTTCACATTCCACTATTCACGGTTCGCGGGCTCAACGTCAACCGTCGTGCCATGCGTGTCGGTTATGGCCGGTTCAAGCCTCGTCGCCGGAATCCTCCCGAATCGCGGCCATGAACCGTTCGCCGTACTGTTTGAGCTTGCTTTCCCCCACACCGTTGACGGCAAGGAACTGGTCGTCAGTGATCGGCTTGACCCGTACCATGTCACGCAACGTCTTGTCGGAGAACACGATGTACGGCGGTTTGCCGAGTTCGCGCGCGATGTCCAGTCGCAGCGCACGCAGCTTCTGGAATAGCGCCTCGTCGCCGTCATCCGGCACGTACGATCCGACAGCGGGAGTGGACACGTCGGGCGTTCGACGCGCACGGGCGTCAGCACGTTTGATCTTCTTGATGTCGTAATGGAATTCGGGTGCGACCGTTTCCGCCGCACGGGGTCCGAAGCCGACGATCGGCAGGCGTCCTTCCGCGATCGTCAGGAAGCCGTCGGTGGCCATCTGGCTCAGCACGTCGCGGATGCGCGCTTCCGGCACTTCGTCGAGCATGCCGAACGACGGCAGGCTTTCGGGGTTGAGATAGCTTAGATCCTGTGCCTTCGAGCCGCGCAGCACCTTGACGATTTTGCCGCTGCCGACATGCTGGTTCACATCGTGCACGCAACGGCTGATGGCTCGGGCGATGTCGGTGACGTCGATGGTTTCGAATGTGTGCTCGCAGTTGGCGCAACCGCCCACGCATTTGCCGTCCGTTTTCGCCGCCGCGCCCGCGGTTTCGCCGAAATACCGGGTCATGTATGCGTGCAGGCAGTCCGTGGTACGGCAGTAGCCGGCCATCGCGTCGAGCAGCCGGCGTTTCGACGCGCGTACGGCCTCCTGCTCTTCGGGAGTCAATCGTTCGTTTTCGTAATCCGAATCGAGCAGCCGGCGGCGGGTGACGATGTCCGATTCGTTCCACAACAGCGTGCAGCGGCTTGGTTCGCCGTCTCGTCCGGCGCGACCCGCCTCCTGGTAGTACGCTTCGATGGATTCGGGCATGTTGTGGTGGATGACGAACCGCACGTTGGATTTGTCGATGCCCATGCCGAACGCGTTGGTGGCCACGACCACGGGCACACGGTCGGTGACGAAATCGCGTTGCGCCTTCTCTCGTGCGTCGGCGCTCATACCGCCATGGTAGGCGACGGCGATGGTGCCGATATCCGACACATCCGCACCCCCTGCGGCACGCAATTCGGCGACGGCGCTGTTAAGCGATTCGGCGAGCGCTTCCGTTTCCTTGCGCGTGGCGCAGTAGACGATGCCGGATTCGTCCGGATGGCTGGCGATGTAGGACGCCACCCAGGATGCTTTGTCTTTGCGTGGCATGCTGATGACGTCGAAATACAGGTTCGGCCGGTCGAAACCGGTGACGGTGATGGACGGTGTGTGCAGGCCCAGAATCGAAACGATGTCGCGGCGCACGCGTTCGGTGGCGGTGGCGGTGAACGCGGCGACCGTTGGACGTGTGGGCAGTCCGGCGATGAATTCGCCGATGCCAAGATATGAGGAACGGAAGTCCTGCCCCCATTGGGAGACGCAGTGCGCTTCGTCGACGGCGACGAGCGAGATCGGCACACGGACGGCGAAGTTGCGGAATCGTTCGGTTTCCAAACGTTCCGGCGCCACGTACAGCAGTTTGATCTGGCCGGAGAGCGCCTGCGCGAAGACGAGATCCTGTTCGTCCGGCGTCTGAGTGGTGTTGATGAACGCGGCCGGAAGGCCCACGTCGTTCAGGGCGTCGACCTGGTCGCGCATGAGTGAGATCAGCGGCGAGATGACGATGGCGACGCCCGGCAGGATCGCTGCGGGAATCTGATAGCAGATGGATTTGCCGGCGCCGGTGGGCATGACGCCAAGCACGTCGTGTCCGGTGAGGATGGCCGAGACGATGCCGGATTGTCCAGGACGGAACGAATCGTAGCCGAAATAGCGGTTCAGCGCCTCCAATGCGCGGGGGTCTACGGAATCGGCGGAATCAACAGCTTGCGTCATGGTTTCCAAGTGTAGCAATGCCGTGCGTTGACCGCGGAGAGCGAAACGGCCGGCGCGGGTCTTGCCCATGCCGGCCGTTTCATGCTTCTATCGGAAATAGGGAATTCAGATCTGGCGGAACGCCTGCTCCAGGTCAGCGATCAGATCGTCCGCGTCCTCAAGGCCGACGGACAGGCGGATCAGGTTGGCGGGCACTTCGAGCGTGGTGCCGGCCACGGAGGCGTGGGTCATGGCGCCCGGATGCTCGATCAGGGATTCCACGCCGCCCAGGGATTCGGCCAGGGTGAACACTTCGGTGGCTCCGGCGAACTTCTTGGCCGCTTCGAAACCGGCGGCGATCTGGATGGAGATCATGCCGCCGAAACCGCCGTGCATCTGGCGTGCCGCGATGTCGTGGCCCGGGTGGGATTCGAGCCCCGGATACCATACGCGTTCCACTTCGGGGCGGGTTTCGAGCCACTGGGCCACCTTCATGGCATTGCGGCTGTGCTGCTTGACGCGCAGGTCGAGGGTCTTGAGGCCTCGGATGTCAAGCCAGGAGTCGAACGGGGACGGAACCGCGCCGGCCGCGTTCTGCAGGAAGGCCACCGCGTCGCGTGTTTCCTTGTCGTTCAGGACCACCGCGCCGCCGACCACGTCAGAGTGGCCGCCGATGTACTTGGTGGTGGAGTAGACGACCACGTCGGCGCCGTCTGCGAGCGGATGCTGCAATACCGGGGATGCGAAGGTGTTGTCCACGACCACTTTGGTGCCGTGCGCGTGCGCCACGGCCGCGGTGGCGGCGATGTCGGTGATGTTGAGCAGCGGGTTGGACGGGGTTTCCACCCAGATGTACGCGTACTGCTTCTTGGCGAGCGCGGCTGAGACGGCGGCCGTGTCGGTGATGTCCACCACGTCGAGGCCGATGCCCCACGGCACGAACACCTTGGACAGCAGACGGTAGGTGCCGCCGTACACGTCGTTGCCGAGCAGGATGTTGTCGCCGGGCTTCAAAGTGGAGCGCAGCAGCACGTCGATGGCGGCAAGTCCGGAGGAGAAGCTTAACGCGTATTTCGCGCCTTCCACGGCGGCGAGCTGCTCGTCGAAGCTGTTGCGGGTCGGGTTGATGGAACGGCTGTAGTCGTAGCCGTTGCGCAGGCCGCCGACACCATCCTGCTTGAAGGTGGAGGTCATGTAGATGGGGGTGACCACGGCTCCGGTGGTCGGGTCGGGTTCCTGGCCTGCGTGGATGGCACGGGTGGCGAGAGCGGTGGCGTTGAGGGCTTCGGTGTTGGTCGAGATGGTCATGATGGGAACTCCTTGGAAGTATCGGATGGTTTGGGTTGTTCGGATGATTGGCATTGGTTTCAAAGGTGCGATCGGGCTGTCGGACAGTCGTTTGACGGTCTTTTACAGGTACTGTTCGGCGAGGCTGGGCTTGGTGGTGCGTTCCACGACGTCGGCGAATCCGTTGGCGCGCATCCAGTCGTCGTTGAAGATCTTCTCCATGTAGCTGCGGCCGGAATCGGGCATCAGCACCACGACGAGCTGGTTTTCGTCGAGGTCGTGCTCGCGGGCGTATTTCAGCGCGGAGAACACGGCCATGCCGGATGAGCCGCCGACGAGCAGTCCTTCCTCGTTGGCGAGGCGTCGGGTCATTTCGAAGGCTTCCGCGTCGGTGACCTGCACGATCTCGTCGGGAAGGCTCCGATCAAAGGCCTTCGGATAGAAGTCCTCGCCGACGCCTTCGATCTGGTATTGGTGCACGTCGTTCGGGTCGGAGTAGATGGAGCCTTCCGGATCGGCGCCGATGACCTGCACCGCGCCGTTGGACACGTCCTTCAGATAGTGTCCGGTGCCGGAGATGGTGCCGCCGGTGCCGATGCCCGCCACGAAATGCGTGACCTTGTGGTCGGTGGCCTCCCAGATTTCCGGACCAGTGGTGTGATAGTGGCTTTCGGGACCGTTCGGATTGTCGTACTGGTTGGGACGGTAGCCGCCGGGAATCGCCTTGGCGAGGCGGTCTGCCACCTGGTAGTAGGAGCGGGGGTCGTCGGGGCCGGCGTCGGTGGGGGTTACGACCACTTCGGCGCCGTATGCGCGCAGCACCGCACGCTTGGCTTCGGAAACCTTGTCCGGCAGGGTGAAGATCGCACGGTATCCGCGCTGCAAAGCCACGAGCGCGAGTCCGACACCGGTGTTGCCGGAGGTCGGTTCCACGATCACGCCGCCGGGCTTCAGTTCGCCGCTGCGTTCGGCCGCGTCGATGATGCGTTCGGCGATGCGGTCCTTGGACGAGCCGCCGGGGTTCAGGTATTCGACCTTCACCGCGATGGTGGCTTTGATGCCGTCGGTCACGTGGTTGAGTTTGACGAGCGGGGTGTTGCCGATGAGTTCGGACAGGGAATTGTGGATGGTCATGACGTTTCCTTTGCGCGGTGCGGTTCGTGGGCTTTTCGAATGGTTTTGGTTTCGTATGTTCGAGAAGCTCGCGTCCGTCGCGTGCAGTTGTTGAAACGGGACCTGTTGCGATGCTGCCTTGCTCATTCGCGTGCGTCGCGTGCGCCAACCTCGGCTGATGCGCTGTTTCGAATGATCGTTTGGCGATTCGCATACGGCCTGCGATATGCGCGGCCGCTTGTTGGAATGTCCTATCTCAAGTTATGCGTCGATGAACCACGCGCCCCTCGGGCGGTTGGTTAGCGACAGCAACAACAAGAGCGATTGAACATGTGGCTTACATTACCACTCCCCCGGACATCGGCATGTCACCCGCGTTCATCATGCGGACATCCGAACCGTATCAGCTTCCTGGAACGGGCTCGCTCCGCCCCCAATAACCTGCGATATAACAGCCTTCGCAGCGCCCAACACCCCACCGGATATCATCGCGTCTACGTGATATACAGTGCAATTATGTATAGAGGAACCTCTTTCATATTCCCCGCACATCGAGTACGACCGTCGACGGGGAACAACGACCGTCCCCACCTCACGCCGGAAGCCGATTGCACCGATTGCATCGACCGCACCGATCACACCAACCGCAAACGCCATCGCGCATGGACGCCTTTCGTGGTTCTCTGGGCGGTGATGTCGACGATTCTCGTACTGCTGACGGTGTCCACGCATCCTTCCGATAGCGTGTACACCCTGCAATACCAAGGTGGCACCTTCCTCGTGGACCGTTCGCAGTACCAGCAGCTCGCCGACGCGTTCCTGCATGGCAGAACCTGGATCGACGCGCATGTCCCCGATTGGCTTGCGGCCATGGATAATCCGTACGACGAGCAGGCCAGAGGAACCCTCGGCGCGCAAACCGGCGATCCGTCACGCTGGGATTGGGCTTTCTACCATGGCCGGTACTACTGCTATTTCGGCCCGCTGCCGGCGCTCCTGCTCTTCGCACCGTTCAAAGCACTGACCGGAACCGATCTGCCGACCGCCGCAGGATGCGCGTTCCTTGCGATACTGGCATGCGCTTCGCTCATATTCCTCATCGAAACACTGTGGAAGCGCTATTGGCATGGCACCCCCAGATGGCTCGCGGTCCTCGCCTGCACCGCAATCGTGGCGGCATCCGGATTGACGTATCTGGTGCTCGTCCCATGGTTCTATTCGATTCCCATCCTCGCATCGCTCGCACTCGCGCCCGCCGGCATCGCATTGTGGGCACGCTCTTCCAGCGATGGCCATCACACCCCGCGCACTCCGTTCATCGCCATCGGTTCGACGCTTGTCGCGCTCACCATCGCCTGCAGACCGGCGTTCATCCTCACCGCGGTATTCGGCATCATCCTCCTATGGCCGCAAATCCGAGCCCACGATATCCTGTCCATCCGTTCCAGACACGCCATCCTCTCCACCATCGCGGCAATTCTGCCGTTCCTCATCATCGGCTGCGCGATGATGGCATACAACACAGCCCGCTTCGACGACCCGTTCGACTTCGGCGCAACCTACAATCTCACCGGCTGCGATCTGACGCAACGGCATGTCAGTCTGAAAGCACGCCTGTATTCCGTCCTCCTGCTGTTCCTCACCCCAATCGGTTTCACGAGGGAATTCCCCTACACCATGGACGTGTTCTCACTGGATGAGGCAAACCCATGGGGGTTCCTGTTCCGTAACCGGAACATCATTCCGGAACAGTTCGCCGGCGGACTCGTCGCGCTGTCGCCGATCTGCCTGCTCGCATTGCCCGCGGCCATCCGGTATTTCATTCGACTGCGGCGCAGCCAAAACTCCCACGCAACACAGTGCGGTGCGATAGGACTCACGTTCCTCGTTCTCGCCGTCCTCATCGCGTGCATCGACGGACCGTTCGGCGTGAACGCGCGTTACCTGTGCGATATGACATGGCTGATGCTCATCGGCACCATGTGCCTGCTGTTCATGTGGAACACGGATGCGCGTGAAAACGGGCGCCGGTGGCTGACCGTCGTGATCGTCGCCCTGCTTATCGTCGGCATCGGCTTGCAGCTGCTATGGCTTATGACCCCGGGGCGGAGCGAAAGCTGGAACATTTCGAATCCCGCCCTGTATGACTGGTTGCGCAGACTGTTCACGTTCTAGTCGGTTCAGCCGATTCAGGCGATCCAGTCGGTTCAGCCGGCCCAGCCGCCTACCTTGCATCAATCCGACCTGCGATCAGGCCTACATGGACGCGGCTTCGATAAGCGAGCGCGTGTACGCGGAACAGGGATGATTCAGTATTTCCGTGGTCGTACCGCTTTCCTCGACGTGCCCGTCATGCAGAACGACGATACGATCGGCGATATGCTGCACCACGCCAAGATCGTGCGAGACCATGACCAGCGACATATTCGGGTTCGCCTCGCGGATGGCGTGGAAGGTCTCAAGGATCCGTACACGCGCGGCCACATCGATGGCGCTCATCGGCTCGTCGGCAAGAATGACGCCCGGATCGTCCACTATGGCACGTGCAATGGCGACACGTTGCGCCTGCCCGCCGGATAGATCCATGGGGTACCGTGCGGCGAATACCGCCGGGTCGAGTCCGACCAGTCGTAATGCTCGCCCGATCCGCGCAGCGGCCTCGTCATCGCCCATGCCCCTATGGTGCAACCGCAACGGCTCCTCTACGGAACGCGCAACGCGCCAGCGTGGGTCGAGCGAGGCGAAGGGATCCTGGAACACCAGTCCGGTCTCACCGCGCAGCATATGGCGCACGGCATCGTTCCGCTCCCCCATCGCCTGGCCACGGTATGCGATCTCACCGCAATCCGCGGATTCCAGGCCGAACAGCACTCGCGTCAACGTCGATTTGCCCGAGCCGGAAGCACCGATGATCGCCAGGCACTCCCCGCTGCGCACCTCGATGTCCACGTCGAACAGCACCTGCCTGCGATTCCGCTTCGACCCATAGCTTTTGCAGATGCCACGTCCCTGCAACACGATTTCATTCATCGCCGCCGTCTTTCCTCACGATCGTCCTATCACCGGATTCCACTCCCGTGGATTCCCGACTTCCGACGTCACCGTCGCCGATGCCGCCGTCACGTGACAGCGTAAGTTGCCTGGCCGCGGCGACAAGGCGCTGCGCAGGCTCGCTTGCCGGTTCCCGCAATAGGCTTGCGGTCGTGCCTGTTTCGGCGATCGAACCGCCGTCCAGCACATAGCAGCGCGTAGTGGCGCGTGCGAGCACCGCGAAATCATGGGTGATGAACAGCATGGACGCGCCGGCATCGTCGACCAGCGACGTCAGCAGGTCGACGATCTGACGTTGCGTGATCGAATCCAATGCCGTGGTCGGCTCGTCGGCGATGATGAATCGCGGCGAGGTGATCAACGCGGTGGCGATGCCGACGCGCTGCTGCTGCCCGCCGGAAAGCTGATGTGGGTATTTCAGCAGTGCATCCTGGGAAAGCCCCACTTTGTCAAGCATCGCCTTGACACGATCAAGACGCTCGTCAAGCGACAGATCGTAGTGCAGGTACAGCGGCAGACCGATCTGCTGTGCAACCGTCATCACGGGATTGAGCGCTGCCGCCGGATTCTGGAACACCATGCCCATATAACGCCCGCGCAGATCGGCCATGGCGGTATCGTCCAACCCGATCAGTTGCCTGCCACCAGCCATGATGGAACCGCTCACCCGCGCCGTGTCGGGCAGCAACCCCATCAGGGCTTTGGCGATCATGGATTTGCCCGAGCCGGAGGAACCGACCAGACCGATGCGCTCACCGTCGGCGATGTCCATGCACGCATCGTGCACGATGGGTTTGTCGCCGATGGTGATGGTCAGCCCACGAATCTCGATGCTCATGCCGCCTCCCTCAGCTCAGGATTGGCCAACGGGTCGATGGCGTCGCGCAGTGCGTCGCCGAACAGATGCAGCGCGATCACCGTCATCGTGACGATCAGTCCCGGCCATAGCACGGTCAGCGGGTAGATGCTGATGAATCGTACGGATGTGGCGAGGGAATGCCCCCAACTGGGTACGCCGGCACCCACGCCGACGCCAAGATAGGTCAGGCCAGCCTCAGCCAGTATCGACGTCCCTGCGCTCATCGACAACTGCACCAGCAGCACCGGCATCACGTTCGGCATAATATGCCTGACGAACACGCGCGCCCCCGAAGCGCCGGACCATACCGCCGACTCCACATACTGCGAACGCGCGGCGAGTATGGCCGCAGGTCTTACGATGCGTGCCAGATTCAATCCGTAGGCGAATCCGCATGCGGCCACGATCACCGCCGCGGAAGCGCCGAACGGCACCGACAACATCAATGCGATCAGCACCGTCGGTATCGAGATCAGCGCATCGACCACCACCACCGACGTGGATCGCAGCGCGGTATGGCGTGACACCATGGCGGCCACCAACGCCAATCCGAATATTCCGGCCACGACTACGGTAAGCGATGCGATTGCAAGATTCGTGCGCGAACCGGCCATCAGCCAGCTCAGCACGTCGGCGCCAACGCCATCGGTTCCCAACGGATGCGCGGCCGTGGGCGAAGCCCATGCGTGGAATCCGTCCGTCTCAAGTAGCGCATAAGGCGTCCACACCAGCGAAATCAGCGAAACCAGCACCCACAGGCCGAGCACGATCAACGCATATTTTCCACTGGCCTTGCGCCACATCGAACGCATAACCACACGAGCGGCCGACATCACAGCACCTCCTGCACGTCGTCGGAAGCGGTGTTCAGTCTCGGATCGAGCGCATGATGCGCCATATCGACCGCCAATCCCAATAGCAGGAAGAACGCTGCCAGCAGGAACAGTTCGCTCTGCACCGCGATCAGATCACGATTGCCCACATCGGTGATGAGCATCGAGCCCAGCCCCGGCAGGGCAAACAGGTTCTCGACCACCATCACACCCGTTATCATCTGGGCGAAGGTCAATCCGATAACCGACACCAGCTGCGGCATCGACAGTCGCAGGCCTACGCGCAGCAGCGCCTGCCTGCGCGTCATGCCGCATGCCATGGCCATGCTTACGGCCTGGGATTGCGCGGCATCGCCCAACGCGGCACGTGTATAGCGCATGATCCCCGCACCGGCGGTGATACCGGTGGCCAATGCCGGAAGCACGAGCGACGCCATGGCCCGCCCGCAATCCTTCCAGCCATCGTTCGGAAAACCCTGCGAGGGGAACAGCCCCAGCAGTCCCGAGCCGTGCGAGAACAGCAGAATCAGCAGCAGTCCGCTCCATAACGCCGGAACAGCACCTCCGACAATGGCAAGCACATGGAACAGCCCCCGCCACCGCCTGTTCCTGGTGATGACGGCAGCACAGCCAAGCGGCAATCCGATCAGCAGGGCTACGGCAAGGCTGAGCATGATAAGAGGGAACGTGACCGCCGCCCGGGCGCCGACCTGCGAGACGACCGATCTGCCGCTGATGGCGGATATGCCAAGATCGCCATGCAGCAGTCCGCCAAGCCAGTCGGCGTATTGTACGGGCAGCGGCCTGTCGAGTCCCATCTGCGTCCGCAGTGCGGCGATACGGGCCGCGGTCGCGTTCGTTCCGGCCATTACGGCTGCAACGTCACCGGGGAGTACACGCAATGCCAGAAACACCAGTATCGACAATCCCACCAATGCCGCTATGAACAGCAGCAGCCGTTTGGCCACGAATCTCATATCATTCCGCCTTGGAAATCTGCCATAGCGGCAGTACCGTCTGGCTGAGCTTGTCAGGGAATCCCTTGATGCCCTTGTTGTACGCCACGGTCACACGGTAGCCGAACAGCCAGTCGGCCGGTGCGTCTTCGCTGACGGTTTTCGCCGCCTGCTTGAGGTATTCGTCGCTTTCCTTCTCGTCGGTGGCGGCGAGCGCCTTGGCGTACAGCGCCTGCACGTTCCTGTTGTCGTAGTGGTAGTAGTATTCGGGCGTGGTCCACTTGTAGAAGTCATGGCTTTCGGCATGGTCCACCAGCGAAAGCTCATAGTTGCCGTTGGCGTGCACGTCCTGAAGCCATGTGGAGAATTCCACGTAGTTGATCTTCAGATCGATGCCGATTTTGGCGAGCTGGCTTTTGAGCTGGTCGCCCAGTTCGGTGCCGTACGTGTTGGCGTAGGTGAGGGTGAGCCGCAACGGCTTGTCGGTGGTATAACCGGCTTCCTTCATAAGTTCCTTGGCCTTGTCCACGTTGTACGGGTACAGGCCGGTCAGGTCCTCGTAACCGGGGTCGACGGACGGGATCGGACCGCCGAGCGCGTAGTCGACGTTGCCTCGGGAGGCGATGATCTCCTTGTGGTTGATGCCGTATCGAATGGCCTGGCGGACGCGCTTGTCCTTGAGTTTGGCGTTCGTGCAGTTGAAGGCGAGGACGAACTTGTCGCTGCCGTCGGCCGCGGACACCCGATATGTGTTGGTATCGAGCGATTTGGCGAGCGTGGCGTTCACAGGAGAAAGCACGTCGACGTCACCCCCTTTGAGCGCATTGACGGCCGCGTTGTCATCGGTGATGAATTTGAGCACCACATGTTCGGTGGCGGGTTTGTGCGCGCTGCCCCAATATTTCGGATTGGCTTTGAGCACCATCTTGCTGGCCGGGTCGAAGGATTCGACGGTATACGGACCGGAACCGACGGCCTCGGTCTTCGCGTTATACGTGGCGTTCTTATCGAACACCAATCCCGGGCGTCCGGTCAGATACCACAGGAGATTGGAATCAGGGGCATCGAGCGTGAGCCTGACCGTGTCGGCATCGACGGCTTCGGCCTTATCGAGGCTTTCCACCTGGTTGGCGTTGTAGTACTGCTTCTCCTTGAGCTGGTTGATGGACCACGCCACGTCGTCGGCGTCGAGTTTGTCGCCATTGGAGAAACACATGTTGTTGTTGAGATGGAACGTGTAGGTTTTGCCGTCCTTGGAAATGTCCCAGGATTTCGCGAGGCCCGGCTGCACTTTGTTGTCGGAGTCGCGCGACAGCAGCGCTTCGTAGACGTTGCCGATCAGCACCTGTTCGATGGCCGATCCGGACTGGTGGCGGATGTCGAGGCTGACCGGGGCGAGTTTGAGCCCGATGGTGACGGTGTCGGCTTTAGTTACGCCGGAAGTGTTCGCGTCATCGTTTTTGCCGCGCGTCACTGCAATGGCGACGATCACCGCTACGACGGCGATGACGGCGATCAACGCGATAAGCCACTTCTTCGGGCCTTGCGATTTCGCGCCGTTCGACGATTTCGCACGCGCGTTCAGCGTGGCGTCGGTGCTTGCCATGGACTGCGGCTGCTGTTCGTTCTCCTGTTTGGTTGCGTCGGCTTCGCCGTGCGCACCGGTAGGTGACGACATGGGATTTCTCCTCTTCGTATTTTCGATTATGTGTTGTGATTGCGGTTGACCGCCTGCGTGAGGTCGATCACCACGGCCTGATTCTACCGTCCGCCATACCCGCGGCCCGTTCGGATTCGCCCGCAAAGCGCGCGGAGGCTTCGGCCCGGTTATATACTTGACGCAGTCGCGGCAGGTCACAACGAGAAGGACGGTTGATCCATGGCGCATATTCTTTTGGGGGTCACCGGCAGCATCGCCGCGTTCAAGGCCTGCCATCTCGCCTCCGATTGGAGCAAGCAGGGGCATGAGGTGCGTGTGGTGATGACCGCCGCCGCACAGGAGTTCGTCACTCCCCTGACGTTCAGTTCCCTCACCCACACGCCGACACGCACGTCCATGTTCGCCGCCGGACATCGTCCCGGCGCTACGGCCGACGTGGCACCCGGACCGGACGGTCCGCTGCAGATCAGCCACGTGGCCGACGCGAAGTGGGCGGATCTGCTGGCAGTCGCTCCGGCGAGCGCCGATATCATCGCGAAAATCGCCTGCGGCATCGCCGATGACCAGCTGACCAGCACCATGCTCGCGTACGACAAGGGACCGAAGGTCCTGTGCCCCGCCATGAACGTGCATATGTATGAAAACGCCGTGACGCAACGCAATCTCAATACCTGCCGTGAGCTCGGTTGGACGATTGTGGAGCCGGAAAGCGGCATGCTGGCCTGCGGCGACGCCGGCAAGGGACGTATGGAGGAGCCGGCACGCATCGAAACGGCGGTGGAAGCGCTGCTGCTTGCGAATCGTCCGGACGGCGAGCTGCCGCTTAAGGGACTTGCCGTGCTCGTCACCGCCGGCCCGACGCAGGAGCCGCTTGATCCGGTGCGGTTCCTCACCAACCATTCCACCGGCAAGATGGGGTATGCCTTGGCCGAACAGGCACGCGATCTGGGCGCGCAGGTGACGCTTGTGTCCGGTCCGGTGGCGTTGGACGCCCCGTATGGCGTGGATGTGGTCGATGTCACGACCGCACGGGATATGTTCGATGTGGTGACGAGCCGTTTCTCGGACACGGAAATCACCGTCATGGCCGCGGCCGTCGGCGATTTCCGTCCGGTCGAGCAGGCGCAGGACAAGATCAAGAAGAACGGGCGCAGCAGCATCGAACTCGAACTCACCTCGAATCCGGACATTCTGGCTTGGGCCGGCGAACATAAGCGGCCGGACCAGACATTGTGCGGATTCGCCATGGAAACGCGCGACCTTGAGACCAACGCGGCGAAGAAGCTTAACGGCAAGCATTGCGACATGCTGGTGGCCAACAATCTGCGCACCCCCGGCGCCGGTTTCGCAGCGGACACGAACGTGGTGACGGTGCTGACGCCGGGCGAAACCGCAGACAGGCCAAGCATCGAACGATGGAGCAAGATGGGCAAGGACGCACTTGCGAAACGTATTCTTGTCAAGCTCGCAGCCATGCGTGCGGACGGCGAACGGCGCTAACCGCAGCATTTTCGAATCGCAATAACCGTATCAATCGCAATAATCGCAATATTTCAACGGAACTTCCGCAAAACGCGAAGGAGAACGCAACATGCTTCTGATGGCTGTGGATATCGGCAACACGAACGTCGTGATCGGTTTCATCGACGATGGGCGCATCGCGGGCACGTACCGCATCACCACGAAGGCGAACCACACGTCCGACGAATACGGGCTGATGATCACGCAGTTCCTGGCTTTGAGCGGCTACAAGCCGGCGGATGTCGATGATGTGATCATTTCGTCCGTGGTGCCGAAGGTCATGCATTCGTTCCGTGCGAGCATCGTGAAGTTCCTCGACATCGATCCGATGATCGTGGGACCGGGCATCAAAACGGGACTCAACATCCGCATGGACAATCCGCAGAACATGGGCGCGGACTGCATCGCCGACTGCGCGGGCGCGTATTACGAGTATGGCGGGCCGATTCTGGTGGCTGATTTCGGCACGGCCACCACGTTCAACTACGTCACCGCGGACGCGTCGGTGATTTCCGGACTGATCACCACCGGTATCCGCACCGCCGCGGCCGCACTGTGGGAAGGGACGGCGCAGCTGCCGGAAGTGGAGATCACCCGTCCGAAGTCGATTCTGGCGAAGTCCACGAAACCGGCCATGCAGGCGGGCCTGTACTACAACTTCCTCGGCGGCATCGAACGCACGATCGCGCAGTTCCATAAGGAGATCGATGAGGATTTCCGTGTGGTGGCGACGGGTGGATTGAGCCGCGTGTTCGCCGACGACACGAACATGATCGACATTTACGATCCGGACCTGATTTTCAAGGGCATGCGGCACATCTACGACCGCAACGTCCGCTGATTCAAGAGCCAGCGACGGGAACCGGCGATCATAGCCCGGCAATCTGAAAACCGACGGCCTGCGGATAATGCGCTATCCGCAGGCCGCAATCGATTAAACCAATTACACAGACGCTATTGGATGGTGAAGCCCTGGTTGGCTCCGTATTCTTTCAGGTCCTTCTGCCATAGGGCTATGCCGCCCTTAAGTTGGATGCGGTCGGACGATTCGGTGTTCTTCAACGCATCGCCGATGTTGGAGGTGTCGGAGACCTGACCGCCTGCGGCGATGATGTTGAGCCTGTTCTGCTCTTTGCGCAGCAGGCTCGACCATTTGTAGGCCTTGCCCACCGTGGACCGGAAGTCGCTGCGCGCATACACTTCGAACGGCAGATACTGGTATCCGGTCGACACGTTCTCCGCGGCCTGGGACAGCACGCGGTTGTATTCCTGCCCGCCGAAATAGGGCACTTCGATGCCACGGTCGTCGGTCACCGTGGTCTTGCTGAGGAATTTCGAGTCGGATAGGGTGTTTTTGTCGGCTGGGAACGCGCCGCCATCCACGCGGGTTGTGATGCCTTTGGCATTGTGGCAGGCGTATTCGATGAAACGGTATGAGGCTTCGGGTTTGCGGGAACGTTGCAGCACGGCAAGGGCCGAACCGCCGTTTTCCGATGTGGTGGCCTTGCCATCGGGCGTCGGCATCTGGGCCACGCGCCACAGGCCGGCCGCGCCGGGAATGTCGGACATGAGCAGCGAAGGCAGCCATGCGCCGGAGAACAGCGAGGCGACTTCGCCTTGTCCCACGGCCGATTTCCATCGATCCGACCATGACGTGAGGTTTGTTGCCACCAAACCCTCATCGATCATCTTCTGCCAGAATTCGGTGAATTCGCGGGTGCCTTTATCTTCGGTGAGTCTGATGGTCACGTTCTTGCCATCGTTGGACGTGGAGAACGGGCGTCCGCCGGCGAGCCAGATCATCGTGTCGTAGAAGCTGGCGTCGCCGGAATCGGCGGTGATGTACACGCCGATTTTCTTGAGTTTTTTGGCGGCCTCATAGTAGTCGTCCCATGTGCGGATCTTGGACGCGTCCACGCCAACCTGTTCGAACACGCTGTTGTTATAGAAGAAGGCCATCGGGCCGGAGTCCATGGGAAGCCCGTACACCCGTCCGTTGAGCTGCACCGACGCCCAGGTGCCGGGCGTGTAGAAATCGGCATAGCCTTCGGTTCTGCCGGTGATGGGCACGAGCTGGCTGCTGACCGCGTACTGGCGCAATGCGTAATATTCCAGCTGCACCACGTCGGGAATGCCGTAACCGTCTTGGATGGCGTTGTTGAGTTTGTCGTAACCGCTGGTGTTCTTCCAAACCACGTGGATGTCGGGATTGTCTTTTTCGAAGCCGGCGATGACCTGTTTCATGCTCGGCTCCCACGACCATACGGTGATCTGTGTGCGTGTGTCCGTATTGGCCCCGCATGCGGCGGCGCTGGCCGCCATGACGCCCGCGCAGCAGATGGCGGTGAGCCGCTTCACCAGTTTCGCCGATTTCAGCACCACGCCCACGGACCTCCGTTTTGTATTTCGCCTGCGATTACCACCATAAGATTATACGGGTCATGCGGAAGCCACGCACAAGCCTGGAAAGGCTCCCCATATCCACCCAAATACGCCGAATGCGGAAGAACCGCTCCGGAAGCGAACTTCCAAAGCGGTTCCCTGCGATATCGCATCGGCGGCTAAGCCGGTACGCAATCAAGCTTCGATGCCGAGCTTGGCGCGTTCCTTCTTGGAATACATGAAGGCCGGCAGCTGACGGCCCTGCTTGAGCCAGGCATGGTATTCGGCGGTGGCCGCGAACTCCACATCGGACGCGGAGTTCAGGCAGGTTTCCACGGAATCTTGGATGACGCCGATGATGAAGCCGACGCCCACCACCTGCATGGCGATGTCGTTGCTGATGCCGAACAGCGAGCAGGCCATCGGGATGAGCAGCAGCGAGCCGCCTGCCACGCCGGACGCGCCGCATGCGCCGAGCGCGGAGACCACGGACAGCAGGATGGCCGCCGGCAGGGAGATCTGGATGCCGAGCGTGTTGGCGGCAGCCATGGCCATGATGGTGATGGTGATGGCCGCGCCGTTCATGTTGATGGTGGCGCCCAGCGGAATGGACACGGAGTACATGTCCTTGTCAAGCCCGAGCTTCTCGCACAGCTGCATGTTGACGGGGATGTTCGCAGCGGAGGAGCGGGTGAAGAACGCGGTCAGGCCGGATTCCTTGAAGCAGCGGTAGACCAGCGGGTACGGGTTGCGGCGCAGGAAGATGAAGATGACGAGCGGGCCGAACACGAGCACCATGAGCAGCATGGTGCCGACGAGCAGGAGCAGCAGGCTGCCGTACTTGGTGAATGCGGACAGGCCGCTGTCGGCCACGTTGGTGAACACGAGGCCCATGATGCCGAACGGGGCGAGGTTGATGACCCAGCGGATCACCTGGGACACGGCGTCGGCCACGTTGGCCATGAACGCTTTGGAGCTTTCGTTGGCGATGGACTTCATGGCGAGTCCGAACAGGCAGGCCCACATCAGGATGCAGATGTAGTTGCCGTCGATGATGGCCTGGATCGGATTGGCCACGATGTTGGTCAGCAGCGTCTGGATGACTTCGGAAAGGCCTTGCGGCACCACGTCGGCTTTGGCGGCCTTGCCCAAGGACAGGGTCTGCGGGAATAGACGGGAGGTCAGCACGGCCACGACCGCTGCCAGGAACGTGGTGAACAGGTACAGGAACAGCACGGTGCCGAAACGGCGGTCGAGTTTCGACGTGCCCTGCGCAAGGGCGCTGGCCACCAGTACGAACACCAGAATCGGTGCCACGGCCTTCAACGCGGCCACGAACAGGGTGCCGAATTCGCCGATCCAGGTCACGTGGGGCATGGTCAATGCCAGCACGGTGCCGATGATCAGGCCGACGATGATACGGACGATCAGCGATGCGCCGTTGTAGATGTCGGCGATGCCGCGGACGGCTTTCGAGATTTTACCCATGGTTCTCTCTTACTCTCGTGATGCCGGAAACGCTCCGGCAAGTCAACAGAACGCCATGATAATCGGGCGTGTCGGACGAGATAGGGGAATGTCCAAAATCGTGGGTTTCTATAAGCCCGCGCCCAACGGCACGTGCGATACGAATCGACGTGGCTCGCCGTTGAGCGGGTCATCGAATCGCAGTTCGCGCGCCACCAATTCCAAGGGTTGCGAGAAGTCGTCGTACGCGCGCTGCACGATGTCCGGGTAGAAATCGTCGCCCAATATCGCCAGTCCGAGCGAATTCATATGCACGCGCAACTGGTGCGTCTTGCCGGTTTTCGGATGCAGCGTGTAATTCACGTACGGTCTGCCGGCAACGAAGCGGATGCCGCTTCCCCGTTCGATCAGCGTTTCCGCGTTGGGCACGTCGGCGCTTTCGTACGCCTGCAATCGTCCGCGATCCTTGTTGATATGCGACCTGCGTACCAGCGGAAACGGCAGGTGCCGGTCGATGCGCACCGCCGTTCCATATCGCGGCCGCTGCGTCGGGGCGAGCAGTGCCAGGCATTCGTAGGTTTTGACGGTTTTGCGATTTTGGAACAGCATCTGGTACGCGCCTCGCGCAGACGGATTACGTACGAACACGACGACGCCTGCGGTCAGTCGGTCCAAACGGTGCGCCGGCGTGATGTTCGGCTCGTCGTACCGCTCGCACAACCGGACCAGCGCGGTTTCGCGATACCACATGCCACGTGGCGTGGTGGCGAGGAAATGCGGCTTGTCGATGACGATGATGTTCTCGTCCTCGTACAGAACCTCATATTCGAAGGGAATATGAGGTTCCTCGAGCACGTACCGGTGCCTGCGTTCGTTACTCAACGGTGACGGACTTGGCGAGATTGCGCGGCTTGTCGACGTCGTAGTTCTTGAGCTTGGCCATGTCCATGGCGAACAGCTGCAGCGGCACCACGTCCACCAGCGGGCTCATCAGCGTCGGGCATGCGGGACGCCAGAAGACCACGTCGGCGTAACGTTCCACGTCCGGATCGTGTTCCTCGGCCACGGCGATGATGTAGGCGCCACGGGCCTTGACCTCTTCGATGCCGGAGATGACTTTGGAGTGCAGCACGTTGCGGCCGCGCGCCGGCGGCACGATGAACACGACCGGTTCGCCTTCGTCCACCAAAGCGATCGGACCATGTTTCAGTTCGCCCGCGGCGAAGCCTTCGGTGAACGTGTAGGCGATCTCCTTGAGCTTCAACGCGCCTTCCATGGCCACCGGATAGCCCACATGGCGGCCGAGGAACAGGAACGATTTCGCATCCACCATCTGTTCGGCGGCCTCCTGCACGGTCTTGGTCTGGGTGTCGAGAATCCACTGGATCTTGCGGGGCATGTCCTTCAGAGATTCCAAAGTCTGGGCGATTTCGTCTCGATACATGGCACCCTTGACTTGGGCCAGATACAGGCCGAGCACGTATGCGGCGGTGATCTGCGCCACGAACGCCTTGGTGGAGGCGACCGCCACTTCCGGACCGGCGTGGGTGTAGAGCACCGCGTCGGATTCGCGTGGGATGGACGCGCCCTGCGTGTTGCAGATGGCCAATACCTTGGAGCCCTGTTCACGCGCGTGGCGCAACGCCATCAGCGTGTCCATGGTCTCGCCGGACTGCGAAATGGCCACCACCAACGTTCGGGGGGTGAGGATCGGGTCACGGTAGCGGAATTCGTGGGCGAGTTCCACCTCCACGGGGATGCGCACCCAATGCTCGATGGCGTATTTGGCCACCATGCCCGCGTACGCGGCCGTGCCGCAGGCGATGACGATGATCTTGTCGATGGCTTTGAAATCATGCTCGTCGATGCGCACCTCATCGAGGTTGATGTTGCCGTTCTCGTCGAGACGCCCCAGCAGAGTGCGCTGCACGGCGGCCGGATCCTCATGGATCTCCTTGTCCATGAAGGAGTCCCAACCGCCCTTTTCGGCGGCGGACGCATCCCAGTCCACGGTGTAGGTCTTCGGATCGGGCACGATGTTGCCCATGAAGTCGGAGACGACGACCTTGTCTGCGGACACCATCACGGCCTGGTCCTGGTCGATTTCCATGGCGCGCTTGGTGTAGGCCACGAACGCGGCCACGTCGGAGCCGAGGAAGTTCTCCCCGTCGCCGAGGCCCACCACGAGCGGCGAATCGTGACGGGCGCCGACCACGATGTCCGGCTGGCGCACATCGGTGGCGAGGATGGTGAACGCGCCTTCCAGCATGCGTGCGAGACGGCGGACGGCCTTGAACAGGTCAGGCTTGCCGGTCTCTTCGATGATCTTGTCGCTGATCTTGCCCAGCAGCTTCGCCGCGACCTCGGTATCGGTTTCGGAGACGAAACGATAGCCCTCCGTCTGCAGGTCGAGACGAAGCTGGGAAGCGTTTTCGATGATGCCGTTGTGGATGATGGCGACCTTGCCGTCACGCGACGTGTGCGGATGCGCGTTAGTGTCGTTCGGCACGCCGTTCGTAGCCCAACGCGTATGGCCGATGCCCACGGTGGCGTCCGGCATCGGATCGCGTTCGATGTCCTGCACCAGGTTGGCCAGACGGCCGGCCTTCTTACGCACCGCCACATGGTCCATGCCGGGCGCGGTCAACGCCACGCCGGCCGAATCATATCCACGGTATTCCAATCGCTGAAGACCCTGGAGGCAGACCTCCAAGGGTTTGCCGCACGCGGTCCGAACATTTCCTGCATATCCTACGATTCCACACATAGTGTCGTACCTCCTGATACAATATAAAATATCAAAAGGACAAACGCGCAGTAATCTGTCACTTCTTCTCCGGCGGCAGCGGCTTTGTTTTGCGGTCGCCCGCATATTTGTCCGCTGCCTGACGTACCCGAAGGCGGTACGGGAGAGCACCCGCCGAATACTTCGATACTCTCTCCTCCTCGTCGTCCTGCCCTGTGGGCAGGCGCTGGCGCTTTGTGTC
>OLYM01000137.1_pt1 | contig 28219 bp, 17 predicted proteins | sample 1673691 | NCBI WGS metagenome assembly OLYM01 (sample SAMEA103958123, study PRJEB25191) | human gut metagenome | reverse complement strand
CCCTGCTGGACGCCGACGCCGGACGGGGCGTGGAGTCTCTGGAGCCGGATATCGCCGTTCCCCAAACCATGGCGGATACCCTGGCGGGCAGAGACACCGCTGTGGAGTGGCTGCTGGCCCATCCGGAGACGCTGGAACAGCGGGAATACCCGGATGCGCCGCTCACCCGGGGGCGGTTCGTGGGGCTGCTGTATGCTGCGGCCGGGTCCCCTGCCGCAGCGGCGGAGGCCGGTTTCCAGGATCTGCTGGGCATCGAGTGGTTCCTGCCGGCGGTGAACTGGGCCGCGGAGACCGGCGTCACCGGCGGTACGGCGGAGGGCGCCTTTGCGGCCGCCCGGCACCTCACCTGGCAGGAAGCCGCCGTCTTTCTCGTCCGCACTGTGGAGGCCCTGGGGCTGGAGCCGGAGGCTGTCCGCACCGCGCCTCTGCCCGATGCGCTGGCGGAGGGTGCCTGGGACCAAACCGCTCTGGAACTGGCCTGGGAATGGGGCCTGCTTCCGGAAGACGCGGGCAGCGCCGCCGAAATCGCTCGGGTCCAGGGCGGGGCCATGGCGGATGCCTTTGCGGCCCTGCTGTAACCCCACGAATCGTCTGACCAGAAACAGCCCCCGGACGCTGCGGCGTCCGGGGGCTGTCTCAACCTCTCTGACGGCGGTGTGCCGCTGTTCTCTGCCGGGCTGTCTTCCAGGCGCACGTCCCGGCAGAGAAAAGGACCGCGGGATAACTCCCGCGGTCCTCTGATATGGTATATGCTTACTCGCTGTACATGGCCTTCAGCTTCAGCAGGTGCTGATAGCGGTCCATAGCGGCCTGCTCGTTCTCCTTGAAGAGCTCCTCGGCGCGCTCGGGGAAGGAACGCGTCAGCGAAGCGTAACGGGCCTCGTTCATCAGGAACTCCTGATAACCGCCCGCGGGCTCCTTGGAATCGAGCGAGAACTTCTTGCCGGCAGCAGCCTCGGGGTTGAAGCGGAAGAGGTTCCAGTAACCGCACTCGACAGCCTTCTTCATCTCGGCCTGGCAGTTCTGCATGCCACCCTTCTTGATGGAGTGCATCTCGCAGGGGCTGTAGCCGATAATGAGGGACGGACCGTCGTAGGCCTCGGCCTCGTGGATGGCCTTGAGGGTCTGAGCCGGGTTGGCGCCCATGGCGACCTGCGCCACGTAGACGTAGCCGTAGCTCATGGCAATCTCGGCCAGGGACTTCTTCTTGGTCACCTTACCGGCAGCGGCGAACTGAGCGACCTGGCCCAGGTTCGAGGCCTTGGAGGCCTGACCACCGGTGTTGGAGTAAACCTCGGTGTCGAAGACGAAGACGTTGACGTTGTGGCCGGAAGCCAAGACGTGATCCAGGCCACCGAAGCCGATGTCGTAGGCCCAACCGTCGCCGCCGAAGATCCAGAAGGACTTCTTGGTGAGGTAAGCCTTGTCGGCGAGGATCGCCTTGGAAGCGTCGCAGCCGCACTTCTCGAGCTCGGCAACGTAGGCAGCGGCAGCGGTCTTGGAAGCCTCGGTGTCGTTGACGGAGTCGATCCAAGCCTGGCCGGCAGCCTTGAGCTCATCGGACGGACCATCGGCAGCGATGATGTCCTGGGTAGCGGCGATCAGCTTCTTCTGGACGGCCTCGTAACCGACGGCCATGCCCAGACCGTGCTCGGCATTGTCCTCGAACAGGGAGTTGTTCCACGCCGGGCCGTGACCGTCCTTGTCCTTGCAGTAAGGAGCGGTGGCAGCGGGGTTGCCCCAAATGGAGGAGCAGCCGGTGGCGTTGGAAATGAACATGCGGTCGCCGGCGACCTGGGTCACCAGACGTGCATAGGCGGTCTCGGCGCAGCCGGCGCAGGAGCCGGAGAACTCCAGGTAGGGCTGCTTAAACTGGCTGCCCTTGACGTTGGCCGCGATGAGCTCCTTCTTCTCGGAGACGTTCTCGACCATGTAGTCCCAAACGGGCTGCTGGTCCATCTCCTGCTCGGTGGGAACCATCTCGAGGGCGCCCTTGGGGCAGACCTTGACGCAGTTGGTGCAGCCCATGCAGTCGAGCGGGGACACAGCCATGGTGAACTTCATGCCCTTGGCCTTGGGGCCCATGGCGTCGAGCGTGCGGGTAGCCTCGGGCGCGGCGGCAGCCTCGTCCTCGGTCATCGCGAACGGACGGATGGTGGCATGCGGGCACACATAGGCGCACTGGTTGCACTGGATGCACTTGGTCTCGTCCCAGTGGGGAACGACCACGGCGACGCCGCGCTTCTCGTATGCGGAGGCGCCCAGCTCAAACTGGCCGTCAGCGCAATCGACGAAGGCGGAAACAGGCAGGCTGTCGCCGTCCATGCGATCGATGGGCTCGAGCAGGTTCTTGACCTGCTGGGCGATAGCGGACTTGGTCTCCTCGGAGAGCTCGACGGGAGCGGCGTCCTCGGCGGTAGCCCAGTCGGCCGGAACCTCGAACTTACGGAAGGCGGTAGCGCCGGCATCGATGGCCTTGTGGTTGGCGTCGACGATGGCCTGGCCCTTCTTCATGTAGGACTTGGTAGCCGCGTCCTTCATGTACTGCAGGGCGTCCTCGGCGGGCAGGACCTTGGCCAGCGCGAAGAAGGCGGACTGGAGCACCGTGTTGGTGCGCTTGCCCATGCCGACCTTAGCGGCCAGGTCGATAGCGTCGATCAGGTAGACGTTGACGTTGTTGTTCGCGATGTAGCGCTTGGCCACGGCGGGCATGTGCTCGGCGAACTCCTCGTCGCTCCACTGGCAGTTGACCAGGAAGGTGCCGCCCGGCTTGACGTCGCGGACCATCTTGAAGCCCTTAACGATGTAGCTGGGGTTATGGCAGGCGACAAAGTCGGCCTTGGTCACGTAGTACGGCGAACGGATCGGAGAATCACCAAAGCGCAGGTGCGAGACGGTGACGCCGCCGGTCTTCTTGGAGTCGTACTGGAAGTAGGCCTGGACGTACTTGTCGGTGTGGTCGCCGATGATCTTGATCGAGTTCTTGTTGGCACCGACGGTACCGTCGCCACCCAGACCCCAGAACTTGCACTCGATGGTGCCGGGGGCTGCGGTGTTGGGCGCATCCTCGGCCTCGGGCAGGCTCAGGTTGGTCACGTCATCGACAATGCCGATGGTGAACTCGCGCTTGGGCTCGTCCTTCTTGAGCTCCTCGAAGACAGCGAACGCGGACGCGGGAGGCGTGTCCTTGCTGCCCAGGCCATAACGGCCGCCGACGACCTTGATGCCCGTCTTGCCGGCCTCGTAGAGAGCGGAGACGACGTCCTGGTAGAGCGGCTCGCCGATGGAACCCGGCTCCTTGGTACGGTCCATGACGGCGATCTTCTGGACGGTCTCGGGGAGAACGTCGACGAAGTGCTTGATGGAGAACGGACGGAACAGACGAACCTTGACCAGGCCGACCTTCTCGCCGTGAGCGTTGAGGTAGTCGATGACTTCCTCGAGCACGTCGCAGAAGGAGCCCATGCACACGACGACGCGATCGGCATCGGGAGCGCCGTAGTAGTTGAACAGGCCGTAATCGGTGCCGAGCTTCTCGTTGATCTTCTTCATGTAGCCCTCGACGACGGCGGGAAGCTCGTCGTAGACCTTGTTGCAGGCCTCACGGTTCTGGAAGAAGATATCGCCGTTCTCGTGGCTGCCGCGGGTGTGCGGGTGCTCAGGGTTGAGCGCGTGGTCGCGGAAAGCCTGGACGGCGTCCATGTCGCACATCTCTGCCAGATCCTTGTAGTCCCACATGGCGACCTTCTGGATCTCGTGGCTGGTGCGGAAGCCGTCGAAGAAGTTAAGGAACGGGGTCTTACCCTCGATGGCGGCAAGGTGAGCCACCGGCGAGAGGTCCATGACCTCCTGGACGTTGCCCTCGGCGAGCATGGCGAAACCGGTCTGGCGGCAGGCCATGACGTCGGAGTGATCGCCAAAGATGTTCAGGGCGTGGGAAGCGACGCAACGCGCGGAGACGTGGAAGACGCCCGGGAGCTGCTCGCCCGCGATCTTGTACATGTTCGGAATCATCAGGAGCAGACCCTGAGAAGCCGTGTAGGTGGTGGTCAGAGCACCGGCGCCCAGCGAACCGTGAACGGTACCGGCTGCACCTGCCTCGGACTCCATCTCGACGACCTTGACCGGGGTGCCGAAGATGTTCTTGCGACCCTGGGCCGCCCACTGGTCGACATGGTCGGCCATCGGGCTGGACGGCGTAATGGGATAGATTCCCGCTACCTCGGTGTACGCATACGAAACATATGCGGCCGCCTCGTTGCCGTCCATAGACTTAAACTTACGCGCCATATACCCCTCTCCTCTCATATAGGTATACAGGCCCCGGCGATCGCCGGGATGTTGGCGTGATGGGATTTACGCTGTTGCTTCCAATCATCTGGCAGGCAGGCTCAGCAGCAGGTACGTGGCGTGGAGAGAAGACATGCCGAGGCGAGGGACAGTTGATGCGCCCCACAGACCCGACCGCCCGTCTTGCACATGACCGAGCGCCGCAAAGGCCGCATGCCGGATGCTCCCGGGCACGCCCCGGCGATGGGAAGCGCCCGCAACGGAAATCCGCATGCGGGTTTATTGTACCCCGCCGTCAAGTGTAATTTCGGCAAATATAGGCGGGCGGTAAAGGTTTACCTCGGGTGACCGCCAAGGGCCAAAATGGCCCCTCCATCCCCGGGCGACCGGCTCTGGCGCGCCAAGGAGTGTCCCCAGCCGGCAGAGAAAAGGAACGTCCCTATCTGCCGGCTAGAGGGCACCGAAGAGGATGGCGTAGGTAGTGGATTCGCCGAGCTTGAGCTCGTCGCCGGGATTGAGTTGGGCGGAACGGCCGGGCTCGACCTGAATGCAGACGCGCGTGGCCCCGTTTACCACCACGGTTCCGTTGGTGGACGACAAGTCCTCGACGTGCCAGATATTTTGAGCATCGCACCAGATATGGGCATGGCGGGCCGAGACATCGTCGCCGACGTCGGTAATATCGCCCTCACCAGTGGCCAGCGCGCCAATCTCAACACCCTGCTCACTCGGCTGAATCCAGCGCGGGGCGCTCACGACAAAACTGTTTTGCACGCGCAGCAAGCCCAAGGGGTGCGCCGGGGCGGGTTCGCGTTCGCCCGCGGTCATCGACATGCCAAGCGAACGCGGCGTGGATGTGCCTCCGCCACAGGTCGCGTGCGCGTAGTCGATGGCATAGTTCACCGAGGACCGCACATCCGCCGAACAACCGACGGCGACAAACAGCACCAGCACGGCCTCGGCGCGCTCGGCGGGCATGAGTTCCGCCGCCTGGGACAGGCGATCGAGCGCGTTGCGATAGAGATTCGTGTCCTGGTGGCACTCTTCGAGCGCGCGTACCATCGGTTCACCTGCAGGACCGCACACCATATTGATCACAGCCGTGGAGTCCATGGGATTGCGCTGGCGCAGGGCCAGTTGCGACATAATACGCGCAGCCGAGGTACCGTATTCGGCAAAGTAGCGCTGCTGAAGCGTGCCGACCGGCGCGCGAACGATAAAGCGGGAAACCCAAGAGCGATCGGCGGCTCGGCTCTGCGGGCTGCGGCCGTCGGCGAGCGGACGGGACGAAAGCACCAAGCCGCACAGCTCGATATGGCTCAGATGCGCCGCGCGCTTAAAGATGTCAAACATGGCCCCACATGGGGTGAGCTCAACTTGAGATGCCATGACCTAGGCCTCCTTGGTCGTAGAAATAGAATCGGACGATACTTCGACAGGTCCGCCAAAAGTACGGGCAGCTGCGGCTCCACCGGCAAGCGGAGTCGCCATCTGGGCTTTTGTGCGTCGCGGTGCCGAAACGGGAAGTTCAAAGGCAAAGCCCATCGCAAGCAAAAACCACGTAAGCGTATAGGTTGCAACCAGAGCGGCAACAAGGCCGCCCATCACGGCGCGTTGGGAAAATACGCTACATGCAGCCACAACCAGCACCGGAACCTCGCAGGCAGAAAGCGCAAGCACACCCTGCAGGAAGCCCGAGCGCCGATCGCGCGCAAGTGCCCCCGCGGCAACGCCGGCTATGCCTGGCAGCGCCAACGCCAGTGCGGCAATAATACCCGGTAGCGACCCAGACCACACGAGCGATCCCAAAGTCGCCGTCACGCGAGCGCCCGACGCCAGCAGCGCGGCCGAAACCACGACCACAGCCCAAACCACGCCACAGGCGACCGTCGCGCCGACCATCAGCGCGCGACGAACCGCGCGGCCGGACGCATCCATGGGGCACGGCGTGAGCGGCTCGCCGCGGAGCGAACGACCGACATTTTGCGCATAGTGGTCACAAAACGCCGAGAGCGCCGCCTCGACCGCCGCCGGCTCGGGACGATTTTTTTGATGGCTGGACAGACAGGCCATCACCACGTCGAACAGCTGGGCATCGACAAACGCCAGCGCATCGCGTAGCTCTTCGGAATCCGGCTCAAGCCCTAGCTGCTGGGCCTGCTCGACCGCGGCGAGCGCCACATCGGGCTCACGACGAAGCAGCTGAGTCAAATCGCAACCGGGCGCATGGGCACCAATGGGATAGTCGGGCCGCGTGTCCATCTTAAGACGGTAGGGGCTCGCGATGTCGCGCGTCCTTTTGCGCGAACCCGAGGCGCCCGAAGTGCTCGGCGCGGCTTCGTATGGCGCGACGCCGGCAATGAGCTCGTAAACCGTGCTTGCCGCGGCATAGACGTCAATCGCCGGCGACATACGCAAAGCACGCAGGTCGGGAATATCGTCGGTGAGCATCTCGGGCGGGGCATAGGCAACCGTCGCGCGACGCAGCGTGGCATAACGCTCGGTAAAGGATGCCTTGCCGCCGGTACCGGCCACGGCCGACGCAGGCTCAAGCGCCAGCGATGAGCCAAAGTCAATCAGGCACAGGTCAAAGGTGCCCTCGGCAAGCTGCCGGTCAAGCGGTAGACGCGCCGTGCGCACCATAATATTAGCGGGCGAGATATCGCGATGGACAAAGCCCTCGCCCACCAGGCTCATACGGCAGAGCAGATCGAACAGGTCGCGACCCAGACGCGCCGCCACAAGCGGCGACAGGCGTCCGGCATCGTCCACGGCAAGTCGCGAACGCAAGCGGGCAAGCGTCTCGCCCTCGACCCATTCCATGACAATTGCAGGCACACCGTCGACCTCGCCCCAGCCATAGAGGCGGGGAAAGCCCTTGAGGCCCGAAAGGGCGCGATGGCATTCGTATTCCTCGCGAAACGCTGCCTTGAACTTGGCGACCAGCGCCTCGTGAGCGGCATCGTCGTCGAACTCATCGCGCGCCGGCAAGATGAGCTGCTTGAGTGCCACGGCCTCGCCTTGGGCGTTGACGGCACGCGTCACGCGGCCGATACCGCCACGGCGTATGGTGGCATCGTCGGCAAACAGCATCGTAAAACGACGCAGATAGGCAGGCAGTTCGTCCTGACCGAGCGCAATGGCCGGCTCAAACCCGTCGACACGCGCAAGGCGCAGGCCGACCATGGGATCGCGACCGAGCGATTGTGGTGTGGTGGATGCAAGATCGGTCATCATAGGGCAAGCGCCGCCACGTTATTGTTGAAGTTACCGAGCGCGACGTCATCATCGCCGTAATGGCCGACCCATTGACATAGGTTGGTATAACAGCCCCACAGATTGGCATACTGCTGATACCACTTTGACCGGGGCGAGAATGTCTGACGACCGAACTCGGCTCGAATGACAAACATCTCCCCGACCAGGCTGTCGCACGGCCTAGGATCTCCCGTAGAGTTATAGGTCGAGACCACATCATTGGCACGAGAAACATAGCCGTCGAGCATGTTGTACTTGGTCACAAGCCAGCTGTGAATGCTCTCTTCCTCAGCAGCGGAAAGGCCACCGGAGTTTGCATCGTTGTCAGTGTTGCCGCCCGTCGAGCCGCCGTTTCCAGACCCTCCGGTAGAGGAACCCGACCCAGAGCCGCCGCCCGAACTCGATGAATCCGAGCCGGAGCCAGAATTATCCGAGCTACCGGGCTTTCCGGACTGCTGGGCGTCCTGCTCCTTCTGCTGCTCGACCTTATTCACCGTTGCCGCCACGCTATTGTTGGACAACCGATCGATGATCTTGGTGTTGGTGAGCACGATGGTTTTGCCATTGGCAAGCGTGACTTCGTTGTCCGGGGCCTCGGCGCCGTCCGCATCGTCGGTGCCAAACACAATATGCGCGACCACACTTGCCCAAGCATATCCAGTCGTGGTGCCCAGATCACTTTTGACCTCATGCCCCACGCGCGGTTCGCGTGCGGCATGCGCCTGCATCATGGACGGCACGGTCATGCCATAGGCAGAAACGCCAGCTATGACCAGCACCAGCGAGCACGATAGCAGTGCGTACGCCCGCGGCGCCAAGCCCAGTCGGCGTCGCATGCGCACCGCGGCGCCGCGCTTTGTCTGAGTGCCACCGGGCCGCATGCGTTCTCCTCCAACAAAAACACGCCGCTCGGGAGCGGCGCATTCATTCGAATCCATATTTGAGTGTATCAGCGAACCCAAAATGTTGCGCAACGAATGAGCAAATTAAGGATGCGAGTGGAAGCATCCATGCGATAAGCGGATACAAAGCATCTTTGTTGCACAACAAACTTACAGTCGCACAGGGAAATTATGACTACCCCGTGCGTCGCGAGGAAAACATACGGCAGGAGCAGGCTCGCCACCTAAATCGCGCGACGGGCCTCGATGGCGCGGCCAAGCGTAAGCTCGTCGGCATACTCCAGGTCGCCGCCCACGGGAAGGCCGCTTGCCAGACGCGACACCTCGACGCCCAACGGCTTGATAGTGCGGGCCAGGTAGCTCGCCGTGGTCTCGCCCTCGATGTTGGGGTTGGTGGCGATGATGACCTCATGGATATCCTCGTGGCCCAGACGCGCCAGCAGCTCGCGGATGTGCAACTGCTCGGGACCAATCTTGTCCATGGGACTGATCACGCCGCCCAGCACATGGTACAGGCCATGGTAGCTGCCCGTGCGCTCGATTGCCTGGACGTCGCGCGGCTCGCCCACCACACAAATGCGAGTGGTATCGCGCATCGGGTCCTGGCAGATGGAGCACTCGTCGGCCGTGGCGTAGTTAAAGCAACGGCTGCAAAAGTGGACCTCCTGCTTGACCTCCAGGATGGCCTCGGCCAGGCGGCGCGCCTCCTCGGCGTCGGCCTCCAACAGGTAATAGGCGATGCGCTGGGCCGACTTGGGACCAATGCCCGGCAGGCGGCCCAGCTCATCGAGCAGTTTTTGCAGACTGTGATTCGCACTCATATATATATGCGTGTCTTAGAACGGCATGCCCGGGATGTTGAGGCCGCCGGTGATGGCGCCCATCTGCTTGTTGGCGAGCTCGTTGACGCCGCGGACGGCCTCGTTGACGGCAGCCATAATCATGTCCTGCAGCATATCGACGTCCTCGGGATCGAGGGCATCGGGATCGATGGTGAGGTTGACGAGCTCCATCTCGCCGTTAACGGTCACCTTGACCATGCCGCCGCCGGCAGAGGCGTCGACGGTCTGGGACTTGAGGTTCTCCTGCGCGGCGGCAAGCTGCTCCTGCATCTTGCGGGCCTGCTTCATCATCTGCTGCATGTTCATACCGGCCATGATGGCTCCTTTACGTGCGGCCGCACGCCGAGCTGCAAGGGCAGCCGGGACGCGGCGGGACTTTCAAACTCAAAAATCGTACCACGGCGCGCGGCCAGCAAGCGGGGCAGTCACGCTACCTCAGTCGATATACATGTCCTGGAGTGCAAGCCGCACCCGAAGATTATGCAAAGTTGAATAATTCGCATCTGCATAATATTGAAAGCTAAATCTTGTAGAGCCGGAATCCGACATTTCATGTGCACCGCTAAAGACCTGCATGCCGATCCGTTGCTCACGGTGACGCGCATGGCAGCGGGGTATAATTTGATTGCCATAGATAGTAATTTGGAGGTGCCCCATGAATGCCCCCAACGCGCTCCAAAACATCCGCTCAAAACACCCCGTTGCATATGTGGTTCTCTATCTCTTTGTCGGCTGGGCATTGCTGGTTGTCATCACCCATGCCATAGCTTTTGGAGCAGAACTGCTGATAGCCAGCTCGGACCAGCCCGTCGTCAAATGGGAGACGACCGATGAGTGCACCGACGGAACCCGAACCGTCTACTACAACAGCCCGTCCCTCTATCAAGAGTTCAAGGTCAAGATAAAGGACTTCAAGATTGTCGATGCCGAGCTAGGCGTTTATTTGGCAATCGGAGCAACCATTAACGCCGAGCAAGTCGAGTACACGGACAGCCATGCGACGTATCGTATCGACCTCAGCATCCTAGGCCGACCGTCACGCACCTGTCTGCTCAAATGCGACATACGCGGCACCACACTACACATGTCCGAAATACAAATGCGCCCGGGCAAGGGGTTCTCTTCTTGAGCAGTATACCCGCCCGTACGGCTACTCCACCGGTTTGAAGATGGTGGCCTGACCGAAGACGCTGCGGATGAGGTCTTTGGCCTCGTCCTCGGTCTGCGGGATGCTCGGGGCTGCGCCCTGGTGGCCGAAGGGGCTGCCGGCGCCGGGGTTGGACTCCCAGGGAGCTGCAGGAGCGTCCTCCTCTTTGGGGGCAGCTACAGCGGACTTGGGCGCGGGCGTCGCACCCGGCACGTCGAACGGAGGCAGATCGTCCCCGCTCGCATCGCCAGCGAAGCCGCCGACCATAGCGTCGTCGTAGGGCACCTGCTCGGATTCCCACGGCGCGGACTGCGCGACAGGCTGAGCTTTGGGGGCAGCCGAGCGCTCGGGCGCACGGGGTGCGGGCTCGGTCGGGAGCTTACCCGTGGCAGGAGCACCGGCGGGGTTGTCGGAGCGTAGCCAGGGGGCTTTGCCCAGGTCAGACGACTTGGGCGCGGGCGAGACGGGCTTGGGCGCGGGTGTCGGAGCAGCCGGTTTGGGCGCCGCGGGCTTAGGCGCCGACGAGGTCGATGCCGTTACCGGTGCCGCTTGCTGCTGCGGCGCGCTGGCGCTCGAGGATACAGGGGCCGCCGAGGACACGGGTTGCGGGTCCGCAGATGCCGCAGCCCGTGCAGATGGAGAATGCTCCTCATGTTGAGGAGCCGGCGTGCCACCCCCATCCAGGACATAGTCGACGGTACGACGACCGAAGACCGCGCAGACCGTCGGTAGGACCACCGACTGCGTATCGGCGCGACCGAGCATCTTAATGGCAAAAGTCGAACCCGCGGGGAACGAGACCGTGAGCTTGGAGCCGTCGTCGGCCGTGGCGCGGGCGTTGAGCAAAAGCCCTGCGTAGGAAGCCTGACGCGCCTTGACGCGCTCGACGACCTCGGCCCATTTGCGCTGCAGCTCGCCGGCGTCCTCGACCGCGGGGGTCTCGGCGGCGCCGGCGGCAGCAACCTGGGCGGCATTGTTGGACTGGGGCTGAGGCGTCGGAGCCGGCGCAGGCTGAGGTGCAGGCGCTGCAGGCTTGGAAGCTGACACGGGTGCAGGCTGAGCCGCCGGAGCGGCAGCACCACGGTCCCAAGGCATGCCACCCTGGCGCGCGGACGTAGCAGCAGGGGCAGCGGATGCCGCCGGAGCGGCAGCACGAGCGCCCGAAATGAACGTCGGCTGTTGGGCAGCAGCGGGTACGGATGCTGCAGGCGCGGCGGCCTGAGCAGCAGCCACGCTCGCCGGCACGGCGCCGTTGGCAACCATGGCCTCCAGGCGTGCCACGCGCTCGGCCAATGCCTCAATCGTTAAATCGGCCTCGGGACGCGCCAGACGCGTGCAGGCAATCTCGAGCACCAGGCGCACGTCGCTCGCGCCCCTCATCTCCAGTGCGGCATCGTCGAGCACCGTCAGCACACGGGCCAGGCGGTCGGCAGGATGCTCGCCAAAGGCAGCGGCCTCGGCAGCAAGCGCCTCGGCCTGCTCGGAGCCGCCCTCAAACAGCTCGGCACGAGCACCGGCAACGCAGGCAACGTACACGTCACGCACGTGCGCCACCAGGTCGCGCGTCAGCTCCAGCAGGTCGTTTCCTTCCTCGACCTGCGTACGGATCAGTCCATAGAGCTCGGCAACATCGCGATCGGCAATGGCGCGGGAAAACTCGCCCAGAATCTGGTCCGAAACCTCGCCTAAAAGAGAGCGGGCGTCGTCCGCATGCACAGAACCGTTGCCAAAGACGCTCAGCTGCTCCAGCGTGGACAACGCGTCGCGCATGCCGCCCTTGGCATGGCGCGCCACGATAGCCAGCGCCTCATCGTCGTAATCGAAGCCCTCCTGCTCGCACACGTATGCCAGGCGGTGCTCGATATCCTCGTTGCCGATGCGATGGAAATCGAAACGCTGGCAGCGCGAGAGGATGGTCTCCAGAATCTTTTGCGGGTCGGTGGTGCACAGCACAAAGATCACGTGCGCCGGCGGCTCCTCAAGCGTCTTGAGCAGCGCGTTGAACGCCGCCGTCGTGAGCATGTGGACCTCGTCGATGATATAGATCTTGTACTTGCCGCGCACCGGGGCAAAGTTGACGGAGTTGATGATCTCCTCGCGCACATTGTCCACGCCCGTGCGGCTTGCGGCATCGAGCTCGTAGACATCCGGGTGGTTGCCCTCGGCAATGAGCTCGCACTCCTCGCAAGTACCGTCGGGCATGCAGCCGCTTGCACCCTCGGCGCGCGCCGCCTCGGCATTGCGGCACAGCAGTGCCTTGGCCAGAATGCGCGCCATGGTGGTCTTGCCCGTGCCGCGCGGTCCGCAGAACAGGTAGGCGTGGGACAGGCGCCCCTCGGTGATGGCGTGCTCGAGCGTCGAGACGATATGCTGCTGGCCCACCACGGAGTCGAAGGTGAGCGGGCGATACTTTCGGTACAACGATTCCATGGGTGCTCCCCCGGGTATACTGAGTCTTGTTGCCGCGACGGCCATGCGGTCGCACGGCATACTGCATTCATAATAACCCGTACGGCGAGCCCGCCGCGATAGGAGTCCAAAGAGCATGGCAGACGCAGAGAGCAACCTCGTTCCCTCCGAAGCAGCCGACCAGGTCGAGGTCGCGCTCGAGGAGCAGGCCGCAGCCGACGACGGCATCCTGTACCTCAACGAGTACCAGTACGAAAACGACCTCGTCACCGACTTCGCCCGCCTGGTCGCCTCGCCCAGGCGCCGTGGCTCGCTGTATGTCGCCGCCGCGATTGCCGCGCTCATCGGCATCGGCATGTTGGTGGCCGGCGGCAACTGGATCAAGTTTGGCGTCGTCCTGATCGTATTCGGCGCCTTTTTGGCCTGGTGGAGCAAAAACCTGCACCACACCCTCGCCCGCGACTTTATCGACGCCGTCGAGGCCGACGAGTCCATGGGTGGCCGCTATCGCCGCGTCGCCGCCAACGAGGACGGCCTGATGGTTTGGGGCAAGAGCGGCAAGTCGCAGTTCTTCCCGTTTGAAAAGCTCGACCACGTGCTCGACGGCGAGCGCATCTTTGTGGCCATGTTCGCCGACCAGGGCGTGACGATCCCTAAGGACACCTTTGTTCGCGGCGATGCCGAGCAGTTTGGCACCTTCCTTAAGGCACGCATCAACAAAAAACTCCGCATCGAGACCAAACGCAAGAAGATGAAGGCAGAAAAGGCCGCCGCCGAAGCCAAACAGGGCGACAAGCCCCAGGAGACCAAGGGCAAGCAGCGCAAGCAGAAGAAGAACAAGAAGAAGCGCTAACCCGAGCCGGGGTCCAAACTCCGGCCGCCTGCTTAGGCGTAACTTAGATTGACAGCGGAAACCGCATCCCGTTTTGGCGCTCCAAAGTGGGATGCGGTTTCCTTTTGAGCGCCCATCCGGAAAGCGCATCCCGCTCTACGCCAATATTCTGGGACGCAGTTTCCGCAGACCACCCCATTCGGAAAGTGCATCCCTTAATTTGGTCGCAAAGTGGGGTGCGCTTTCCGAGCGAGCCAAAACAGAGCCAAGCCAGACAGGCAACCTCGCATCCCGCTATCCTCCCCATGCACCCGAGCGTGCTACACTAGCAGCATCTATGCCACCGCGAACGGCTCGGCTCCGCGCCCGCCACTCGCAAACGAACTTTAAACGCACGAGGGTTGGCCATGCCGCTTTTCTCGCAACATACCGCCCGGTTCTCGCCGGACGTTCCTCTGGAGGGCACCAGCTCTCGCGAGCTGCTTAAGCGGTACCAGCCGCTCGAGACACTTGCGACCGGCGGTTTTGGCTCCATCGAGATCTGCCGCGACACGCATCTGCGCCGCCGCGTCGCCATTAAGCGCATCCCCCTTATCAACGGTGCCGGCATGCCCGCCAGCGACATCATGGATGTCCTGCGCGAGGCGCACACTGCCGCTATGCTTCAACATCCCAACATCGTGCAGGTCATCGACTTTACGCACGACACAGCCTATGCCTACCTGGTTATGGAATATGTCGATGGCATGTCGCTGGCCGAGTTTTTGCACCGCGTGGACGGCCACTCACTTACCTTTGACGAGGCCGCGGCCATTGCCGATGCCCTGGGCCAGGCGCTCACCTTCGCTCATAGTAATGGCGTACTCCACCTGGACATTAAGCCCGCCAACGTGCTCATCGACCACTCGGGCAATGTAAAGCTCACCGACTTTGGCATGGCGCGACTGTCGTCCGCCGGTGGCTTTGGCGGCTCACGCGGCGGCACCATCGGCTACATGCCGCCCGAGCAGCTCGATATCGAGACCGGCACGGTCGACGAGCGCGCCGATGTCTTTGCCCTCGCCTGTGTGATCTACGAGGGCCTGTGCGGCAGCGCTCCCTTTATGGCGGCCACGCCCGCCGACTCGCTCGACCGCATCATCGGCGGCGCCACCTATCCCAGCGAGCTGATACCACACTTTCCCCCGGGAGCCGAGGCCGCGCTCATGAGCGCGCTCTCCCCCATGCCGCAGGACCGCCCCAACAGCATCGAGGCATTTTGCGACCAGCTCCTTGCCGGTCTGGGCAGCGTGCGCGAGGGCCGTCGCAGCCTGGAGCAAATGGTTGGCGAGCTTTCGGATGACGAGCAGGAACTCGACGATATCGAGCCGTCGCACTACGAGGACGACGCCATCGAGGTCGACCCCGCACTCGGCTGGGCGGGCACGCGCTGGAGCCATGCGCGCGACTACACCATGCGCACTATCTCGGCGCTAACGTGCGGCACCTTTAGCTTTTTACTGATACAAACGGCCGGGGTCGCGGCGCTTCCCGGCCTGGTCATTGCGGCCATCGCGATCGGAGCGGCGGCTGGCCTGGCCCCCCAGATTGGCTCGGCCATCTCGGCTGTGGGCTTTTTGGTGCTCATGGCCAACGCCACCATGCAGGCACAAGGCATCCTGTCGATGCTGCCCGTCGCGGTGATCTTTGCCGCCGCCATGTCCGGTTGGTGGATCGCCTGGGGTCGCACCGAGACTGCCGCGAGCGCCACGCTCACCTGTGCACTCGCGCTTGGCTGTCTGACCGGCAATACCTTCCTGGCAGCTGGGGTCGCCGCCGGCGTCGCGTCATTTTGGCTCGGCCCGGCAAGCGCCGCCGCGGCAACGGGCATGGGCGCGCTTTTTGCCCGTCTGGCCACGGTCGCGCTTTCAGCCGGAGGCGTGCTGGGGCTCGGTAACGTTGCCGCAGCGCTGGGAGACCCGCTCCTTTGGGCTGCCTTTGTGCTGGTCGCGGCAACTGCCGCAGCGTCATCCGCGCTGCTCAATGCCCATGCCAAGCGTGCCGATCAGGGCTCAAACCTTGCCGCAATCGCCGCCATCGCTGTCACCGGCATCGGCTGCGCAGCGGCGTCCTGTCTTGCACACCATATGGAAATTGCCAGCCTTGCAGCCGCGGTCGTCGCCAAGGCGGCGGTTGCGGGAACCCTATCCTCTATAATCGTTGGGATATGCCTATATTTGCTCGGATACCAAAGAACCTATACGGAGAGTGATCTTTCGTGAACTTCCTGAACATCTTCGAGGACCACGTGGCCGGCATCTTCGGTGCCACCCGTGCCCCGTTCTCCTTTAAGAAGCTTGCCAAGCAGGCCGCTCGCGACATGGAGGATCAGACTCTGGTGATTAACGGCGTCAACACGGCGCCGGCACTCTATACCATCCTTATCGCCGCCGACGACGATCCCATGCTCGCCCCGTTCTACCCCGAGCTTTCGCGCGAGGTCCGCGAGTTTGTGAAGGCGCAGGCCGAAAAGCGCCGCTATGTCTTTGTCGGCGAGCCCCTCGTGCGCTTTATGATCGATCCGCAGCTGCGCGCCGGCAAGTTCTCGGTCTTTGCCGAGAACGTCGATGCCCCCACGCTCGGCCGCCTGTACGAAGAAGAGCGCGCCTATCAAAACGGCCTGGGCCAGAACAACTCCGCGGCAAGCCGTGCCGCCAGCGCCCCGCGCGCCGGCCAGCAGCAGTTTGCTGCCCCGCAGCAGCAGCGCCCCGCCGCCATGCCCCAGCAGCAGCCGACGCCTCGCGCCGCCGCTCCCGACCCGCTTGCCGTGGCAGATCCCTTCGCGCCTAGCGTCCCCGACCCCGCCGCTCCTATCCCGGTGCCGCAGACCGTCTCGCGCGACGCGCTTGCCGGCATGGGCGGAGCCGCCGCGACCGGTGCCGCCGTGGGCCTAGGTGCCGCAGCCGGCATCGCCTCCAACATGGCGAGCACTCGTGCCCCGCAGCGCCCGCTCGCCCAGCTCGTCGACGTCGTGAGCGGCGAGAGCCATAGCATCACCTCCGCACAGGTGACCATCGGTCGCGAGCGCTCAGTTTCCGACATTGCCCTGCGCGACCCCAACGTGTCGCGCCGCCACGCCCAGCTCACCTTTACGGGCTCGGATTGGTCGATCGAGGACCTCAATTCCACCAACGGCACGCTCGTCAACAACCGCCGCATTACGCGCTGCCCGCTGCGCAACGGCGATCTGCTGACGTTTGGCCTGAGCACCTTTGAATTTAGGGGATAGTCGCTTATGAACATCGATATCGTCCTTTTTGCAGGCCGCATCGTCCTGGTCGCCCTGCTCTATATCTTCCTGTTCGCCGTCATGAAGACCGGCGTGGGACTTGTGCGCGGGCAGCGCCGCGACTCGGCTATCTGGACGATTGATGTGGACAAGGGTCCGCGCGGTATCCGCGGCATCCACGTAGACATGCTCGGCCCCGTCATCGTCGGTCGCTCGCCATCTTCGGACATCTGCATCAACGAACCGTTCGTCTCGGCCTCACATGCGCGCTTTTCGCTGCAGGGCCCGGCGCTCATCATCGAGGACCTCAACTCGCTTAACGGCACGCTCGTCAACGGCCGCCAGCTTGTTGAGCCCGCAACGCTGCGCGAGGGCGACGAAGTCCAGATTGGCGACGTGGTCATGAAGGTGAACCGTCGATGATCGACGAGGAGAACAAGTCCGCAACTATGACCGAGGCACCGGCCGCCGCCACAGCTGCGCCGGCCCACGCCGCTCCGGCGGGCTCCGCACCCGTGGAGCCCGAGGACACCGTGTTCTCCCTGCCTCTTTCGCATGTAACGCATGATATTTCGGATCTCGCCGATAACGAGGACGAAGAGGATGCCGTAGCGGCGCCCATCGGCGCACATGCTGCGGAACAGCCCACAGCGCCCGAAGCAACCCCGGCGCCGGCTCACTTTGCAGAGCCCGTCGCCGCGGCAATCAACGAGAGCGCTGCGGTGTTTGCGGCACCCGAGCCCGCCGCGCCGGCGTTTCCCATAGCCCCGGCATCCGAGGTTGCGCCCGCGTCTACGCCGGCGCCCGAGGCGGGGACATCCCCCGAGGACGGCCCTGCACCCAAGACCCCGCAGCCTGCGCCCGCAAGCGAGTCCGATGCCGTGGCCGAGCCCGCCGCCCAGTCGCAAAGCACGCCCGCGGCGTCGCACTTTGCGACGCCCGAGCCTATAGACGTCAGCCCGCAAGACGACGAGTCGACCGCCCGCATGTCCGAGGAGCCCGACTCCCCGGACACCGGCGATTCCGAATCAAACGCCGAGACCGACACCGTCTCTCCCGGTGACACAGCCGAGATCGACGTTGCCGCCGTTGAGGCCAAGCTCAAAGACCCCGGCTCGACCATGAGCTTTGAGCCCCTGACCGAGGAGCGCATCGAGACCGACTCGACCTATGATGCCGGCACCACCACGCAACTCATGTGGGGCGCCCGCTCCGACGTTGGCTGCGTGCGCCCGCACAATGAGGACTCCTACCTGGTGCAGTCGCCGCTCTTTTGCGTATGCGACGGCATGGGCGGTCACGCCGCCGGCGAGGTAGCCTCTTCTATCGCCGTCGAGACTATTGCCAAAACGGCCCCGCAGTCCGCCGACGCAGCACGCTTGGCCGCAGCCGTCGAGGCCGCTAACGCCGCCGTAATCGAGGCCGCCTTGAACGGCCTGGGCAAGCCCGGCATGGGCTGCACAGCCACTTGCGCCTATATCGAAAACGACACGCTCGCCATCGCCCACGTGGGCGACTCTCGCGCCTATCTGCTCCACGAGGGCACGCTCATCCGCGTGACCCGCGACCACTCCTACGTGGAGGAGCTCGTGGACGCCGGCGAGATCACGGCAGACGAGGCTCGCGTCCACCCCAACCGTTCGGTCATCACCCGCGCACTGGGCTCGGACCCCGCCATGTATGCCGACCACTTCACCCTGCATATCGAGGAAGGCGACCGCCTGATCCTGTGCTCCGACGGCCTTTCGAGCATGATTCCCGATAGCGATATCGAGAACATCGCCACGCAGTCCTCAACCGCGCAAATCTGCGTCGACAACCTAGTGGACGCGGCGCTTGCCGCCGGCGGCCACGACAACGTGACCGTAGTAGTCGTTGACCTGGTTGACGATGGCGTCATGCGCGAGGCGCAACGCGTGCGTCGCCGCAACGTTACTATCGCCGCCATCCTGGCCCTCGTCTTTGTGCTGGCAGCTGGCATCTGGGCCTACACGGGTGTCACCGGCTCGTACTACCTGGGTACCTACCAGGGCAATGTCGCCGTCTGGCGCGGCCTGCCCGGCAAGCCACTCGGACTCAAGCTCCACTGGCTCGAAAGCGAAACCAGCATCAAGCTGTCCGACCTGCCCGAAGACACGCAAAACCGCCTCAAGGCGGGCATTCCGCAAACAAGTGTCGACGATGCGCAGGACACGATATCCAAGTACCGCCACCAGATCGACGAGGAGCAGACCCGCCAGGTGATCGACGCGCAAACGATTCGCGACAACACCAATCAGGGATCGACCTCCGAATCAGATTCCGAGAAAACCGCCGAACAGTCCGCCGAGGCCGAAGCCTCCGATAAGAATTAGAAAGGGAGTGCCGCTTATGAGTCGCCGCAACACCGAGCTGCTCTTGCTCATCGCCTCGGCGTTCCCCGTCATCCTGCTGTATGCGATGTACGTCCTCACCGCGGGCGCTGCCATCTCCTTTGAGACGCTCGCCGTACCGATCGGCCTCTTTGCCGCCTTTGCCGCGGCCCACATTGCCGTGCGCATCTTGGCGCCCGGTGCCGACCCCGCCATCCTGCCCATCGTATTTATACTTTCGGGCATCGGCATCACGTTCGTGACGCGTCTCGCCCCCGCTCTCGCCATCTCACAGCTCATCATCCTGTTTGTCTCGGTGGCGCTCATGGTGGGAACGCTTGCACTAGTCAAAAACCTCGACGTGGTCATGCGCTACAAGTACACCTTTGGCATCATCGGCATCATTCTGCTGATGCTGCCTATCTTTATCGGCACCACGATCTCGGGCTCCAAGCTGTGGATTCGCATCGCGGGCTTTACCATCCAGCCCGGCGAGTTCGCCAAGGTCTTTATCGTCCTGTTCCTGGCCGGCTACCTGGCCGAGAACCGCGAGCTGCTCTCCATCTCCAACCGCAAGATTCTGGGCTTTAAGATCCCTCGCCTGCGACTGCTGCTGCCGCTGTTTGCCGTGTGGGGTGTGTGCCTGCTCGTCGTCGTCTTCGAACGCGACCTGGGTTCGGCCGTGCTGTTCTACACCATCTTCTTGCTGATGCTCTACGTTGCCACGGGGCGCTTTTCGTATGTCGTTATCGGCCTTGCGCTCTTAGCCGTTGGAGCCGTGGGCGCCTACAAGTTCCTGTCTCACGTTCAGGTGCGTTTCCAGGTTTGGCTCGATCCGTTTAAGGACGCCCAGGGCCAGGGCTACCAGATCGTCCAGTCGCTCTTCTCGCTTGCCGATGGCGGCCTGGTCGGTGTTGGCATCGGCAACGGCATGGCCAACAACATCCCTGTCGTCGAGTCCGACTTTATCTTCTCGGCCATCGGCGAGGAGATGGGTCTTTTGGGCGGCGGCGCCGTGCTCATCCTGTTTATGCTCTTTGCCGTTCGCGGCCTGACCACAGCTGCCCGCGCAAAGTCCGACCTTGCCGCCTTTAGCGCCACCGGTCTTACGGCAGCCATCAGCTTCCAGGCCTTCTTGATCGTGGGCGGCGTAACCCGCCTGATCCCGCTGACCGGCGTCACCCTGCCCTTTATGAGCCAGGGCGGCTCCTCGCTGCTGGCAAGCTTTATCATCGTCGCGCTCCTGCTACGTGCCGGTGACGAGGCGACCGGACGCGAGGCGGAGCTTACCGGCACCGGCACCATGGCCGCCATCACCGATGATCAGGTCGCATCTGCCGCCGCCCCGACGGGTACGCGCTTTGCCACCTCGTCTTCCTACGGCAGCGGCAGCCATTCCGTCGGCTCGCGCATGCGCCGTCGCCTGCTCGACACGCCTGAATCCGGTGTGCTCGGCCGCGTTGCGCTCGCCAACCGTCTAACCCGCGCGGTGCTCGCCTTTACGGCGCTGTTCGCCATCCTTATCGGCAACCTCACCTATGTCCAGGTCATTAAGGCCAAGGACTATCAGGACATGCCGACCAACAACCACACCATCGCCCGCTCCAAGTACATCCAGCGCGGCTCCATCATCACGTCCGACGGCGTGACGCTGGCCGAGTCGCTGCAGCAGGAGGACGGCACCTACGTACGCTCCTACCCCAACGGTAACCTGGCAGCGCACGTGGTTGGCTACGTGAGCCAGCAGTATGGCACCACCGCCATCGAGAGCGTCATGAACGACACGCTCACCGGTTCTAAGGACTACTCCAGCTGGAACAACGCCATCGCGTCGCTCGCGGGCCAGACCCAGCCGGGCAACACCGCCAAGCTCACCATCGACTCGCGTATCCAGACGGCGGCCGAGCAGGCGCTCAAGGGCTTTAAGGGCGCTGTGGTGGTCATCGACCCGCGTACCGGCGCGGTGCTCGCATGTGCCAGCTCGCCCACCTACGACAACACCAACATCGATGCCCTGCTGCAGACGGGCGGCGGCGAGGACGGCTCCATGTACAATCGCGCCATGGACGCGCTGTACACGCCGGGCTCAACGTTTAAGGTCGTTACGCTTTCCGCGGCACTCGAGACCGGTACCGCCAGCCTTACCAGCACCTACCAGGCGCCCGGCTCCATGGACATCGGCAACGCACCGGTCACCAACTCTGCCAACGAGAGCTACGGCACCATCAGCCTGCAGCAGGCCTTTGCCGTGTCCTCCAACGTCGTCTTCGGCCAGGTGGCAAACGAAGTTGGCGCAAACACGCTCGTGCAGTTTGCCAACGCCTTTGGCTACGGCCAAAAGCTCGGCCAGGACCTGACCTCCGCGGCCTCCATCATGGCCGACCCGTCGCTCATGACCGAGTGGGAGACCGCCTGGGCCGGCGCCGGCCAGCCTGTCGGCATGGACCACACGCCCGGCCCGCAGACCACCGTCATGCAAAACGCCGTGATTGCTGCCGCCATCGCTAACAGCGGCGTGGTCATGGACCCGTACTTTGTAGCCCAGGTACTCGCCCCGGACGGAACCGTGGTCAAGACCACGCAGTCCCGCTCGCTGGGTCAGGCCGTCAGCTCCGCCACGGCCGACCAGGTCAAGCAGGCCATGCTTGCCGTCGTCCAGTCCGGCACCGGCACCGATGCCCAAATCCCCGGCGTCAAGGTTGCCGGCAAGACCGGCTCGGCCGAGACTGGCGGCACCAACGTCAACTCGATGTTCGTTGGCTTTGCACCTTACGATTCACCCACGGTCGCCATCTCGGTAGCCTTGGAGGATTTCGACAAGCATGACGTCGAGGCCGCCAAGATCGCCGGTATCGTCCTGACCGCGGCGCTTGCCGCACAGGGAGCGTGATGCCCATGATCGAATCGGACACCCGAGGCGCGCCGCGGCCGAAGAGTTAGCGGCAACGCGCCACACGGCCCCAGCGGCCACATCGTAGGTACTACACACATCGTTGAGCGAATAGTTATGTTAGGAGCAGGAATGGAACAGAGGGTCCTCGGGGGAAGATACCTCCTCAAGGATAAGGTGGGAACAGGCGGCATGGCGACCGTCTACCGTGCACAGGACCAGGTCCTCGACCGCACGGTAGCCGTCAAGATCATGCTGCCGCAGTATGCTGGCGACGCAACCTTCGCCGCACGCTTTAAGCAGGAGGCCCAGGCAGCAGCCGGTCTCTCCTCCCCCTATATCGTGGGCGTCTACGATTGGGGCAAGGACGGCGACACCTATTACATCGTCATGGAGTACTTGCGCGGCACCGACCTTAAGAGCGGCATCAAGAGCCACGGCGCCCTCGACCCCAAGAAGGTCGCGCAGATCGGCTCGCAGATCAGCTCCGCGCTTTCGGTCGCCCACAAGCACGAGATCATCCACCGCGACATTAAGCCGCAGAACATCATGGTGCTGCCCGACGGCAACATCAAGGTGATGGACTTTGGCATCGCGCGCGCCAAGAACAGCCACCTCACACAAGACAACAACGTGCTGGGAACCGCCCACTACGTCAGCCCCGAGCAGACCCGTGGTCAGGACCTCGGCCCCACCTCGGATATCTACTCGCTGGGCGTCGTGATGTACGAGTGCGCCACCGGCCGCGTTCCCTTTGACGGTGACGACGCTATCTCAGTCGCACTCAAGCAGGTCAACGAGCTGCCTATTCCGCCGAGCCAGATCAACTCCGGTGTCGACGCCGACCTTGAGCGCATCATCCTCAAGTGCATGGAGAAGGACCCGGCAAACCGCTTCCAGACCGCCGACGAGCTGCGTCAGGTGCTCAACAGCTACCTGTCGGGCCGTGCCGTCAACGTCTCGGAGCCCACGCGCATCATCGGTGCCCCCGGTGAGCTGGGCACCACCAAGACTCGCGAGCTTTCCGATCAGACGCGCGCCATGGTGCGTCCCGTTTCGGGCGTGAGCGGCCAGAATACCGCCCGTAGCTCGGTTTCGGGCTCTACCGGCTCCTACGAGGTCGAAAAGCCCAAATCCAACAAGAACAAGATCATCGCCGCCGTGGTGGCAGCCGTTGCCGTCATCGGCATCGTGGTGGCCTTTGCCACAGGACTCTTTGGCGGCGAGCAGGTCACCGTGCCCGATGTGCTGGGCAAGGACCAGCAGACTGCCGTCGAGCTGATCAAGGAAGCCGGCCTCGAGGTCGGCACCATCGACCAAAGCTACAACGACGATGTCGACGAGGGCAAGGTCGCCGAGCAGACGCCCAACGGCAACACCAAGAAGGCCAAGGGCACCAAGGTGAACCTGGTAATCTCCAAGGGTCCCAAGCCCTCCGAGAAGGTTGAGGTTCCCCAGCTTGTCGGCCTGACCAAGGACCAGGCCGAGGCCGCGCTGGCAAGCGTTGGCCTGAAGGGCAACGCCTCCGAGGAGGCCAACGAGGCCGATGAGGGCCAGGTCTTTGAGCAGGTCACCGAAGCCGGTAAGGAAGTCGCGAAGGGCACGACCATCTCGTACAAGGTCTCGAGCGGCCCGGATACCACGTCCGTCCCCGATCTGACCGACATGACCGAGGCCCAGGCGCGCAACGCCCTCGATATGGCAGGCTTTGGCGTCGACGTTAGCTACCAGGAGAACGACTCGGTTACCGAGGGCACCGTGATCAGCTGGAACCCCAGTGGCAAGCAGAAGCCCGGCGCCACGATTACCGTCGTCATTGCCAAGAAGTCCGGCAAGGCCAGTGTTCCGGGCAATCTGTACGGCAAGAGCATCTCCGCCGCCGTCACCGCGCTCAACAACGCCGGTTTCTATAACATCGGTTTCTGTGACCAGAACGGCAATCCCGTAAGCGGTAACGAGGATGCCACCGTTACGGGCGTCTCCCCCACCGGCAAGCAGTCCACCGACAGCACGATCACGCTAACAGTCGCACTTTCTGGCTCGGGCTCTGGCTCTGGCTCGGGCACGGGTGACGATTCCGGTACGACCAACTAGTCGCCACCCCACCGCTCATCACGGCTTTCGCCGCAAACATATTCGCTCACAGGCGCCCGCTTGCTCCCCCAGCAAGCGGGCGCTTTCTTTATCTGAAGCAGCGAACACTACGGCATGCCTTAGACCAGAAGAGCCCGGCACCGTAGCGGTACCGGGCTCGACAAATCTCTGGTGCTCCGGGCGGATTCGACCCCCCCGCGGGGAAATTGCTGACGCGGGTGTCGACGGCTCGAATCCTGCCGGCGGTCCCCACAAACCAGAAACGGCGCCGCTCTCGCGACGCCGTCATAATCTTCTGGTGCCCCCGGGCGGATTCGAACCGTCGACACCCGCTTTAGGAGAGCGGTGCTCTATCCCCTGAGCTACGGAGGCATGTTGTACTAGTGTAGCAGATTTACGCCGTTGTAATACAGCGTATAGCCACTCTTCGAAGTTGCGGTGGAACAGCCCTCCGGAAAGTGTGTCCCACTATCCAGGCAAATTCTGGGTCAAACTTTCCCAATGGGACCTCGCTGGAAACTGTGTCCCAGAATTTCGGCTCGAAACGGGACACAGTTTCCCAAACGACCCCGTTCCGGAAACTACATCCCGGAATCGGCGCTCGAACTGGGATGCACTTTCCCGATCGAGCCCCATGGGAAACTGCGTCCCACTTGGGGGGCGCTCTTTAATGACTAGTTGCCTTTGTGGAAGAGGTTTTTGATAACGGAGGGGATGCTCTTGGCGCCCTTGGCCGTCACATCGATAAAATCGGGCGAACGCACAAGCTTATCCTCGTCGACGTACTTGCGGACCGCGCGCAACGTCTCTTTGTCGTCGCGCGTCGAAAACGTAAAGTGACCGTTGTCCTTGGTGAAGATGGCAAAACGCGTGATCTTCTTGGTGCCGCGCAAAACCTCGGCGGCAATATAGTCGACCTCATCCCACGGGATTTGAATATAATCCTCGGGATTGCGCTCGTTATAGTACTCAAACGCCTTATTGCCCACCATCACGTTACCGTGGCTGGTAAGCCCCATCAGGCAGGTTGCCGGCGTTGCCAAATCGACCGTGCTGTTCTGAGATTGCGCCATGCGCGCCTCGCCCTCCAAATAAAACAATCGGACCGCATCCAGTGTACCCACCGGGTGCGGTCCGTTTCAATGGCTCAAAAGCCCTTGTCTAGCTACTCTCGGTCTTAAGCCGAAGCGTGCTTACATGAAGCCGCAGAAGCGACCGATGATGCCGACGGCGAAGAGAGCCAGGATGATGACGATCGGGCTGACCTTCTTCTTGAGGAGCTTGCAGACCAGCAGGGTCAGGCACACGGCGGCAAGGCCGGGGATGAGCTGATCGAGGTTGGCCTGAAGCGTGGTGACCTTCATCTGATCAAGGGCGGTAGCACCGACGGAGTTGTACATCGTCAGCGCTTCCTTGATACCCTCGGAACCGGAGGGCAGGCTAGCCCAGTCGATAAAGGCGCCAGCAGACTGCTTGACCGTGGAGACGATCGGGGTGAAGGAAATGGACACCCAGCGCTCGACCAGGGCGCCGATGATGAACATACCCAGGATGGAAGCGCCCTCGGTGACCTTGCCCATCAGACCACCGGAGAGGTCCTTGGCGATGGAGGAGCCGACCTTGTAGCCAAACTCCTGCGTGTACCACAGGAAAGCGTAACGGATGATGTTCCACGCGAAGAAGAACAGCAGCGGACCGACGATGCTGCCGGACATGGCCAGGGAAGCGCCCAGAGCGCCCAGAATCGGGCGAAGGGTGAACCAGAAGACGGGGTCGCCGACGCCGGCGAGCGGGCCCATCATACCGACCTTGACGCCCTGGATGGCGACATCATCGATCGGAGCACCGTTGGCGCGCTCCTCCTCGAGAGCGAGGGTAACGCCAATGACGGGGGCGGAAACATAGGGGTGGGTGTTATAGAACTCCAGGTGGCGCTTAAGAGCGGCAATCTGGTCATCCTTGCTGGTGTAGAGCTTCTTGATCGCAGGGATCATTGCGAAGCACCAGCCGCCGTTCTGCATACGCTCGTAGTTCCACGAGCCCTGAAGGAACTGATGACGGAAGCAAACCTTCTTGCGGTCAGCCTTGGTGAGCTGAATCTTGTTCTCTGCCATATGTATCACTCCCCTCCTACTCGTAATCGTTCAGAATGTCGCCGAGCGGGTCGCCGGAGCCACCGCCCATGCCGCCACCCTGCTTGGCCAGATCCTTAAGGCCAAGGTAGATGAGGGCAAGGGAGATGCCGATGAGACCAAGGGCGATCAGCGTGAGCTGAGGGATGGCAGCAAGGACAAAGCCGAGGACGAAGAACGGCCAGGTCTCCTTGGTGGCCATCATGTTGATGACCATGGCGTAACCGACGGAAGCGACCATGCCGCCGCCGACAGCCATGCCGCCGGACAGCCAGTCGGGCATAGCGTTAAGCGCGTTGGTAACGGCCTCGGCCGGGATGACGCACAGAAGCACTGCCGGGATGGCGATACGAAGGCCCTGCATGAGGATGGCAGCGTACTGCCAGCGCTCGATGCCGGAGAAGTCGCCCTTCTCGGCGCAACCGTCCATGGCGTGAGCGATAGCGGTAGCAATGGTACGGCAGATCATGGTCAGGAACAGACCAGCGACCGACAGCGGGACGGCGACGGCGATGGCCGCGGTAACGGCCTTGGCCGAATCAGTGGCGCCGCCGTTGAGGGCGAGCACCATGATGATCGAAGAAGCGACCGAGGCCAGAGCGGCGTCAGGCGCGACGGCGGCGCCGACGTTAGCCCAGCCAAGGGCCATCATCTGGAGCGAACCGCCCAGGAGGATGCCCTCCTGAAGGTGACCGGTTACGAGACCGATAAGCGTGCATGCCACGAGCGGCTGATGGAACTGGAACTCATCCAGAATGCCTTCCATACCGGCAAGCAACGCGACAATCGCAACAAGCAGAATAGTGATTGCAGACATGTATCGGACCCTCCTTTACTATGCTTGAGCGGCCAGTTCGGCCTTAGCTTTCTTCAACATGGCGTCGAGATCCTCGGAAGCATCCGAAGGAACCTTGCGGACCTCGAACTTGACGCCCTTGGCCTTGAGGGCCTCGAGGGTCTTAACGTCGTCATCGCCCATAGCGACGGCGTTGGTGACGACGACCTTGCCCTTGGAGTGAGCCATGGAACCGATGTTGACTTCCTTGATGTCGACGCCGGCCTCGATGGCCTTGAGCAGATCCTGCGGGTTCTCGAAGAGCAGCATGGCCTTGGTGTCACCAAAACGCGTGTCCTTGACGACCTCGGCCATCTTCTTGATGGGCACGACGTTGGCATGGACTCCCGGAGGGGCAGCCTGCTCGATCATCGTCTTGCGAAGCTCGTCGTGAGCAACGCCGTCGGAAACCACGATGATGCGGTTGGGGTTAATCTGCTTGGTCCACGTGGTGGCCACCTGACCATGCAGCAGACGGGTGTCGATACGGACGTGGGCGATCTTGATGTGCCCGTCGCCGATGACCGTTCCCGGAGGGATGGCGCCTGCAGGAGCAGCGGCGGCCGTAGCCGGCTTCTTCTCCTCGGGCTCCAGAGACTCGGGCTTGACGCGCACGCCAGCCTTAGCCTCAGTCACGAGATGTTTTGCGATCGCATGTGCAGTGTTCTTTGCGTCAAAGCGCTGCGAATATGCCTCGATGAGCATAGGCAGGTTGACACCGGTGACGATAGCCCAGGAATCGTGACCCTCGATGAGCCCGCTGATCTGGTTGAACGGCGTGCCGCCCCACAGATCAACGAGGAAGAGCACCTGCTCCTGGTCCTCGAAGGAAGCGACTGCTTCCTCGACCTTGGCACGGAAGTCGTCGGGGCCCATGCTCGGCTCGAGCGAGACCACGGCAACAGACGGCTGATCGCCAAAGACCATCGAGCCCGTCTGCTTGATTCCAGCTGCCAAGTCCCCGTGGCT
>OLYM01000128.1_pt1 | contig 29416 bp, 17 predicted proteins | sample 1673691 | NCBI WGS metagenome assembly OLYM01 (sample SAMEA103958123, study PRJEB25191) | human gut metagenome | reverse complement strand
AAGGAGTTTCCATAATTTTTTGTAGCTTACAGCCATAATTTATCCCTCTCTTATTTCCGGCAAGTGGTTAGTAGAATTCACATTTTATTATAGCACGAAAGTATGAACAATTCAATCTCAAGGTGTGTCATAAAACACATCCATCCGAAAGTTTTATTGAACGAACTCTTCTTTGGCAAGCAATGCCTTCCTGATCAGAAAGGCTCAAAACAAAAAGATTCCGCCCGGAGGCGGAACTTTCTATTTCTGCTTGTTGGGGGCAATCCCCAAACCCCAATGATCGAAGATTTCATCTTCGGCGGCGCACCTGACGGCGCTTATTTTTCTTCCTGCTGGTGCTCGCGCTGAGGCGCGCTTCTGACGTTTTCAATGCCGAACAGCCCAGCCAGATTAGCCTGATAAGTCAGCAGCTCCCGGTACTCATCTTTCGCCCGGTAGTATTCCGGGTATGCCGCCTTTTTCATCGCCAGCAGTTCGGCGTACTCCGCCCGGAGCGCTTTCAGGGAAGGAAGCTGCTTCTTGTGGGAACCGGCAGTTTTGCCGGAAGTGTCAGAGGGAAGCAGTTCATCAAATGCCCGCTTGGACGCTTTGCAGAGCTTGATCGCATCCTCATGTTCCTCATAGTACGCTTTGGAATAACCAGACGCCCGATAGCCTGCATAGATATCTTTGGTTTTGAGATAGTTGGTGATGTGCTTCTGGAGGACTGCAATCTCATTCAGCCGCTTTTCGGCAGAAGTGATCTGCGCGGACAACGCATCTCTGCGCTGCTTTGCGGCTTCCACCGATTCGGCAAATGCATCAAAATCATCTGCGCTGGTAAACCCATGCTGCTGATAATACAGAAGTGCCCTGGCCTGTTGTTTGGTAATCTGATTCTGGATAGACAGATCGTAGTAACGGCCCCGCCCCTGATTCTGTTTTGCCTCCAACGAACTGACAAGCTGGGCTTTCTGCTCTGCCAGCGAATTGCGTCGTCTACGCGGATTATGGATACGCCTGCCTGCCAGCACCTCCCGAATGGCATCCTCCCGGTATTCTTCCGGAAGGGAGCGCATACGGATATTGCGCTTCTGGCGCGGATGGCTGAAAGTGATGTTTTTCCCGCGGGTAACAGTGTAGCCGGCCTGCTCCATGAGCGAATAAAAGCCCTCAAGGTCATGCGGTTTATTCGCCAATGCTGCATCCATATCCAGACAGAGACGGTCGCGGTTTGAGAGCTTTTTAATATCACCCTGCCAGCGGTTGTAGCTTATGCCGTGGGGCTTCGGATTTTCAATGACGGATAACCTGTGCTGCACGCAGATCAGGTCGCTCAGCTTCCGGACTGCCATGGTGCTACCCCAGAAGTTCCGGAATTTCCGGGTGCAGTCAAGACTGGTGGAGTTCCAGTAAATATGGTTATGGATGTGCTGCTTATCTGTATGGGTGCAGACAATAAAGGCATGGTTGCCTTTCAAGAATCGCTCGGCAAATTCGTAGCCGATGCGGTTCGCCTCCTCCGGCGTAATCTCGCCGGGGCGAAAGGACTGGCGCACCTGATAGGCGATCACATCGCTGTCCTGCCTGCGGCCGGTCAGCTGAAAATACTCGCGTTTGGAAAGCGCAAATTCTGCATCTGCGGTCTCCGGGTCGCAGGCATAGGCGCTGATCAGTTGGCCCTCCTGGGTCTTATCCGGATTTTTGCCGTAATCCAATCTGTAGGACAGGCATTGCCGGATGGTTTTTCCCTTGTTCTGATGCATGGGGATAATGCGTGTTGTTGCCATATCGGTTCACCGCCTTTTTCAAAAAAGAAAGGCTCCTGCCGGCAAAAGCAGAAGCCCTCATCAATGTAATTCACTTTGCGCCAACCTGGCGCAAAGTTCAGACTGTCAAAAAACCCCTGGAGAGCTCGAGAGGGCCGCAGCCCTCTCGAATTTCAATCGTACCCGGCGGCGTGTACGCCGGGGGCGGGGTGATTTTTGAGTCGGGAAATCCCATTTCCCAGAGCAAAAATCACTTCATTGCAGTTTTCGCGCCCGGAAATCCGAAGGATTTCAGCGAAAACTGGAGAGGGTGGCAGTGGCGGGGGAGCTTGCTTCCCCGTCCACCAGCTTGTCAAAATACTATTTTGACAAGCTCTGCTCCTGGCATCGCGCCAGGAGCTTTTTTTCGTGGGGGAGATTCCCGGAACCGGTTGCCGCGCCCCGACGCATGGCGGGGGAAGCCCGGCGTCGAAAAACAGCTTCGCCGGATGTGCCGTCTGAATTCCCGGAACCGACGCGCAGATCGCTTGTATTTGGGCGCGCAGTATGATACAATTTTCTCAAAGACCAGTTGATTCACAGAAAGAGAGGGATTCCCCATGCCGGAGATCCGACCGCTGCGGGCGAGAAACGACGTATTCCAACTCTATGAGACGCTGAGCCGCAATCGCGAAAAGCGCACGCGCACCAAACTGTTCTTTCTGGAGGGCGTGCATCCGGTGGAGCAGGCCATCGCCGCCGGAGAGCGCTTCCAGTCCATCGGCTACGACAGAGGAAAGCGGCTGTCGGGCTGGGCGCAGGACATGATCCACCGGGCCGCGCCGGACGTGCTGAACCCGATGCCGGGCGACATGATGGCGGAGCTTTCCGACCGCGAAAACCCCTGCGAGCTGGTGTGCATCCTGCGCCAGCGCACCGACGGAGAGGCGCGGGTGCGTCGCGCCGTCAATCACGCTCCAAACCCGCTGCTGGTGCTCTGCGACCGCCCCGCGTCGCCGGGCAATCTGGGGACGGTGGTGCGCTCCGCCGACGCATTCGGCGCCTGCGGCGTTCTGACCACCGGCCACAGCGCCGATTTCTACGACCCTCAGTGCATCCGCGCCAGCATCGGCACCACTTTTCACGTGCCGTTTGCCGGCTTCGGCTCCGCGGAGGATGCGGTGCGCTTCATCCGCGCGCTGCCGGTGCCGATGCAGATCGTGGGCACCAGCGCCCACGGCACGGCGGCGCTGCACGAGGCCGACCTTTCCAAACCCACGGTGCTGATCGTGGGCAACGAGACCTTCGGCATGAGCAAGGCCTGGAAGGAGGCCTGCGACCTGCTGCTGCGCATACCGATCTACGGCGCGGCCAGCTCGCTGAACGTGGGATCCGCCGCCAGCATCTGCCTGTATGAAATCGCCCGCCAGCGGGATTTCGACGGGCACCGGTGAGGATGTCCACGCGGCTGGAGGAGGGGTTCTCAAACAAAAAAGATCTGCTTTCGCAGATCTCAGCCTGTCAAAAAAGGTCGCACAAAGCGGCCTTTTTTGATATAATGGGAATAGGTGATGAGGATGCTGAAGAGAGAAACTGAACAGCGGCAGGCAATCGAGATGCTGTGTGTGGACATGTTGGTACCCAAAGAGCATCTGCTGCGGAAGATCGACGCAGCGGTGGATTTCACACGCATCTACGATCTGGTAGAAGATTTGTACTGCGAGGACAATGGACGGCCGAGCTGTGACCCGGTAGTACTATTCAAGCTGGTATTGATTCAGCATCTGTTCGGTATCCGGTCTCTGCGACAGACTCTGAGAGACGCGGAAGTAAATGTAGCATACCGTTGGTTTCTGGGATATACCATGTCGCAGCGTCTGCCGCACTTTGCGACGATCAGCTACGCCTTCCGGAATCGCTTCACGGCGGAAGTAATCGAAGGCGTGTTCCGGTGGATACTGGAGGAGGTCTCCCGTGCAGGATACCTGTCACCGGAGGTCGTGTTTGTAGATGGAACACACATTAAAGCAAACGCGAACTTGAAGAAGCATGTGAAAAAATCGATACCTATAGCAGCGAAGCATTATCAGGAGCAATTGGACGAGGAGATCGCAGCGGATCGTTCCGCGCACGGAAAGAAACCGCTGAAGAAGGATGACGACGATGACACACCTTCGGCATCTCCGAAGCAGAAAACGGTGATCGAATCCACAACCGACCCGGAAAGCGGCGTCTTTCACAAGGGCGAGCACAAGAAGTGCTTTGCATACGAGGCGCATACCGTCTGTGACAAGCGCGGCTACGTACTGGAAACGGAGGTCACTCCAGGAAATGTCCACGACAGCGTTGCGTTTGATACGGTATTCCAGAGACTGACTGAGCACTATCCGGAGGTACAGGTGGTCACAGCTGATGCAGGATACAAAACGCCTTGGATCTGCAAGCAAATCTTCGATAGTGGAAGAATCGCGTCGCTGCCCTATAAGCGTCCGATGACCAAGAAAGGCAACCTGCCATGGTATGATTATGTTTTCGATGAGTTCTACGATTGCATTCTCTGTCCGCAGAACAAGGTGCTGAGTTACGCGACCACCAACCGTGAGGGCTACCGGGAATACAAGAGCAAGAGCTACGTTTGCAAAAACTGCCCTGTCCGTGAGCGCTGCACGCAAAGCCGACAGTGCACCAAAATCGTTGAGCGCCACATCTGGCATGAGTACATAGAACGGGCGGAGGATGTCCGACATTCGCCGATCGGCAAAGCTACTTACGCCCTGCGTTCGCAGACTATTGAGCGCGTCTTTGCGGACGCAAAAGAGAAACACGCCATGCGTTATACACCCTATCGAGGGCTGACCGCGGTATCCACCTGGGTCAAGCTCAAGTTTGCTGCGTTGAATCTCAAGAAACTCGCCATCCACAAGTGGATGCTTTTTCGACTTTTCCCTCCCTTTTCCTGCTTGAAGCCCTATTGCAACGAGGCAATAGGGCTTCTTTGACAGGCTGCACTTTGCGCCAACCTGGCGCAAAGTTCTGTTATCCGTACACGCTGTCCTGAATCCAGTAGCGGAATTTCTGCACCTGTCCCAGGAGCATGATGGAGAACATCGGCAGTCCGAACGGGGTAAAGAGAAACGCCGCAATCAGTCCGCAGATGCCCTGGGCAGTCTTTCCGTCAAAAAGGATGCAGAGTGCGCCCAGACCCACGGCAATGGCGATGAAATTCATAACGACAGCGGATATCTGAACCAGCTTCGATGCCAGCCAGACGAAAACGGACAGAACGGCAATCATCGGTGCGCAGAGAATTTTCAGCAGTATTTTCATGGTCAGAGCCTCCTTTTCTTCTTTTCTGATTCTATTGTAATTCTGAAATTCAAAGCGCTCAAGGATACGGAGCCGGATAACAAAAAATGCGGGCAGCAAAGCGCACGGCTCTGCTGCCCATGGGGTGTATTGTCCTTATTTCAAGGCGGACAGTTTGGTGAGAATATCATTCAGACGGGTAGCGGTTTCTTTCTGAAACCCCAGTATCTCCTCCAGATCTGTATCATAGATGCGCCCGGTATCGTGCAGATGTCTGGCAATCTGATTGATATTGGCATTTGCGCGCCTGAGCAGATGCAGCATCTCCTGGATCTCCGGCATATCCAGCTTAATGACCATGCCGTCAATGGCCATCTTCCGCAGGAAGGCGCTGAGATTCGTGCTGCCCGACAGCGCCATGTTCTTTTGAATCAGATCATACTCCTCCTGCGTTGCCCAGAAGTGCATACTGATGTCCCTGGTGTCTGCCATCATCAGAGCTCCTGCGCTTTATCCCTGCCGGGTTTCGGCGCGGCGTCCGGCAGGGGCTTCTGAAGCTTTTCCAGAACAGACGGTTTTTTCGCTCTGGGGGCTTTCTCCAGTTCCTTTCGGAAATGGGTAATGAACAGATCCGTCAGACCGGTATGCGGCCTGTCCACCACAAAATAGCAGTTGCGGTCTCCGCCCCATGAATCGGGATTCGGCACGACCGGCACGGTCTGCGCCCACTCCCGGTTGGCGCGGCTGATGCGTCCGTCCCAATCCTTATACTGCACGGTATTGGCCAGCACATACTGGATTCGCTCCATACTGAATTCCGCGCTGACCGCATCAAAAACTGCCTGAGAATTCAAGCGGTTGTTGCCGTAATTCTCAGAAATAGCTTCCTCAATCGCCTCCTTGCAGGCGATGTTGGCCTGATAGGATTCTCTGTACAGCGGCAGCTCATCATGCTCGCGCGCATAGGCTGCGTCATGCCGGTATAACGGCGTATCCGTTGCAATTTTCTTTTCCATGTTCAGCGAACCTCCTTCTCGGTTTCATTCTGTTTGGGATGACTGTCCCGCTGCGGCAGCGGGGCGTGGAGTTTGGCCAGCACAGACGGCCTTTCGGATTTTGCACTGACAGCAGAGCGCACCTCCGGCTCGCTGTCCGCAACCTCCACCATTGCCTCTATCGGCGTCCTGTCATCGATATTCAGCTCAATGTTCAACTGTGCTAGACGGGCGGATTTTTCTTTCAGCTCCTGCTCCTGCGGAAATGGCTTGCCCAGCTCCGCTTTGGCGGTATCCATCTGCGCATAAAGGGAATCCAGCTTTTCCTGCACACGGGCAAGGCGCGTTTCCATGCCGGCGAGGGCATTGTCGATGCGGATGAGATTGCCCCTGGGGTCTTTGCCCAGCTCCACACGGTGGGACATTTTCCCCTTGAGGGTCAGCACATACTGCTTGCCGAAATCCTCCAGCGTCAGAGACATCTGAAAGCCCCGGTAACTGCCGATGGGCACCGGCTCCAAGCCCTTGACCTCCTTCATGGCATCAACCAGCGCCGCACCGGCGTTTTCCTTATCGGTCAGCACATCGCCCCGCACCGTCATACCGGCAAAGCCGTCCTGCGGATGGGGGTGTTCCGCCAGCGTCTGCATATCTGCCTGAAACCCTGCGATGAATCCCTTGTTCTGTTCGATCTGTTCCGGGAAGTGGCGGAGAATGTTGTCCTCCAGCCGGTACTGCTGGCTCTGATGATTGGCTTTCATCAGCTTCAGCCGTGCCACATCCACATCCAGATCCATCTTCTCCTTGATGCGCTCATCACCGGCACAGAGCGCCTTGATCTCCGCGTAGGACAGCGCGGTTTCATCAATGTCCTCACAGCTTCTTACGGGGCTTTTACTGGTCATAATCTGCGAAATAAACTTCTGCTTGTTCTCCAGCGTCTGCCAGAGATAGGCGTCAAAGGTGGCCTCCGTCACATAGCGGAAGATGTGGACTTGCTTGTTCCTGTTGCCCTGACGGATGATTCGGCCGGAGCGCTGTTCCAGATCGCCCGGCCGCCACGGCGCATCCAGGTCATGAAGCGCCACAAGCCGGTCCTGCACGTTCATACCGGCTCCCATTTTGAAGGTGCTGCCCATCAGCACACGCACCTGACCGGAGCGGACTTTGGCGAACAGCTCTTTCTTCCGTGCCTCGGTATTGGCCTCATGGATGAAAGCGATCTGCTCCCTGGGAATACCTCTTGCCACCAGTTTCTCCCGGATGTCATCATAGACGGTGAACTCCGGTTCCGGTGTGATATCAATCTGGGATTCCACTGCGTGAAGCTCCGGACTGTCCAGATTGCCGCCAACTGCCTTGGCTGCTTTCGCCGCAGGAGCACCGGTTTTGGGTGTGCTCAAGTCGCAAAACACCAACTGGGTCAGCTTGTCCGCCTGACCCTCGTCCCAGATGCGGTAGATGTTATCCACGCACATGTTGACCTTGCTGGACGGGTCATCCGGCAGATCGGGATTGATGATGCGCTGGTCAAGTCCCAGCTTTCTGCCGTCTGTGGTAATGCGGAGCATATTGTCCACGCTGGCATCCACTGCACCTGCATGGACTTTGGCAGCGCGTTCGGACAGTTCCTGCACCATCGCCTGCTGAATCTCTGTCGGCTGTGCCACAACATTGTGATAGACAGCCTCCGGCACAGGAAGGTGAAGCTGGTCGGATGTCTTGATGTCGGCCACTTCTTTGAACAGAGTCATCAGCTCCGGCAGATTGAAGAACTTGGCAAAGCGTGTTCTGGCGCGATAGCCTGTGCCCTCCGGTGCAAGTTCAATGGCAGTCGTGGTCTCACCAAAGGTGGAAGCCCAGCAGTCAAAATGCGCCAGCCCCTTCTTCTGGAGCGTGTCATGCTGGAGATAGCGCATCATGGTGTAAAGCTCAGTCATGGAGTTGCTGACGGGTGTGCCCGTTGCGAACACCACGCCCTTGCCGCCGGTCAGCTCATCGATGTAGCGGCATTTCAGCAGCATATCCGAGGATTTCTGTGCATCCGTTGTCGAGAGTCCGGCCACATTGCGCATTTTCGTATAGAGGAAAAGGTTCTTGAAGGCGTGTGCCTCGTCCACATAGAGCCGGTCAACGCCCAGCTCCTCGAAGGTAACGACATCATCCTTTCTCCCGGATTCCAGCAGTTTTTTCAGCTTGGTCTCCAGTCCTTTCTTCGTGCGCTCCATGGATTTGATGGTAAAGCGCTCCGCACGGCTGTTCTTCAGTTCTTCAATGCCCTCAGTGACTTCCTCGATCTGTTCCCGCAGCAGCCGCTCCTGCCGTTCCATGGAAACAGGAATCCGCTCAAACTGACTGTGCCCAATAATAATGGCGTCATAATCGCCGGTAGCGATGCGGGCGCAGAACTTTTTGCGGTTTTTCGGCTCAAAATCCTTTTTCGTTGCCGCCAGAATGTTGGCAGACGGGTACAGCCTCAGAAACTCCGAAGCCCACTGTTCGGTCAGATGATTCGGAACCACAAACATCGGTTTGTGGCAAAGCCCCAAACGCTTGCTCTCCATGGCAGCGGCGACCATCTCGAAGGTCTTGCCTGCGCCCACCTCGTGTGCCAGCAGCGTATTCCCACCATAGAGAATGTGTGCGACCGCGTTCAGCTGATGCTCCCGCAGATGAATCTCCGGGTTCATGCCGCTGAAAGTGATATGAGAGCCGTCGTATTCGCGCGGCCGGTTGGAATTGAACAGCTCGTTGTAGCGTGTCACAAGTTCCTGACGTCTGTCCGGATCTCTCCATATCCACTCGGAAAAGGCGTCCTTGATGGCCTGCTGCTTCTGCTGAGCCAAGGTTGTTTCTTTGGAATTGAGAACCCGGCGCTCCTTACCGTCCGGGTCGGTAACAGTATCATAGATGCGCACATCCCGCAGGTTCAGTGTGTCCTCCAGAATCCGGTAGGCGTTGGCGCGCTCCGTACCGTAGGTCATATAGGCGTTTACGTCGTTATAGGACGGCTGGGATTTTCCGCTGATGCTCCACTCCGCAGTAAACAGAGAGAAATGCACCTGGATACTCCGGCGCAGATAATACGGCGGCTCAAAGGTTTCCTCCATGAACTGCTGGATGTATTTCTGGTCAATCCAGGTTGCGCCCAGGCGCACTTCAATTTCAGAAGCATCCAGATCCTTCGGCTGGGAAGAACGGAGCGCCTCCACATTGGGCAGATAGGCCGGATCGGCAGATGCCGCCTGTTCCGCTTCCCGCAGTTTCTGGCGTACATTGCCGGAGAGATATTCATCGGCAGTTTGCCACTCGCTTTTCACCGGGTCACGGAAGATAACGCCCTGCAGGCCGTCAATCAGCGTAGACTCGTCCATGCCAGTCAGCTGCTGCATATACGGCAGATCGACGCAGGCTTTTTCCGAGATGGAGAGCGCCAGCGCTTCGGACGGCGTATCCACGGTGGTTACGACCTCATGCGGCTTGATGGTGCGCTTGGTGAAGATATCTGCCTTGCGCTTCAGCTGTTTTTCCTCGTCCAGCTCCTCCAGCGTACACAACAGATAGTAGGAGCTGTCGTCCTGAAATGCCAGCGCATTGGCGCGGCTGTTGATGAGGCCGTATTTCGCGGTAAAGCTGTCGTAGAGCGTATTCAGCTCTGCCTGGGCCTGACGGATTGCGCTGTCCGGAGTCATGGCGTCCATCTGAAGATCAATCAGGTGGTGCAGACAGTCGCGCAGTCCCACCAGCCCCTTGACGCGCTCCGAAGCGGTCGCGTTCAGCGCCGGCCGGCTCATTAGGCTGTTCTGCCGGTAGTAAACTTCTCCATCCACAACGGTATAGCTGTAGTTTTTGACATTCGGGTCTGCGGGGATGCTGTCGGAAAGTGCCTCGTCATCGCCGAGCTCCGGCAGCTCTGCTGCCTGATAGGTGCCGCGGATGTACTTCACCGCATCGTGAAGCTGGTCGGCAAGTTCCAGCCCTTCAATGGGCTCTACGGTGAAATCCTGCCTGCCGTACTGCGTGCTTTCTGAGGACTGCCGCCCCAGAATCATCTCCGGATGCTCCACAAAGTAGCTGTTGATGGCAAAGCCGTCCTCATTCCGTCCCAGATGCACCCAGTCCGGTTCAATCTCGATGGGGCAGCCGCGCTTCTGCAGGAAGATGATATCGGAGACAACATCCGTGCCTGCATTGGCTTTGAAGGCGTTATTGGGAAGACGGATTGCGCCCAGCAGCTCTGCCCGCTGTGCGATGTATCTGCGGACTTCCGGGGACTGCTTGTCCATGGTGTAGCGGCTGGTGACGAAGGCAATCACACCGCCGGGGCGCACCTGATCGAGTGTCTTGGCAAAGAAATAATCATGAATCGAAAAACCGAGCCTGTTGTATGCCCGGTCATTGACCTGATACTGTCCGAACGGCACGTTGCCGATGGCGATGTCATAGAAATCCCGTCTGTCGGTGGTTTCAAATCCTGCCACGGTAATGTCCGCTTTGGGATAAAGCTGCTTTGCAATCCGCCCGGTAATGCTGTCCAGCTCTACGCCGTAGAGCCTGCTGTTCTGCATGGATTCGGGCAGACAGCCGAAGAAGTTCCCGACGCCCATGCTGGGCTCCAGAATATTGCCCGATTCAAAGCCCATGTTTTCCAGCGCCTCATATATGGCATGAATGACGGTGGGACTGGTATAGTGGGCGTTCAGCGTGGAGGCTCTTGCCGCCTCGTATTCCTCTGGGGTGAGCAGCTCCTTCAGTTCCGCATATTCCGCACGCCAGTTTTCCTTCTCCGGGTCAAAGGCATCCGCCAGACCGCCCCAGCCCACATACCGGGAGAGCACTTCCTGCTGATCGGGGCTGGCCTGAAGTCCTTCGGCTTCCAGCTGTTTCAGCAGCCGGATGGCGCTGATGTTTGCCTGATACTTGGCCTTGGCACCGCCTGCACCCAGGTCAGAATCAGTGATGCGGAAGTTCTGGGCGTTCCGATGGGTCTGCGCTTTGTATTCCTCATACATAGCCTGTTCTGCCGCACCGGTGTTAGGAAATGTCTGCCACTCGCCGCCGATCTGTACGGAAACCGGATTTGCATTGATAGCATCATCTGTGCTGACCCCCGGTTCAGGCGGCGTATGCTCCGGCTCTGTGCGCAGCCGTTCTGTAACAATGTCATAGGGAAGGCCGGTCTGTTCGCCGGGGTAAACCTTATCCGTTTCCGTTGAATACACGACCTCATCCGCGTTGTCCGGCAGCGCATCCAGCATATCCTGCACTTCCCGGTAATGCTGGGAGGAAAAGCTGATGGTTCGTCTGTTGTAGCCGGCATTGGCAACCAGGTAGTCAATCCCCGCCGCGTCCAGCTGCGGGCGCATCAGGGCAAGCTCCGCCTCGGTCGGTTCCGCTTCCAGATTCACCTGGGGCACCGTCGTCTTTTCCGGGAAGAGAATCCCGCGCACGGTATCAACCGGTTCATTGCGGAAGATGGGAAAACCGGTTCCGTTCTGGAATGTGATGTCCCGCAGAGAGGCGCGGCCATCCCTGACATCATCCACCGCAAAGCGTCTGCCGTCCAGCGTCAGCTCTGCGCCGATCAGGTCGTTATCGTCCTGAAAATGGGGTTCAGACTCCATTTCCGAAGTGTTATTCGTATCAGCCGATACATCGGCAGCAGGAGCAGATTCCTGTTCTGTTTCCTGGCTCTGCGCCTCGTATTTGGAGCGCTCCACATACTCCCATTCAGCAGCTTCCCGCTGGGCAATTTTCTCTTTCAGTTCGATCAGATAATTCTCTGCCACCCACTCGGAATCGAAGTCGGCGGTCACGCCGTCCTCATCCACATAGAGGCCGTCATGCAGATCGTCCCAGATGCCGTAGCCCTCATCCGTTTCAATGACGGTGAAGCGTTCATAGGGCGCGACCTCGCTTTGCGCGGCAATCTGTTCCGCCTGTGCCAGCATCCGGTCGGCCTCGGTAAAGAAACGCCCGTCATTCACCAGAATCCCCAGCTGACGCTGTACTTTCGCCCACGGCAGTTCCAGTGTTCCATGGTCGGTGACAACAGAAAAGGTATCCGCACCCCCGAACTCATCTTTCAGCCATGCGGCAGCTCCGCGCTCCCGCCCATGTGCCAGCATATAGTCGTTGACGCGGGACTTGCTTTCAAAGCTGCCGTTCCATTGGATGATGGCATCGCTGATTTCATCGGCGGTGACAGGCTTCGGCGCAGCAGCCGGTTCAGCCTCCAATACGGGTTCTTTTCCCGCAGGAGACACAGAAAAAACAGATGCGTCCTGCGTTGCCGAGATGGTCATCTCGGAGGAGTCCGCAAACCGCTGAATCTGTTCTTTTATCGCATCCGGCAGACTGTCATCGTAGAATTTCACCGTCCTGTCCGGGTCAATATGGGCGATGGTCTTGTAATCGCCGTTTTCTGTCTCTTTCCGGTTCCAGACCGTCACACCGTTCCCCATAGCGCCGTACCCGATGTCGTAGCGGGACAGGTCAATCTCCTGTGCAAACGCCCGCAGGGTATAAACGCTCCGCTCATTGCTGCCCTCCGGGACAGCCGATACGGTCACATCAAACTGTGCCCGAAGCTGCTCCACATACCTATCGAGGGCATGGGACGGTACGCCGCACATATCCACATGCCCAACACCGGGGATGTTCCGGGTGGTCAGACGAATATCCAGCAGCTCGGCGGCCTGCCTTGCATCCTCGCCGTACAGTTCAAAGAAGTCACCCACCTGGAACAGCACCATATCGTCAGGATGATCGTGCTTAACATCGTTATAGGTGTTGTAGATGGAATTGCGCCGCAGATTCTGTTGATACAGTTCCTGTTCCTCCGGGGACAGATACCGGTCTTTCCGGATCAGGGAATCCACACGCTCGGCGGCCTTCGTCCAGTTCAGCTCCACAGGGGCACATCCGCCTTTGGTCAGCCGGATGCCCTTGGCGCTGTGATCCTCAGAGGAATGGTCAGCCCTGGACAGCGCATGAGAGCGCCCGCCGATACCGTACTCCTGTTTCAGAAAATCCGCTTTTTCCTTCATGGTGTGGTCTGCGGTAAAATAGGCGTAGATTCTGCCCTTGCCGCCCTCCACCGAGCTGCCGCCGGCAAGCGCTTCACTGATTTCATCCTCGGTAATAAAGCTCTGCGGCTCTGCTAATTCGGCAGGCCCGTCCGGATATTCCCGGCGCTCGGCGGAGATGTCTCTGACTCCCTGCCACAGTTCATCCATCCGGTGATAATGAAAGCGAAGAAGTTCTCTGTTTTCCGCGTAGTCATTCAGGAATGTGAGAAATTCGCCGCGAAGCGTATCGGCAAAAGCGCTGTCCGTCATCTTCTCGGCAAGCGCTGCGGTGGCGTCCGGATAACCGGCAGGAAGATCGTCCATGGAGGAGAAGTAGCCTACCTGGTTTGCTTCTTCACTCAGGTCATGCTTCAGATAGAGCAGACTCTGCGCCAGCTCGGAACGGACACGCCCGCCGGCCTCGGCAAGCTCCACATTGGAAGCAAAGCTGCCTTCGTCTAACAGCTGGCCGATTCTTTCCGCAGCAGTTTCCCATGTGATGACCTGAGAATCCACGGCATATCTGGCCTCACGGCCTTTGTGCAGATGAATACCGTCACCGTCATACCACGCGGCATAATCGCCGTGTTCGCCCCGGATGCCGTAGCCGCCATGGAATTCCCTTTGCAGCAGCGCCGCGATTTCTTTAATCGGTTTCTGCTTCTGGAACGCATCCGCAATATGCTCTCTGGCATGGCTCGTGTTGCTGCCGAAACGGAGCATATCGTCGATTTCCGACTGAGCAAAAGAAAAAGCGGACAGCACTTCGGTTGTGCGATCCGCTTCATCAATCTGGGATATCTGCTCCTGTTCCGAGAGGAAAAGGTTCAGGGAAAGCTGTTCAAACTCTGTCCCGGCAGGATATCCGTTATTCAGTTCTTCCGGAGAATCCGGTTCCTCAGCTGTTAATTGTACACCAGCTCGTTCAGAATGATCTCCTCGGCCTGCGCCTTCAGCGTATTCATCATGCCCGCCCATTTCATCGGGTCTCTGCGCTTCAGTTCCTCCGTCACGCCGGCCTGCTTCGCCATCTGCGGCATCAGCTCGTCCAGTCTCCGGTGCGCCGTCCCGTCGATCTCCCGAAGGTGCGGATACAGCTGCTCCGACAGCACCAGACGGTTCCAGAGAATCAGGCGATGCTCCTTCAGATACTGTTTCCGCATCTGCCCGTACTTCCCGATGGGTGTCTCCTCCTGTTCGCTCAGTCTGATGTCCGGGATCAGATAATCCCCGTTCTGCGTGTACGTCATTTCCATATTCTGCGCTCCTTTCCGTCAGTTTCTGACGTTCATAGTTTCGGATGGTCGCCCCGATTTCCCGCAGCACCTGCTGATTGATGCCGCTGACCGCCGTTCCCAGCGCGCCCGCCGTTTCCGGGGTGTTGAAATCGAAAACGCTCATAAAATCTTCGTGTTCAAAGTAGTTTTCCGGCTCCAGACCGCAGCGCAGCATCAGGGAATAGCTGATGCTGACCTCGGCGGCATTCCGGAAGGCCACTCCGACATTGAATTCATCATACTCTTCCAGAAAAGAATCCTCAAGGATGCCGAGAATGTCCCTGCGGTTGTCCTCCCAGTATTCCCGCGCCAGCTGCGAGGCCACAATCTCCAGCTGATCGGCAAGGCTTTCGCCTGCCGGCACACCGTAGTTTTTCTCCAGCATGGAGGACACGACCGGAATATGTTCCTCCTGCAGTTCCCACAGGTTCAGGCTTCTGGAATTGGGCCGGGTTCCGGTGTCCGAAACATCAAACACATAGCGCAGTCTCTCGCGGTCGCCGCTGGTATCGATGAGCGCAATGCCCTTGGAACCGCGCCGCACATACCGGCGCATCGTATTGTTCCAGACGTCGAACTCCGCACAGGCGGTGGCGTCCGGGCGCTGGGCATGGATCATGACCTGCTCGTGATACGGATATTTGTACAGCCTCGACGCGGTGGCGAGAAAGGACTGCCAGCGCTCCAGACTTCCGGTCAGCTGCCGCTGCGCCTCTTCCGACATTCTTCGGTACTCCTGCAATTTGCTTGCCATAGATCACATCTCCTTTCCAAAAAGAAAAGAGCGCCCGTATCACACGAACGCTTTCTTCCTCCACATATTTTGATTTAGAACCATCCTATTTCGGAATTCTGCGGTTTCCCGCAAAAATCTGAAATAGGAATCAAGCTGTATTCCGAAATCGGGTGCGTCTGCACCTTTTTTCGGAATAGAATCAGATATCGAAATCGGGGTAGAGCTCCAGCTGCCCGAACTCCTCATCGGTCATTGTTGCCAGCTTTGCAAGCGCCCCCTCGGTCAGTTCCAGAAGCTGCACCTCGTCACTTTCCAGGTGCTTCTTCATTTCCGTGAGTTTCTGCATCAGACCGGCACGGCTACTGCCGGCGCTGTAGATGCACATCAGATTCATCTCGTCGTTCGTGAAATTCATCATATCAAATTCCTTTCTGCGCTTTTTGTCTGTGCACTCTTTTCGCTTCTGGACGGCGCGGGTGCATGGAGCATCGCCAGAACAGAAGGTTTTTTACTCGGTTCAGGAGCCGGCTTTTCTTCCTGGACGACCTGTCTGGCCGCTTCAAACAGCGCTGCCAAACCAGGAGCCTTGGGCTTGATCTCCGGCTGTTCCTTTGGACCATTGTTGATGATGCCGTCGATCATCCCGTAATCATCCTCCATGGACATCTCCGCATTTTTGAGGTAATTGTCCGGCAGAAATGCCGGAAGCTGAACAAAGCCCACGCTGTCCACATAGTGAGAGCTTACCGTACCCTGCTGCTTTAAGACAACAATGTCGCTGACGGACAGGCTGTTCCCGGTAAAATTCTGCGGATGGGCAGTGTTGAACTTCATGTACAGGTCATCCAGACGAGCTTCTGTACTGCCGTCAGACGAAAGAGAGCCGGAATAAACCGCCTCGTAATGGTCAAATGCAGGCTCAAGCCCATGTTCCCGGAGATACTGAGAATTCATAAAGCGAAGCTCTGCCAGTTCCGGATCTCTGCGGAGCTGATAAATGCAGTAGCTGTCTGCCGGATTCTGCTGGAATGCTTTCTGCCATCTGTTTTCCGTGATAACAGGAAACTGCTCTTTTACAGCCTCCCAGTCTGCGCGGTCAATGCCGAAGATGCCGTCATGATTCAGAATCTCCGTTTTTTCAAAAGCCATTGCCTCGGTATTGTCCCCATAGAGAAGATATACCGGCACATCACGCTCAAACAGCTCCATAGCGCGCTCCTTTGTCAGCGGGAGCATCGCATCATCCGTATAGCCGTATGCGTTTCTTGCCTCCACGGAAATTGCCGGGTCAGCCGGAATGTCCGTCTCCGACTCCGGGTTCTCCTGAACGGGCGGCTCAATGGCAATCGCTGCATCCTGCGCAGCCTGCAATTCATCCAGTATTCCGATATCCGCAACCTGAAGCGGGGCGTTCTGCCCGATTCCATGGGAGTTGCAGATTTCCAGTGCCGATTCGGCCAGCGTGCTGATCTCCATATCCAGCTGACCGCCGTCGAGTTCCTTCATGGATGCCTTATCGTAAATCGTGTAATCCACGCCGGTGTCCGTGCGCTGAACATGAAGATACCGGTCATCCACGGCATAAAGGCGCTCCATCGCCATGGCAGGTTCAGCAGCAATCAGCTCCGCCTCGCGCTCTTTCAGGATTTCCGCATAGTGCCGGTCGATATCGTTGATAAGGCCGTCGGCGGTCTTGCTGATCACCTCCAGGCTTTCCCGCAGCTCCGGCAGGGTTTTATCCTTTGACCAGGACGCGATATAGCCGAAACTGTTATCACCGGTGGCGATGCCGTAATAGGCGCACACTGCATAGGAGATGCTTTCCGCCTGCACCTCTTCGGTACTGCGGGAGAGTTCTGGTGTTTTCTCCTCAGTATCTTTGGTTCGATTGTGAAGCAGCGCGTGCGCCATCTCATGTATGACCGCAGATACCGTCTGCACCTCGCTCATGCCTTTGCGGATGGCGATATCCTGATGCTCCAGATCAAAGTAACCGTCCATACCGACGCCCATTACCTCAATGGAAATGGGAACCGGAGAGGAGCGGCGCAGCGCCTCCATGAACACATCGTAATTCGCCACATTGCCCGACAGGTCATGGGCCAGCTGAGGCAACGGCCTGCCCTCGGTCTGCGAAACGTCGAACACCGTCACCGGCTTGTACATGGGAATCTGGATGGTCTTTTCCTCCGTAATGATTTTCCCGTCCGCATCCAGCATGGGAAGCTGCGTATCCGGGTCGAGCTTTTCCTGCTCGATTTTCTTCTTGAAGGGAGTCGGGGCAATGATTTTTATGCCGTGTTCTCCCTTGATGACATTTCTGCCGAACTGATTCTTCCATTTGTTGAAGCCCGCCACCAGCGTGGCGTCCGGTTTCTGCATGTGGATCAGCACCTGATTGTTTACACTGTAATGGTGAAACCGGCTCATGGTCTGAAGATACTGCGCATAGCTCTCCGACTGGAACAGCTCTTTGATGCCGTCCTCAATACTCGCCGTGATCTCCTTCAGCCTGTCCCGGCTGCTCTGTTTTTCTGCCATATACCATCCTTTCCGGGAAACAGGGCGCAGAGCCGAAGCCCTGCGCCTATCTCCCTGCATTATTCGTCCGAATCGCGGCCTTTACTTCTGTCCGGCGGGACGGTGCCGGCCTCCTTTGCGCGCCTGCTTGCCGCCTCGCGCCGTGCTCTGGAAAACGGCTCGCGGACGGAAACGCAGCTTTTCGGCACGATATAGCTTTTCGCACCGGCAGAGGAGCGCTTTTTCTCCTCATACACTTCTTCCGGACATTTTCTGCAAAGGGCGTCCAGCTTTTTAATCAGCCTCCTGTCATAGGTGTAGACGCTGGCGGTATCGTCTGCATCGGAAAACAGGATGATCGTTTCGCGTTCTGCGGGGCTCAGCTTCATGCGCCGGTTTTCTCCCTGTCAAACTCCAGAGCATAGCTGGATTTCTGCCCGTCGTCCGTCAGTACGAGGTAGGCGGAATAGCTTTTTCCGGTCTTTTCGGAATACATGCCGCTGACAAAAGTTTTTCCATCCTTCAGAAGCGCCTCCGCCATCTTTTTTGTCAGAATGATGTGCTTTGCGGACAGATAGCGGTTGTCCTTCCAGAGTCCGAAGCGGCAGTCGCGGCGCTCACAGAAAAAGCCGGTCTTGCTCTCCGTAACCGGACCGCCGCAGCGAGGGCATTTTCCAACCACCGGGCGTCCTGACGGGAACAGCACCTCTGCACCGCTCACAGGTTCGTAGTCGCGCACCAATTTGGAAACCATGCGGCTGATCTGCTCCATGAACGCCTCTGGGGAGAGCTCGCCGCGCTCGATCTCTTTCAGCATGTTCTCCCATTCCGCAGTCAGAAGCGGAGACTGAAGCTGTTCCGGAAGCACCGTGATCAGGGAGATACCGATGTCCTGCGGAACCAGGCTGACCGCCTTTTTATTCTTCTTTCGCTCCACAAAACCGGAGGAAACCAGCTTCTCCAGAATCCCGGCGCGGGTGGCGGGTGTGCCCAGCCCCTTGCGCTCGGCATCATCCGGCATCTCTTTCGCCCCGGCATTTTCCATGGCGGAAAGCAGCGTATCCTCGGTGTATCGGGCAGGCGGCTTTGTCTTTCCTTCCTCCAGCGAAACATCAAAACTGTCAATGGACTGTCCTTCCGTCATCGGAGGGAGTACCCTTTCCTTCTGTTCGCCCGCCGCATAGCTTTTCCAGCCGGTGTTCAGCACCGTTTTTCCCTTTGCGGTGAATACCTGCCCGCCGCATTCAACAGTTACTACCGTTTCCAGATAGGAATACGGCGCACTGACCGCCATCAGCACCTGACGGGCAACCAGCTTCAAAACCTCGCGCTCCCCGGCCGTCAGCGCAGAGAGTTCAGCTTCTCCGGCAACCATCGTGGGAATGACGGCATGGTGATCAGAAACCTTACGGCTATCACAGACCTGCTTTGCAGATACATCTCCGACCGATACGCCGAGAATCCCGGCGGCGCAGGCAGCGACGGCCGGAACCCCGCTTTCCATATCGTCCGTCAGGAAGCGGCTGTCGGTTCGCGGATAGGTACAGAGCTTTTTCTCATACAGGGACTGAAGGTAGTCCAGCGTCTGCTGGGCGGTGAAGCCCAGGATGCGGTTGGCATCTCGCTGGAGCGTTGTCAGGTCATAGAGTGCTGGGGCTTTTTCAGATTTTTCTTTCTGCTCCACGCTGCGGATCACCGCCGGCGCGCCTGCACAGGCGGATTTCAGGCTTTCCGCATCCGGCTTGCTTTTCAGCTTTTCACTGACCGCCGCAAAATCCCCGTTATCCAGCTTCACCGTATAAAAGGGCTCCGGCTGGAACGCCTTGATTTCCGCTTCCCGCTGTACCAGCAGCGCCAGTGTAGGCGACACCACGCGTCCGACATTCAGCGTGCGGTGATACAGCACCGAGAAAAGCCGGGTGGCGTTGATGCCTACCAGCCAGTCCGCCTTGCTTCTGCAAAGAGCGGCATCATAGAGATGGTCGTACTCACTGCCGTCGCGCAGGTTTTCAAAGCCCTCGCGGATTGCAGCATCCTCCATGGAAGAAATCCAGAGGCGCTTCACGGGTTTCACGCAGCCTGCCAGAAGATAGACGGTGCGGAAAATCAGTTCGCCCTCGCGTCCCGCATCGCAGGCATTGATGATTTCCGTCACATCCGAACGGCGCATCAGCTCCGTCAGCAGATCCAGCTGCTTTTTCTTATCGCGCCCGACGCTGTACTGCCAGCTTTCGGGAATGATGGGGAGCTGTTCACGGCTCCATCTGGCATATGCCTCGTCATACACCTCGGCGGAAGCCAGTTCCGCCAGATGGCCGAAGCACCAGGAAATGAGGAAATTTTCTCCCTCAAAATAACCGTCCCGGCGCTTGTCAGCGCCAAGGACGGCAGAAATGGATTTTGCCACAGAGGGCTTTTCGGTAATCACAAGCTTCATATCGTTATCCTCTCTTTCTCTGATTGGTGCAGATGCGGTCTGCGCCATTACACTTCATCTGTTTCCTCCGGCTGGTCGTCCTCGATAACATATTCTTCCTCATCATCTTCGTCATCATCGCCGAAGTCGTAGTCATCCAGATCATCGGGACCCTTGGTATCGGGCTTCTGCTTTCTGAACTTGAACCAGTACACAGCGCCGCCCGCACCCAGACCGGCAATCAGCAGCAGAAGAAGCAGCGGTGCGGAGCTGCTCTTTTCAGGCTCCGGTTCTTCCGGCTCCTCCGGAACGACGGTGGATTCCGGTTCCTCCTTTACTGTCCCGGTGCATTCCGTCAGGTTGGTCTTGCAGACCGGGCAGTTCAGGTCCACATCGCCGGCTTCACAGCGGTCGGTACATGTGCATTTGACCGTGACCTCGCCGTCCTGCATCAGCGCCATCAGGTCAGCCTCGTCCACCAGATTCAGAAAATAGACGTTTTCACCGTTCTTATCCCGATCGATGACGATGTAAAAGGTGTTATCATTCTTGGACTGCACCGTGATGAACTGCTTTCCGTCCGAAGCCTGGTACACGTCATCCACAAGCTCCAGGTTGCCGTCAGGCGTCAGCGGGGCTCCGGAACTCTCTGTACCGGTCGAACCGGTATCGGCATTATCCCCGGTAACAGCCGTACCCTCGCTGACTTTCAGATAGCCGCCGTATACATAGCCCTCCTTTTCGGGCACGATGACTTTGTACCATCCGTTTTCCTCACCGATCACCGTCACGGTATCGTCGCAGGGAAGCTGACCGATGATGTTGTAGCTGGTGCTTGCTCCGTCGCGCAGATTCAGCCTGCCGCCGTTGGTCGTCACCGTTCCGATTTTTTCCGTCTGAACGGCAGTCTGACTGCCGGAGGACTGCTGTTCAGCAGCCTCCGCAGAATCACCTGCATAGGCAAAGGCGGGAGCCGCCAGCGCCGTCATCATGGCAAGCGCTGCCGCCAATGCGGTCAGCCCCCTGCGAAGCATCCTTTTAGTTCTCATGTTCATATCCCTCCGTTTCTTCGTATTCATCGGTTCCGGGCAAATCCGCAGCCTTGCCGCACAGAAGCGCGGCAAGCTGCTCCGGCGTCATGCCGATCTCGTGCACCATGCCGATGATATCGTTGTTCTCCAGCTTCGTAATCTGCTCGGAGAGCTTGCGGTTGCGGTTCTGAAGGTCGGAAATCTTTTCGGTATTCCTGCTTCTTTCCGCTTTCAGCTTTTCAATTTTCGGGTTCATACTGCTCCTTTCTTACGGGCTGGGCAGCCTTCCGAATTGCAGGAAGTGCTGCTGCCAGTAGTTCGTATCGATGCTCGTGTACTGGATGGGGTCGCCGCAGTGGATCATCATGTTGTTGCCCACATAAATGCCGACGTGCGACGCGCCGGAAGTGTCATAGGTTTTCTCAAAGAAAATCAGGTCGCCCGGTTTGGCGTTGGCCGGGGAAACATAAGAACAGATATTCCGCAGTCCTTCGGCGCCAAGCCGCCCCACACTCCAGCCCACACCGCAGTGATTGATGACCCAGCTGACAAATCCGGAACAGTCAAAACTGGTGCTGGGCGAGCTGCCGCCCCAGACATACGGATAGCCCAGGTACTTTTCCGCTTCCTGAATCATGGCCGCAAACTGTTCATCCTCCAGCGCGTCTGCCGGGATTTCGTACTGGTACTGGTCGCCGTAATAACGGTCAACGTAGGAAGAACCGGCAAACAGATCGGGCCGGTTGCCCAGCGTGGACATATAGGAGGCATATAGGGACAGATGATCCTGATCCATCAGGTAGACCGGCAGATGGGACAGATTGAAGTTTTCCAGCGTCACCGTACAGATGTAATAATCGTAGGGAACCTGCACTTCATATTCGTATTCCTCGATGCTGGTCGCACCGGTATCCGGGTCTGTAACCGTGTAATAGCCGGTGCGGGTTTCCGTCCTGTAGCGGGTCTCAACCTGCACATCCTCCGTCAGCGTATACTGGCGGTCGAAGATGGTCTGGAGCAGGCCGCCTACCTCGTCAATCGTCCATTCTCCCTCCCGGAGCGCCGTCAGCATGGAAATCAGCACATAGGGGTCATGTTCGATCTCATCTAGGTCAAAATGGTATTCGTCGTAATCATGGGTACTTTCGTAATTGTCCAGATACTCCTGAAGCTCTGCCTCAAGCGCCAGATACTGCGCCTCCGCCGCCAGCATATCTGCATCAGCGCTGGGATAGGTGGTCAGCACGCCGGAGGATGTGAGCGAACTCATCATCACGGAACAGCTGGACATCACAGCGGAAACAAACAGGAACATCATTCCGATGACGCCGAGAATCACAAAGCCCTTTTTGTGCCGGGCGACAAACTGAACGACTTTGGAGGTTTCCTCACCGGTTTTCTTCACGGCTTTGGCCGCAGCCTCGGACGCCTTTACCGTGTTGTCCGCAGCCTTTCCGGCCTTGGCCTCGGCATAGGCTTTCTTGATGGCGCGCTTCTGCTGAAACCGGGAGACCGGGCTTGCGCCCCATTCCGGATTCTGGAGTTCTGCTTCCTTGTACAGCGCCCTGAGATTGGCCCGGTCGGCGGCGCGCTCCGCTTTCAGCGCTCTGGCATAGGGTTTATCCTGCAATGCGCGGTGGGCGGTATCTAATGTCCGGATGCCGCCCTCGGCGCTGCTGATGACTTCATGGGAGACTGATGTGGAAACGCTGCCGTCTGCGTCCTCATGCAGTTCCCGGTGGGATACTGCCGAAACCGCATTGAGCGGAGTAGCCGCTACGGCATGAGTGATTTTGGACGGGCGCTTTTTCTCGGTTTCCTCAAAAACAAGGCGCGTCACGACCTGATTTTCTTTCGGGTCATAGACGCGCTGTTTCTGAACGATCTTCTTTTTGGGGATTTTCGACTCGGCTTTTGTGAGCTTTTTCTGCGCTTTCTCCGCCTTTTTAATGGGCTTCTGAAGCTCCGGCGTTTCCAGCTCCTCCTCTGTAAACAGAAGGCGGGGCGAGCGTTTTGCCATGTGCATCACCTCGATTCGTATGGTTATTGTGTTGTTCAGCCGATGATTTCCGCGCATTCGGCCAGAAATACCTGTTTGCCCTTGGGCGTAACCAGCATCTGCGTGCCGCGATGCCCGTTGGGTGCGATAAATTCGCGGACAACGAACAGGCCGTTGCGGTACGGAAGCGCGTGAGGATGCATGATGCCCTTGCCGTCATAGTAGGCATATTTCTTTCTGACGAGATAGGCCGTGAACATGCTTTGGCTCACCCCCAGCTCCTTGGCGGTGAGCCGGATACCGGTGCAGTCGGGGCAGTCTACCAGCGCATCGAAATACGCCGCCTTGGGAAGCGCCACGGTCAGCTGCGCCTCGGCCTGTTTCAGCTGACCGGCTAGCTTTTTGTTGAGGTTCCGTTCCTCCGACAGCGCCCGCACGACCTGCGCTGCCACATCGGCATTGCCTGCCGCCTGTTCCAGCAGCGCATCGGTCATATAGGCTCCGTGCCTACGGATAGAAGGGAGCACTTCACCCGTCACCCAGTGCTTGAAGCGTTTGGCGCTTTCCAGCTTGCTGGAGAGAATCAGGCTGTAAAGCCCGGATTCATTGATAAGAATGGTCTCTTTCCGTTGATTTCCGTCAAAGACCATTCCTTTTGTCCGATCTTCCGGTTCTACATGACGGTTAATATCTCGACTACCGTTTTGGTATCCGAGGTTGTCCGCCACATCTTTTCCAACGAACCAGGGAACTCCGTCCTCCGTGACAAAGGTACGGACACGCCCGAACTCCTCATTCTGAAATATCTGCATCCTGTTTTCCATATCTTTTCGTCCTTTCTTATCCAGCCTGCTCCTGCGGCTTGGTGGTGATGATCCGGTACAGCTCCGTATCCTTCGGGAAGTGATCTACAAACGGAAGAATCGTGCTGCCGTAAAAAAGAAGCCCTTCGCCTTCACCGCTGTGGGTGACATACGAGAGCTGATGGGGAGAAATATTCAGCTGCTTGGCAAGAATCTGCCGGTCGCCGGACGCCTGGTTCAGCATGAACACATAGTCGGAGTTTTCAAAGATGTTCTCCACCTCGCGGGAGGAAAGCAGGTCTTTGACGTTCTGTGTGATGCCGGTAGGAATGCCGCCCCATTTACGGAAGCGCTTCCAGATTTCCACTGTGTACGCCGCCGTCTGTTCCTCACGGAGAAGCAGGTGCATCTCATCAATGTAATAACGGGTGGACTTGTGCGCCTCGCGGTTGATGGTGACGCGGTTCCACACTGCATCCTGCACGATCAGCATACCGATTTTCTTCAGCTGCTTGCCCAGTTCCTTGATATCGAAGGACACGATGCGGTTTTCAATGTTGATGCTGGTGCGGTGGTTGAACACATTCAGAGAGCCGGTGACATAGATTTCAAGCGCTGTGGCGATGTACTGCGCCTCCTTTTCCTCCTGCGTCAGCAGCGCATTGTACAGATCCTCCAGAATCGGCATGTTTTCCGGCACGGGGTCAGCCAGATAATCCCGGTAGACCATGCGGACACAGCGGTCGATGATGGTCTTTTCCACCGGCTGCAAGCCCTCCTTGCCGCCTACGATCAGCTCGCACAGGGAGAGGATGAAGTCGGATTTCAGCGACAACGGATTCTCATCGTCGCTGTAGTTCAGGTTCAGGTCCATGGGGTTGATGTAGTCGCTTGAAGTGGGCGAGATTTTGATGACCTGCCCGCCCAGGCGCTCCACCAGTGTGCCGTACTCCGATTCCGGGTCGCAGATGATGATGTCATCATCGGTGACGAAAAATACATTGGCAATCTCGCGCTTGGCGGCAAAGGATTTGCCGGAGCCGGGCGTGCCGAGAATCAGGCCGTTCGGGTTCTTGAGAAGCTTTCTGTCCACCATGATCAGGTTGTTGGACAGGGCGTTGATGCCGCAGTAGAGCGCCTCCTTACCGCTCTGAAACAGCTCCTGCGTGGTAAACGGCACGAAAATCGCCACACTGGATGTTGTCATTCCGCGTTCGATCTCCACCTGATTGAGCCCCAGCGGCAGGCTGCTCATCAGCCCTTCCTCCTGCTGGAAGTCAAGCCGGGTCAGCTGGCAGTTGTATTTCTGGGCAATGGAGCCCGCCTGGAACACATTGTTCTCCAACTGCTGTTTGGTCTCCGCCACGTTCAGCACCAGGAAGGTCAGCAGGAACATGCGCTCATTTCTGGACTGCAGATCCTGCAGGAGCTTCTTCGCCTCGTTGCCGTAGGTGGCCAGGTCGCTGGGGATGATGTCCATATCATATCCGGCGCGGACGGCCTTTTTCTGCTCCTCAATGGTCATCTTCTGCAGATCGGTGATTTTGCGCTTGATGGTCTTAATGGCTTTGACCTGATCCACCGACTGAACATGCATGGTCACAATCAGACTGCTCTGCATATCCAGAAAGTCGGCCAGCATCCGGTCGTTCAGCTCCGGCGCGAGAATCTGGAGGAAGGAAACCTGCCCGATTTTCCTGCCCATGGTGAAGTTTTTGCCGTTTCGGAAGGAAAAGGAGCTGGGCGCGATAAAGTCCTTCACGGAAAGCCCGGTGGGAGCCAGCCAGTCCCAGTCAAAGAGAAACGGCTGCTCCTCGTCCATGTGGAAGATGCCGTGGAGCAGTTCCAGACGCTGCTTTCCGTTCATCGGGTCAGCCTGAACACCCAGCCGCTTGAAGTTGTTCAGCACATCGGTCTCAATGCGCTCCAGCCGGAGCTTGGCGCTTTTCAGCGAATCGGCCTCGATGCCGAAGGTCAGGTACTTGGTCTTGATGAGGCCATTGTTGCCCTTTGCCAGCTGGTTTTTCAGCATCTGGGTGTATTCGGCGCGGATGCTGTCGTAGCTGTCTCCCTTCAGCGGAATGGCGATGCGCTCCGAGTAGGTATCCCCGTTTGCCGCCGCATTGATAAAGGACAGCTCAAAGCGCACGGAGCTGTCAAAGTAGTTGAGGAAGTCGCACCAGCCGTCAAAGATAGCGGCCTTGTCCTCGTTCTGATTCAGCTGGTAGTTGATGTCCTGGAACTGCACCGTCTTGGTGTAGTAGTGATCGGTCACGCGGCAGATGCCGTCCGGGAACATACGCTGAAAGGGGATGGAATCCTGTGCGGATTTGTGTCTTTTGTCCTGTCGTCTGGCGTTCTGAATGGCAGCGTTAATCTGCTGCTTTTCCGCTCTTGTGAGCTTTTTCGCCTTGGACAATCTTCTGTACCTCCTTATCCAGTTTTTCCTGCCGCACTACGGCAGAATAGAAGTTGTTGGTTTTGTATGGCCGCTCCTTCGGGCGGATAAAGCTGACCTGCACGATATTGCGGATGATCTTTTCCAGCGGCTGCCCGTTCTTCTCATACATGGCGAACATGAAAAAGGGCAGCATGACAAGCACCATGAGAAGGGTTGCCGTACTGCTGCTGACGTGTCCCTTGATGAGGAAAAAGGCCGGAAGCCCCACCAGAAGCCCTGCACCGAAGCAGACGATCTGGCGCTTGGTCAGGTTGAAGGCGACCTTGGTTTTGACTGCGTTCATGTCCTTGGGTACGGGTACATATGCCATTCTGATTCCACCTCCTTAATGTGCGTTGAACACGCTCTTTGCCAGCGAGCTGGTCTTGAACAGCGTGAAGCACAGCAGCACGGTGTAGCCCATAACCGTCCAGATTGCCATGGAGATATCGCTTTCCACGACCATGTTCTGCACAAGAACAGCATAAATTGCCACGCAGACAATGATTAAGAAGCCCTGAAACGCCAGCGCGAACAGGCTTCTGAGATAGTTCTGACCCATCTGGCTCCACTCGTGATTCATCATGGTGGACATGGGGATCGGCGCGACCGATGTGACCAGATAGATCTCGATCATTCTGCCGAAGCAGATGAGCATAATGATGATGGACAGGATATGCATGGTTACGCCCACGATCATGGACTGGAACCACAGGCCGATCAGGCTGGAAAGTTCCATAGCCATCAGCGTTTCCTCAAGCCCCTCTGTGACAAGCTCGATATCCGTATTGCCCACGATAATGCCGGCGGCGTTGTTCACCACCGTCTGAGAAACGTCGAACACCGCCATGACGATATTCCAGGTGTTGGACACGATCAGAATGGCGCAGGCCGTTTTGAACACCCACATGAGAATCGACCAGGTGTCGAAATCATGCATGTTGTTCTTATCCATGATGATGCGGATGAATTCCATGGTCATGACCAGCGCCAGAATGATACCGGCTATGGGCAGGATCACGTTGTTGGAAAGGTTCTGAATCATATGGAAGATTCCGCTGTTCCAGCCCTGCGGGGTCTGACCGACCTGCGCCGCAATATCTCCGACCTTTGTATTCACCGATTCAACCATCCCTGTCAGGTTGGATGCAATCGCTCCGGCAAGAAGTTCCTTGAGCCATTCGGTCAGCGTGTTGAGCAATAAATCCAATCGGCATCGGCCTCCTTTCCGGCTCCCCCTGCGCTATGGCAGGGGGAAGCCCTGGATTTTACTCACTTCTGTCTTGCTGTGCGGCGATTAACCGAAAAGACCGGTAAGCAGGGGGACGAGGGTGATGCCGATCAGGGCCACGCCGCCGCCCGCCATGAGCTGCTTCATGCCCTGGCTCTTTGCTTATGTGTGATAAAGAAGCAATAGAAGTGCAAAAAATTTTGCCGTTCCTATCCGACACTTGGCCATTGTGTCGGATAGGTCGGGCGGTTATTCGGGCAAGTCAATCTTGCCGACAAAGCTGTAATAAATCTCAATGTCCTGCCTGCGGGTGCCGTTCTCATCATAGCTGCACTCATGCACCACAATTTTCTCGATCATTTCCCGCAAGAGAGTGGGGGTCAGTTCTTCAAAGGCAAGGTGCTTGCGGACAATGCCCATAAATTTCTCGGCGTTGACGGTAGCTGCCTGTGACTTGTCCAGTTCGGCTTGCAGGGCGGCGGCTCTCTTTTTCAGCTCCGCTTGCTCGGCTTCGTAGTCAGCCGACAGTTCCATGAAACGCTCATCGCTGATTTTGCCGTTTACATTGTCCTCATACAGCCGCTTGATAATGCGGCTGATTTCAGAAATGCGTTCCTGCGCCTGTTCAAGCTGCTTGATGGCTGCGGCGGTCTTTCGCTTGCCGCCGATCTCGTTCTGCTGGACAAGTAGTTTCACAAACCGGCTCTCATGCTTGGCTGCGTATTCGGTCACTTGCCGGAGATTTGCCAGGACACCAGCGGTCAACAGATCGGTGCGGATAAAGTGCGCCGTACAGTTGCGGGTGCGCTTCTTGTAGCTGCCGCAGATGTAGCAGTCCTGTTTGCGGTCTTTGTTCTGATACCGCTGCTGATACAGCACATGGCCGCAGTCGGCGCAGAACAAAATCCCGGAGAACAGCCCCACTTCATCGTAGCGGTTCGGGCGTTTGCGCTGTTTGCGTAACTCCTGCACCCGTTCCCATGTTTCCTTGTCGATGATCGGCTCATGGTGGTTCTCGAAAATGGCCTGCTTCTCGACGGGGTTCTCTATGCTGTGCTTGACCTTATAAGAAGGCTTTTCCGTTTTGAAGTTCACCAGACATCCGGTGTACTCTCGGTTTTCGAGGATATGAACGACGGTGTTGGTCGCCCATTTGCACTCATAGCCTGGGTGATAACGGCGGGTGCTGCCTGTCCGCTGATATTCCAGCGTCCCCGGCGTGGGGATTTGCTGCTCCGTCAGCATACGGGCAATCTTGGTCGGGCCGTTCCCGGCAAGGCAAAGCTGGTAAATCTGCTGCACCACCGGGGCGGCTTCCTCGTCTATAATAAAATTCTCGTCCTCGTCCATCACATAGCCGTAAACCGGCTTGCTGGTAACAGGCTTGCCGCTCATGCCTTTTGACTTTTTCACTGCCTTGATTTTCTTGCTCGTATCTCTCACCAGCCATTCATTGAACAGATTTCGCAGCGGGGTAAAATCGTTGTCCATGCCCTCGCTGGCACTGTCCACATTATCGTTGACAGCGATAAAACGCACACCCTTTTGAGGGAACAGCATTTCCGTGTAAAACCCTACCTGCAAGTAGTTTCGCCCTAACCGGCTCATGTCCTTGACGATGACCGTACCCACTTTCCCGGCTTCAATGTCCGCAAGCATGGCTTGAAATCCGGGCCGCTGGAAGTTCGCGCCGGAAAAACCGTCGTCGGTGTACCAGCGCAGATTGGTAAAGCCGTTCTGTTTTGCGTAGGTTTCGAGTATCCTTTTTTGGTTCGATATGGAATTACTCTCGCCTTGCAATTCATCCTCGTGGGACAATCTCGGATAAAGGGCGGTAATGAGGTTTTGGGTGGCTTGTCTTAACA
>OLYM01000105.1_pt1 | contig 30782 bp, 22 predicted proteins | sample 1673691 | NCBI WGS metagenome assembly OLYM01 (sample SAMEA103958123, study PRJEB25191) | human gut metagenome | reverse complement strand
ATAACATAGTGATTATACTATGCTTTCACGGATTCTGTCAAGAGATTTTTGCAGGAACCTTACACGGGTGTTTTATTTTGCCACGATATTATAGAGCTTACCCTTTACGTAGATTTCCTTGATGATGCTCTTGCCCGTCAGGGCCGCCTGCACATTGGCATCGGCCATCACCAGCGCCTTGACCTCCTCCTCGGCGGCGTCGCTGGGGATCATCAGTCTGGCCTTGATCTTGCCGCTTACCTGAACGGCGATCTCCACGGCGGCATCCACGCACTTGGCGGGGTCATATTCCGGCCACTTGGTGTGGACCAGCATCTCCTTCCCGCCGATGGCCTCGTTCATCTCCTCGGTGAGGTGCGGGGCAAAGGGATTGAGCAGGGTGATGAAGGTGCGAAGCTCGCCGCGGGTCGCGCTGCCCTTATCGTTGATCTCGTTGAGTACGCTCATCATGGCGGCGATGGCGGTATTGCACTTGAGGCCCTCGATGTCCTCCGAAACCTTGCGGATGAGCTTATGGAAGCTGCCCTCCAGCTCGGGGGAATAGCCCTCCTCGGGGGTCATGATATCGGTGAGGGCGGCCACACGCTCCAAAAAGCGCTTTACGCCCTTGATGGAGGAGGTGTTCCACGGGGCGGTCTTTTCAAAGTCGCCGATGAACATCTCGTACATTCTCAAGGTATCGGCGCCGTACTGGGCGATGACGTCATCGGGATTGACGACGTTGCCGCGGGATTTACTCATCTTCTCGCCGTTTTCGCCCAAAATCATGCCGTGGCTGGTGCGCTTGGCATAGGGTTCCTTGCAGGAGACCACGCCGATATCATAGAGGAACTTGTGCCAGAAGCGGGAATACAGAAGATGCAGCGTGGTATGCTCCATGCCGCCGTTATACCAGTCTACCGGCATCCAGTAGTCCAGCGCCTCCTTGGCGGCCAGCGCATTGGCATTGTGCGGGTCGCAGTAGCGCAGGAAGTACCACGAGGAACCCGCCCACTGGGGCATGGTATCGGTCTCACGCTCGGCGGGGCCGCCGCAGCAGGGGCAGGTGGTCTTTACCCAGTCGGTCAGCTTGGCCAACGGGGACTCCCCGTTATCGGTCGGCTCGTAGCTTTCCACCTCGGGCAGGCGCAGCGGCAGCTCCTCTTCGGGGATGGCCACCCAGCCGCACTTGGGGCAGTTCACCAGCGGGATGGGCTCGCCCCAGTAGCGCTGGCGGGAGAATACCCAGTCACGCAGCTTATAGTTTACCTTGGTCTCGCCCTTCTTGTGCTCCTCCAGCCACCGGATGATGGCCTTCTTGGCCTCCTCCACGGGCAGCCCGTCCAAAAAGCCGGAATTGACCATGATGCCGGTGGCGCAGTCGGTAAAGGCTTCCTTTTCCACATCGCCGCCCTTTACCACCTCGATGATGGGCAGGCCGAACTTTTTGGCGAACTCCCAGTCACGGGTATCGTGGCCGGGTACCGCCATGATGGCGCCGGTGCCGTAACTCATCAGGACGTAATCGGAGATGAAAATGGGGGTCTCCTTGCCATTGACGGGGTTGATGGCCGCAACGCCCTCCAGCCGCACGCCGGTCTTTTCCTTGGCCATTTCGGTGCGTTCAAAGTCGGACTTGCGGGCGGAAGCCTCCCGGTACGCCCGGACGGCATCCATATTGGTGATGCGGTCGGCCCACTTATCGATGTAGGGGTGTTCCGGCGACATGACCATGTAGGTCGCACCGAACAAGGTATCGGGGCGGGTGGTATAGACGATCAGCTTATCGCCGCCGGTGGTATCAAATTCGACCTCGGCGCCGGTGGAACGGCCGATCCAGTTGATCTGGGAGGTCTTGACGCGCTCCAAGTAGTTCACGTCGGAAAGGTCATCGATGAGGCGCTGGGCGTAGGCGGTGATCTTGAGCATCCACTGGCTCTTTACCTTGTGGATGACCTCGCTGCCGCAACGCTCGCAGACGCCGTTTACCACTTCCTCATTGGCCAGCACGCACTTGCAGCTGGTGCACCAGTTGACGGACATTTCCTTCTTATAGGCCAGCCCGTGCTTATATAGCTGCAGAAAGATCCACTGGGTCCACTTGTAATAGGCGGGGTCGGTGGTGTTTATCTCCCGTTCCCAGTCGAAGGAAAGGCCCAGGCTTTGCAGCTGTGCCTTGAAGTGCGCCACGTTCTGTGCCGTGACGATCTCCGGGTGGATGTGGTTCTTGATGGCGAAGTTTTCGGTGGGCAGGCCGAAGGCATCCCAGCCCATGGGGTACAGGACGTTATAGCCCTGCATCCGGCGCTTTCTTGCTACGATATCCAAAGCGGTATAGGAACGGGGGTGCCCCACGTGCAGCCCCTGCCCGGAGGGATAGGGGAACTCCACCAGCGCATAGTATTTGGGCTTGGTGTAGTCATTTTCGGCGTGGAACGCACGGGCCTGCTCCCATTTTTTTTGCCATTTCGGTTCGATTTCCTTAAATTCGTGTTTCAACGGTCTTCCTCCCAACCTCATTCGGCGCCGCGGCGCTTGCTTTGTTTCTGCAAAAATCAGTTTTCCCCGGTAAAATCCAGCGGCAGGCGGGGCGCATCCGCCCACACCCGGTCGATGCTGTAAAAATCGCGGGTTTCGGCATAGAAAATATGGACGATCACATCCCGGTAGTCCATCAGGATCCACTGGGCGGAGCTGCGTCCCTCGATGCGCTTGGGCTCGATGCCCTGACGCCCCAGATATTCGTCCAGGTCCTCGCACAGCGATTTGACCAGCGTGGTATTGCCGGCGCTGGCCACCACAAAGTAATCGCCGATGGTGGTCAGCTCGCCGATCTGGATGACCTCAAGGTCGGTGGCCTTTTTGCTATCCAAAAAGCGGGCGATGGAAAGAGCAAGTTCTTTCGGGTTCATTCCTTTTCCTCCTTGCAGATTTTAACGTATTCATTGTAGGCCTGCCAGCTGTCCCGGCAGATGGTTCTTCTGCGGCGGGTCAGCTTGCCGATGGTATAGGACAGGGCATACAGCATGGCCTCATCCAGTGAGGTATCCGCCAAACGGCGCATCTCGGCCACATCGGGGTAATGCCGCCCCTCCTCGGTCAGGTCCGCCAGGTAGACGATCTTTTCCAGCCGGCTCATGCCGGTCCGGCCGGTGGTGTGGTAGCGCACGGCGTCCTCGATCTCACGATCCCGTACCCCGAAGCGCCCCAGCAGCTCCGCCGCCGCATAGCCGTGGATGAGCTGCGGCTGCTCCCGAAAATCGATATCGGGTATTATAGCACTTTGCCCCACGATTTGCAATGCCTCCGGAAGGGGCATTTCCTTGCAGCAATCGTGCAGTATGCCGGCCACCGCCGCCTTTTCGGGATCCTCCCCCCAGCGGCGTGCCAGCCGTTCGGCCTCCCGTTCCACTCCCAGGGAATGAAGGTACCGTTCTTCGCTCATCAGCGGCCGGATCGCCGCACGCATTTCCTCCCGGGTCATCGTTTTTCCCCCTTATACAGTCCGTGGGCGGCAATATACTCCCCTACCCCGTCGGGCAGGTCATGACAGGGCAGGCCGCAGCGCAGCTTTTCCCTTATCTCGGTGGAGGACACCACCCGCACCCGGTTATCCAAAAAGATGGTGAGCACACCCTCCCGCGCCAGCAGCCTTGCCTGACGGTACAGCGACTCCTTATCATCCGGTTCCCGGCTGGCCACCGCCAGCGTGCACAGTTTGGCCAGCGTGCGCCATTCCCGCCATGCGGTAAAGGTCAGGTAGTTATCGGTTCCCATGATGAGATAAAAATCATCATCGGGGTAGAGCCAGCGCATATGCTGCATCGTTTCGACGGAATAGCTGACGCCGCCCTTGGCAAGCTCGTAGTCATCCGCCACGGCGCCGCGCAGGCCCAGCAGCGCCAGACGGCACATCTCCAGCCGGTCCTCCCCCGCCGCCAGCCCCGGAGAGGCCTTATGGGGCGGGATATAGGTGGGGATAACATGAAGACTGTCCAGCCGCAGTTGCTTCATTGCATGACGGCATACCTCCACATGACCCAAATGGATGGGATTGAAGGTGCCGCCGTAAAAGCCGATCCTAGCCACTTCTCTCCCCTCCGTTACTTCAGTTCGATGATGGTTTTTTCGGGGTTTTTGCGGTAGAGGGTCACCTTTCGTCCCACCACCTGCACCACCTCGGCGCCGGTCGCCTCCGCCAGCAGCGCCGCCATCTCCTTCGGGCTCTCCGGGGCGGTCTCCAGCACCGTCAGTTTGATCAGCTCACGGGCGGTCAGGGCGTCATCCACCTGCTTTTGCAGGGCGTCACCCATGCCGTTTTTGCCCACCTGAAGGATGGCCTCTACGGTATTGGCCATGGCACGCAGCCGGGCTCTCGTTTTGGAATTCATCATTTCATTCTTCCTCTTTTCTGCTTTTCATTTTCTCATACAGCGCCGCCAGCGCCCGTCCCCGGTGGCTGATGGCGTCCTTTTCGGCTCCGTCCAGCTCTGCAAAGCTGCGCTCCCCCACCATAAAAAGCGGGTCATAGCCGAAGCCGTTTTGTCCGTGCAGGCAGCGGGCGATGGTCCCCTCGCAGGCGCCCTCGCACCGCAGGATGTCCCCCTCGCCGAACACAGCGCAGATGGCACAGACAAACCGTGCCGTGCGCTTTTCATCGGGGATGTGTTCCATCTCCCGCAGCAGCTTTTTATTGTTGTCGTCGGAATTATGCCCCTCGCCGGCATAGCGGGCGGAATACACCCCCGGCGCACCGCCGAGAGCATCCACGCAGAGGCCCGAGTCATCCGCTACGGTGGGCAGGCCGGTGGCCCGGTAGATGCCCATCGCCTTGAGGAAGGCGTTTTCCGCAAAGGTGCTGCCCGTTTCCTCGATCTCCAGATCGGGTGGGCAGACCTCATCCTGCGGGATGACCTGCCAGCCCAGCGGGGATAAAATACGGCAGAATTCCTCTACCTTGTGTTTATTTTTGGTGGCCAGTATCAGCTTCATGCTTCTTCCTCATCCAGTAGCAGCGCACGGGCGAACTCGGCGGCGCAGAAGGGGGTCAGATCCCCGATGCTCTCGCCGGTGCCGACGAACTTGATGGGCAGCCCCAGCTGATCCCGGATAGCGATGGCCACGCCGCCCTTGGCGGTGCCGTCCAGCTTGGTAAGAATGATGCCGGTGACGCCGCAGGCCGCTGCAAATTCCCGTGCCTGATTCAAGCCGTTCTGCCCGGTGGTGGCATCCAGCACCAGCAGCGTTTCCCGGCTGCAGCCCGGCGCCTCCCGTTCCAGTACCCGGTCGATCTTCGCCAGCTCCTCCATCAGGTTTTTCTTGGTGTGCAGGCGGCCGGCCGTATCGCAGATCAATACATCGATATTCCTTGCCTTGGCGGCGGTGATGCTGTCATACACCACCGCAGCGGGGTCGGCGCCCTCGGCGTGCTTCACCATCTGGCAGCCCACACGGCCGGCCCATATGCCCAGCTGCTCCCCGGCGGCGGCCCGGAAGGTATCCGCAGCGCCCAGTAGCACCTTTTTGCCCTGCCCCTGCAGCCAGTAGGCCAGCTTGCCGATGGAGGTGGTCTTGCCCACGCCGTTGACCCCGACCACCAGCACGACGCTCGGCCGGGTCTCGGTTTGCAGCGGCTCGTCCGGCTCCATCAGCTCGGTGACGATCTCGCAGAGATTCTGCCGCAGCTCGGCGGAGTCGATGCTTTTATGCTTGATGCGCTCGCCCAGCCTGGAGCAGATCTTCCCGGCGGTGGTCACGCCCACATCGGCCAGAATGAGGATCTCCTCCAGCTCCTCCAGCGTATCGGCGGTGATCTTCCCGGAGAAATTATCCAGCTCCAGGCTCAAATTCTGCTTGGTCTTTTTTACGCTTTTGCGAAAAATATCAAAAAATCCCATGGGTACTCCTTAATTCAGGCTCTTGCCGAATTTCTTTTCCATCTCGGCTACATCCAGCCGCAGCAGCTTACTGATGCCTTCCTCCTCCATGGTGACGCCGTACAGGACGTCGCCCTGCTCCATGGTGCCGCGGCGGTGGGTGATGGAGATGAACTGGGTGTGGTCGGTCATGCGGTGCAGATAGGCGGCAAATTTACCGACATTGACATCGTCCAGTGCGGCCTCGATCTCATCGATGAGGACGAACGGGGCGGGATTGACCCGCAGGATGGCAAAGTAGATGCAGATGGCCACAAAGGCCTGCTCGCCGCCGGAAAGCGCCGACAGGTTTTTGATGATCTTGCCGGGCGGCTGCACGATGATCTCGATGCCCGTTTCCAGAGGGTCGGTAGCATCGGTCAGACGCAGCTCGGCGTGTCCGCCGCCGAACAGCTCCCGGAAGATCTCGCCGAAGTGCCGGTTAATGCCTGCAAAGCGCTCGGTAAAGATGGCGCTCATCTTGGCGGAAAGCTCGGCGATCAGCCGGGTCAATTCCTTCTTGGCGTTCTCGGCGTCGTCTATCTGCTCCTTCATAAAGCGGTAGCGGCCGCTTACCTCCTCGTATTCCTCTATGGCGGCCACATTTACGGCGCCCAGCCCCCGGATGCGTCCCCGCAGCTCGGTCAGGCGCTTCTGGGCGGCGGGCACGTCCTCCAGCGGGATGGCGGTCTCGGCGGCCTCGCTGCGGGTCAGCTCGTATTCCTCCCACATCTTGGTGCTGATGCCGTTCTGCTGCTCCTGCATCGCTTCGCTCTTTTCCTGCAGGCGCACAAGCTCGCTGGCGGCGGCCTCCCGCTTGGTGATGGCATCGCCGCTTTCCCTTGTCAGGATGCTGCGGCGGGCCTCCAGCGTGTCCTTCTGCCCGTCGGCCTCCTTGATATCCCGGCGCAGCGTTTCGATCTCGCTGCCGCCTCCTGCCGCCCCGGCGGTGATCTCCTCGATCTCGGCCCGGATGGCTTCGTTTTCCTTTTGCATCTGTTCCTGCTTCTGCCGCAGCTCGGTCAATGCCGCTTCGCTGCCGCTTTGCTGGTTTTCTAGCTGCGCAATGACGCTTTGTGCGGCCTCGCAGTCCTTGCGGCGGGTGATGGCCTCCATTTGCAGGTCGGTCACCTGCCGTGCCGCCTCCTCGATGGCCTCGGTCAGTGCGGTATGCGCCGCCGTGCTCTCCACATCCATGCGGTTCAGCCGTGCGACCTCCTCGGTCAGCTTTTTCACCAGCTCTCCGCCGGTGAGCTTCTGCTTTCGCAGCTCCTCCACACGGGCGGTCAGCTCGTCATATTCCCGCAGCGCCTGCTCGTTCAGCTGCTCGGCCTCCTCGGTGCTTGCGGTCAGCCGGGACACCAGCGTCTGTGCGGAGATCAGATCCTCCCGCGCGGTTTTTTCCTCGGCGGCTATGCCCTCCACCGTCGCCCGGATGGTATCCGCCTCCCGGCGCAGCTCGGTCAGCTGGGTCTCCAGCTCCTCCACCTGTGCGGCGTATTTCTTCGCCTCGGCGGTCAGGGCGTCTATCTCTCCCCGGCGGGAAAGAATGGATGCGTTTTTATTGACGGAGCCGCCGGTCAGGGAGCCGCCCGCATTGACCACCTGCCCATCCAGCGTGACCGCCCGGTAGCGGTAGCCGTAGGCCTTGGCAATGGCAGCCGCAGCGTCGATGTCCTCCGCCACGACGGTACGCCCCAGCAGCGAGTCCATCACCACCCGGTAGCGTTCCTCACACTGTACCAGCTCGCTGGCCAGTCCCACATAGCCGCCCCAGCCGGAAAGGTCGCTTTCCCGGATCGGGTTCGCCCGGATATTGGTGAGCGGCAGGAAGGTGGCACGTCCCGCGCCCCGTTCCTTCAGCAGGGCGATGGCGCGCTTGGCGGCGGTCTCATCCTGCACCACGATATTCTGAATGGCGGCGCCCAGTGCGATCTCCACGGCGGTGGAATAGCGGTTTTCGGTCCGGATCAGGGCGGAGACCGGCCCGATGACGCCCCGCAGGGCTCCGGCGCCCGCCTGCTTCATCACAAACTTGACGCTGTTATTAAAGCTTTCGTAGTTCTTTTCCAGGTCGGTGAGCACCTGCGCACGCTGCAGCTTTTCCCCGGCCAGCTTTTCGCTGTTTCTCTGCCGGCTTTCCACCTCGGCGATTTTATCGCTGCGGCTTTTCAGCTTATAGAGGTAGCCGTTTTTGCTGTTCTGCAGGCTTTCCAGCCGCTCCCGCAGCTCCTCCGCAAAGGCCCGGTGCCCCGCCAGCTCCTCCCGCAGGCGGGTCAGGTTCTCATCCTTATTCTTGGCCTGTCCCCGCAGCGCCTCCAGACGGTCTACCGTCTCCTCGGCCAGCGTGCCGGCGGTCTCGGCGGAAAGCTCCGCCCGGTGGATGTTCTCCTGCAGCTCCTGCTTTTGCAGCGCAAGGGCGCTCTGCTCGGTCGCCAGCCGGCGTTCCTCCTGCCGCTTGGCCTCCAGCGCCTTTTGGCTCTCCTCCCAGCGGCGGGCGGTCTCCTCGGCCTCCTTTTGAAGCAGGGCGCAGTCCTCCCGCAGACCGGTCAGCTTTTCCTCCAGCTCCCCGGCGGAAAGCATACTGCGCTCCCATTCGTCCTGCAGTTCCCTGATCGTGTCCTCATTGTGGGTGACGGTGTTCTGCTTGACGGCGGCGTTCACCTTGGCATCGGAAATGGCGGTTTCCCACTCCCGGATACGGTCCCGCTTATGCTCGATGTAAAGGTTCAGTTCCTGTGTTTTCTGCTGGATCTCCTCGGTCTCCCGTTCGATCTCCTCCAGCCGCTTCTGGGCGGTGGTTCTGTCGTTGGCGGCCAGAAGGGTCTTATCCTCCAGCTCGGCCATCTGCCGTCCCAGCTTTGCCAGCTGCTCCAGCCACAGACTGATCTCCAGCGATTTTTTCTCCTCGGCCAGCACCACGTACTGCTTGGCCTTTTCGCTTTGCGCCTTCAGGGGGCCTACCCGGTCCTCCAGCTCCTGCATGATATCCCGCAGGCGGATGAGGTTATCCTCGGCCTGGGTCAGCTTGCGCTCCGCTTCGGTTTTGCGGTAGCGGAACTTGGAGATGCCGGCAGCTTCCTCGAAGATCTCCCGCCGCTGGGTGCTTTTGGCGCTCACGATCTCCGCAATTTTCCCCTGCTCGATGACCGAATAGCCATCCCGTCCCAGGCCGGTATCCATAAAGGTCTCGTTGATATCCTTGAGCCGGACGGGGTTATTATTGATGCGGTATTCGCTTTCTCCGCTGCGGTACAGACGCCGGGTAATGACCACCTCATCGGTATCGATATCGATGCTGCGGTCGGTATTATCGATAAAAAGGCTCACCCATGCAAAGCCGGTCGGCTTTCGGGAAGCCGACCCGCCGAAGATCACATCCTCCATCTTGGCGCCGCGCAGGCTCTTCACCGATTGCTCGCCGAATACCCACTTGATGGCGTCGCTGATATTGCTTTTTCCGCTGCCGTTCGGCCCGACGATCACGGTGATCCCGTCATCAAAGGTCAGCTTTGTGCGGTCGGGGAAGGACTTAAATCCCTGCATTTCCACCGCTTTCAGCTTCATGGCATCTCCTCCTGTTTTTCCCGTTTCTATGCAAAATCACATACTGACTCATATTGAATTTTCATTATACTCCTTTTTTGCCCTTTTCACAAGAATTTCTTTTTCCTCCCGTATTTGCGGCTGGGGCGGGCGGCCCCCGGAAAGCCCCTGCAAGGGGCCGGGCGGGGGCGCAGCCCGTTCCGGCTTCGCCGGAACAAAGCAGGCGGAGCCTGCTTTCGCCGCCGCAGGCGGCGGGGCTGCGCCCCGATCCCGTCCCCTGCACCCGCCCGCCCCGCATAGACCCGACCCCCGCCGAATATAGATAGAGCAACAGCCATAACAGGAGGGTAAAGCATGGGATATTACTGGCCGGAGGGAATGCTGCTGGAAAGTGAGCAAAACCGTTATTATCTGCAAAATGAGGAGACCCTGTGCAGCGCCATGCGCATCGGACAGATCCTGGAGGGGCGGGCGCTGCTGTGCGATTATGACCACAACCTCATCGTCGATCTGGGCTGCTGCCGGGGCGTCATCCCGCGGGAGGAGGGTGCTTTGGGCATCCGGGAGCAGACGGTGCGGGATATCGCCATCATTTCGCGGGTCAATAAGCCGGTCTGCTTTCTCATCACCGCCATCGAGCATGATGAAAATGGGGCGCTGCGGCCCATTCTGTCCCGGCGGGCGGCACAGCTGCGCTGCCGCAGGGAATACATAGAGGCCCTGACCCCCGGCGAGATCATCCCGGCACGGGTCACCCATCTGGAGAATTTCGGCTGCTTTGTGGATATCGGGTGCGGGCTGCCGTCGCTCATCAGCATCGATCAGATCTCGGTCTCCCGCATCAGCCACCCCAGGGACCGCTTTTCGGTGGGCGAAAGCATTTATGCGGTGGTAAAGGCGGTGGAGCCGGAGGGACGGGTGCAGCTTTCCCATAAGGAGCTGCTGGGCACCTGGGAGGAGAATGCGTCGCTGTTCCTGCCGGGAGAAACGGTGGCGGGCATCATCCGCAGCGTGGAGGACTACGGCGTTTTCGTGGAGCTGACCCCCAATCTGGCGGGGCTGGCCGAGCCCTGCGAGGGGGTGCGGGCGGGGCAGCACGCCGGGGTCTACATCAAAAGCATCCTGCCAGAAAAAATGAAGGTCAAGCTCATCATCGTGGATGCCTTTGACGCCCCCTATTCCCCGCAGCCGGTGCAGTATTTCCTCACCGAGGGGGTGCTGCGGCGCTGGCGGTATTCCCCGCCGGAATGCCCCCGCATCGTCGAAACGGTATTCCCGGAATAGCGCCCGGCGGCCGGGTTTTTCTTTGCTTCCCTGCCGCCCGCTGCAAGCCGCGGGACCCGGGCCGCAGGCCGCCCCGGCTCCGCCGGGGCCGGCGGGCTCCGCCCGCCGAAACCGTCCGCAGGACGGTTTGGCCTGCGGCCCGCCCTACCCCTGCCGGCCTTCGGTCTGCACAAACCGCCCCCGAAAATCTCGTCACATCCGCCAAACCTTTCCCCAAATAAGAACAAAGGTTCTTGCAAAACGCAGAAAACAGCAAAAATCCCCGCCGGCAGGCAGGGATTTCGGTTTTACTTTGCGTACTTAATTTACGGAGGGGCAACAGCGGCTTTGCCCGGCGTTCATTGGGGGACGGCGCCGGTGCGAGCGCTGCCGGAGGCCAGGTGGTAGGTCACATCCCGCTGCAGCCGGTCGCTGATGAGGGTCACGCTGCCCACCGGGGCTTCGGGGGTGAAGGCCAGCAGCGGGGTGCTTTCCCCTGCCGCCGTGACGGTAAAGGGGCGTCCGGCGGTCAGCCACAGCTCCACGCCTATGCGGGGCAGATTGGTCGAAAGGACAAGCTCCGCGGGCAGGTAGCCCGCCGCCAGCAGGGTGCCGCCGTTGATATCGGCCGAGGGGCTGCGCAGGGGGTTCTGCTCCCGGCCGGAGCCGAGCAGCACCACGCCGTCCGACTGGAAATAGGAGCCGTTCAGGTCGGCGGCATGGGTGCCGGAACGCACCGAAAGCAGGCCGCCGGTCACGGTCATACAGCGGGTCTCATCGGGGGACTGCGCCTGCCCGTAACCGCCGCCCAGCAGCAGTCCCTCCTCCGCGGTGGAAAGGGAGGTGCGGCCGCCGGAAACGGTAAGCCACCGGGAAACGATGCCCCGTCGGGCCGTCTGCACCGTCAGCTCCCCTGCGGTGAGGGTCAGCTGTTCGGCGAAAAGGGCGGTATCGCCGCCGGAAAGGGTGATATGCCCCCCGCCCACCACCAGATTGCCGGTGGAATACAGGGCGACATCGCTGCAATCCAGCGTCAGGCTGCCGCCGGTAACGGCCAGCATTTTACCGGCCCACAGGCCGCGTGCCGTCGCCGAAACGATGGGGTCCCGCCGCAGGGTGGTGCTTTCATCGGTGGGCTGCTGCTGGGGCAGGCCGCCCCAAACGCCCCATTTATCGGCGGTTTCGCCGTAGCTTTGCAGGGTGCTGCCGCCCCCCGTGGTGATGTGGCAGGTACCGTCCGAAACGGTGATGCTGCCGGTTGCCGTTATGCCGTCGCCGCCGCAAATAAGCGCTGCCGCGCCGCCGGAAAGCAGCACATTGCCGCCGGTTTTTTTCTCATTTCCCACTGCGATGCCCACAGCGCCGCACGCCACCGAAAGCTGCCCGTTTTGCAGCTCCAGCGATGTTTTGGCGGTAAGGCCGTTGCGCCACGCGGTAACGGTGACCGTCCCGCCGGAAAGCACCAGCCGTTTTTCACTGTGCAGGGCGTCATTGTGGGAGGCGCTGACCGACAGGCTGCCCCCGCCGGTCACCAGCAGGTCGCCGCCGGTGCTGATCACCGATTCGATGACGGCGGAGCCGGAGTAGAAATAGTTTTTGCCGTCGGTGACGGTATTTTCGGTTCCGTCCTCCAGCAGCAGCACCACCGGGCCCGCCCCCCGGGAAAGGATGGCGGGGCCGCGCTCACACTGCATATCCACCCCGCGCAGCACCAGCCGCACCGTATCCCCGGCCGGGGCGTCGATGACCAGCTGGGCATCCTGCAGGGTGCCGCTGATGAGGTAGGTGCCCCCCTGCGAGATGATGATGCGGGAGGCCGAGGCCATGACATTGGGGGCGTTGCTGATGACCGAGTCGACATTAAACTGCAGGATGTAGTAGGGCTCCTGCTGCCACAGGGTATGGTCGGCGATCATGGGGTTGGTCATCGATTGCGGCAGCTCATCGGGGTCGGTACGGCCGCAGGCGGCCAGCAGGATCAGCGCCAGCAGCAGCGGCAATATTCGTTTCATCGCGGCCGGCCTCCTTTCATCGGTAGTCTGTGCTTATCATACCGCAAAATGCGGCGGAGTGCAAATAGAGTTTGCAAAAGCAAAAAGCCCCCGGCGGCGGCCGCCCGGCAGGGCGGGAGGCGGCGGGGTGCAGGGGGCGGGTTTGCAGGGGGGCGGGGCGCAGCCCCGGCGATGCTCCGCATCGCCGCGGCGGACTTCGTCCGCCGGGCCCGTCCGGAGGACGGGCCCGGCTGCGCCCCGAACCGGCCCCCTGCAGCAGCCGGGAGGGGTCACTGCAGGGCGGCCAGATAGATTTTGCGGGTGTCCTCCATGGCGGCGGCAAAGGTCTCCTGCGGCGCCTCGGAAAGGGCGCAGCGCAGCAGAATACCGCTGATGCAGCCCGCCCCGACCATCGAAAGGTACTCGGGCTCGGGCATCCGGGGGGCAAGGCCCTCCTCCACGGCGGCGGCGGTCAGGCAGGTCATGATCTCCCCGATCATCCGGCGGGTATCGGCCCGTTCCTGCGGCCCGCCGCAAATATCCTGCAGGGCAGCCTGCGGGAACCCCGCAGAGGGCATCTGGGAAAAGAACACCGAGCCGCATTGCATCAGCTGGCGGGCGGTCTCCTCTATCACACGCCAGCGGCCCGCAAAGCCCTCGGCGGTGGAAATGGCCTCGTAAAGCTCCGCAAAGCCCTGCGCCCGGCTGTACTGCATGGCGTCCCGCAGCAGCTCCTCCCGGGAGGGGAAATATTCATACACGGTGCCCTTGCCGATGCCCGCCGCCTCGGCGATCTCGGAGACCTTCAGGTCCCCCAGCGGGCGGCCCTGCCGCAGCAGGTGCAGTACGGCACGGAACACGGCGGCTTTTTTCTCGGGCATGCTCATTCTTCTACCTCCTCAATGACGACTTTCTTGGGGTCCTTTTTCAGGAAAATATCATAGACAGCGGGGACGATGAACAGGGTAAGCAGCGTGGCATAGGCCAGCCCGCCGATGGTCACAATGGCCAGCGGCTGCAGCATATCGCCGCCGGAGCCCAGCCCCAGCGCCATGGTGACAAGGCCGAAGATGGTGGTCAGTGCGGTCATCAGGATGGGGCGGATGCGGTCACGGCCGGTTTGAACCAGCGCCTCGGTGCGCTCCCTGCCCTCCAGCCGCAGCTGATTGACATAATCCACAAAGACGATGCCGTTATTGACCACCACGCCCGCCAGCATCAAAAAGCCCAGCATGGCAATGACCGAAAGCTCCTTGCCGGTGATCCACAGCCCCAGCAGACCGCCGGTAAAGGCCAGCGGGATGGTGAACAGCACGATGAACGGCGAAAGCAGCGACTGGAACTGCGCCACCATGATGAGATAGATCAGGGCAACGGCCAGCGCAATCATCAGGGCAAGGTCGCCCATGGTGGAACGGATCATTTCGTTTTCACCCTCGAAGGCATAGCTGCAGCCCTCCGGCATTTGGTAGTCGGCCAGCAGCTTTTCCACCTCACGGCTCACCAGCCCTATGTTGTAGCCATCGGCGATTTGGGCGGTGACGGTGACGGTGCGGGACTGGTTTTCCCGGTGGATGGCGGCGGAGGACGCCGCTTCGGTAACGGCGGCGATCTCGGAAAGGCGCACCTCGCAGTCCTGCTGATTTTTGGTGCCGGTGAGCTTCAGCTCCTCCAGCGTTTCCCTTGTGGTGATGTCCCGGTCATCCGGCACGACCACCACCGGCAGGTCGCTGCCGTTTACGGTGATATCGGTGGCGGTGGTTTGCGAAAGCACGGCGGCGGCCACCTGCTGATAGACCTGCGCCACGGTGAGGTTATACTCGGCGGCCTTGGCCTTATCCACGGTGATGCGCACCTCGGTGCTGTTTTCCTCCTGCCCGTCGCTGACCGATGCGACCCCCTCCACTGCGGAAACGGCCCGGGCCAGCTCGGCGGCGGCGTTCCGCAGGGTATCCATATCGTCGCCGGTCACGGCCAGCCGGATGCCGCTGCCGCCGGTCATCATGCTCATATCCATGGTGGAGCCGTTGGCGGTGACGGTGCAATCAAGGTCGGTGCAGGCCGCCTCGATCTCCTTGGCGATCTGCTGGCTGGAGCCGCTGCGCTTCTGCTGCAGCAGCACATACAGGGAAAGGTCGCCGCCGCCCATCATGGTTTGGCCCTCCATGGCGCCGACGGTATCCACCCCCTCCACCGAAAGGATGCGGTCGATGACGGTATCGCACATTTCCCGGCCCTGTGCGGTGGTGGCGTCCTCCGGCATTTCAATGGACACCGAGACCTGCGGGCTGTCCATTTCCGGCATAAAGGCGGTGCCCATGCCCACCGCCAGCAGTCCGCTGACGATCAGCAGCGCCACCGCCCCCAGCAGGACGGGCGCCTTGTGCCGCAGCACCAGCCGCAGCAGCTTTTCGTAGCGTTCCATCATGCGGGAAAGCAGCCGGTTTGGCTTCTTCCCGGCGGCGTCCCCGGTAAGGATCTTGCCCGAAAGGGCGGGCACTAAAGTGAGGGCAACCAGCAGGCTGGCCCCCAGCGAATAGGCGATGGTCAGCCCCATATCGGCGAAGATCTGGCGGGTAAGGCCGCCGGTAAACAGGATGGGGACAAAGACGCAAACGGTGGTAAGGGTACTGGCGGTGATGGCCCCGGCGATCTGGCGGCAGCCGTGAACCGCCGCCGTGGCGGCATTGTACCCCAGCTGGCGCAGACGGTAGATATTCTCAATGGCGACGATGCTGTTATCCACCAGCATACCGACGCCGAGCGCCAGCCCCGAAAGGGAGATGATGTTGAGGGTGACGCCGGTAAAATACATAAGCACCACCGCAAAAAGCAGACTGATGGGGATGCTGAACGCCACGATGACGGTGGGACGGAGATCCCGCAGGAAAAGCAGCAGGATAACGGTGGCAAGCAGCGCGCCGAACAGGAGGTTCTGCAAAACCGAGCGGATGACAAGGTCGATGTACTGGCCCTGGTCGCTCAAGGCGGTGAGGTGCAGCCCCTCGTATTTTTCCTCCAGCTTTTCCATGGTGCTGTAAAGGTTCCGGCAGGCGCCGGAGGTGGAGGCCACCGAGGACTTCTGCACGGTGAGCAGCACCCCGTCATTGCCGTTGATTTTGGCATAAAGCTCCTCGGCATTATCGGCCAGCCGGACGTCGGCGATATCCGAAAGACGGATCTGCCCCACGTCCCCCACCGAATAATCGAACAGCACCCAGTTTTCCAGTTCCTGCAGGTCGGCGAATTTATCCCCGACCTTGAGGGCGAGCCGGCCGTCGGAGCTTTGGATATAGCCGGCGGGCATGGAGAAATTCTGCGCCATGAAAAGCTGCGAAACGGCGGACTGGGTCAGGATGCCGTCCAGCCCGGCGGCCTTGTAGGCGGCGTCCCGCTGCTGACGGAACTGCTCCTCTGCTTCATTGAGAGCCTGCTCCGCCTGCTGCAGCTGCACCGTGGCCAGAATAAGCTGCTGCGAAAGCTCCAGCTTGCCGGTTTCCAGCTGGGACTGCGCCTTATCCAGCTCCGAAAGGGCGGCGTCCAGCTCCTTCTGGCTGGCCTTGGCGGTTTCCAGCTCCTTTTTCAGCTCCGGAATTCTCGGCTCCAGGGCGGAAATGGCGGCGTTCAGCTCGGCGATGGTGCCGTAGTCATCCTGCACCTTGTCGTGGCTCTCTATCCACTTTTTCCCGTTTTCCTCCCCCAAAATCTTCTTGATGGCGGCGGTGTTCTCGTCCAGGGCCTTGGTGCCCTCGGCAAGGGTCTTTTCGGCTTCGGCCTTGGCTGCGGCCGATTGTCGGTAGGTTTCCAGTCTTGTCTCGGCACGGGTCACGCTGTTTTGGGCGGCAGTCAGGGCTTCATTGGCCTTGACCGTTTCGGGGTCATTGCGGTTGATGTAGGCGGTTTGCTCCGCTTTGATGGCGGCAAGGGCGGCCTTGGCGGTATCCAGCTTGGCCTGCAGCTCGGCATTATTCGGGTCATCGGCCAGCTGCTTCTCCAGCTCGGCGATCTCGGCCTGCTTATCGGCCTCCCGCTTCTGCAATTCCTGCCAACCGGCATCCTCCTTCAGTCGCTCCGGGGCGCCCTTTGCGGCGGCATCATAGGCGTCCTTGGCGGCCTCCCGCTGCGCTTCGGCGGCGTCCAGCTCCTTTTGCAGGGCGTCCTCGCTGCTGCCCAGCTCCTTCAGGGCGGCATCGGCAGCCTTCAGGGTGTTTTCGGCGGCCTTCAGATTGGCGCGCAGGGTGGTGCGGGTGGTCTGCAAAAGCTGCAGCTTGGCATAGTCTGCCGCACCGAGCGCCCGGGCGGCGGTCTCGGCGTCATTGTAGTCCTTTTGCAGCTTTACCATGGCGTCGTACTGGTCCAGTACGGCCTGTAATGCCTTTACCTCGGCGGAATTGAGGGTGGAGCCGATGGTGGTTTGATCCTTGATGCCGGAGAGCTGCCCGGCGGCGGCTACCAACTGCGCATAGGCGGTGCCGCTTTGCTCCTCCAGCTTCTTTTTACCCTCGGTGATCTGCTTGCGGGTGGCCTTTAGCTGCTTTTCGGCATCGGCAAGGGAGCCGTCGATGGCGGTAAGCACCTTTTCATTGAGGGCATCGATGCGGGACTGATCCAGCTCGATGCGGATCTGGCTTTCCAAAAGGCCGCTGCCGGAAACAGAGGCAACACCGTCCACCCGTTCCAGTGCCGGGATGACGGTGGAGGTGGTGAATTCCGAAAGCTCCTGCCGGGCCATGCTGTCGCTATCCACCGCCAGAACCATAATGGGCAGCAGATCGGGATTGATCTTCATCAGGATGGGGCTGCCGGCGGCATCGGGCAGGGAGCCGGAAAGCTGATCGAGGGCGGCGTTCATTTCGATCATGGCGCTGTCCATGCCGGTGCCTTCCTCAAACTCCATCACGACGATGCTGACATTTTCCTGCGAGACACTGGTGATGTTTTTAAGGCCGCTGGTGGCCGCAAGGGCGCTTTCCATCGGTTTGGTCACGCTTTGCTCCACCTGCTCCGGGCTGGCCCCGATGTAGGTGGTGTAGGCGACGGCATAGGGCAGGTCCATATTCGGCAGCAGGTCGGTGGTCATATTGATGAAGGACATGACGCCGAGAATAAGCACCAGCACCACTGCGACGAATACCGTCATCGGCTTTTTTACGCTGAAGCGAGATAGCATAGGGAAAGACTCCATTTCCGGGGATAAAATGTACCGACCGACCGGTCGGTCGGCGAGCTCTGCTCTTATTTTACCGCAAAAAATACCAAACGCAATAGGGGAAGTGTTAACTTTCCGTGAATGATGTAGCGCCCGGCGGGGAAAGTGTGCTATAATAACGGCAGAATGAGCCGGAAGGCGGGGTCGGGCGGCCCCGCACGGGAGCCGAAGGCTCCCGGAGGGCGCCCCCCGCAGGGGGGGCGCCCCGGCCCGGCGGAGCCGGGCGCGGGGCCGCCCGGTCTGCCCGGCCTGCGGCATGAAGGAGGGTATCGACATGTATCATATTCTGGTGGTGGATGATGAAGCCAAGATCCGGGAGATCATCAAAAAGTATGCGCTGTTTGAGGGCTACCGGGTCAGCGAGGCCGCCAACGGCATGGAGGCCATCGACCTGTGCCGCACCGAACCGTTCGATCTCATCATCATGGATGTGATGATGCCGGAGCTGGACGGCTTTTCGGCCTGCCGGGAGATAAGAAAATACAGCCGCACCCCCATTTTGATGTTGAGCGCACGGGGCGAGGAATACGACCGCATCCACGGCTTCGAGCTGGGGATCGACGACTACGTGGTAAAGCCCTTCTCCCCCAAGGAGCTGATGATGCGGGTGGCCGCCATCATCAAGCGCAGCGGCGGCGAGGAAAATAACCGCTTCGTCTTTGAGGGACTGACGGTGGACTTCACCGCCCGGCTGGTGTTCATCGATGAGCAGCGCATTGATATGTCCCCTAAGGAATACGACCTGTTTTTCTATATGGTGCGCAACCGCGGCGTGGCCCTCACCCGCGAACGGCTCATCCACGATGTATGGGGCTACGATTTTTACGGCGACGACCGCACGCTGGATACCCATGTGAAGCTGTTGCGAAAGAGCCTGGGCCGGTACAGCCGGTGTATCATCACGTTAAGAGGAGTTGGATACCGCTTTGAGACCGTGGCAGAGCCGGAAGGCGAGGAGGGCTGACCCGCAGGAGGATCGCCCCGCCCCCGCCCCGCAGCAGGGGCAGAATATCTTTTCCCGCCTGGGCGTTCGCTGGAAGCTGGTGGGCAGCTTTGCTATGTTCGTGGCGCTGCTGCTGATGCTGCTGTGGCTTTTGCAGATCGTCTTTCTGGAAAGCTTCTACAAGACCATCAAGACCAATTCCATCAAAAATACCGCCGAGCAGATCGCTGCCGGCATCAATGACGAGGACTTCTACGCCGAGGTGAACCGCCTGACCCGCCAGGACCTTATCTGCGTCCATGTCATCCGGGAGGACGGCACCGCCATCCTGACCTCCGGCAACCAGCCCTCCTGCATCCTGCATATGCTGCTCAATGACCAGACCTCCCTGCTGTTCCGGCAGGCCGAGGAAAACGGCGGCACCGTGCTGGAAAACTATCAGCTTCTGGAGCTTTCCCCCGCCATGCAAAGCAAGGGCACCCCGCAGAACGCCTCCACCGAGCAGCTGCTGTACGGCATCCTCACCGCGCGGGGGGAGGGCGACGCCGCCGAGCCGGTCATGGTCATGGTGGACGCCACCATAACCCCCATCAATACCACGGTGGATACCCTGCGGGCGCAGCTGGTCATCATCACCGTCATCATGACGGCGTTTTCCGTCCTGCTGGTGCTGCTGCTTTCCTCCATGATCTCCCGTCCCATCATCCGCATTACCGAAAGTGCCAAGCAGCTGGCCACCGGCGATTATGACGTCCACTTTACCGGCGGCAGCTACCGGGAGATCACCGAGCTTGCCGACACGCTGAACTACGCTGGCCGGGAATTGAGCAAGGTGGAGCACCTGCGGCAGGAATTCATCGCCAATGTGAGCCACGACCTGCGCACCCCGCTGACGATGATCTCCGGCTATGCCGAGGTCATGCGGGACCTGCCGGGCGAAAATACCCCCGAAAACGTGCAGATCATCATCGATGAGGCGCACCGGCTGACCGACCTTGTCAATGACCTTCTGGACCTTTCCCGGCTGCAAAGCGGCGCGCAGACCCCCAACCCCGAGCCTCTCAACCTCACCGAAATGATCCGGGGCATTATGGGGCGGTACGCCAAGCTGGTGCTGCATGACGGCTATACCATCACGCTGGAGGCCGGGCAGGACGCCATGGTGATGGCCGACCGGCTGCGGATGACGCAGGTTCTCTATAATCTCATCAATAACGCCATCAACTACGCCGGCGAGGACCGCATGGTGCTGGTGCGCCAGACGGTGGAGCACGGCGCCGTCAAGGTGGAGGTCATCGACCACGGCGAGGGCATCGACGCCGAAAGCCTGCCCTACGTATGGGACCGCTACTACAAGGTGGATAAGAACCACCGCCGTTCCGCAGTGGGGGCGGGGCTGGGGCTTTCCATCGTAAAGGGCGTGCTGGAGGCCCACGGCGCCGAATACGGGGTGGCCAGTACAGTGGGCCGGGGCAGCGATTTCTGGTTCCGGCTGCCGCTTTTGGAGCAGCAGGACGCTTTATCCGCCCAAAGTGAAGAAAATTCCTTTGATTTTTCCTGATTTCTTCACACTGCCATCACATTGAACGGATATGATAAGGGTGTGGAATAAATAAGGGCGCAACGCCCGGCCGAGGGTTTTTCTTTCTCCTCCTTATCTTCATCCTTCCTTATTGTTTTTTCTTTGTCCTCTTTTCTTTTTCCTTCGGCTTCATTCCCCGCTATCCTGCGCCGGCTGCAAACGGCCGCAGGGAACTGTCTTTCTAAAGGCTCCCGTACCACCCGGTGCGGGAGCTTTTCCTTATGCAAACATTAAGAATTTATGAATTCGGCGGGGGCGGCATTGACGGCGGCGGGGAAAAAATGGTATGCTGACTGTACTAGTGGCATTAGTACAGTTTGGCGGTAAAAATAATTTGCATTTTTTGTTCTCGGATGCAATAAAATCCATCAAACCGCGCCACTTATTATAGTGAATGATATTTTACGGTAAGAGGGGAGGAAAACTCTGTGCAATACATGGTGGAGACCAAAAATCTCCGCAAGGTGTACCGGACCGGCGATGAAAAGGTCGTGGCGCTGGATAATATCGATCTTGCCATCGAGCAGGGGCAGGTGTGCTGCATTTTGGGCACCTCCGGCAGCGGTAAATCCACCCTGCTGAACCAGCTGGCCGGGCTGGAAAAGCCCACCCGCGGCACGGTAAAGATCCGGGGAGAGCTCATCAGCAAGATGAGCGAAAAACAGCTGGCGGTGTTCCGGCAGAAGCACATCGGCTTTGTGTTCCAGTCCTACAATCTCATTCAGGGCATGACCGCCGTGGAAAACGTGGCCATGCCGCTGATGTTCCGGCGGGTATCCCGCAAAAAGCGGGAGGCTGCCGCCCGGGAGATGCTGATGCAGGTGGGGCTGGGGGAACGGATGGATCACCGCCCCAATGAAATGAGCGGCGGACAGCAGCAGCGTGTGGGCATCGCCCGCGCCTTCGTCTGCAATCCCGAGGTGGTATTTGCCGATGAGCCCACCGGCAACCTGGATACCAAAACGACCAAAGAGGTCATGGAGATGTTCCTGCGGTTTGCCCGGGAAAAGGGCACGACCATCATTCTGGTAACGCACGACCGCAGCCTGGCGGAATACTGCGACCGCATCGTGACCATCTCCGACGGACGCATTATCTCCAATGAGGACCACCGCCATGCCAAGGCGGTGCCGCCCCCGGTCGACGCCCCCGACGGGGAGCTGCCGGAAACGCTGCATTTTACCGATAACACACTGGCCGCCGGCCAAGGAGGAGTATGACTGTGAAAAAGATAAGTAAGATCCTGACGTTTATTCTGGTGCTGGCCATGGTGCTGGGCACCGTAGCGATGGCGGACGGTGTAGAGTATACCATTACCGCCGGAAAATTTACCAATGGTACTTTGACCTTAAAAATCGGTGACAAGCATAACCCGCTGACCTCCGGTTCGACTGTAAAAGCTGCGGAGAATACTAAAGTTATCGTAGAGACAAAACCCGATTCCGGCTATGAAACCGTAAAAATCATCTGCAAAACCGGCGACAAAGAAACCGAACTGGCGGATGGCGGCACATTTACCGTAACCGGTGATACGACAGTCACCCCCGTATTCCGTGAAAAGCAGAGCCTTGGCGGAGAAAAGCCCGTTGACAGCTTCCGGCTGGATGCCATCTGCAACGGCTACTCCAATTGGCAGGCATATCATAAGGATACCGCCAACAATAAGAAGTACACCAAATATCCCGGCTCCCCTAAGGATAATGTCACTCCCAGTTCCGAAATCACCAAGGGGAACTATGTTGATTTGACCCTGTATGTGACCGATGGTGATTTCTTGGCCCTGACCCAAAAAGAGGGCTACGACAAGGATAAATTTTCCGTTACCACCCCCGGCGACAGCAGCTTCCTCGCAGGCGGCTCCGGCTATTACGGCTCCGGTTTGAAGTCGGAGGCAAATATCAGCATCTGGAAGGTGAATGATACACCCAAGGGGATGCTCATCGAGCTGACCGGCGTGTACTATGTGGGCGGCAATGATAACACCCTCAAGCTGATCGTGACGCAGGGCAACTACAATGCCATCCTTTCCTGCAAGATCGACAATGCGACCATCGTGCCGCAAAAGGAAAACGACAAAAAGCCGGGTGAGGAGACCACCGCAGCGCAGCCCTATGTCATCATCAGCAGCTACAGCTACGGCAAGGGCGACCTGGTGGCCGGCGAGACCCGCAACATCACCATGACCTTCCGCAATACCAGCAAGACCATGGCGGTGGAAAACATGATGGTGACCATGTCCCTGCCCGATGCCATGATGCTGACCAGCAGCTCCAATTCCTTCTATATTGAATCGCTGGCGGCCGAGGGCACCATCACCAAGACGGTGAATGTGACGGTAAAATCCAATGCTGCGGCGCAGTCCCATTCCATGACGGTGGACTTCACCTATGACTATCTCGATAACGGCATCCGCCGCAACGCCAAGACCACCGAGAGCATCAGTATGCCGGTGCTGCAGGTGGACCGCTTTACCGTGACCGGCATCGACCTGCCCCAGGAGATCTTTACGGGCGAGGAAAATAACCTTTCGGTCAATTTCGTCAATAAGAGCCGCACCGAGATCTACAATCTTTCCGCCAAGCTGAACTGCGAAGGGCTTTCCAATAACGGCGAGGAGCAGTATCTGGGCAACCTGGCCTCCGGCACCGCCTCCAGCGCCGATTTCTACATCACCGGGAATGAAAAGGGCGAGCTGGTGGGCGAGGTCATCATCACCTACGAGGATACCAACATGAACCAGCGCACCGTTTCGGTGCCCTTTACCACGAAGGTGATCAGCTACGAGGACGCATGGGGCCCCCAAGGCCCTGTCGGCCCCCAAAATCCCGACGACCCCGGCATGGACCCCGGCATGGAGCAGCCTGCGGGCTTCCCGTGGTTCTGGGTCATCGGCGGTGTGGTGGTAGTGGCTGCCGGCGTATTTGTGTACCTGAAGCTGCGTAAAAATAAAAAGGAGAGCGTAGAAGAAGATGAGGATATCTGACCTTCTGAACGTCTGCCTGCGAAACCTGACCCGCCGCCGGGTGCGTACCGCCCTGACCGTCATCGGCGTTGTCATCGGCGTGTGCGCCATCATCCTGATGGTCTCACTCGGCATCGGCGCGCGGGAATCCATGATGCAGATGCTGCAAGAGTGGGGCGATCTTACCATCATCAATGTCTACAATTACGGCGGAGGGAACGCCAAGCTGGACGATAAAGCCCTCTCCCAGATACAGGCGATGGAAAATGTGCAGATCGCTACCCCGTTTTACAGCAGCCGGGTCAGCTTCCGGCTGAAATCCCGCAACGGGCGCTATGCGGCCTATACCAATATCATCGGCATCTACCCCGATGCCTTTGAAGCGCTGGGCTATAAATTGAGCGACGGCACCTCCTTTGCGGACAGCAAAAAGGATTACGGCATGGTGGCGGGCGCCAATGTGGCGTATTCCTTCCGGGATACCAAGAAAAAACGCAATAACTTTGTGGATCGCAACCAGACCGACGCCATGGGCAACCCCAAAAAGCCCTTTGTGGATATCATGAAGGATAAGCTGGTTTTGTACAGCGAAAGCTACGACAACAACGGCAACCTGAAAAAGGGCCTGGAGGTCACCCCCAATGTGACCGGCGTGATGGTGGAGGACTGGAATAAGGGCTGGGAAACCAGCGAATGCCTCCTGATGGACATCAACCAGCTGAAGGCGCTGGAGCAGAAATACTATAAGATCAGCGGTGAAAAGGCCCCCGAACAGACCGGCTACGATGAAGTGCGGGTCAAGTGCGTAGACTCTGCCTCGGTTTCCGCAGTGCAGCAGGCCATCACCGATATGGGCTTCCAGTGCTCCTCGATGGAGGACTCCCGCAAATACTTTGATGAGCAGCTTACCATGATCCAGACGATGCTGGGTGGTCTGGCGGCCATTTCGCTCTTTGTTGCCGCCATCGGCATCGCCAATACCATGGTCATGTCCATCTACGAGCGCACCAAGGAGATCGGCGTAATGAAGGTACTGGGTGCGGAGCTGGGCGCCATTCGCTCCATGTTCCTCACCGAGTCCGCAATGATCGGACTGATCGGCGGTGTGGTGGGCGTCGCATTGAGCTTCCTCATCAGCTACCTGTTAAATAACGTGCCGCTTGTGGCGAACCTTCTTGCCACGCTGGGATTGAGCTTCGGCAACGGCGGGGCGGTTTCCATCATCCCGTGGTGGCTGGTGCTGGTGGCAATGGTCTTTTCGATGATGGTCGGTGTGGTATTCGGGTTCATCCCCGCCAACCGCGCCGTCAAGATTTCCGCCCTGGAGGCCATCCGGCACGACTAAAATCTACATTTTGCACATAGGAAAAAGCTCCTTCGGGGGCTTTTTTCTTTGCGCCGCCCGTGGTATACTTGGTGCAAGAACCAAAGCGGGGCGCGGGGTGCTCCGGCCTTCGGCCGGAGCCGGCGGCCCCCGCAGGGGCCGCCGCAGCCGCCCGGAGGGCGGCGGCCCCGCGCCCCGGCCCCGTACCCTGCACAATCTCTGCCAAGGAGGAACCGCCCATGCCCCACCAACTGCAAGCCGGACTGGCCGCCTACCGCCCCTGCAATGAGCAGGAGGAGCGGGACCTGCCGCTGCTGCGGCAGGCGCTGCTGCTGCCGGATATCTTCACCCGGCAGAACGAGACCGCCCATTTTACCGCTTCGGCGTGGGTGGTGAACCCCGCCCGGGATCGGGTGCTGATGATCTACCACAACATATTTAAGAGCTGGAGCTGGACGGGCGGCCATGCCGATGGCGAGACCGACCTTTTGGCGGTGGCGCTGCGGGAGGTGGCCGAGGAAACGGGGCTGCAAACGCTGCGGCCGGTCAGCAGGGAGCTTTTCTCCATCGAGGTGCTGACGGTGGACGGCCACGAAAAACGGGGGCGGTATATCCCCTCCCACCTGCACCTCAACTGCACCTATCTCATCCAAGCGGACGACACCGAGCCGCTGCGGGTAAAGCCCGATGAAAACAGCGGCGTGCGCTGGTTCACCCCGCAGGGGGCGCTGGACGCCTGCACCGAACCGTGGATGCGGGACCGCATTTACCAAAAGCTCATCCGAAAAGCCGGACGTATATAAATTACCCAAGGAGGGACTGCCATGAAACTGCCGGAAACCACCACCGAGCGTATCGAACGCAAATTAGACCGCAAGCTCCGCCTCATCCGTGTGGCGCGGGGCGAAGAACCCGCCGATGTGGTATTCAAAAACGCCACCTATCTTAATGTGTTCAGTAATGATTTCTGCCACGGCGATATTGCCGTTTCCAATGGGCTGGTTGCCGGCATCGGCAGCTACCGCGGCATAGAGGAGATCGACGTCAGCGGAAGGTTCGTCTCCCCCGGCTTCATCGATGCCCATATTCACCTGGAAAGCAGCATGGTCTCCCCCGCCGAATTTGCCCGCGCGGTGGTCAGCCACGGCACCACCACCGTCATCACCGACCCGCACGAGATCGCCAATGTCATGGGGGTGGACGGCATCCGCTATATGCTGGAGGCCACCGAAAGCCTGCCCATCGATGTGCATTTTATGCTGCCCAGCTGCGTGCCTGCCACCCCGCTGGATGAAAGCGGCTGTGCCCTCGACTATAAGGCCATCGACGATTTGTACGACCACCCCCGTGTGCTGGGCCTTGCCGAAATGATGAACTACGTCGGCGTCGTCAACGGCGACCGGGAGGTCATCAGCAAAATACTGGCCAGTCAGGCGCACCACAAAAAAATCGACGGCCACGCCCCCGGGCTTTCCGGCCCCGACCTCAACGCCTATATCGCCGCCGGCGTTTATTCCGACCACGAATGCAGCAACTACCGGGATGCGCTGGAAAAGCTGCAGCTCGGCCAGTTTATCATGATAAGAGAGGGCACCGCCGCCCATAACCTGCGGGCGCTGCTGCCGCTGCTTAATCAGCAGTACTATGCCCGCTGTATGTTCGCCACCGATGATAAGCACCCCCTTGACCTTTTGCAGGGCGGCCACATCGACTACATCATCCGAGAGGCCATTGCCTGCGGCGTCGACCCTGTCATTGCCATAAAGGTGGCCAGCCACCACGCCGCCCGCTATTTCCTCATGAACAACAAGGGCGCCATCGCGCCCGGCTACGTGGCCGACCTTGTGGTCTTTGATGACTTCCGGCACTTCAATATCCAGCAGGTGTATAAGCGGGGCCGCTGCGTCTTTGCCGAGGGCGAGGTGCAGCCCTTTACCCCCGCTGCCGTCTCCCCTGCCCTTTCCCGCCGCGCCCACGATACCTTCCGTATTGCGCCCGTCACTGCGCAGCAGCTTTCCGCCGGCGACCTGCCGGTCATCGGGCTGGTTCCCGGCGAGATCATCACCCAGAACCTCGGCCGGGCAGCCGCCCCCGACCCCTCCCGTGACCTTTTGAAGATCGCCGTGGCGGAGCGCCACCACAATACCGGGCATATCGGGCTGGGCTACCTGAAGGGCTACGGCCTGCGGCAGGGGGCAGTCGCCACCAGCATCGCCCATGACTCCCATAATATCATCGCCGTAGGCACCAATGATGAGGACATCGCCTTTGCCATCAACCGCATCTCGGCGCTGCAGGGCGGTATCGTCGTGGCGGAGGGCGGAAAGGTAATAGCCGAGCTGCCGCTGCCGGTGGCCGGACTGATGAGCGATGCCCCGCTGGAGGAGGTCAACGACCTTCTGGAGCAGGCCAAGGCCGCCGCCCACCGCATGGGGGTCTCCTGCGGCATCGATCCCTTTATGACCCTTTCCTTTATGAGCCTGCCGGTCATCCCCTCCCTCAAGATCACCACGCAGGGCGTCTTTGATGTGGATCGCTGGCAATACATCTGACGCTTTTTCCCCGGCCGTGCTCTCCCCCACCGGGCGGGCACGGCTTTTTTTCGTGCAAATCCCCGCAGGGGGCAGGTCGCCCGGCGGGCAGACCGCCTTCGGCGGTCTCGGCGGCCTGCGGCCGCCGGTTCCGGCTGCGCCGGAACGCCCGCCGGGCGAACCTGCCCCCTGCTGCTCCCCGGTATTTGTCCCCATCCCAAGAACAAATGCCTACCTGCTAAAAACATTTTCTTCCCTTTCGCCGCTTTATGTGCTAAAATATTGCTATCCCTTTCCGGCCGCGGCCCGTCCCGCCGGAATTTCCGCTAAATGCAAAGGAGTGACAGTGTGTGAATTTTTCCGTCAATAGCCCTATCCTGTTCGTGCTGGCCGGGATCATCATTCTGGCCGTGCTGCTGCAGTCGGTCTTTTTCCTGGTGCGTGCCGTCCGCCGCAGCAAGGAGATCGGCATGGACCAGCAAAAGCTGCGCAAAACGATGATCACCGCCGGCGTCTTTACCATCGCCCCGGCCGTCGCCATCGTCATCAGCGTCATCACCCTCTCCAAGGACCTCGGCCTGCCGCTGCCGTGGCTGCGCCTTTCGGTGGTCGGCTCCCTCTCCTACGAGACCATCGCCGCCACCAATGCCGAAAGCGCCATGGGTCTGGTGTTCGGGCAGGTTTCCTCCCTCACCGGCTCCCAGTATGTCACCATCGCGTGGGTCATGACCATCAGCATCATGCTGGGTATCTGGCTGGTGCCGGTCATCGGTAAAAAGCTGCTGGGCGGCATGTCCAAGATCGAAAACCGGGATAAGCGCTGGGGCGATATCCTCTCCTCCGCCCTGTTCATCGGTATGATCGCCGCCTTCCTCGGCTACGTCTTCTGCGATTTCGGCACCATCTTCCACGGCGATCCCTCCGGTCTCATTCCGGTGTGCGTCATGGTCGTTTCCGCCGTCATCATGGCGCTGTGCGGCCTTATTCTTAAAAAAACCGGCTGGCACTGGGTGGGCGATTACGCTCTGCCGATGAGTCTTGTACTCGGCATGGCCTCCGCCATTCCCATTACCGGCTGGCTGTCCTGACGGAAAGGAGGATAACATCGTATGAAAAATAAATCCATGAGCTATATCGATTCCGTCCACCACTACGGCCGCATCTGGAACCTTTCCATGGTGGTGCTTCTCCTGATGTTCCCTGCCGCCGTTTCCATCATCTTTCACGCCCCCGCCGACGGCAAGGGCCTTTTGATGGGGCTGGTCGCCACCGCCCCCATGTACTGGGCAGTCGGCTTTATTGAAACGCTGACCTATGTGCCCATGCTGGGCGCGGGCGGCAGCTACCTTTCCTTCGTCACCGGCAATATCGGCAACCTCAAGCTGCCCTGCGCCCTCAATGCGCTGGAGCAGGCGGATGTCAAGGCCAACAGCGAGGAGGGCGAGATCGTCTCCACCGTGGCCATCGCCGTTTCCAGCATCGTCACCACCATCATCATCCTGCTGGGCGTCATCCTCATCATCCCGCTTACCCCCGTGCTGGAAAGCCCTGCGCTGGCGCCCGCCTTTGCGCAGCTGCTGCCCGCCCTGTTCGGCGGTCTCGGCGTGGTGTTCATCTCCAAAAATGCCAAGCTCTCCATCGCTCCCATCAGCCTGATGCTGGTGCTGTTCATCTTCGTCCCCGCCCTCAATGCGGGAACCGTCGGCATCATGGTGCCGGTCAGCGTGCTGTTCACCGTGGGCGTTGCCCGCATCCTGTATAAAAAGGGCATCCTGTAACGCTGCCCGTTCACCCGCAAGGAGGTTTTATCATGGTCGTACTTTATGTGATTCTGGCCGTTCTTGTCCTGCTCATCGCCGTTGTGCTGCTGCGTACTGCGGCGTTCCGCCCCAAATCGCAGGGCGAAGCAAGCTATGCCCCGGTGGAATTTGACCGGGAGCGCACCGTTTCCAACCTGCAAAAGCTGGTGCGCTGCCGCACCGTCAGCTACGCCGATTCCGCCAAGGAGGACCCGGCGGAATTCGAAAAGCTCATTGCGCTGCTGCCGGAATTGTACCCCCACGTCTACGAAAAATGCACCCTCACCCGCCTGCCGGACCGCGGCCTGCTGTTCTACTGGGCGGGCAAGGCCCACGATGAGGCTTCGGTAATGATGGCGCACTTTGATGTTGTCCCGGTGGAGGAGGAAAACTGGAAAAAGCCCCCCTTCGAGGGCATCATTGAGGACGGCGTGCTGTGGGGCCGCGGCACCCTTGATACCAAGGTCACCTTTAACGGCGTGCTTTCCGCTGCCGATCACCTCATCGCCGAGGGTTTCCGGCCGGAGCAGGATGTTTACTTCGCCTTCTCCGGTCAGGAGGAGATCAACGGCCCCGGCGCCACCAATATCGTTCGCTGGTTCCAAGAGCACAATGTCAACATCCAGCTGGTGGTGGATGAGGGCGGTGCGGTGGTCGAGGATGTATTCCCCGGCGTCAAGCAGCCCTGTGCGCTCATCGGTATTGCCGAAAAGGGCATGATGAACCTGGAATACAGCGTTTCCTCCGCCGGCGGTCACGCCTCCGCCCCCAAGCCCCACACCCCCGTGGGCATACTGGCAGATGCCTGCTGCAAGGTGGAAAATCACCCCTTTACCATGCACATCACCGCCCCGGCCGCCAAGATGTTCGATACCCTCGGCCGTCATTCCACCTTCCTTTACCGCATGATCTTCGCCAACCTCTGGCTCTTCGGCGGCATACTGGATAACCTGTGCAAAAAGCAGGGCGGCGAATTGAACGCCCTGATGCGCACCACCGTAGCCTTCACCCAGATGCAGGGCAGCAAGGCTTCGAATGTCATCCCGCCCAGCGCCTCCATGGTCAGCAATATGCGGCTCAATCCCGCCGATACCATGGACAGCGCCATGGAATACATCCGCGGGGTCATCGGCAATGACGCCGTCAAACTGCGCTGCGTCGAGGGCATGAACCCCAGCCCCATCAGTGAGACCGACTGCCCCGCATGGGATAAGGTCGCCTCCGCCGTAGCGGGCACCTGGCAGGGCTCTCTTGTTTCCCCCTACCTGATGGTACAGTGCAGCGACAGCCGTCATTACGGCCCCGTCAGCAACCATGTTTACCGCTTCTCCGCCATGGACCTCACCGCCGAGGAGCGCAGCACCATTCACGGCAACAATGAGCGCATCCGCACCGAGGTCATCGGCCGTGCGGTGGAGTTCTACATCCGCCTGATGAGCCAGTGCTGACCCCATAACGCCATAAAATCACCCCCGACCTTGCGGTCGGGGGTTTTGCTTTCTATCCGGGTGCAGCCTTCGCCCCACTCGTGCTGACCCTCCGCTACGGCGGGCGCGGCCTTCGCTTCACTCGTGCTGACCCTCCGCTACGCTCCGGGCAGCCCTCGCCGCTACGGCGCGCCCGCCTCCCCCCACCGGGTCTGCCGACCCGTCGGGGACCCCATTGGGCAGCCCTCGCCGCTGCGGTGCGCCCGCCCCCACCCCACCCCCGACCCTGCGGTCGGGGGTGTTTTCCATGC
>OLYM01000102.1_pt1 | contig 31209 bp, 27 predicted proteins | sample 1673691 | NCBI WGS metagenome assembly OLYM01 (sample SAMEA103958123, study PRJEB25191) | human gut metagenome | reverse complement strand
CATGAGGTTGTAGCTGCATATTCTTGCGGCCTGGGAGGTTGAAAGATATTATTACCAAGTCTTTTCCTGCTTCAGGCGCACCTTCACGACCTGAAGCCACATTTGCCCAGAGGAGGTGACAATATGAAGGCTTATGAACTGCTGTTCTTTGTTGACCCGTCGCTCGACCCCGAGACTCGTCTCGCTGTTATGAAGCGTATCGATACCACGATCGCTGAGGGCGCTGGCAAGGTCGACTCCGTTGACGAGTGGGGCAAGCGCAAGCTCGCCTACGAGATCAACGACCTCACCGATGGTGACTACACCCTCATCAACTTCCACGCAGATCCTACCCAGATCGCCGAGCTTGATCGCGTCCTGCGCATCACCGACGCTGTGGTCCGCCACATGATCGTCCGTCGCGACGACCAGGAGTAAGACTGTCGTTTTGGACTGGGCTTGTGCCCCAAGAGGAAGTAGTGAGTTATGAGCATCAATCGAGTGAACATCACCGGTAACCTCACCCGCGATCCCGAGCTGCGCGCCACCGCCGGCGGAACCCAGGTTCTGTCCTTTGGCGTCGCCGTGAACGATCGTCGCCGCAACGCGCAGACTGGCGAGTGGGAGGACTATCCCAACTTTGTCGACTGCACCATGTTCGGCACCCGCGCCGAGGCCGTGAGCCGTTTCCTGGCAAAGGGAAACAAGGTCGCGATCGAGGGCAAGCTGCGCTACAGCTCTTGGGAGCGCGACGGCCAGCGCCGGAGCAAACTTGAGGTCATCGTCGATGAGATCGAGTTTATGAGCTCCCGTGGTGGCCAGGGTGGCTACGATCAGGGCGGTTACGCCCCCGCAGCTCCCGCGCCCGCAGCACGTCCTGCCGCACCGGTGGCTACGCCGCCCGCGGTCGACGTCTACGATGAGGACATCCCGTTCTAAGGGTTGTTCACCTATTTTTGAGTGAGAGGCGGCTTCGGTTCGCCGAAGTTGCCAAATGAAAGGTATTTTGACATGGCTAATGATTTTTCTGCACGTCAGCCGCGTCGTAAGTACTGCCAGTTCTGCAAGGAGAACACTGAGTTCATCGACTATAAGGACACTCAGCTTCTCCGTAAGTACATGACCGACCGTGGCAAGATCAAGCCCCGTCGCGTCACTGGCGCTTGCACGCAGCATCAGCATGACATCGCCAACGCCATCAAGCGCGCCCGCGAGATGGCTCTCCTGCCGTACACCGTCCCCGTGGTTTCCTCTCGTGGCAACCGCGACCGCGGCTAAGAAGGGAGACGCATCATGAAGGTTATTCTTCTCGATGAGATCAAGGGCAAGGGCGGCGAGGGTGACGTCGTAGAGGTCGCTCAGGGTTACGCTGAGAACTTCCTGTTCCCCAAGAAGCTCGCTGTTGCCGCCACCAAGGGCAACCTCAAGCAGCTTGACGAGCGTCGCAACAACATCGCCAAGCGCGAGGCCGTCCGTCTGGCTACCGCCAACGAGACCAAGGCTGCCTTCGAGGGCAAGACGGTCACCGTTGACGTCAAGGTCGGCGACGAGGGCATCCTCTTTGGCTCCGTTACCGCCGCTATGATCGCTGACGCCATCAAGGCTCAGCTCGGTATGGACATCGACCGCAAGCGCGTCGAGCTCGGTAAGCCCATCAAGGTTGCCGGTGCCCACACCGTTGCCATCTCGCTGTACCGCGAGATCAAGGCCGAGGTTGTCGTTCTCGTCGGCGTTACCGCCGAGGAGCTCGCTGCCGAGGCTGAGGTCGAGGAGGCCGCTGAGGCCGCCGAGGCCGAGACCGCCGAGGTCGAGACTGAGGCTGCTGCCGAGTAGCATTTGCTGCAACGCAACAATCTTGTTCTAAGAAGGGCGCTCTGGGAAACCAGGGCGCCCTTTTGTTTTTTTGCGCTGAGTGAGTGTCATGGTGAACGTTGCGTCAAAGTCCTATATACAGGACCGTTTATCCGTTTAGTTCGGTGATGATTGGCGGCGCGCGGCGCGTTTTGGGACCGTGGCTGATATTATGGATGCTCGCAAGCGATATGAATGAGGATGCTCATGGCATATGACGATAGGGAGACCGGGCTGACGGTCGAGGACCGCGGCTCAAAGTTGGGTCTTCCCCAAAACCAAGATGCAGAGGCCAATGTACTGGCCGCTATGCTGCTATCGCCCGAGGTGGTCGAAGAGGCCCAGGTCGAGCTGCAGCCCGATGACTTCTACCGGCCCATTCATAAGACCATCTATACCGCGATGGTCGATATGTACAACAGCCGCATCCCCATCGACTCCATCTCGCTAATCGATTACCTGCGAAGCATCAACAAGCTCGATGCCGTGGGCGGCGAAGCGTACATTTTGGAGTTGATGGGTCAGACCCTGTCGCTCGTCAACTGGCAGCACCATGCCGCCATCGTTCGCCGCGATTCGATGCTGCGTGAGCTGATCGGCGCCACCAACGAGATCAACGCGCTGGCATATAACGCCCCCACCGACACCAAAGAGGTCGTGGAGCTAGCCGAGAGCAAGCTGCTCAAGGTTACGGCGCGCGAGGTCAAGTCGAGCTACAAGACGCTGACCGAGTTTATGGTCGAGGCCTATAACGAGGCCGAGGAAGTGTGCCAGGCCGGTGGCCAGGCTGCGGGCGTGCCCACGGGCTTTCCGTCACTCGACCGTATGCTCATGGGCTTCCGCGAGGGCCAGCTTATCATCATCGGCGCCCGTCCTGCTGTAGGTAAGACGTCGTTCGCTCTGAACCTGGCACTTAACGCTGCCGCTGCTGGTTATACCGTCGGCTTCTTCTCGCTGGAGATGTCGGGCAAAGAAATTGCCCAGCGTCTGATTTGCGCCTACGCCATGATCTCGATCAGTGACTTCCGCATGGGCCGCATTAGCCCCGAACAGTGGGCCAATATCAACGAGGCTACGCAGACCTTGTCCAAGCTCGATATTCTGATTGACGATACGCCCGGCACCACAGTGACCGAGATTCGCGCCAAGAGCCGCCGTATGCTCCATAACAAGGAGAAGGCAATCATCATCCTGGACTACCTGCAGCTGGTGAGTCCTCCGCCGGGACGCCGCTCCGAGAGCCGTACCGTCGAGGTTTCGGAGATGTCGCGTGGTCTGAAGATCATGGCCAAGGAGCTCAAGATCCCGCTCATCGCGCTGTCGCAGCTCTCGCGTCAGGTCGAATCCCGTACCGGCAAGCGCCCACAGCTTTCCGACCTTCGTGAATCGGGCTCTATCGAGCAGGACGCCGATATCGTTATGTTCTTGGACCGCTCCGCCGACGAGGCCGAAGCCTCGCGCGACGATCGACCCGACGAGGGCGTTACGCGTATCGTCGTGGCCAAGAACCGTTCGGGCCCGATCGGCGACGTCGACCTGATGTTCCTGCCGGCATCCACCAAGTTCTATGAGCTTGATGGGGCACATGCCGAGGAGTAGGACAGGCACCCGTTGCACGGGTATACTGGGAATGTTTTGTGCTTCTGCGTGCCGGCGTGGCGCGTAGACAGTCCATGAATGTAAGGAGTAAACATGCCGTCAACCGTTTTGGTCGGTGCCCAGTGGGGCGATGAGGGCAAGGGTAAGATTTGCGACCTGGTCGCCGGCGACTTCGATGCCGTCGTGCGCTACTCGGGCGGCAACAACGCCGGTCACACCATCGTCGTCAACGGCAAGAAGTACGGCCTGCACCAGGTGCCCTCCGGCATCATGTATTCCGACCATATGTCGGTGATCGGTAACGGCTGCGTCGTCAACCCCAAGGTTGTCCTTGAGGAGATCGACATGTTCGAGGCCGACGGTATCACCACCAAGAACCTCAAGATCAGTGGCAACGCGCACATCATCATGCCGTACCACATCGATCTGGATGGTGCTTTTGAGCAGAAGCTCGGCAAGAAGAACATTGGTACCACCAAGCGCGGCATCGGTCCGTGCTACCAGGACAAGATGGCCCGCATCGGCCTGCGCATGCAGGACATGCTGGACGAGGCGCTGTTCCGCGACAAGCTGGAGACCGCTCTTGCCCGCGTGAATCCCGAGCTGGAGCTCATCTACCACCTGCCCACCTACACCGTGGACCAGATTTGCGACGAGTACCTGCCGATGGCCGAGCGCCTGCGTCCCTACATCACCGAGACGAGTCTGCTGCTCAACAACATGATCGATGAGGGCAAGAACCTGCTGTTTGAGGGCGCCCAGGCGACGCTGCTCGACATCGACCACGGCACCTATCCGTACGTGACGTCTTCCAACTGCACCGCCGGCGGCGCCATCACCGGTTCCGGCGTGGGCATGAAGAACGTCGACCGCGTGCTGGGCGTCATGAAGGCCTACATCACCCGCGTCGGTTCGGGCCCCATGCCCACCGAGCTTTCCTATGAGTCCGAGGCCGGCCACACGCTGACCGAGGAGGGCTATGAGTACGGCGTGACCACCGGTCGCCGTCGTCGTTGCGGCTGGTTCGACGGCCCTATCGCCAACTATGCCTCGCGCGTCAACGGCCTCACCGACATCGCCGTGACTAAGCTCGACGTGCTTTCGGTCTTCGACACCGTCAAAGTGTGCGTGGCCTACGACGTCGATGGCGAGCGTTACACCAGCGTGCCCGAACATCAGGTGCGCTTTGAGCATGCCAAGCCCATCTACGAGGAGCTCCCTGGCTGGAAGTGCGACATCACCGGTTGCCGCAGCTTTGAGGAGCTGCCGCAGGAGGCTCAGGACTACGTGGCGTTTATCGAAGATCTGGCACACACCCGCGTGACGTTCATTGGCGTTGGCGCTGGTCGCGAGCAGATCATCAACCGATTCTGGAAGTAATCGGGACTATTTGGTTATTGCGATATACCCCTTTGCAGCCCGGACGGGCGGCCGAGGGGTATATTTGCTTGCAAAGGGCTCGCGCGGAGCGAGCCGTTAATCCATAGAGGAGGCACCCTTGAAGGCGGACACTCAAACCATCGACATCCTGTTGTTGGGCAGCGGCGGCCGTGAGCATGCTTTGGCAGCTAAGCTCGCAGCATCACCGCGCGCCGGCAAGCTCTACATTGCGCCGGGTAACGGCGGCACCGCGAGCTGCGGCGAGAACGTTGTTCTCGACGACTGCGATCCTGCGGCCGTGGCGGCGTTTGCGCAGAGCCACGGATGCGGACTCGTGGTAATTGGCCCCGAGGCTCCGCTCGTGGCGGGCGTGGCCGACGCCGTGCGCGCGGCGGGTATTCCCTGCTTTGGCCCGGGTGCCGAGGGCGCCCAGATGGAGGGCTCCAAGCTGTTCTCCAAGCAGCTCATGGAGCGCGCCGGTATCCCGACGGCAGCCTATGGTTCGTTTACCGACGAGGCTTCGGCTCTCGCCTATGTGCGTGAGCAGGGCGCTCCGTTGGTCGTCAAGGCCGACGGCCTTGCCGCGGGCAAGGGCGTTATCGTGGCGACCGAACTTGAGCAGGCCGAGGAGGCCGTGCGCGAGTGCTTTGGCGGCACCTTTGGCGATGCCGGCAACACCGTGGTTATCGAGGAGATGCTCGTTGGTCCCGAGTGCTCGCTGCTGGCCTTTACTGACGGCAAGACCGTGCGCCCCATGGCCACCTCGCAGGACCACAAGCGCGCGCTCGAGGGCGACAAGGGCCCCAACACCGGTGGCATGGGCGTCTACAGCCCGGTGCCCATCGTGACTGACGAGGAGCACGCCACCATGGTGAAGGTCATGGAGCAGACCGTGGCCGAGCTTGCTGCCGAGGGCATCGACTACCGCGGCTGCCTGTATGGCGGCTTTATGCTCACGCCTGCCGGCCCCAAGGTGCTGGAGTTCAATGCCCGCTTTGGCGACCCCGAGACGCAGGTCGTGCTGCCGCGCCTTAAGAACGACCTGGTCGAGGTCATGCTGGCTTGTGCCAACTGCGAGCTCGACCAGATTGAGCTCGACTGGCGTGACGAGTGGGCCGTGGCCGTTGTCCTGACGAGCGCGGGCTATCCCGGCAGCTACGAGAAGGGCAAGGTCATCACCGGTATCGCCGATGCCGAGGCCATGGAGAACGTGACCGTGTACCACGCGGGCACTGCCGTGGTGGACGGCCAGCTCGTGACCAATGGTGGCCGCGTGCTTGCCGTGACCGCTCTGGGCGACACGTTCGAAAACGCTCGCAACCTTGCCTACGAGGCCTGCGAGAAGATTGATTTTGAGGGCAAGACCCTGCGTCATGACATCGGCCTGCGCGCGCTGCGTGGCCGCGACGCCTGGGATGCCTAAAGTCCGAGAGGGATGAGACGGATGGACGAGAAGAACGAAGAGCTCGTGGACGCGCAGATCGTCGAAGAGGACAGCCGCATGTATGGGCACGCCGAGGGCGAGCCTGGTGGCGAGGTCGCTGACGAGCCGGCGCTGGTGCTGGGCGATGACGACCCGCACGATGCCGAGCTGCACGAGAAGATTCTTTCGGAGGAGTGCGCCTGGAAGGGCAAGATCCTCGACGTCCACCGTCTTGAGGTTGAGCTGCCCAACGGTCACCGCAGCGCCCGCGATATCGTTCGCCATCCGGGTGCGGCGGCCGTTGTGGCACTGACCGAGAGTGGCAAGATCGTACTGGTGCGTCAGTACCGCACCGCCATCGACCGCGTGACGGTCGAGATTCCCGCCGGCAAGCTCGATCCAGGCGAGGACCCGCTCGATTGCGCCAAGCGCGAACTGCACGAGGAGACGGGCTTTAGGGCTGGTCGTATTCGCTTTTTGACGTCGATTGTCACATCCTGCGGTTTTTGCGATGAGATTATCCACATCTACTTGGCTACCAAGCTCGAGTTTGATGCGCCCAACCCCGATGATGACGAGTTTGTCAACGTGGACCTGGTGCCGCTGCATGAGCTGATCGACGCCGTACTCGACGGCAAGATCGAAGACGCCAAGACCGTCGTGGGCGCCTTGGCCTGCGATAGCATCGCGCACCGCCTTGGGGGCACGGAGCTCTAGGTTACGCGGTTTTACCAAACCGCGTAACGAGTCGACGCTGCAAACGCCCCTAAGCGGCAATCTGCCTTTCAATCGTCGCTCGCGTACCGAAGTACGCGTCGCTCCTCTTTCAAGGCACCTTGCTCGCTTAGGGACGTTTTCGCTGACGTTGCTAGAACATCGGCGTTATGTTTGTTGAGACGCTTTGTTTTCAGCCCGACCGGCTCAACCGGATTTATCACGCTATTTATTTCTCTTCGAGGACTGCATGTTTAAGAGGTTTCTTTCGTATTACGAGCCCCAGATGGGGCTTTTTGTTGCTGATACTGTTTGCGCTCTGGTGCTTGCTGCCATTGACCTTGCGTTTCCTATTATTCTGCGCAATTTGACCGGTGGGCTGTTTACCCAGGGCCAGGCTGCCATTATGCAGGCGCTCGGTATGATCGCGGTGGGGCTGGTGCTGATGTATGCCGTTCGCTGCGCCTGCCGCTACTTTGTGAGCTACTGGGGCCACGTGATGGGTGCGCGCATGGAGTCCAAGATGCGCGAGGACCTGTTCGACCAGTATGAGCGCTTTAGCTTTGCGTACTTCGACCGCAACAGCTCGGGCGACATGATGAGCCGCGTGGTCAACGACCTGTTCGATATCTGCGAGGCGGCGCATCACGTGCCCGAGTGGATCATCATCTGCGGCATCGAGATCATCGGCTCGTTTGTGATCCTCTTTACCATCGCCCCGGTGCTGGCGCTTGCCATGGCTGTGGTGACGGCAGCGTTTGCGGTCATCATGTTTTGGCAGAACATGCGCATGCGCGAGGTCTTTAGCGACAACCGCAAAAAAATCAGCGGCATTAATGCGCAGCTGCAGGATTCGCTGGCGGGCATGCGCGTAGTCAAGAGCTTTGCCAACGAGGAGACCGAACGCTTCAAGTTCCGCGCCTCCAACAATCGCTACCTTTCGTCCAAGGAGAACATGTATCACGCCATGGGCGTCTATACCGCGACGTATGGCCTGCTCTCGGGTGTGCTCTATGTGATCGTGGTACTGCTGGGTGGTTGGCTCGTTGCCCAGGGTCAGCTGCAGGCGGTCGATATGGCAACCTTCGCTCTCTACATTTCGCTGTTCTGCACGCCGCTCGAGACACTCGTCAATTCGGCCGAAACGTATCAGAAGGCTATTGCCGGCTTTAAGCGTATGGACGAGGTGCTCTCGACCGCGCCGGATATCCAGGACAAGCCGGGCGCCACGGATCTGCAGGTGACCGCCGGCGCCGTGGAGTATCACGACGTGTGCTTTAACTACGAGGATGTCGAGTTGGGCGAGGGCGATGCCGACGAGCGTCCCGTTATCGACCATATGGATCTGTCCATCAAGCCCGGGCAGACCATCGCTTTGGTTGGCCCTTCGGGCGGCGGCAAGTCCACGACCTGTTCGCTGCTGCCGCGCTTTTATGACGTGGCTACCGGATCCATTAGCATCGACGGTCAGGACGTGCGCGATGTGACGCAGCAGAGCCTGCGCCGCGCCATCGGCCTGGTGCAGCAGGATGTCTATCTGTTTGACGGCACGATTGGCGAGAACATCGCCTACGGCAAGCCGGGCGCTACGGCAGAAGAGATCGCCGAGGCCGCCCGTCGCGCCAACATCGATGCCTTTATCGAGTCGCTTCCGCAGGGCTACGACACCGTGGTGGGCGAGCGCGGCAGCCGTCTTTCGGGCGGACAGAAGCAGCGCGTTGCCATCGCGCGCGTGTTTCTCAAGAACCCCAAGATCCTGATTTTGGACGAGGCGACGAGTGCTTTGGATAACGAGAGCGAGGAGGCGGTGCAGGAGTCACTCGAAGAGCTGGCACGCGGCCGCACCACGATTATCATCGCCCACCGTCTTTCGACCATTAAGCATGCCGATGAGATTGCGACCGTTGAGCATGGTCGCGTTGTGGAGCGTGGCACGCACGAGGAGCTTCTCGCCCGTGGCGGCACCTATGCCCGTTACTATCGAATGCAGTTCGAAGGTGCGCGTGCGCACGAGCTCGACTGATTGATATGACAGGAAGTTTATGGCTGACAAGAACCCTTTGACTCCGGAAGAAGTGACGGAGTTATTCTCCGAAATCGATGCATCCGGCGTCTTGGATCCCACGCTCGCCAAAAAGCGTACCGAGCGCATGCGTGAGAAGGAGGCTGCGGCCAAGCGCGGTGACAAAGCGGCGCTAGCGCAGCTGCGCAGCGAGGACCGCGCGAGCCAGGCAAAACATATCGACCCGCTGTCCGAGGACGATCCTTCGGGCTCGCAGGTGAGCCATACCATTACGAAGACCGCGATGGCCGTGGTCATCGGTATTTTGGTGCTGATCGTGGGCATGCAGATTGGCTACGGCGTGATGCGTCGTCTGAACACCGCCAACCTGTCCGAGAGCGTTTCGGTCGATACCGTTTCGACGGCGCTGAAGGGCGGCCTTGAGTGGGGCAACGGCTTTACGCAGTTCCCGCTCGACTTCACCGTCGATGAAGCCGATGAACGCACGGGCACGGTCGAGGTGACGGTGTTGGACACATCGTCTGCCAACGAGCTCGAGCTGCTGTCCAACGGGCAGATTCAGGCCGCGGCGCTTGCGACCAACGCGCTGCTCAACGATAAGATCGACCGCGTGGTGTATAACGTTCACGCCTATATCGACGAGGATAGCAACATTCAGCACGATTCCTTCTTTGGCATGTTCCCCGCGCGCGGCCACCAGAGCGCCATTTTGACGTTCGTGTGGACCAAGAGCTCATCCAACGCCACGAGTATCGACTGGAAGATGCGCATCGTGAGTATGGATGACACCATCGCCGAGCGCATTCAGAAGCAGGTGAACTCGGTGTCGTCGTTGATTGAGGACCCGGTGGTGAGCCAGACCAAGATTGACGAGGAAAAGACCGAGCGTGACCTGGAACATCGTCTGCATGGCCGCGAGATTTTCCGCGGCGGCAAGCCCGATCGCACACCGTCCGAACTGCTGGAGCAGGACAAGAAAAAATAAGACGCCATCCCGCGTGAGCCACAAGCCCCGCGGGATGATTTTTTTTGGGACGGGGATTAAAAAACATTATGCATAGAAAGTCATAATTATCATTTCGTAAACATTTCGATGAAATTAACGCCATGAGGCATGCTTGCGGTTACAATACCGCGAGGCCTAACTACACACCTTTAAGCCGGTCCTGTGAGACCGGGAAGGAGAATTATGGCGAACAACCATACCGCGGGCGCTGCCGCCCGCACCTTCGCGCCCAGCGAGCTTTGCCAGCGTATGCTGGCCAAAACCAGCAAGGGCACCTGCGGTCCCTGCATCCTGTATCTTGAGGATGGGACCATTTTTTATGGACGTGCATGCGGCGCTGAGGGCACCGCGACCGGCGAAGTCTGCTTCAATACCTCGCTCGAGGGCTACTTTGAGGTCATGACCGACCCGAGTTATGCCGGCCAAATCGTAACCATGACCTATCCGCAGATCGGCAACTACGGTATCGACGAGACCGACGTCCAGTCGGCCTTCCCCGGCGACGCCGTGCGCCCTGCGAGCGCTCCGGCTATGCGCGGCATGATCGTTCGCGACATGTGCACCACGCCTTCTAACTGGCGCTCGGCCGTCAGCGTGCCGGAGTATCTGCGCGCCCACGGCATCGTCGCTATCGAGGGCGTCGACACCCGCGCTCTGGTACGCCACCTGCGCGACAATGGTTCCAAGATGGGCATTATCTCGACCGAGATCTTCGACGTCGACGAGCTTGCCGAGCGTCTGGCCGCAGCGCCCACGCTGGTAGGCGAGAACCTGGTCAAGACCGTAAGTTGCCCCGCGCCTCATGAGTTTGTGGCTGCCGACCTGCCTGCCACGCATGGCTTTGCGCTTTCGGCTGCCGCTCCTGCCCGTCACAAAGTGGTCGCCTACGACTGCGGTGTGAAGCGCGGCATTCTGGAGGGGCTGGTCCGCGCCGGCTGCGACCTTACCGTCGTGCCGTGGGACACGCCCGCGAGTGAGGTGCTCGACATGAATCCCGACGGCGTCTTTTTGTCCAATGGCCCCGGCGACCCCGACGCCGTGGTGGAGACCTACGAGCAGGTGCAGCAGCTGATCGGCAAGGTGCCGGTCTTTGGTATTTGTCTTGGTCACCAGATGATCAGCCTGGCCTGCGGCGCCCAGATGGAAAAGCTTAAGTTCGGTCACCGCGGTGGCAACCAGCCGGTTATGAACCTGGTAAGCCGCCGTGTGGAGATCACCGCGCAAAACCATGGCTTTGGCCTGCTGTTCCCCAGCTTGGGCAAGCTTGTCCCCGAGCTTTCCGGCGGCGAGACCGAGCATGCGGCCGATGGAGATCTGCGCGTCTGGGTGCGCCGCGGAATCGCGCCGGTCGTGATGAACGAGCGCTTTGGTCGCATTCGCCTGACACATGTGAACCTCAACGACGGCACCGCCGAGGGCATCCAGCTGCTCGACGCACCGTGCTTCTCGGTCCAGTACCACCCCGAGGCCTCGCCTGGCCCCACCGATGCCCACTATCTCTTTACCGCCTTTAAGCGACTCATGGACGGCGAGGAGAACTACCTGGACATCGACACCGCGAAGGACCGCCTTGCCGGCTGGAACTTTGCTGAGTCCGAGACCGCTGAGACCGAGGAGAACTAACATGCCGAAACGTACTGACATCAAGCGTATCCTCGTCATTGGTTCGGGCCCCATCGTCATCGGCCAGGCCTGCGAGTTCGACTACTCCGGTGCCCAGGCCTGCAAGGTGCTCAAGGAGGATGGCTTTGAGGTCATCCTGGTCAACTCCAACCCGGCGACCATCATGACCGACCCGGGCTTGGCCGACCGCACCTATGTCGAGCCCATCACCGCCGAGTTTATCGAGCGCGTAATCAAGAAAGAGCACCCGGACGCGCTGCTGCCCACGCTGGGCGGCCAGACCGGTCTGAACGCCGCCGTCGAGCTGGCGAAAGACGGTACGCTCGACAAGTACGGCGTCGAGATGATCGGCTGCGACCTGGCCGCCATCGAGCGCGGCGAGGACCGCAAGCTCTTTAACGAGGCCATGGCCGAGATTGGCCTGGAGGTCGCGCGCTCGGGCTATGCCTACAGCGTGGCCGACGCCGAGGCCATCGCCGAGCGCGTGGGCTATCCCTGCGTGCTGCGTCCGAGCTTTACCCTCGGTGGCGCCGGCGGCGGCATCGCGCACACCCACGAGGAGCTCGTCTCCATCGTGAGCCAGGGCCTTGAACTCTCGCCTGCCCACGAGGTGCTGGTCGAGGAGTCCATCGAGGGTTGGAAAGAGTACGAGATGGAGGTCATGCGTGACCACGCCGGCAACGGCATCATCGTGTGCTCCATCGAGAACCTCGACCCCATGGGCGTGCATACCGGCGACTCCATCACCGTGGCGCCGGCGCAGACCCTCTCCGACCTTGAGTATCAGCGCATGCGTGTCGCCTCGCTCGCCATCTTGGAGAAGATCGGCGTCGAGACCGGCGGCTCCAACGTGCAGTTTGCCGTGAACCCCCAGACCGGTCGCTTGATCGTCATCGAGATGAACCCGCGCGTGAGCCGTTCGTCCGCGCTGGCCTCCAAGGCCACGGGTTTCCCCATTGCCAAGGCCGCCGCGCGCCTGGCTGTGGGCTACACGCTCGACGAGATCGTCAACGACATCACCAAGGCTACGCCCGCCTGCTTTGAGCCCACGATTGACTACTGTGTGGTCAAGGTGCCGCGCTTTGCCTTTGAGAAGTTTAAAGGCACCGACCCCACGCTCACCACGCGCATGAAGGCCGTGGGCGAGATTATGGCGATCGGCCGCACCTTTGAGGAGGCCTTTGGCAAGGCCATGCGCTCACTGGAGGACGGCCACCAGGGCATTTGCGCCGGCGGCAAGGAAGGTGCCGATAGGCTGAGCGACGACGAGCTTGCTCAGGCCGTGGCAACCCCGACCGAGCATCGCATCTTCTTTGTGGTCGAGGCCCTGCGCCGCGGCTGGGACATCGCTCGCATCCATGCCATTTGCGGTATCGATCCGTGGTACCTCAACCGTATCAACGACATGGTGCAGGTCCAGGAGAGCATCCGCGGCCTGCGTGTGGAGGATATCGACGCCGACGCGATGCGCCTGCTCAAGCAGTACGGCACGAGCGACGCCGAGATCGCCGCGCTGACCGGCTCGGACGAGCGCTTTGTTCGCGCTTATCGCAAGGGCCTGGGCGTGGTTCCCAGCATGAAGACGGTCGATACCTGCGCCGCCGAGTTCTCGAGCGCCACGGAGTACCATTACAAGACGTACGAGAACATCTACCGCACGAGCCCGGATGCCAAGAAGTGCGTGGCCCCCGACGAGACCACGCCGGCGAGCAAGCCCAAGGCGATGATCCTGGGCGCCGGTCCCAACCGCATTGGCCAGGGTATCGAGTTCGATTACTGCTGCGTGCACGCGAGCTACGCGCTGGCGGCCCGCGGCTTTGAGACCATCATGGTCAACTGCAACCCCGAGACCGTTTCGACCGACTACGACACGTCCGACCGCCTGTACTTTGAGCCGCTCACCTACGAGGACGTCATGGACGTTATCGATGTTGAGCGCCCCGATGGCGTCGTGGTGACGCTTGGCGGCCAGACCCCGCTTAAGCTGGCGCGCATGCTCGAGGAGAGCGGCGTGAACATCATGGGCACCAAGCCCGATGCCATCGATTTTGCCGAGGACCGCGAGCGCTTCGCCGCTCTGCTCGACAAGCTGGGCATCATGTACCCGCCGGCGGGCCAGGCCACCTCGTTTGAGGAGGCCGAGGCCGTAGCCGCGCACATCGGCTACCCGCTGCTGGTGCGTCCGAGCTACGTGCTGGGCGGCCGCGGCATGATGATTGCCTACGATGCCGAGCATCTGCGCGATTACATGGCCGAGGCTGCGCGCATTAGCCCCGACTACCCGGTGTATCTGGACCGCTTCTTGGAGGGCGCGATCGAGTCCGATGTCGACGCCCTGTGCGATGGCGAAGAGGTCTACATCGGCGGCATTCTGGAGCATATCGAGGAGGCCGGTATCCACTCTGGCGACTCCGCGACCTGCATCCCGCCGTTCAGTTTTAGCGAGAGCCTGCAGGCAAAGCTTCGCGAGACCACGCGCCGCATCGCGATGGCGCTGGGCGTACGCGGCCTGGTCAACGTGCAGTATGCCATCAAGGGCGAGACCGTCTACGTGATCGAGGCCAACCCGCGTGCCAGCCGTACCGTGCCGTTCATCTCCAAGGCCACCGGCGTACCGCTGGCCAAGTGCGCGGCGCGTATCATGGCGGGCGATTCCATCGCGAGCCTGGGCCTGCCGAGCGACGAGCGTCAGCTGGACTGGTTCTGCATGAAGGAAGCCGTTATGCCCTGGGGCCGTTTCCCGGGAGCCGACGTTATCCTGGGACCCGAGATGAAGTCGACGGGCGAGGTCATGGGTATCGCCAAGAGCTATCCCGAGGCATACGCCAAGACGCAGCTGGCGATCGATTACAAGCTGCCCGACCCGAGCGCCGGCAAGGTGTTCATCAGCGTGTGCGACCGTGACAAGCGCCACATCCTTTCGGTCGCCCGTATCCTGCGCTACCTGGGCTTTGACATCTGCTCCACCGAGGGCACGGCGCGCGTGCTGCGCGGCGGCAACGTGACATGCGAGGTCGTGGAGAAGATCAGCGGCCCGCATGACGGCGAGCGTCCCAACATCGGCGACCTCATCGCCGATGGCAAGATTGCGGTAATCATCAACACGCCGTACGGCCCGGGTTCGCGTGGCGACGGCTATCTGTTGCGTACCGAGGCGGTGCGCCGCGGCGTGACCTGCGTGACGGCGATGTCTGCGGCCAACACGTACGTGAGTGCCATCGAGGCAGTGCGTGAGGACCAGCAGGGTCACGGCAGCGCCAACGACATGGGCATGGACGTCATCGCCCTGCAGGACCTGCCGCAGTACACGGTGTAGTGTGACCTGTCCGGCCGGGACGGAGGGGGCCGAGTTTCCCCCTTCGCTCCGGCTGCAAGCAGAGTCGCTCAGTGGGAAACTCGGCCCCCTCCGTCCCGGCCTTCGGTGACTCGGGTGCACCGTGTGCTGCCGAAGGGGCTTTGCGCGATGACTAGGGCTGAATAAAAAAAGTGAGTGTGGGATCCGCCGTTCATTCGAACGGCGGATCCCACGTTAATATTTCAGCCAACGTATGTCATGGCAATTCCCGGTAGGTCCCCGGGTGCCCCGCGGCGGGCTGGGTTTATTGTCTGAGCGACTTTGCGAAGCAAGGGGAGCGAAGATGAAAACCCAGCCCGCCGCGGGGCACCCGGGGACCGCAGGGACGGGAGCAGCTATACTACTCTCAGTAGTTAAGGGTCGCGGATCCGCCGCGTCGCCGCTCTCAACAGGAGGTCTTTGTTTATGGCAGATCAAAAGCCGGTCGTCGGGATCATCATGGGCTCCAAGTCCGATCTGGGCGTTATGGAAGGTTGCACCGCCGAGCTCGAGGCGCTTGGTGTGCCCTATGAGCTCGTCATTGCGAGCGCACATCGCACGCCGGCGAAGGTCCACGAGTGGGCTTCGACCGCTGCCGATCGCGGTATCAAAGTGATTATCGCCGCCGCCGGCAAGGCCGCTCACCTGGGTGGTGTCGTGGCTGCCTTTACGCCACTGCCGGTTATCGGTGTGCCTATGAAGACGAGTGACCTGGGCGGTATGGATTCGCTGCTGTCGATGGTGCAGATGCCTTCGGGCGTGCCCGTGGCCTGCGTTGCCATCAACGGCGCCAAGAACGCCGCCATCTACGCCACGCAGATTCTGGGCGCTTGCGACCCCGAATACCGCAAGGTTATCGAGAAAATGAAGCAGGAGATGGCCGACGCCTAGGCGTTCCGCCGTTACACCGCAGTATAAGGAGAGCCATGTCCGACTATCAGGGAAAACGATTCAAGGCTTCTCAGATTCCCGATCCGTCGAAGCCGGATGCTGCCCATGCGGCGCAGCAGGGTCGGGCATCCTCTCCTCAGCAGCCACGCGCGCCGCGCCCCGTGACACCGGCGACGCATCGTCGGCAGGACGCGCCGGCCGCATATCGACCTTCATCTTATAGCACCGCTAAGAAGCCGCCCCGGTCTTCATCGCATGCCGCGCCGTCGGATTACACCGAGCCGCCGCGCAAAAAGCGCCGCTCCATTATTCCCATTCTGCTCATCATCATCGGCATCGGCCTGATTGTTGCCGCCGCTGCCATCTTTATCAATGCTCAGATTGGCTATAAGCAGGCAAGCGATTCGTACCAGAAGATCGAAAAACAATATGTGAGCGACAAGGACGCCAGCGGCGTGCCGATTATAGACTTTGATGCACTTGCCCAGACGAATCCCGAGGTTGTGGGTTGGATTTACGCGCCCGGCACCAACATCAACTATCCCGTCGTGCAGACCAACAACAACTCCAAATACCTCAACACGCTGTTTGACGGTACGGCCAACGCGTCCGGTGCCATCTTCTTGGATAGCGACGACACCGCGCCGGGCATGGTGGATCAGCAGACCACGATCTACGGCCACCATATGAACGATGGGTCGATGTTCAACGTGATTTCGGACACCACCGACCAAGCGACGTTCGATAGCATCGAGTACGTGTATTACATCACGCGCGATGCAACGTATAAGCTGCGTCCGCTGGCGACCAAGGTCGTTGAGGATACGTACTCCAGGGCGCGCGCGACCAACTTTGAGGGTGACGACGGGCTCAAGAACTACCTGTCCGAGATGCTTGACGGTGCCTCTGCCGTGGCGAGCGATGCCACCGATCGTGCCGCTTCGGCAACCAAGGTCGTGACGCTTGTGACCTGTCGTTCGTTATCGCTGAGCAACACGCGTGCTGTCATGGTGCTCACGCCGGTCGAGGAATAAGTTGTTCGAGAGTAGCTAAAAAGCCCCGTTCCAAATTGGCTACTCGACGACGGTAAGGGAGAAATGATGCTCGAGAATGGCAAAACGATGCCTTCGGTTGATGCTTGGCTGCGCGAGGCCAAGGCCGATTCGTCGGCACCTGCGTGCGGTATGTATCTGACACATAACGGTGTGGTGCGCGCGACGCCCAAGGCCGAGGCGCGCGGTGTCGAGACCGATGGCGTGGCGCCGGGCCACAAGGTGGGCGGCATGGTGTTCGGATACGACGCCAGCAAGGTGCAGGCTGCTATCGAGGCCACGCGCGCGATGCCGGGTATCGGCTATGTGCGCGTGTGGCTGGCAAGCGGCGAGCTCGCCGTAGGTGACGACATCATGCTCGTGCTCATTGGCGGGGACATTCGCCCGCATGTGGTCGATGCGCTGCAGGCGCTCGTTGGCACCATCAAGAACGAATGTGTGAGTGAGGTCGAGCGCGAGGCGTAGAGGCTTGCGTCGATAGAAGGCTCGTTTATAAAAATGCCCGCCGGTACGTGTGATACCGGCGGGCATTTTGCGTTTTGGGCGCGGTGGGCGCTACACGCGCGTCGCATCCTTGGGACTCATGGTCATGCTCTGGAAGCGATTCTCCATAAAGTCATTATCGAAGTACTTGCCGTAGAACTGCGCAACGGGAATATCCGGTTCCGTGCCGTTGACGCGCTGATACCAATAATCGAGCGACTGCAGCGTCATGACGCCGTCGACCAGCATAATGATGGTGAAGATGACGGTAGCCGAGTAGCGACTCTTCCACGGAATCATGTTGATGAGCTTGAGCAGTCTCGGCAGCAGCAGCTTGATCCAGATGAGTCCGCCCAGGCCCCACAGGCAGGCAAAGCCCGTGCAGGTACGTCCGCCCGTAAGGACGGCGAGCGGATCGGGCATGCCAAAGAGCTTCATATGCGAGTAGCTCCACGAGACCACGCCAAACGAGGTCTGCATAAACCAGCCCACGAACACCTCAAAGCTCGCGCCGAGCAGCGCGCTCACCAAAAAGATAATGATGGGGTTCTTTTTGTAGAAGCGGTTGAGCACCATGGTCATGAGCACGGCGCCAAATCCGTAGATGGGGCTGAAGGGGCCAAACAGCATGCCGGCGCGGTTCTGGTAGACGCCGGGGTCGTCGACCGTCATGTGCCAGATGTCCTCGGCGATCAGGCCGAGTATGCAGCAGACAAAGAATACCCAGAACAGGTTGAAGTAGTTGAGCTTGATGTAGCCTTCGCCGGTTTCATCGCGCCCGAGCATGCCCTCGGCGGCGGCGTCGCGATCGAGCATTTCCTGCAGGCGGCGTTGCAGCTCGCGCTCCTGGCGCAGCGTGGGGTCGACGGTGGTCGAAAGCGCGACGAGGATGCCGAGCTGGATGGCGGGGCGCAGCAAGAAAGGCCCGATGCCCTGGAGCATCACGTCAACCAAAAGCTCGACGACGGTCAATGCGATAAGGATATAGGACAGACGGGCGGCATTGCGGCGCTGGTTCTTGATGAGGTCAAGGCCAAAGATGATCAAGATGACGGCACTGGCAGCCGAGAGCATGATGCCGGCGACAATCAGTCCGACCGCGACAAGCGTGTTGTTGCCGAGCTTGGCGGCGGCGTTGCCGTTGATGAGCGCGGTGATGACCTGCCACATAAAGGCGCCGACCGACGGGAGCGTGCCCACGCCGGACAGGATGCACAGGACGGCGTATACCTTAATGATGAGGGGGATCTTCTTGACCTCCGTGGCGCTGGGGACGCTGGGGTCGAGTTCGTTTCGATCCATACATAACCTTTCTCGTTTTGCTGTAGGTACAAGGATACGCCGCCGACCTGCCAAAAGACAGGACGAACGTCCCAATTGCAACAATGCAAGCCCCAACGGCGGGCGAGACGCGTCGCAACGGAAGTATGCGGGATCGTCGGCCCCGAGGCGGTTGCCCAATAAAATGTTTGGCTGCAAAACGGATTATAAGCTCGGTGGGCTTTTAAAAAGCGCTGTTCATGCGCAGGAGTGCTTGTCTTGCCGTGCGTATAATAGGGCAGGTAACGCCAAATAACGAGGCTCTGAGGGGATGCCATGTCTCAAGAAACCATCCGCGCGGCCGAGCGTGCCGCGGGACAGGTGAAGACCATGTCGACGTATGATCCGGACTCCGACCAGCTGCATGAGGAATGCGGCATTTTTGGTGTGTGGGCACCCGATCGCGATGTGGCTCGACTGACGTACTTTGGTCTGCGCGCGCTGCAGCATCGCGGCCAGGAATCGGCGGGAATCGCCGTGGGTGATGGCGGCACGGTTATGGTCCGCAAGGATCTGGGCCTGCTCGACCGCGTGTTCTCCAACGCCGACCTGTCGACACTCTCCGGCCAGCTGGCCGTGGGCCACGTGCGCTATGGCACTGCCGGTGCCAAGAGCTGGGAAGCCTCGCAGCCGCATCTTTCTACCATCAACAGCGTCATTATCGCGCTCGCGCACAACGGTACCCTCGTCAACACCGACGAGCTGCGCCGCCAGCTGATCGAGCTGGGCGTGCCGTTCCTTTCCAATTCGGATTCCGAGGTCGCGACTAAGCTTATCGGCTACTTTACTCAGCGTACAGGCCATCTGCGCGAGGGCATTCGCAAGACCATGGAGCTCGTGCGCGGCGGCTACGCCATGACGCTCATCAACGAGCAGGCACTCTACGCATTCCGCGATCCGCACGGCATTCGCCCGCTCGTGCTGGGCAAGCTGGTGGACGAGGGCCTGGACCAGGCCGATGCCGCATCCGTTTCGCAGCTGCCGTCGCAGGACGGCGCCGCGACGGTCGACTCCGCCGTCCGTGTCACGCGCGCCGGCGGCTGGGTCGTTGCTTCCGAGACCTGCGCACTCGACATCGTGGGTGCCGAGTACGTCCGTGACGTTCGTCCCGGCGAGATTTTGCGCATCAGCGCCGAGGGTCTGATATCCGAGCAGGGCGTGCCTGCAGCCGAAGAGCCCGCAAACTGCATCTTTGAGCAGGTCTACTTTGCCCGCCCCGACTCCATCATGAACGGCAAGAGCGTCTATGCCTGCCGTTACGACATGGGTCGTCAGCTGGCACATGAGGAGCCCGTCGAGGCCGACCTGGTCATCGGCGTGCCCGACTCCGGCCTGCCGCCCGCGGAGGGGTATTCGCACGAGAGCGGTATTCCCTTTGGCGAGGGCCTTATCAAGAACCGCTACGTGGGCCGTACGTTTATCGAGCCCACGCAGGAGCTGCGCGCCATGGGCGTGCGTATGAAACTCAACCCGCTGCGCGACAACATCGAGGGCAAGCGCCTGGTCGTCATCGACGACTCCATCGTGCGCGGCACCACCATGGTGCAGCTCGTCAAGATGCTACGCAACGCTGGCGCCAAGGAGATTCATATCCGCATCAACTCGCCCGAGGTCATCTGGCCGTGCTTCTACGGCATCGATACCGACGTGCAGTCGCAGCTTATCAGCGCCAACAAGACGGTCGACGAGATTTGCGAGTATATCGGCGCCGATTCGCTGGCCTTCCTTTCGGTCGAGGGCCTGCTTAAGGTCATGCCCAAGGGCGGTTACTGCGATGCGTGCTTTACCGGCCGCTACCCCGTGGCGATTCCCGAGAGCTTTGGCCGCGACAAGTTCATGGAGGGCTTTAAGCCCCGCAACCTGGACAAGCCGCTGCACTTTGATGACGACGCCGTGGTCGAGAAATACGACGATCGCAGCTGGGAAGAGGAACACGGCGAGGCCTAAAACCTGCCATGTAGGGACAGGTTTATTTTGGTAGGTTTTACCTGCTGTTTTGTTGATACTACGGCGCGCGCCGCTGCGGTGTGCGCCGATATGAACGCAACTATGAGCACCGTTTGGCGCCCGGGCGGCGGACGGTAGTGGGAGAGGAAGGCTCAGATGAGCGACAGCAAACATGTGACGTATGAGGATGCCGGCGTCGATACCGCCGAGGGCGGCCGCGCCGTCGACGCTATTAAGCAAATGGTTAAGGACACCAACCGTCCCGAGGTCATCGGCGGCATCGGTGGCTTTGGTGGCCTGTTCTCGGCTGCCGCGCTTAAGGATATGGAAGACCCGATTCTGATTAGCGGTACCGACGGCGTGGGCACCAAGCTCGTGCTCGCCCAGATCATGGACCGTCACGAGACGGTGGGCCAGGACCTGGTCGCTATGTGCGTCAACGACATTCTGGCTTCGGGCGCCGAGCCGCTGTTCTTCCTGGACTACGTTGCCATCGGCCACATCGAGGCCGAGCACATGGCAAAGATCATCAAGGGTGTAGCCGACGGCTGTAAGCTCGCGGGCTGCGCGCTCGTGGGCGGCGAGATGGCCGAGCACCCGGGCGTTATGGCTCCTGCCGACTACGACCTTGCCGGATTTACCGTGGGCGTCGTCGACCGTCCCAAGATGCTCGACCCCGCGAACGTCCGCCCCGGCGATGTGATCCTGGGTCTGCCTTCCACTGGCGTGCACTCCAACGGCTACTCGCTCGTGCGCAAGGTCATTGGCGTCGACGGCATTAAGCCGGGCACGCCCGAGGCCGCCGCTAAGGCCGAGGAGCTGAGCCGTCCGCTCGAGGAACTCGGCGGCGCATCGCTGGCAGACGCCCTGCTGGCTCCCACGCGCATCTACGTCAAGCCGATTCTGGAGCTGCTGCGCGGCGGCGCCAACGTGCACGCTATCGCCCACATCACTGGCGGCGGTATTACCGAGAACCTCAACCGCGCGCTTGCCGACGACGTCGACGCCGTGGTCACCCGCAACGGCGCCGAGATGGGTTGGGACGTTCCGCCCGTCATCACCTACGTGTCGCGCCAGGCCGAGCTCGCGCCCAACGAGGCATGCAAGACCTTCAACATGGGCGTTGGCCTGTGCCTGATCGTCGCCCCCGAGGACGAGGCCGCGGTGACCGAGGCCCTGGTCGCGCTGGGCGAGAAGCCGTTCCGCGTGGGCGAGTGCGTCGAGGGCTCCGGTAAGGTCGTGTACTCCGATGAGCGCTAACGAGCAGATGGCTGCCGTCGAGGGCCTGGGCTTTGTGCCCTACACCCGTCCGACCGGCACCGATACGGCCGAGCCGCTCAAGATCGGTGTGCTCATCAGCGGTTCGGGTACCAACCTGCAGGCGCTGATCGATCTGATCGCCGCCGGCAAGCTCAACGCTTCGATTGAGCTTGTGGTGTCGAGCCGTCCTTCGGCTAAGGGTTTGCAGCGCGCTGAGCGCGCGGGCATCCAGACGCTCACGCTGTCCAAGGATGTCTATGCCGACCCTATTGCCGCCGACGAGATCATCGCGCACGAGCTTCTCGAGCGCGGCTGCGAGTATGTGGTCATGGCCGGCTACATGCGCATGGTGCACACGCCTCTGCTGGCGGCGTTTCCCAACCGCGTGGTCAATCTGCATCCGGCACTGCTGCCGAGCTTTACCGGTGCGCATGCGATTGACGATGCCTTTGCGCGCGGCGTCAAGGTGACCGGCGTGACCGTGCACTTTGCCAACGAGATTTACGACAACGGCCCCATCATCGCCCAGCGCGCGCTGGCTGTCGAGGAGGGCTGGGATGTCGACACGCTCGAGGAGCACATCCATGCGATTGAGCATGTGCTGTATCCCGAGGTCGTGCAGATGCTCGCCGACGGTCGCGTCCACGTGCTGGAGAGCGGCAAGGTCGCAATTGACGCGCCTCGCGGCTAGCGGCGCACAGTACAATTTAGCCGAGTAGTCAGGGTGGTCATTGGCGCCAAGGCGCAAGTGGCCACCTTTTGTTTTAGGTAGTCATTGGGGACGTTCTTAAACGACTGGTCATTGGGGACGTTCTTGAATGACTAGTCGTTTAAGAACGTCCCAGGTGACTAGGTGAGAGAGGTGAGCGCATGGCGGATAACGAAGCGCTGTTTACGCCTGAGTTGGTGTTTTTTGATTGGGAGTGTGCGACGCCGGATGAGGTGTTCGCGCGGCTTGAGGGCGAGCTTGCACCACGTGGCTACATTGCATCCGGTTGGCTCGACGCCGTTCGCACGCGCGAGGATGCCTATCCCACGGGTCTTGCCATGCCGGCGGCAAACATTGCCATTCCGCATACCGATCCGGGGTTTGTGGCCAAGCCCTATATCGCGGTGGTGAAGCCCGCCGCGCCCGTGACATTTAACGCTATGGCTGGCATGGGCGCTCCGGTGCCGGCGCAGATCGTCATTAATCTGGGCATCGCCGAGCCGGGAGGCCAGGTCGAGGCCCTGCAGGCGCTCATGAACATCTTTATGGACGCCGATGCCGCAGCCGACGTGCTCGGCCAGACCACGTCCCAGGGCATGGTCGACGCCATCCGCCGTCACTTCTAAGGTGGGGCTGAGTCGGCACTTGGGGACGTTCCTTTTCTGCCGGCACTTGGGGACTGTCCCTAACTGCCGGCACATAAAGAACGTCCCCAACTGCCAAGTGCCGCATCTGTCCCCTTTGCACCAAAATGGTGCAGATTAACCTGTCCCCAATGCACCAAGCGTGCCGCGGGGGCCGCGTTGTGACACAATGGCGTTTGTTCGATTCGTTATGCGAAAGGCCAACTATGGCAAATAAGAAAAAGAACCCCGCACCCGAGCCGACGCCCGAGCAGCAGGCTCGCGCCGCCTCTAGCTCTCGCAAGAAGCAGCGCAAGACCTATGTGTCCAAGACCGTCAAGATTGTCCTGGTGGTCATCGGCGTGCTGGCGATGCTGCTCTCGGTCTCGGCCATGGCATGCTCCGGTCTCATGTCGCAGGCAGAGGATACCTCGAGCTACAAGCTTACCGGCGGTGTTGCTGCAACTATCAACGGCACCAACCTCACCGAGGACACCGTGACCAAGCAAATCATGAGTATGCGCACGTCCTACGGCTACACCAAGGACAAGGACTGGGCGCAGTACCTGGTCGACAACGACCTCACACCCAAGAAGTATCGCAAGCAGCTCATCGACTCCTACACGCAGCAGATTCTGCTTCAACAGGCACAGAAGGAAAACGGCGTGACGGTGTCGGACGAGGAGGTCGAGAAGGCTTGGAAGGACGCGTGCAAGAGCGCGGGCGGTGCCAAGGCCTTTAAGAAGACCCTCAAGACCTACGGCTATACCGAGGACACCTACAAGGACTCACTCAAGGAGAGCCTGGCACAGCAAAAGCTTAAGGATGCCGTGGCGCCCACCAGCAAGCCCAAGGACAGCGAGATCGTCGATTACATCAACGAAAACCTGTCCAGCTACAACGATGCTCGCCGCTCGTCGAACATCCTGATCAAGGTCGATTCCGACGCTTCCGACGAGGACAAGGCTGCCGCCAAGGCCAAGGCGCAGGAGTGCCTGGACAAGATTAACTCCGGTGAGCTGAATTTTGAGGACGCCGTTGAGCAGTACTCCGAGGACACAGGTTCCAAGGAGAAGAAGGGCGATGTGGGCTGGGATAAGCTCACCACCTTTGTTGACAGCTACCAGACGGCGCTCGAGGGACTCAACAAGGGCGACGTGAGCGAAGTCGTCGAGTCGACCTATGGCTACCACATCATCAAGTGCACCGACTACTTCCATGTCGATAATCAGGTTGATGACATCAACCAGGTGCCCAAGGACATCAAAAAGTACGTCTCCAACGTGGTGAAGACGCAAGCGGCCAGCACCGCGTACAGCGAGTGGCTGGAGCAGTACAAGAAGGATGCCGACATCACCGTCAACCCCATGCCCAAGGACGTACCCTATAACGTGAGTCTGAAGGGCGTCACCAAGAGTTCGACCGACGATTCGTCGAAGACTGAGTAACCATGGGGCGGTGCTCGCGTGAGTGCCGCCCACGCTATTAGAGAGGATTTGCAGATGACCAACGAAGAGCTGCAGAAAGAAATGATCGCGGCCATGAAGGCCAAGGACAAGGTTCGCCTGTCCATCATTCGCCAGGTCAAGGCCGAGGTGAAGAATATCGAGGTTAACGAGCGCCGCGATGTGACCGAGGAAGACGTCAACAGCATGATCAAGCGTCTGATCAAGCAGACGAGCGAGACGCTGGAGATGTCCATCAAGGCCGGCACCGACCAGGAGCGTACCGACAACCTGACCGAGCAGGTCAAGATTCTGGAGAGCCTGCTGCCCGCGCAGGTTTCGGGCGAGGAGCTCGAGGCCCTGATCGAGCAGGTTATCGCCGAGCTGGGCGCTACTTCCAAGAAGCAGATGGGCCAGGTCATGGGAGCACTCGGCAAGGCCACCGGCGGCAACTTCGATAAGCCTGCCGCGGCAAAGATCGTCGGAGCAAAGCTGGCTTAAGGGCCGAGCGGTACATAGTTGATGTTAAGGGGACGTGACCATTGCGGTCGCGCCCCTTTTTGCTGGGCTGGGCAATCATTGGGGACGGGCTTAAATGAGTGCCCAATGAGCGGGTACTCATTTAAGCCCGTCCCCAATGAGTGGGTTAAAGGTTGCGGGTTCTTTACGGGAATGTAGTGTGGGCTGCGGAAACGTGGTTCTTTCCGTACAATAGTTCAACTCGTGTAAACGCAGGGAAGGGACATTCATGGCAGACATGATCGAGATCAAGCATCTCAACAAGTACTTTGGCGACCTGCATGTGCTCAAAGATATCAACCTCACCGTCAAGCGCGGCGAGAAGCTCGTAATGATCGGGCCCTCCGGCTCGGGTAAGTCGACGCTCATCCGCTGTGTCGATTATCTGGAGGAGCCCACGTCGGGCGAGGTCGTCATCGACGGTACGCCGCTCACCAAAAAGAATCACCTGGAGATGGCTCGCAAGTATAGTTCCATGGTGTTTCAGCAGTTCAACCTGTATCCCAACATGACGGTGCTGGGCAACCTGACGCTCGCGCCCATCAAGCTACAAAAGAAGAGCAAGGAGGAGGCGACCGAGATCGCCATCGCCGCGCTCAAGCGTGTCGGCATGGCGCATAAGGCCGGCGAGTATCCGCAGAATCTCTCGGGCGGTCAGCAGCAGCGCATCGCCATCGCCCGTGCCCTGTGCACCAAGCAGCCCATCATCCTGTTTGACGAGCCGACCTCGGCGCTCGACCCCGAGATGGTCCAGGAAGTCCTGGACGTTATGATTGAGCTCGCGCAGGAGGACATCACCATGATCTGCGTGACGCACGAGATGGGCTTTGCGCGCCAGGTGGCCGACCGCGTCATCTTTATGGAGGACGGCCGCATCCTGGAGGAGGGCACGCCCGAGCACTTCTTCGATAACCCCGAGAACCCGCGCTGCCGCGAGTTCCTGTCCAAGATTCTGCACTAGGCGCGGTGATGGACATGACGGATATGACGAGGGCGGCCGTGTCGCGCCGTCACTTTTTGCAGCTGGCTGGCGCCGGCATGCTCGCGCTGACGGGGACCGCGCTTACCGGTTGCGGCAACTCCACCAGCGGCGAGGGCTCCGACAAGGGGTCCAAGCTTGCGGCCATCAAGTCGCGTGGACATCTGAATGCCGGCGTTAAGAAGGACGTTCCCGGTTACGGCTATTACGACACCGCCAAGGGCCGCTTTGAGGGCATGGAAGTCGATTTGTGCTACCAGATCGCCGCTGCCGTCTTTGGTGTGAGCTACAAGGATGCTCGCGCCCAGGAGCTAGTCGAGTTTACCGACGTAACGCCCAAGACGCGCGGCCCGCTGATCGACAACGGCCAACTCGACGTGGTCGCGGCGACCTACACCATAACCGACGAGCGCAAGAAGAGCTGGGATTTCTCGACGCCGTACCGCACCGACTACGTGGGACTCATGGTCAAGAAGCGTTCGGGCTTTACCTCGATTGAGGACCTGGACGGCAAGGTCATTGGCGTGAGCCAGGGTGCCACCACGCAGGGCCTGATCGAGCAGATGATCAAGGACAACGGCTTTAGCTGCAAGCCCGAGTTTAGGGCCTTTAGCGGCTACCCCATCATCAAGAGCTCACTCGACGCCGGCAATATCGACGTCTTTGCCATGGACCGCTCCACGCTGGCCGGTTACATGAACGAGACCGTTGAGCTGCTGCAGCCCGAGGTCAAGTTTGGCGAGCAGGGCTACGGCGTGGCGACCAAGAAGGGCTGCGACCTTTCGGCCGTGGTCGATCAGGTGATTTGCGATCGCCTGGCCGACGGCTGGCTCGACCAAGAGGTCAAGACCTGGGGTCTTGTGTAGGCGCATCGTCCAAGGAAGGAATCAAATGCTCGAAGGATTATTTGACGCCGACCGTTGGTCGACGACATTTCAAAACATGGGGCCCTTCTGGGAGGGCTTTGGCGTGACGCTACAGGTGGTCGTTGCCGGTCTGCTGCTGTCGCTGGTGCTGGGCACGCTGCTGGGCGTGTTCTCTACCACTCGCTCGCGCGTGCTGCGCGCCATAAGCCGCGTGTACGTGGAGTTTTACCAGAACACCCCGTTGCCCGTACAGGTGCTCTTTATGTACATGGCCGGTCCGCAGTTTTTACAGGCCATAACCGGTGCCGACCAGCCGGTGCGCATCGCGCCGTTCGTGCTGGGCTTCTTGGGCGTGGGTCTGTATCACGCGGCCTACATTTCGGAGGTCATCCGCACTGGTATCGAGGCGGTTCCACGCGGTCAGATGGAGGCGGCCCAGAGCCAGGGCTTCACCCGTGCGCAGGCGTACTGGTACATCGTGCTGCCCCAGACATTCAAGATCATTCTGCCGCCGCTGTGTAACCAGGCACTCAACCTGGTCAAGAACACGTCGGTGCTGGCGCTTGTGGCCGGCGGCGACCTTATGTACCGTTCCGACAACTTTGTGAGTCTGTACGGTTACCTGCAGGGATACATCGTCTGCTGCCTTATGTACTTCATCATCTGCTTTCCGCTCGCCATGCTGGTGCAGTGGCTCGAGCGCCGCTCCAAGGAGCGTCCGCGCGGCGTGAGCCTGGCCGAGCTGGGGCTCGACAACGTAGAGGAGGCCTAGCGCATGGAAATCTTCAACGCGACCAACCTGCTCTACATTTGGGGCGGCTTTGTTAAGACGATCGAGATCTCGGCGCTGTCGATCTTTTTCTCGTTCATCTTTGGCACGGTGCTGGCGCTCGTTAAGAGCTATGCGCCCCGCCCGTTCCGTATTTTGGTGAGCGCCTACATCGAGCTGTTCCGTTGCACGCCGAACCTGCTGTGGATTCTGTTTATCTACTTTACGGTGCAGGGTCTGGACATTGTGATTTCGACCATCGCCTTTACGCTGTTTACCAGCGCTGTTATGGCCGAGATTGTGCGCGGCGGCCTCAACTCGATTCCGCGCGGCCAGTTTGAGGCAGCGCAGAGCCAGGGCTTTGGCTTCTTTGCCACCATGCGCTACATCATTCTGCCGCAGACGTTTAAGACGATCATTCCGGCGCTGTTTAGCCAGTGCACGACCGTCATCAAGGACAGCTCGTATCTTTCGGGCATTAACGTGGCCGAGCTCATGTACACGGCAAACGTCGTGATGGCCCACGCGATCGATCTGTCGCAGGTTCTTATGCTCTACGGCCTGGTGTTTGCGATGTACTTTGTGCTCAACTTTGGTATCTCGCTGCTGGTTCGCGCATATCAGAGGCGAATGGTGGCAGCGTAGTCCTGCTTCCCCAAGCACGGCATCTTGCCCCTCAATCGTCGCTTGCGTACATTTAGTACGCGGCGCTCCTCTTTCGGGGCAATCTGCCGCACTTGGGAAACCAGGACGGTCGTAAGTGACAAAATGAGAATCAGGAATCGCCTATTTCTCATTTGTTAGAAAGGAATCGCGATGAGCGATCTGGAGAACAAAAAGAGCCCCGTGGTCATTACCATCGCGCGCGACTTTGGTGCCGAGGGCCACGAGATCGGACGCATCCTCGCCAACGAGTTGGGGATTCCGCTGTACGATAACGAGCTGCTGGTGCGTGCTTCGCTGCGCGCGGGCGAGTCGCTCGACAAGATGGCCGCTTACGACGAGCGCCTGGCCGTGGAGAACATGGCTTTTCTGCCCGACCGTTACGATGCGCGTTCGTACTCGGACAAGTTGTTCCAAAAGATGAGCCAGGTGATTTTGGATCTGGGTGAGACCGAGAGCTGCATTATCGAAGGCCGCCTGTCCGATTACCTGCTGCGTAACAACCCCAACCACATTGCCGTATTGGTGACCGCTCCCTTTGAGGACCGCGTCGAGATCGTGCGCAAAAAGCGCGGCCTCAACAAAAAGAAGGGCGCCAAGCTAGTTAAACAGCAGCAGAAGGCGCGCGAGGCATTCTACAAGCGCTACAGCGCCGGCAAGTGGAAGATGACGAGCGGCAAGGACATCGTCGTCAACCGCGCCAAGCTGGGCCGCGAGGGTTGTAAAGACGTCATCGCCGCCGCCTACCGCTACAAAGTGGCGCAGCTCGAAGGCTAACCGATCAAAAACCACCACAAAGGGGACAGGCACCTTTGTGGTGGTTTTTGTTTTAGGCGGAGAAAGTCAACTGGTTCTGCGGGGGCCGATCACTCAAAGAACTCAAAGATGCTCAAAAAACTCAAAGATGCTCAAAATACTTAAAGATTGTAGGGGCATAATTAAGTTGTATGAGTTCAAGGGAGGCTTTATGGCGGCACCGACGGCGTACAGGCAGGCAAATCCATTCACGCCGATGTTCGGACGTGTACCGGCGTATATGGCCGGCCGTGAGCAAATCATCGATGATATGGTGCTGGCGTTTGAAAATGACGACTCCGATCCCAATCTTTGCTCGGTTTTCTATGGTGCACGTGGTACAGGTAAAACGGCGCTTTTGGCATATCTGTCGTACCGCGCCCAGCAAGAGGGCTGGATTACAGCGAATGTGACGGCCTCGGAGGGGATGCTCGAAGACATTTTGCAGCGCCTCAACGAATCAGCCGCCCATCTGATCGAAAAGCCCGCTTCTAGGCGTGTGAACAGTGTCGGCATTGCCCACGTAGGAAGCATGGGCTGGGAAAACATCGATGTTGAATTTGAGGGCGCTAACTGGCGTACTAAGATGAACGCTTTGTTTGCTCAGCTTGAAGCGACTGACACCGGGGTGCTTATCGCCGTTGACGAAGTGGATGTATCGTTTGCGCAAATGACGGAGCTTGTTACTACCTACCAGCACTTTGTAAGCGAGAATAAAAAGGTAGCTTTGCTTATGGCGGGGCTGCCGTTTCGCGTGCTGGCGCTGCTGACGGGGAAATCGACATCGTTTCTTCGTCGCGCGGCTCAACATTCGCTGGGATCAATTTCACCGACTGAGGTAAAAGAAGCGTTTCGACTAACGATTGAGGACGGCGGCAAGACGATTTCTGATGAGGCGATTGACCTCGCTGCCAAGGCGATCGATGGCTTTCCATTTATGTTCCAGTTGGTGGGGTATCGGGCATGGAATGCTTCGCGCCAAGCCTCCGAGGTTTCTATTGAGGATGTCGAACGAGGCGCGAAACTTGCGCAAGAGGAGCTGGAATCGCGAGTTTTCGCTTCAACAGCGGCGGAACTTTCACGAGGGGACCTTGAATTTCTTCGTGCAATGAATCCGGTTGGGACGACGACCAGGCAAGAGCTGGCAGCGAGGCTTAAGAAGAGTTCCGGTTCGATTTCAACGTATAAAAAGCGTCTGGTAGAGGCTGGGGTAATTGAAGAGCCTCTACAAGGACGTTTTGAGTTTGCATTGCCAGGCTTTGGCCGATATGTCGCATCGCTTTACTAGAGGGTCGTTGCTGCGAAGGATCGCTTCGTGTCCCTTTACTGTCTCGATCTGTAACAATAAGCCTGCTTTTAGGGGCCTATCTGTTACAGACTGAGACAAACTGGCAGAGTGGCCTTCTGCTCCGCTCAAACCACCGCAAAGGGGGCCTTTGTGGTGGTTTTTGTTTTAGGCAGAGGGGAAGGCTTTGGCGAGACCGGCGCGCGTCTGCGTGTCGGTCTTTTGGTAGATAGAGCTCAGGTGGCGCTGTACCATGCGCATCGAGATGCCGAGTTCCTCGGCGACCTGCTTGAGCGGGCGTTCATCCTGGGTCACGGCTATGAGCACGTCGACTTCGCGCGGGGTGAGAGCGTGGTCGGCGATGAAGGCCTGGCGTTGCTCTTCGATGGTGGGGGCGGTGAGTGCTTCTTTTGCCAGTTGCTCGCGCTCGCGCTCCTGCTCGGTTTGGGGCAGGCGAAACAGGCCGGCTGCCACGAATGCCGCGCAGGCGGCGACGAGCAAAACGAGCGCGCCGATCATAATGAGGGCAACGTTGTCCGAGGTTACGAGCGCCAGCGAGAGGCCCGATGTAGTGAATGCGCATACATTGTTGGCGGCGCGTCCCATGCCGGCCCAGAGGGCGGGCGCATGCATGCGCGGTGCCAGCTGTGTAAAGGTGGCGGTAAAGAACG
>OLYM01000092.1_pt1 | contig 32125 bp, 27 predicted proteins | sample 1673691 | NCBI WGS metagenome assembly OLYM01 (sample SAMEA103958123, study PRJEB25191) | human gut metagenome | reverse complement strand
ATGTTGCATAAATTCAATTTATCGTATTTATCGTTATCATTAAAAATTATAATTGATTGCAGCGAGAAAAAGCACCGGTGGGAACCGGTGCTTCATTGGCTTATGCGTGGTACAGCTTTTTGGTCTGGTACTTCGGCTCGCAGGTCAAATTGACCCCCAGCTTGTGGTACACATTTTCATCCACCCGCGAAAGAATGACACTTGCGTGCGCTTCACACCCGCGCAGCTTGCTCAACTGCTCCATGGCCAGCGCCGCGGTGGGGTTGGTGGCGGCACAGATGGAAAGCGCGATCAAGATCTCATCGGAGTGCAGCCGGGGGTTGTGGTTGCCCAGGTAGTCCACCTTCAGCCGCTGGATCGGCTCGATGATGATGGGCGAAAGCAGGTGCATCTCATCATTGATGCCGCCCAGCTCCTTGAGGCTGTTGAGCATCAATGCGGCGGCAGGCCCCAGCAGCGAGCTGGTCTTTCCGGTGACGATCCGGCCGTCCGGCAGCTCCAGCGCCATGGCGGGCTGCCCGGTCTCCTCCGCCTTTTGGTTGGCGGCAGCCACCACGGGGCGGTCTGCGGTGGAGATCCCCAGCTGGTTCATGATAAGCTCCTGCTTATGGATCTCCTCCGCTTCGCTGAGGCCCTGCCGCACCGAACAGGCGGTGGCATAGTACCGGCGGATGACCTCCTGCTGGGATGCCTTGCAGCAGGCCTCATCATCGATGATGCAGTTGCCTGCCATATTGACGCCCATATCGGTCGGGCTCTTATAAGGGCTGGCGCCGTAAATGCGCTGGAAGATCGCATTGAGCACCGGGAAGATCTCGATATCTCTGTTATAGTTGACGGTCGTGACGCCGTAAGCCTCCAGGTGGAACGGGTCGATCATATTGACGTCATTGAGGTCGGTCGTGGCGGCCTCATACGCCAGGTTCACCGGGTGCTTCAGCGGCAGGTTCCAGATGGGGAAGGTCTCGAATTTGGCATAGCCCGCCTTGACGCCCCGCTTATTTTCATGGAACAGCTGGGAAAGACAGGTGGCCATTTTGCCGCTGCCGGGGCCGGGGGCAGTCACCACCACCAGCGGGCGGGTCGTTTCGATATACTCATTCTTGCCGAAGCCGTCATCGCTGACGATCAGCGGCACATTGGCGGGGTAATCGGGGATGATATAGTGACGGTACACCTTCACCCCCAGCGCCTCCAGCCGCTTCTGGAAGATCTCGGCGGCGGCCTGCCCGTGGTAGTGGGTGATGCAGACGCTGCCCACATACAGCCCGATCCCCCGGAAGGCATCGATCAGCCGCAGCACATCCAGGTCGTAGGTGATGCCGAGGTCGCCCCGGCGCTTATTCTTTTCGATATCATCGGCGCTGATGACGATAACGATCTCGGCGGAGTCCTTCATTTGCAGCAGCATCTTCACCTTGGCATCCGGCGCAAAGCCCGGCAGCACACGGGAAGCATGATAATCATCGAACAGCTTGCCGCCGAATTCCAGGTACAGCTTGCCGCCGAACTGCCCGATGCGCTCCCGTATCTTATCCGACTGCATTTGCAGGTATTTTTCGTTATCAAAGCCGATTTTGTTCATGTTTTCCTCCTCGTACTCCTCTATATAACGGTTGCGGAACCCGAAAGTCACAGGCAAAAATAAAAAAAGCGCCGATTTCAGAGGCGCTTCTTTCGTTCCCCTTTCAGGGGAGCCCTTACGATTATAGCACTATCGGGCGGGGCATGGCAAGGGGGAAAGCGATATAATTTCACCCGAAATTTTTAGCGATAAGCGCCAAAAGCTACGGTTTTTCCCCGGCACGCCGCCCGGATATGATGACCCCGCCGACAATCAGCAGCGCCCCTACGATGGCCGTCCAGCTCATCGGCTCCCCCAAAAGGAAGTGCGAGGCCACGATGGTAATAAAGGGCTGGAGATAGATATAGTTATTGGCACGCACCACCCCCAGCCGGCTGATGACGGTATTCCACATGGCAAAGCAGACGGCACTGCCCAGCACCGCCAGAAACAGGATGCAGAACAGCATTTTTGGCTGCGCCAGCGGCGCCAATGGAATGGCAAGCTCCCCGCGGGCCGCCAGCAGCGGCACCGCAGTCACCACCCCGTACAGCATTACCCGCCGCGCCAAAAGGATGCCGTCCATATGGCCGGGCAACCGCTTGATGAGGACGGAATAGCACGCCCAGCTCCCCGCCGCCAATAGCGACAGCAGATCGCCCAGCGGGCTTAATTTCAGCACGAATGCGCCGTTGAGCACCACCAGCACCACCCCGGCCATCGCCACGGCAAAGCCCGCCCATACCGTCATATGCAGCTTTTCATCCCCGGTGAAAAAGTGTGCCAGAATGGAGGTGAGAATGGGCGCCATCGCCACAATGATGCTGACATTGGCGGCAAAGGTATGCTGCAGGGCGGTATTTTCGGTCCAAAAGTACAAGGTCCCGCCCAAAATGCCCATCAGCAGGAAGGTCAGCTCTCCCCTGCCCTGCCAGCGCAGCGGGCGGGGGCGCAGCAGCCACAGCACAAAATAGGCCAGTACAAAGCGCATCATCATGACCTGCGCCGGGGTGTAGTAGGCCAGCAGCTCCTTGCTGCAAACGAAGGTGGTCGCCCAAACGGTACACACCAGCAGCGCCATTATATGCGCCCCGATTTGACGGGATTTTATTTCACGGTTCGCAGTTGTCATAGGGTTCGGGTCTCCTTATTGCACGCCCTGCGGCCGGATGACCGAAAGGGCGCTGTTGGCGGGGTCGTAGTCCTCCCGCAGGCGCTGCTCCAGCTCCTCCACCGTGGCGGAGCGCAGGATCTCCAACGGGTAGTAGATATCCTTCATGCCCGAAAAATGGGCGGCGGCCATCAGCCCGGCGATGGATTCCGCCCGGCCGTATAGCCCGATGGTTCTTCCGTAGTTGGCACGGCGGCAGCGGGTAAAATCCCCCTGCGGGATGCCGTCCCTTTGCAGCGCCGTCACCCGTTCGCACAGGGCGTCGTACACCGCCTGCGGCCGGCGGCTTTCGCCGTCAAACATGGCACAGATGAAATCCCTGCCGGCCATCACCTCGCTGCCGAAGGTCGCATTGATCTCCCCCGCCTCGTACAGGCTGCGGTACAGGTCGGTCGTTTCTCCGCAGATGAGGTCCAGCAGCAGCTCATCCAGCAGGCGGTGGCGCATATTTTCCTTTTCGCCGCCCTCCGCCTTAAAGCCGACCTGAAAAATCGGCGTGGCGATGGGCATTTTCTGCTCGCAGTAGTGGGTCTTTACCGTTTTCGGCTCCTCTGCCGTCAGCGGCTCGGCCGCCTTTTTCCCGGCGGGGAAATACCGTTCGGCCAGCTCCAGCACCGTTTCCTCCTCAAAGCAGCCCGCCACCGAAAGCACCATGTTGCCGGGGCAGTAAAAGCGTTCATAGCAGCGGCGCAGCAGGGCAGCGTCGATCTCCGCAATGGACTCCTCGGTCCCGGCAATATCCACCCGGACGGGGTGCCGGTGGTACATGGCCTGCAAAAGGTTGGCCGTCACCATCCATTCGGGGCTGTCCCGGTACATCCGCAGCTCCTCGGCTATTATGCCCCGTTCCCGCCGAACCGAACCCGCCGTAAAGTAGGGGGTCGCCACAAAGTCCAAAAGCACCTCCAGCGCCTGCGGGAAGTTTTCGGTACAGCTGAAATAGTAAGCGGTCTTATCAAAGGCGGTAAAGGCATTGGCGGCGGCGCCCAGCGCATCAAACCGCTGCATGGCGTCCCCGTAGGGGCAGTCGAACATCTTATGCTCCAGATAGTGGGCAACACCGGCGGGCAGCGGCACCTCCCGGCCCCGCATCCGGTAGCCGGTATCGATGGAGCCGACCCCGACGGTGAGCATGGCATAGGCGGTGACAAAGCCGGGCATCCGGCACATTTGCACCGTCAGGCCGCCGGGCAGGGTGACGGTGCGGGTGCTTTGCCCCAGCAGCGCCGAGCAATGGATCACATCAGTTTTCATCGTCGTCCTCCCCCTTTCCCGCCGCCTGCAAAAAGAATACGGTATCAAGAGAAAGCGCCGCCGCAGCCGCCGCAACCTCCTCCGCCGTCACCGCATCGATCTCCTCCTGATCCTGCTGCGGGGTAACGGCATCGCCCATCAGCAGCCCGGAAAGATACCAGCCCTCGGTGCGGGCCAGGCTATCCCCGATGGAGGCAAGGGAGCTTTTAAACGCCAGCTTTATATGGGAAAGCTCCTCCGGGGTGATATGCCCGGCGGCAAGATCGGCTATTTCCGCTGAAATAGCGGTCTGCAGCCGTTCCCGGTTGGCCTCCTCCAGTCCGCATTCCACCAGTAATATCCCGGTAAGAAGGTTGATGCGTGCGCCGCAGTAGTAGCAGCAGCCCAGCTTTTCCCGCACATTGGTAAACAGCCGGGAGCCGGTGCTTCCCCCCAGCAGGGCGGTCATCACCCGGGCGGCGGTGCGTGCCCGGCGGCCCTGCGGCAGCCCGGTACGGTAGCCCAGAACCAGCTTGCTTTGGCTCATGGGCAGCTGCTCCCGCAGCTCGGTCACAGCATCGGCCCGGCGGGGAAGCTGCTGCGGAGCGGGGCACAGCGGTGCCCGTTTTACCCCGCCAAACAGCCGGGTAAAGACTTCCTCGGCATAATCGGGGCTGCCGCACCCGCTGAAAAATATCTCGATGCGGGCGGTGGCGATGAGCTCCCGGTAGCGGTCGTAGGCTGCCTGCGGCGTCACGGCCAGCGCCTCCTGCACCGTGCCGTAGCGGGGCAGCGCAAAGCGGAACCCCTTTCCCATCCGGGCGGTGCAGCGCTGGGCGGCATAGCTGCGTTTATCGTTTATTTCGGCCTCTATCGTATCGATGAGATACTGCTGCTCCAGCCGGAAAGTCTCCTCCGGGAAGGCGCCATCCTCGGTTTTCGGCTCCAGCAAAATCTCCCCCAGCAGCTCGGCACATCCCCGGCTGATGCTCTCCCCCTCCAGCGCAAAGCGGTCATCCGCCCCGGTGATCGAAAAGGTAAGCAGCATATTTTCCCCGTGGCGGGAAACATCGGTATCCAGCACCGCCCCGTACAGGTCGGCCAGACGGCATTCCAGCTCAGTCATATCCCGGCAGCGGCGGCTGCCCATCCGCAGCAGGTATGCCGCCAGCACCGCAGCGGAGGTTTTCCCTTCGCAAAGCGGCGTGATAATGGTGACCGATATGCTGTTGTGATAAAATTTAGGGTCGTGAATGCGCGAAAACCATACGCCCTCGGCGATGGCCCGGCGCTGCAGGGGTTCAGTCATGGGGTTCTCCTGTGTCATGTTATAGTCCCGTCCCGTCAAAGGGCGGGGTGTAGGCGGCGTCGGCGGAGCAACGCTCCTGGGTGTAGCCCAAAAAGCCCAACTCCGCGGCACGATCGCAGACCTTGCGGTATTCGTAGGTAAATACCGGCCGCTGTAATTCCTTTATGGTGATGCCGGCGGGCGGGGTGTACTGGCTCATCAGGCTCATGCGGATCTCCCCGGGGGAGAATTCACCCGCCAGCCAGTCCAATAGCCGCAGGCTGTCCTTATGGGCGCCCGGCAGCACCAGATGCCGTACCACCATACCGCGCTGCAAAATGCCGTTTTCATCAAACCGCACCGCCCCCACCTGCCGGAACATCTCCCGCAGGGCAAGGGATGCAACGGCAAAATAATCCGGGGCGGCGGAATACCGGGCGGATAATTCGCTTGCGTAATACTTCAGGTCGGGCAGGTAGATCTGCACCTTTCCCGCCAGCTGCCGCAGCGTTTCCACCCGTTCATACCCGCCGGTATTGTATAAAACAGGGATGGTCAACCGACGGCCGCACAATGAAAGCGCCTCCGTGATCCACGGCAGGTACTGGGTGGGCGTGACCAGATTGATATTATACGCCCCCGCCGCCTGCAGCTCCGTGAAGATCTCCGCCAGCCGTTCGGGGGTGATGTCCTTTCCCTCTCCCCCGTGGCTGATGGATGCATTCTGGCAGAAAACACAGCCCAGCGTACACCCGCAAAAAAACACCGTCCCGGAGCCCCGTTCGGGGTCCTCCCCGCTGATGCAGGGCTCCTCCCACCGATGGAGGGCAGCACGGGCGGCACGCAGGGTATTGCCCGCCCCGCAGCGCCCGGTCGCCACATGGCGGTCTGCCCCACAGCGGCGCGGGCACAGCTCGCAGTGCGCCGGTATCGTCAATGCCATCTCTCCGCCCTCCTTCTTTCAGCACAAAGCCGCAGGAAACCCTGCGGCCCATATCACCCATACGGGCGGGCGCCCCTCCGCTAACGTCAGGGCCGACCGTTCGCTCCGCTCCCGGCAGCCCTTCCCCGCTGCGGTGCGCCCGCCCCGCAAATCCCGCCCACGCTCCCCACGGAGCGCAGGCCGGAAATCACTTCACCGTTACGCCGTCAAAGGCCGCCCACGGCAGTACCGTGCTGCCGTCGCAGGCCGTCTCCCGGCTGATGCCTCGGAGATTTTGCAGCAGCGCGGCAAAATTCCCGCTGATCATCGTCTCGGTCACGGCGCCCGCCAGCCGCCCGTCCTTAATGAGGAAGCTGTTTTTCGCCACGCCGTTAAAATCGCCGCTGGCGCCGGGCTGCCCGCCGGAAAACCGGTTGATGAGAATCCCGTTCTCGATCCCGGCAATCAGCTCCTCCGGGCTCTTTTCACCGGGCCGCAGGAAGTACGCCCCGCTTTGGTTGGCGGCACGGGTCCTGCCGGTCTTGCGGGCGGCGTATTCCGAAAGGCAGAAGCTCTCCAGCACGCCATCCCGCAGGATGACCCCGTTTTCGCTCTTAAAGCCATTTATGTCAAAGCGTTCCCCGCAGACGATCCTCTCATCCAGCGGGCGGGTTTCCAGCGTGATTCCTTCGGATGCCACCTTTTGCCCCAGCTTATCCTTCCATATGCTCGTATCGCTGATGAGGGCATAGTCCCCGGCATAGCAGCCCAGCGCCGTCCCGAGGAATTCCCCCATAAAGGCGGGGCTTACCAGCAGCGTCCCCTCGAACTTCTCCGGCACCGGGGCGGCGGTCAGATCGCCCTCGGCATCCCGCAGCAGGCGCCGCATCATATCCAGTTCCATCAGCGGGCGGTCCAGCCGTTCGGTCAGGTGATAGGTCCCGTTAAAGGAACCGGCCTTCTCACCCTCGTGGGCGGAAAACATGGTACTGACGACATAGGCGCCGTTCTGGTAGCGCATCTCCACGCCATTGGTGTTCATCAGCAGGATGTCATCATGGTCATACTTTGCGATCAGCTGCTCCATGTTGATTTTGGGATATTCGGTGTGCAGGGTGTCCATATATTCCCGCAGGCGGTCGAACAGCAGATCCCTGTCGGGGGTCAGCACCCCGGCGGTAAAGCTCATATTTTCCGCCTTCGGCGCAATGCTTTCCGCTTCATCGGGCTGGGCGGCCAGCACCGCCGCCATGCAGTCGGCAACGGCTGCGTCTATCGTCTCTTTTTCGCAGGAATTGATATGGATATTGCCGGTTTTCTGCTCCTTGATCGCCTTGAGGGAAAGCCCGCTCTTAAACCCGGAGCGCATGAGGCTGAATTCCCCGCCGTCGATATTCATTTCATCTATTTTGCCGGTGGTCACCAGTACGGCGGCATCATCGGCGCCGGCCTTTTGCAGCTGCTCCAGTGCGTAGGCGGCCGCGTCTTTTTGGTTCATCATGCTGTTCCCCTCACTTTCCCGCTACATTCACTTTGCACTTTACGGCAGGGCCGCCCATGCCCACCGGCATCGGCTGCTTTTTCCCGCAGGTACCGCTGCAGGTCCACGCCATATCGTCGCTCAACATATCCACGGTCTGCAGCATCTGGAACGCCACCCCGGAAATGGTGGTATCCCGGATGGCCCGTCCCAACTTGCCGTTTTTGACCTCATACCCCATCATGATCCCGAACATGAATTCCCCGGTGGTATCGGCCTGGCCGTTATTGGTCCGGGTAAAATAATACCCGTCATCGATGGCCGCGATCATATCCTCCAGCTTATCCCTGCCGGGCAGTATGGCGGTATTTCTCATGCGGATCAGCGGTTCATCGCTGTAAGCATAGCCGCGGGCGTTGCCGTGCGGCTCCATCCCGAAGCGCAGGGCGGTCTCCCGGCTGTTCATGTAGCCCACCAGTATGCCGTCCCTGATAAGCACCTCATCGCAGGCCGGGGTGCCCTCATCATCCACATAGACGGGCAGCGGGGCACGGCTGCCGTCGGGCAGGGTGTGGGCAAAATCCACCAGCGTGACGAGGTCGGAGGCGACCCGCTTGCCGAGGCTGTGCGCCGCCACCGAGCCGCCCAATACAAGGTCGGCCTCCACGGTATGTCCCACCGCCTCATGCGCCAGGATACCGGCAAGGTCGGGGGCCAGCACAACATCCTTCAGGCCGGCGTTGGTAAAGACGCCCTCCCGCTTTCTCATCAGCTGCTCCACCTGCTCATCCAGCTTGGCGTAATACATCGCCGGGTCGGTAAAGTAGTCAGTCAGAATACCCTCACCGCCGCCGATCACATTAAAATACTCCACCGGCATCCCGTCATCGGCCTCTGCCGTCAGCCGGACGATCAAATGGGTGCGGGGACGGATGCTGTGGCTGTCGGTGCCGTCGCTCACGGTCAGCAGCTTTTCCATGCAGTCATGACGCAGCACCACCTGCCGGCTTTGCAGGGCGGGATATTTGCGCTTCAGGTAGTCGTCCATCGCCCGCACAAATTCTATGTAGTCCTTCTGCGGAATGTCGGTATACTCCCGATCCACCGCCTTGCGTCCGCCGGGCAGTACCGGCAGGGCGGGGGCGTTTTTCTTCACCCGGCTATCCAGAAAAAGCGCGTTTTCTTCGGCAGCCTTCAGCACCCGCCGCACGCTTTCCTCATCGTATTCCACCGCACTGGCAAAGCCGTAAACCCCGTTACGGTACACCCGTGCGGAAACACCGCCCTGCTGGGCGCGGGCATTGCTGATCAAATCCCCGTTCAGCATGGCCACCGCCCGGCTGGTATTCTGCTGCGCACGCAGCTCCGCATGGCCGGTAAGCCCGGCCGCAAAGGGCGAAAGATAATCCTTCAGCATGTTGGTTCCTCCGTATCTAATATCGTTGCGCCGCCGATGACCGTATCACCGCGGTAAAAAACCATCGTCTGGCCGGGTGCCGGGGCGCGCTGTGCTTCGGTAAAATCCACCCGGACGCTGCCGGGTACGGGGCCGGGGCGAAGGACCGCCGGGGCGGCCCGGTGGGCATAGCGGATCTTCACCTCCGCCTCCATCGGCCCGGTCAGCCCCTCTATGGAAATCCAGTTTGCATCCCCGCCGTAAACGGTGTGCCGGAACAGCTCCCCTTCATCGGTAGTCAGCTCCACGGTGTTCTGCCCGGCATCGATGCGCCGTACATAGGCATGGCACCCCAGCGAGATCCCCAGGCCCTTGCGCTGCCCGATGGTATAGTGGGTAATGCCCTTATTCTCCCCCAGAACGATCCCGTTCTCATCGATAAACCGTCCTTTTGGCAGCTCCTGCCCCGTCCACCGCCGCAAAAACGCAGGGTAGTCGCCATCCGGCACAAAGCAGATATCTTGGCTATCCGGCTTTTTAGCCACCACCAGTCCGCTTTCCTCGGCAATCGCCCTGATCTGCGGCTTGGAGTATTCCCCCAGCGGCAGCCGCAGCATCGCCAGCTGCTCCTGCGTCAAATGGCACAGCACGTAGCTCTGGTCCTTTTCCGGGTAGATGCCCCGGCGCAGCTCCCACCGCCCGGTGGCGTCATTGTAGCCGCAGCGGGCATAGTGGCCGGTCGCCATCAGGTCAAAGCCCAGCTCCTTCAGCTTATGGCTGAACGCCCCGAATTTAATATACCGGTTGCAGTTGATACAGGGGTTCGGCGTCCGCCCGTGCAGGTATTCCTCCGCAAAGGGCGCAACCACCTTTTCCCGGAACAGCTCCTTATAGTTGATAACATAATACGGGATGCCCAGCTGCTCACACACAAATGCCGCATCCCGCACATCGTCGGCGCTGCAGCACCCGGAGTCCCCTGCCGGGTCATCCCACAGCTTAAAGGTCACGCCGGTGACGTCATACCCCTGCCGCAGCAGCAGGCAGGCCGCAACGGAGCTATCCACCCCGCCGCTCATACCCACCATGATCTTCTGTCCCATCGGCGCACCTCCTTTTTGTCTTTTTTATGCCGTCCGCCGGCGCTTAAAGCGCTCTGCGATGGCGACGATCACATAGCCCAGCTCCTTCACTCGCAGCAGCAGGCAGGCAATAAAGTAAACGATCATCGCCACCAGTATGGCCGCCAGCAGCCCCACCAGCAGCGAGGGCGTCTTTGGGGCGAACCAGTGGTAGAAGGGCAGCGTAGCGGCTGCCATCACCCCGGCGGCGATTATCATTTTCAGGTAGGTCCCGGCAAGATAGCGGTAGCCCATATGCCCCATCTTGCGCTGCAGGTTGATGATCAGCATCACCGTGGTGATCAGGGCGGAAAGCGCCGTCGCCAGCGCCAGCCCCTTGTGCTCCATTTTGCGCATCAGCGCCAGGTTGAGCACCACATTGATGGCGATGGCAAGCGCGGAATTGACGGTCGGCGTTTTGGCATCCTGCAGGGCATAGTAGACGTTGATCGTCACTTCCTTTATGCTGTAAAACAGCAGGCCCAGCGCATAGAAGAACACCACTTCCCCGGTGCGCTGCACGTCATGGGCGGTAAACTGCCCCCGGTAGAATAAAAGCTCCACGAATTCCTTTGCGAACATCATCATCCCGGCGGAAATGGGGATAACAAACAGCCCGATGACCCCGCAGCTGGAACGGTAGGTCTTTTTAAGCTGCCGGGTATCGCTGGCAGCGGAAAGCCGGGAAAGCTGCGGGAACAGCGCCGTTGTGATGGAAACCACAAACACCGAGGTCACAAAGCCGGTGATACGGTTGCCGTAATTCATCACCGAAACCACGCCCTCCGAAAGCAGCGAGGCGATGCTTTTATCGATGATGAGATTGATGGAATTGATGGTTTTCCCGAGGAAGATGGGCAGCACCATCACCAGAAAGCGCCGGACGTTGTGGTTACGGAAGGCAATATCCGGGTGGTAGGTGAACTGCTGCCGCAGCGCCACCAGCAGCACCAGCAGGAACTCCCCGGCGTAGCCGATGACCACGCCCCAGCCCAGCAAGGCGTAGTTTTCCCCGGAGGTGAGAATGGTGGCGATCACGGCGATATTCAGCGGGACGCTGACCATCCCCACGGTAAAAAAGCAGCCCTTCATCTGCAGGTAGCCCTGCAGGATATACCCCACCCCTAAAAAGATCAGCGAGGCGATCATCACCGAGGAAAGGTTGACGGCAAGGTCCAGCTGGCTGCCCTCAAAGCCGAGGGCGAACAGCCGCACGATGGGATACCGCAGCGCCATAAAGACGGCGATAAATCCCACCGAGAGCAAAAACGACATGGTGATGACCTGATTGTGGAACGGCTTTTCCTCACCGGGGTGGTTCTGCTGCAGGTCGGTGTAGACGCTGATATAGCTGGTAAGCATTGCGGTGCCCAGCCCCGAAAACAGAATGGTCGGCAGGGTGAAGGCCACCACATAGGCATCGCTTACGCTGCCGGCGCCGTAGGAAAACGCCAAGGAAAGCTCCCGGCAAAAGCCGAGAACCTTGGCTAAAATGGTGGTAAGCACCATGATAATGGCGTGAACAGCGGTTTTGTTCATGTTCGTATGGCTCCGATCCGCAAAGTGATGGGCAGGGCTTAATTGAGCTTGCCGAAGTTACCGAACGGGAACAGCGTAAATACCGCCCGTCCCTGAATGGCATCGGCGCTGACATAGGGGTAGGACCAGTAGCGGCTGTCCAGCGAATTGGCCCGGTTATCCCCCATAAAGAGATAGCAGCCCTCCGGCACGTCATATTCACCGGGGATGGCGTACTGGTACACCACATAGTCCTCCGGCTGCACCTCTCCGTTTATGGTCACGGCGCCGCTTTCATCGATCTCCACATGGTCGCCCGGCAGCCCGATGAGCCGCTTGATGAGGGTAGTGCCCTCCAACTCCGGGGTCTGGGCGGTAAAGACGACGATATCACCCCGCTGCAGCTTTTCCAGGTGGTGCACCCGCAGGGCGATCAGCGCGCTGTGCTCCGCTATGGTGGGCTCCATGCTGCCGCTGGGGACAATGGGGACAAACAGCACAAATTTCACGATGAGAAACAGCGCCAGGATCTCCAGCCCGAAGGGCAGGATCCATTCCTTGTAAAAGCGCTTGAAGGTCATCGGTTCTTTTTTCTTTTTGGGGGTCTGCTCCTCCGCCGGGGTGTTGCTTTCCTCCGGCAGACCGGCAGTTTCAATGATTTCGCTCATGGGGTTTCCTCACAGTTTTTCCGTTATTTCAAAATGTCCTTCAGGAAGCTCTCGCCCGCTATCTCCGCCTGCACCCCAAGGTACTCGGCTACGGTGGCGGCAAGGTCGGCATAGGTGGGACGGGTGCCCAGGTTCACGCCGGCTTTTATCTTTTCGCCCCAGGCCAGCATCGGCACGTGCTCGCGGGAATGGTCGGTGCTGGGGGTGGAGGGGTCGCAGCCGTGGTCGGCGGTGATGAACAGCAGGTCATCGGGGCGCAGCATCTGCAGCAGGCGGCGCAGCTGCCCGTCAAATTCGGTCAGTGCATTGGCGTAGCCGTCCACATCGTTGCGGTGGCCGTACAGCATATCAAAATCCACCAGATTGACAAAGCACAGCCCCTCGAAGTCCTTGGCAGCATAGTCGAAGGTGTGGTCCATGCCGTCGGCGTTGCTCTTGTTGCGCACCATTTCGGTCACGCCCTGCCCGGCAAAAATATCGTAGATCTTCCCCACGCCGATGGACGAAAGCCCCGCCGCCTCAATATAATCCAGCAGCGTCTTTTTGGGCGGCTTCAACGAAAAATCGTGGCGGTTACTGGTGCGGGTGTAGTGGGGGTACTCGCCTACGTAGGGTCGGGCTATCACCCGCCCGACGCCAAGCTCCGGACCCTGCAGCATTTCACGGGCGGTTTCGCAGATGTGATACAGCTCCTCCACCGGCACATCGGCTTCATTGGCGGCGATCTGGAACACACTATCGGCCGAGGTATAGCAGATCAGCCCGCCGCATTCCTTCTGCTCACGGCCGTAGTCCATCAGCACCTCGGTGCCGGAATAGGGCTTATTGCACAGCACCTTGCGGCCGGTTCTCTCCTCAAAGGCCTTGATAAAGTGCGCCGGGAAGCCCTCCGGGAAGGTGGGCAGCGGCTGCGGCGAAATGACGCCTGCCAGCTCCCAATGGCCTATGGTGGTATCCTTTCCTCGGCTGGTCTCTGCCATGCGGCAGTAGGCAGCGGTGGGGGCAGCCACAGGGGTGCCGCAGCCTACCTCATCAATATTGAAAATGCCCATTTGGGTCAACGTCGGGATATCCAGCTTGGAGGAAGTGGTGCAGGCCCGCAGGGTGTTGCTGCCCGCATCGCCAAATTCGGCGCTGTCCGGCATTTCACCGCAGCCGCAGCTATCCAGCACAATGAGAAAAACGCGTTTTTTCATAGTCTATGCTCCTTGCTCCCCGCGCGCGGCGGGGTTATTTTTTCGGGAAGTTTCCCAATGATATATTGTAACACATTTTTGCCGTAAAGGGAAGTAAACATTCCTTTAACTTTCCAATCCTGCCATTTCCGCCTCAAAAGCCCATTCCGGGCCGCTGCGCCATCCGGGGACACGGCCCGCCGGCTTTCCCTTTCCCCGGCCTGCCGTACGCCTCCCCCCCTGCGGCAGCCGCCCCCGCCGGCCCCTGCAAGCCGCAAGCCCGGGCCGCAGGCCGCAGGCCGCCCCGGCTCCGCCGGGGCCGGCGGGCTCCGCCCGCCGAAACCGTCCTTCGGACGGTTTGGCCTGCGGCCCGCCCTCTCCCCCATCACCCTCCCCTTTCCCAAACCCTCCCCCCGCCCCTGTTCTCTCAATCCTTTTCGCTCAAAAACCCTCCCCTTCCCCGCCCTGCCGCGCGCCTCCGCCTGCCTTTTTCCACCCTCCCGAAAAGCCCCCTCTTTTTACGAAACATTTACAAGTGTGGCAGCTGCTGGATGCGTTTTACATAGGAACTGGTTATTGCAGGATAAAGTTATGTCAAAACCGTAGAAAATCGCCCCGTGCAGGGGGCTTTTTTTCGGTAATTTTGTGCGGTTCTCTTTGACAGATTGGACAAAAAATACTACAATAAAGGGTAGAAAATTTCTTTAGGAGGCCCCGCCATGAAGCAGTATGTTATCGCACTCGATCAGGGTACCACCAGCTCCCGAGCCATTTTGTTCGACCGGGATCAGAATATCATCGCCATGGGACAAAAAGAGTTCCCCCAGCACTACCCCAAGGCCGGCTATGTGGAGCACGATCCGATGGAGATCTATTCCTCCCAGTACGGCGTAATGGTGGAGGTGCTGGCCAAGAGCAACATCTCCCCCGAGGAGATTGCCGCCATCGGCATCACCAACCAGCGGGAAACCACCATCGTGTGGGATAAGGAAACCGGCCGTCCCATCTACAATGCCATCGTCTGGCAGTGCCGCCGCACCGCCCCCCTTTGCGAGGAATTGAAGCGGCAGGGACTGGAGGACTATATCCGCGAGCGCACGGGGCTGCTCATCGATGCCTACTTCTCCGCCACCAAGATCAAGTGGATCCTGGATAACGTGCCGGATGCCCGGAAAATGGCGAAGGAGGGCCGGCTGCTGTTCGGCACGGTGGATACCTGGCTTATCTGGAAGCTGACCGGCGGACGGATCCACGTCACCGACTACACCAATGCCAGCCGCACCATGCTGTTCGATATCCGGCATATGTGCTGGGATAAAAAAATCTGCGATGCACTGGATATCCCCATGAGCATGCTGCCCGAGGTCAAGTCCTCCAGCTGCGTTTACGGCACCATGAACTATGCCGGTGTGGAAATCCCCATTGCGGGGTGTGCGGGTGACCAGCAGGCAGCGCTTTTTGGGCAGACCTGCTTTGCGCCGGGTGAAGCAAAAAATACATACGGCACCGGCTGCTTTTTGCTGATGAACACCGGCAGCGATATTTTCCAGAGCAAGAACGGGCTGGTAACCACCATGTCAGCCTCCACAAACGGCTCCGCCCGGTATGCCCTGGAGGGCAGTGTTTTCATCGGCGGGGCGGTCATCCAGTGGGTGCGGGATGAACTGCATCTCATCCACGAGGCCGCCGACAGCGAATACTTTGCCACCCGGTTGGAGGATAACGGCGGGGTGTATGTGGTCCCGGCATTTACTGGGCTGGGCGCCCCCTACTGGGACATGTATGCAAGGGGCGCCATCATGGGGCTGACCCGGGGCTGCAACCGCAAGCACATCATCCGGGCGGCGCTGGAGTCGATTGCCTACCAGAGCCGGGGCGTGCTGGAGGCCATGGAACGGGATACCGGCATCCGGCTGCAGGAGCTGCGGGTAGATGGCGGTGCTTCCGCCAATAACTTCCTGATGCAGTTCCAAAGCGACATCATAGACGCCACCATTCGCCGGCCGATGATCCGGGAAACGACGGCGCTGGGCGCTGCCTATCTGGCGGGACTGGCCACCGGTGTATGGAACGATTTGGACGAGATACGGGAGCAATGGACGCTGGATAAGCTGTACACCCCCAAAATGGCCGCCGAGGTGCGGGAACGTAACCTGCGGGGCTGGGATAAGGCCATCGGCCGGGTACAGCACTGGGAGGACCGGTAAGCCCCCCCGAAAAAGCAGAATTTGCGGGGAGAGACGGGGCCCGCAGGGCCGGCGGCGCAGCCGCCGCAGGCGGGGCGAAGCCCCGCCGGGCCCGTCCGGAGGACGGGCCGCCCTGCGGGCCCCTATCCAGCCCCCTGCACAAACAAACCGAGAAAGGCGGAACTGCCATGACCGATGCCATGCTGACCCCTTGGGGCGAAACCCTTGACCGGGAGCACCCACTGCCGGAATACCCCCGGCCGCAGCTTGTAAGAAACAGCTACCTGAACCTGAACGGCGTGTGGCAGTATGCCATCACCAAAGCCCCCGAAATGCCCGCCGCCATGCAGGGGGAGATCGTGGTCCCCTTTTCACCGGAGACCCCGCTTTCCGGGGTGGGGCATATTTTGCAGCCCGATGAATTTTTGTGGTACCGCCGCACCGTCACCCTGCCCGAGGGCTTTTTCCGGGGTGGCCGGCTGCTCCTTCATTTCGGGGCGGTGGACCAGTGCTGCACCGTGTGGATCAACGGCAGAGAGGCCGCCGCCCACACCGGGGGCTACCTGCCCTTCACCGTTGATGTGACCGGCCACATGACCGGAACCGGATTTTTACTGGAGCTGCGGGTAACCGACCCCACCGATACCGGCTGTCTTTCCCGCGGAAAGCAGCGGCTAAAAAACGGCGGCATATGGTACACGCCGCAGTCCGGCATCTGGCAGACGGTTTGGATGGAGTGCGTCCCGGAAAACTACCTGCGCACGCTGCGCATCACCCCGCGGCCGGAAGCCGGAACCGTTCATTTTGCGCTGGCGGCGGATGCCCCCGAAAATGCCGGGATCACCGTGCAGAAAGAGGGAAAAACGGTGGCTGCGGGACAGACCGATGCAGCCGGTGAACTGACCCTGACCCTCCCGCCGGAGGCCCTGCGGCTGTGGAGCCCGGAGGACCCGTTCCTTTACGATGTTTCCATCGTCCTGCCGGGCGGCGACCGGGTGGAAAGCTACTTCGGGATGCGTTCCTTCGGCATCGGGCGGGATGAAAAGGGACTGCCACGCCTGCTGCTGAACGGCCGTCCCTATTTCCACAACGGCCTTTTGGATCAGGGCTACTGGAGCGATGGCTATTACACCGCTCCCGCCGATGAAGCAATGATCCACGACATCGTCGAAATGAAACGGCTGGGCTTTAATATGCTGCGAAAGCACATTAAGGTGGAGCCGCTGCGCTGGTACTACCATTGTGACCGGCTGGGGATGCTGGTCTGGCAGGATATGGTGAACGGCGGCGATGCCTATTCCCCGCTATCCATCTATGTTTTTTCAAATCTCGGGCTGCGGGTCAAGGACGATCACTACCGCTATTTTTCCCGCAGCGATGCAAGGGGCCGGGCGCACTACATGGAGGAGCTGGGACAGCTGGTGGAGCTTTTGTATAATACCGTCAGCCTGGCGATGTGGGTGCCCTTTAACGAGGGCTGGGGGCAGTTTGACGCCCTGAAGGCGGTTCAGGCGATCCGCCGACGGGATGCGACCCGGACCATCGACCATGCCAGCGGCTGGTATGACCAGGGCGGCGGCGATATTAAAAGCATCCACTGGTATTTCCGGCCGTACCGTCACCGGCAGCCCCCGGGGGAGCAGCGGCCCGTTTGCCTGACCGAATACGGCGGCTACAACTGCGCCGTTCCCGGGCACTGCCGGGGGGAAAAGCATGAATTCGGGTATAAAAAAATCGCCGACCCGGCGGCCTTTAACCGGGCGTTCCGAAGGCTGATGGAGGAGCAGATCATCCCCGCAAAGGCCGGCGGACTGGCGGCCGCCGTTTACACCCAGTTAAGTGATGTGGAGGGCGAGCTGAACGGCCTGCTGACCTACGACCGCAAGGTCTGCAAGGCAGATGAGGCGCTTTTCCGGTCGGTGAACCGCCGGCTGGGGGAGGAACGCGAATTGTAGAATATGCCGCTGTACCACAAGGGGCCTGCTGCAAAATACAGCAGGCCCCGCTTTTCAATGGGAAACAGTAATTGACTTTTGATTTTGTGGCATTCTGTGCCCATCCCGATGGCACAAGGTTTACAGCAGGGTGGCTTCGCGCTTGAAGGAGGCGATGACCTTGCCGTGGCGGATGACGTAGGGGCGGGAGGCGCGGATGCGGATGGCATCGTGGACGTTGGGGGCTTCGATGATGTTGAGGTCGGCGTCATTGCCCACGGCGATGCCGTATTTCGCATCGGGATCGAAGACACGGGCGGAACGGCTGGTGATCATCTCCCACATGATGCGGGCGGTTTCCGGGGTATTGTACTGGGCGCAGTAGCAGCCCACCAGGCCGTAATCCAGGGGATCGCCGGTGCCGTAGAGATGGAAGCCGTCGCAGATGGTATCCTGTGCGGTGACAACGTTGATGCCCATATCCACCATTTCACGGATGCGGGTCACGCCGCGGGTGCGGGGCTCCTGATCGATGCCCATGATGGCGAGGGTCTGGGTATTGGCGCAAACGTTGACGTCCGCCTTTTTGAGCATTTTCATCACCTTGATGGCGTGTGCCTGGTTCTGATAGGCGATGGAGGTGCAGTGGCCGCCGGTGACACGTCCCTGCCAGCCGCGCTGCATGGTGAGCCATGCGGTGTATTCCAGGGAACGGTCGAACATATCCTTGGACTGGTCGATGTGCATATCCATAAGGGCGCCGTATTTTTCGGCCATCTTAAAGCAGATGTCCACATGCTCACGGGAATGCTCATCCAGCATTTCGGCCGCAGGCATACCGCCCACCACATCGCAGCCCATATCCATGGCACGCTCCATCAGCTTTTCGGCGCCGGGGTCGCAGATGAGACCCTCCTGCGGGAAGGCGACCAGCTGCAGATCGCAGATGTCCTTGGTGGCTTCCTTGGCGATGAGCAGGCCCTTTACGGCGTTGAGCTCGGGATCCAGCGTGCTGATATCGATATTGGAGCGCAGCTTGGTGGTACCGTACATGACACATTCCCGGATGGCACGGGTGGCGCGGGCGGCGACGTCCTCGGGGGTGTATTTGCGGATGCGCTCGTGCATGACGAAGATGGAGTCCTCGAGGGTTTCCTCGGTGGAGGAGATCCAGTTCTTCTTGCCGAAGCTCTGTCGGCCCTGCTCGTAAGAGGTGTAGGCCTTATCAAAGTGCATATGGGTATTGACAAAGGTGGGGCAGGCCATCTTTCCCGTTGCATCGATGGTTTCAACGCCGGCGGGGCCTTCGATATGCTCGGCGATCTCCTGATATTTTCCGTCATCGCCGATGAGAATATCAACGATTTTTCCGGTTCCGTCCAAATTGGCATTCTTGATGAGTAACATGTGACTACCTCCGTTTTTAATAAGTCGGTACTTGAAATATAGAGGAAATCCGGCGGTTTGTCAACGCCGGTATCGGCTTTTTCGATTATAAAACGGGAGAGATTTTGGCGAAAATGCATAGAGGAATGGGGATATGTTGCGCAACATTCCGCCATGCTTCGCCGCTTTCGGCGCTCCGGGGGGGAAGTTCTGCCCAAAAATGCGCCCGAAAAGTGTGAAATGTGATTTCCCTGTAAAATTTGCGGGGTTCCCGCCGGGAAAGAGGGTTTGACGGCAGGGGGCGGCTCCGCTATAATGAGGGTGGCGCATCACTGCGAAAGGACAAAAGGAGGCCGGAAACATGGAACAGACTGCAACGGCGAAAAAGGGACTCAAGAAGGGCTGGCGGATCGTGCTGACGGTGCTGGCGGTGCTGCTTATCATCTATGCGGTGATGGGACTGCTGCCCCGTGGGAAAAACTATTCCCTAACGAACCCGATGATGAAGGAGGGCGACCTGCCGCTTCTGATCGCGCACGGCGGCGGGAATAAGGAATTCCCCGATAACACGCTGGAGGCCTTTTATAATGCGTACAGCGTGGATAAAAACGTGATGATGGAGACCGATGTTTCCATCACCAAGGACGGCGTGCTGATCCTTTCGCACGATACCACCCTTGACCGCAAGACCAACGTGACCGGCAGCATCGTGGACTGGAATTACAGCGACCTCATCGCACAAAAGGTGGACTTCAGCTATACCAATCCCACCGAGGGCGGGGTGTTAAGCGGTGACCGGGTGCGATTTGCCGATGAAAACGGCGGCCGGCGCTTCCCCACCGATGTGGAATACCCCGAGGGCATCGCCCCGCGGGATGAGACGGTGTTCCTGGCGACCACACTGGAGGAGCTGATGACCGCCTTCCCGAACAACCGCATCAATGTGGAGATCAAGCAGAGCGGCGAGCTGGGCATGAAGGCGATGAAAGAGGCGCTGCGCCTGATGGAAAAATACGATGCGTGGGACCGTGTGGTGCTGGCAAGCTTCCACAATGAGATATACGACGAATACCAGCGGCTGCAAAAGGCCGGTGAGGTGCCGGAGGGCTTTATGTGCTCGCCCGGGGTGGCGGGGGTAGCGAAATTCTACCTGCTGCAGCTGTTTAACGCCGACCTGTTCCACAGCGACGGGATGTGCGTCTTCCAGCTGCCCACCAAGTATTCGGTCGTCACGCTGGCCACCGAACGGCTGGTGCAAAGGATGCATGACCACAATCTGGCGGTACATTTCTGGACCATCAATGACCCGGAGGAGATGCGGTTTTTGATCGGCATCGGGGCGGACGGCATTATGACCGACTACCCCCACCGGCTGGCAGAGGTGTATGCCTCCTACGGAAAATGACGGCACCGAAAGGCTTGATTTCATCGGCCCAGCTGTGATATACTGTTTATTCGAAGGAGTGAGCCGGACAACAGCGGGCGGGGAACCGAAAGGCCCCGCGTGAGGAAAGTCCGAGCTCCACAGGGCAAGGATAACTGCTAACGGCAGCCGGCGGCGACGCCCGGGAAAGTGCAACAGAGAGATACCGCCCCGCAAGGGGTAAGGGTGGAAAGGCGAGGTAAGAGCTCACCAGCTTTGGGGTGACCCAAAGGCTATGTAAACCCTATCCGGAGCAACACCAAGCGGGATCACAAGGGGGCGGCCCGTCCCGATCCCCAAAAGAGTGGCTTGAGCCTGTTGGCAACAGCAGGCCTAGATAGATTGTTGTCCCAGACAGAACTCGGCTTACAGGCTCACTCCTTCCCTAAAGAATAAAACGGATCGAACCCATGCGGGAACGATCCTTTTTATTTTGCCCGAGGGCACGGCGCACACCGCCGTGATGCACGCCATGCCCTGCTTTTTCAGCCAACCGGGCGGTAGCTGCCGCCCTCGATGCGGTAAAGTGACGAAACGGGAGAAAGCGCCCGCAGGGACGAAACCGACAGCCCCGACGTAAAACGCACCGCCGTGCCGCAACTGGCCTCCAGCGCGCGGGGACGGGGCATGAGCCGGTACGGGATGCCCCGGCGGGAAAGCGCCCCGGCATACGCCAATGCCTGCATCTGGTTGGGGAAGGTAGCAAGGTACTGCATGGTACTGCCCCCTTTATGGGCGATTGGGGACCACAGGCCCCGTGACATCCTATGCGGCGGCGGGGAAATGCGCCCCCGCACCGGGAAAAGCCGGGGGACATAGGCTATATCGGGGTGCTACTTGTATTTGCCGGGTGGCCGTGCTACAATGGCAACAGATACTATATTCCCGCAGGAGGAGAACGGAGGAGCATATGAAACAGATCTATCTGGATAATGGGGCAACCAGCTTCCCCAAGGCGCCGGGCGTCGGGCAGGCCATGAAGGATTATATCGAGAAGGTGGGGGTCAACGTCAACCGTTCCAGCTACCGTGCTACGGCCGAAGCGGCGCTTTCCACCCTGACCGTGCGGGAGGATCTGTGCCGGCTGTTCGGGGCGGGCGATGACCCGAGCTATGCCATTTTTACCAGCGGGGTCACATTGAGCCTGAACATGATCATGAAAGGGGTGCTGCGTCCCGGCGATCATTTGATCATCAGCGGGATGGAGCACAATGCGGTGGCACGCCCTGCCATGCAGCTGGAGGCGGCCGGGGTCAAGGTGTCCATCGCCCCGTGTGATGAGGACGGTGTGCTGCGGCTCGAGGAATTCGAGAGGCTGTTCACCCCCCAAACCCGGCTGGTGGTGATGCAGTACGCCAGTAACGTCAGCGGGACCATTCAGCCCGTTGGGGAGATCGGGGCCATCTGCCGCAGGCACGGGGTGCTGTTTGCGGTGGACAGTGCGCAGGCGGCCGGGCATTTTACCTTTGATATGCAGAATCTCGGAATTGACGCCCTGTGCTTTACCGGGCATAAGGGGCTGCTGGGGCCCTCCGGCATTGGCGGATTTTTGATGAATGAGGCGATGAACAAGGCGCTGACGCCGCTGATCGCGGGCGGCACCGGCAGTATGTCGGCCTCGCTGGAGATGCCCCCTACCCTGCCCGACCGCTACGAGGCGGGCACGCCCAACCTGCCGGGCATCATGGGGCTGGGGGCGGCGCTGCGCTACCTGCTGGAGGTGGGGCCGGACGCCCTGCACAAGCGGGAGATGGCGCTGACCGACCGGTTCCTGACGGGGCTGCGGGGGAATGAGCACATCCGTGTGCCGGGGCATGCTGATGCCAGGGGGCGGGTCGGGGTCATTTCGGTGGACTTTTTGCGGCAGGATAACGCCGAGGTGGCGTTCCAGCTGGAGGAGCAGTATGGCATTCTGACCCGGTGCGGGCTGCACTGCGCCCCGCTGGCGCACAAGACGCTGGGGACCTACCCCGAGGGGACGGTGCGGTTTTCGGTGGGGTATGCCACCACCGAGGAGGAAGTGGACGCGGCCATTCGGGCGATCCACGATTTGGCGTGAAAGAGATAACGGGTGTGGGGAGGGAGGCGGCCCGCAGGGCCGGCGGCGAAGCCGCCGTAGGCGGGGCGAAGCCCCGCCAAGCCCGCCCGGAGGGCGGGCTGCCCTGCGGGCCGCCTATTCCGCACAGACCCGAAAAAGCAAAAAATCCGGAGCCTTGTTTGGGAAGACTCCGGAGCTTTTTTTATTTGACATAGAGGGAGCAGCCCTGCTCCTTTTCCACGTGACCGATGATGGCGGCGCCGGGGACCTTATCGCACTGCTGCAGCTCATCAAGGAGCTTTTCGGCATCCCGGGCATCCACGGCGATGAGCAAGCCACCGGAGGTCTGCGGATCGTAGAGGATATCCTGCATATACAGCGGGACGCTGTCAGCAAAGCGGGCGGTGGGGCCGGCAAACTGGCGGTTGCGGTAGGCGCCCTCGGGGATGAGCCCCATTTCCGCCAGCGGGCGGACACCCGGCAGCACCGGTACCTTGCTGCTGTCGATGACGATGGTGAGGTCGCTGCCGCGGGCCATTTCGGTGGCGTGACCCATCAGCGCAAAGCCGGTCACGTCGGTCATGCTGTGGACACGGTACTTTTGCGCGATCTCACAGGCGTATTTATTGAGGGTCGCCATCTGCCGCACGGCACGCTGGTACAGCTCCGGCGGGGCCAGCTCGGCACGGTTGGCGGTGGTGGTAATGCCGATGCCCAGCGGCTTGGTGAGCAGCAGCACGTCCCCCTCCAGCGGGGTGCAGTTCATGCGGATCTCATCGGGGCGGGCAAAGCCGGTGACCGAAAGGCCGTATTTCGGCTCCTGGTCATTGATGGTGTGGCCGCCGGCGATGACAACGCCCGCCTCATAGGCTTTTTCGTAGCCGCCGCGCAGCACCTCGTGGATCATTTCCTTGGACATTTGCGGGGTTACGGTCATGATATTGAGTGCGATTTTGGGGGTGGCACCCATGGCGTAAACATCGCTGATAGCATTGGCCGCGGCGATCTGCCCGAACATGAACGGGTCATCCACGATAGGCGGGAAAAAGTCCAGCGTCTGCACAATGGCAAGGTCGTCGCTTACCTTATAAACGGCGGCGTCATCGCTGGTATCGTAGCCCACCAGCAGGTTTTCATCCCGCACGGTGGGAATGCCCTGCAAAATCTGGCTCAACATCCCGGCGCCTACCTTGGCGCCGCAGCCCCCGCAGGAGGCCAGCTTGCTCATTTTAATATCGCCCTGCATTTATTTTCCCTCCAGTAGTTTGGTATAGTACAGCACGCCCTCCAAAATGCCGCCGGCAATGGCGTTAGCCTTATCAGAGGGGGTAAAGCAGTTTTCCACCTTGCAGCGGGCGTCGATATCGCCGGATTTGAGCCCCTTGGTCACCGGGGTACCCTCCGGCAGCATCCCGCGCACGATGCCGCCCATATTGGCATAGACCGGCTCCTCGCCGGCGTAGGCCACCAGCTGCCCCTTTTCCACCACATCGGTGATCTTCACCACGGGGTGCCAGATGCCGTCCGCTGTGGCGCGGATGATGCGCTCGCCGCTGAACCCGCCGACGTTGCCGGGGGTTGCGGTATCAGGCTCGGGAGAGCCCTCGTAAAGGGTGCGGCCCATATCATGCCCGCGGTTGCTCTCCACGCAGAAATGACAATCCACGCCGGAGGTAAAGCCCGGCCCGATGCCCACTACCAGCGGTGCATCGGTGATTTTGGTGCCGATATTCTTTTTGGCGATGATGGCATCCACCAGTACGGCGGGCTGCAGCTTTTTCGCCTCCTTGTATTCCGGGTCAATAAGGATGGGGACCTCCCCCGCCTCCAGGATGCGGCGGGCGTCCTCGGCATCACGGGCCAGCCGGGCGGTAACGCCTGTCACCGTGGCGGCGCCGTCATATACCGCACGGGAAAACGCCACCGTACAACGCACCGTCGTGGGCTTGGCGATATCGGTGCAGACGACCTGAAAGCCGCACCGTTTGAGCCGGCAGGCGATGCCCGTGGCAAGGTCACCTGCGCCCTTTATTACAATCAGCATATTCTATTCCTCCTATCGGGTCCAAGCATGATATTCACCGGGCCGGTGCTGCAGCGCCGCAGCCACCACCCGCTGTACTCCGTTTTGCAGCAGGAATGCGGCCACCGCATCGGCCCCGCCGGGGGGTGCCGCATCCGCCTGATTGAGCAGCACCGCATAGGGGCGGTCGCCCACATCCTTGCGCTGCGCCAGCGGAGAGGACAGCAGCCGTGCCATTATTTCCGGGGTGACGGTCTCCTCCGGGGAAAGCCCGAACCGCAGTGCGGCAAGCTCCGGGCGGTGACAGACACGCCCCAGCGGCTGCCCCAGCGCCGAAAGCCCCGCTACCGCCACCACCGCATCCGCAAAGGGCGGGATGACCGGCTCGTGCTCGTTCGGGACCTTCAGCGGCAGGCCCTTGGTGCCGTCTGCTTCAATTATAACACGGTCTGCAAGCTGCGGCAGCTTTTCCAATAGCGGTGAGGGGCCGAACTTGTGCTCCTCGGCGGGCATCCCCACCGTCATCACGCGGTTGGTGACTAAAAGGTCGCTTAAAACGGCGGCATCATCGCCCATGTAGCCGTTCTGCCGGGGCGGGCGGATGTGGGTGGTGGTGGTCATCACGGCCGTTTCACCCCTGTGACGAAATTCCTCCCCCAGCGCAGCCATCAGGCTGCTTTTGCCGCCCCCGCCGATAATGGCGATGACCCGGGCGTTTTCCAGCCCGAGGGCCGTTATCGCCGAACGATTATCCATCTTCATGGCTCCTTTTCGTATGATACGATATCCTATTCAAAGAATAACACGCAGCCCTTGAAAAGTCAATCGATATCAGTCATAATAAGGTTATCAAGGAGTTATAAAGGAGGATTTCCCATGAGCAATAAAATTATGACCGCCAGCACCTCGGTGCGCATCCGTGTGGACGACGTTAAGGTGTTCGGGCCGGGCGTGGCGGAGCTGCTGGAGCGCATCGACCGGTGCGAGTCCATCCGTACCGCTACGATGGAGATGAAAATTGCGTACAGCAAGGCGTGGACCATGCTGCGCAGCTGTGAGGCGGCTTTGGGATATCCGCTGATCCAGCGCAAGGTAGGCGGCGCCGGCGGCGGCGGTTCCACCCTGACCCCCGAGGGGCGTTCCCTGCTGGAGCGTTACCGCCGGTGGGAGGCCGACTGCAAGGCCTATGCCAAGGAGCATCTTGCGGAGATCTTCCCGGAGGCTGCCGAATGAAACCGGCGCTGGTAGTGCTGGCGGCCGGGGCCTCCCGGCGGTTCGGCACGGAAAATAAGCTGCTGCAGCCGCTGGCGGGCAAGCCGCTGCTGTGCCACACGCTTGAGCGTGCCGCAGCGCTGCCCGTCGCCCAAAGGGTCGCGGTTTGCTCGGCGGAGAGCGCCCCGCTGGCGGAGGCCGCCGGATTTACGGTGGTGCTGAACCCGCAGCCGGAGCTGGGGCAAAGCCACAGCCTGCGTCTGGGACTGGCTGCTTGCCGGGATACGGCCGGCTGCCTGTTTCTCACCGGGGACCAGCCCTTTATCACCGAGGAAACGCTGCAGAGGCTCATCGCCGCATGGCAAGGGGAGCCCGGCGGGATATGGGGCTGCGATTTTGAGGGCAGGTTCTCCATTCCGTCCATCTTCCCTGCTGCCGTTTACGGGGAGCTGCTGGCGCAGGACGGCGATGTGGGCGGCAGAGAGGTGATGCGTGCGCATCCGGAGCTGGTGCATACCATCCCCGCACCCCCGCAGGAGCATTTTGATATCGATACCGTGGCGGACCTGGCCGCAGCACAGCAGAAATAACCGAGAAGGAGCAGCCGGCGGGCTGTTCCTTTTTTCTGTGCCGTACCCGCTATTATGCAAAAACACCCCCGTCCTTGCGGACGGGGGGCTTTTGTGTGAAACACGATGAGAAATGGAGCTGTCTTATTTGGTAGAGTTCATCCTTTGATGAACCCCATTCCCTCAAGCTCTAACAGATAATTCAGTTAGTCTGAATTACTCTTTGAACTCGTAGTCCTTGCCGGGCAGGATAGCATTCAGGATGATGCCGAATACTGCAGCGCAGGCCAGGCCGCCGAACGAAACACCACCGATGTGGATCGGATAGGTGTTGAAGCCCAGACCGGATACCATGATGATAGCAGCGACCAGAACGTTACGCATGTTAACGAAGTCAACCTGGTTCTCAACGATGGTACGGATACCGGTAGCAGCGATCATGCCGTACAGAACGAAGGAGATACCGCCGATAACAGCAGTGGGGATGGAGTTGATAACTGCCTCAAACTTGGGAGACAGGGAGAGGATGATAGCCATGACAGCAGCAATACGCATTACGAAGGGGTCGAATACGCGGGTCAGGGCTACTACGCCGGTGTTCTCGGAGTAGGTGGTGTTGGCAGGGCCGCCGAGCAGACCGGCCAGGGAGGTACCGATACCGTCGCCCAGCAGGGTGCGGGTCAGACCGGGATCAGCGATGTAGTTCTTGCCGGTGGTAGCGCCGATAGCCATAACGTCGCCGATGTGCTCAACCATGGCAGCAACGGCAACAGCCAGACCGGCAACGATAGCATCAGCATTGAACTTGGGCAGATGGAAGTTGGGAAGACCAAACCATGCAGCAGAGCTGACACCATCGAAGGAAACAGCGCCCAAGATGATGGCAACGATGTAGGAAACGATCAGGGAGATCAGAACAGGGATGATCTTGATCATGCCCTTGCCCCAGGTATTGCAGATGATGATCACAACGATCGGAACAATACCGAGAGCCCAGTTGGTCAGCAGGTTGTTAACAGCAGAGCCAGCAAGGTTAATACCGATGAGGATGATCAGCGGGCCGCAAACAACGGGCGGGAACAGCTTCATAACTCTCTTGGTACCCAGAACCTTGATCAGGATAGCGAGAATTACATACAGACCACCAGCAACAACTACGCCGCCGGTAGCATACTCTTTGCCGTACTGGGGGATAATAGCACCATACATACCCAGGAAAGCAAAGGAGGAACCCAGGAATACGGGAACCTTGCCCTTGGTGATGAAGTGGAACCACAGGGTAGCAACACCAGCGCAGAACAGGGTAACAGAAGCGGACAGACCGACGATACCCTCGCCATAGCTGTTGGTCAGAACGGGAACCAGAATGGTGGCGCCGAACATGGCGAAGCACTGCTGCAGGCCCATGATAATGGACTTGCCCCAGCCGAGTTCCTTACGAGCATCATAAATGCCGGTAATTTTAGTACTCATTAAATTTGCCTCCTCAATGATTTGGATTCTCCATTTCTCTTGGTCTACATAACCAAATGCTGTTGATTGGATGCATCGGCCTATGTACGTTTCGATGCAAACTTTTCGGGGATTCGCCCGGAAAGTCTCCACTCACCAGCACCATAATTATACCTTGTGTTCATAAAAAATTCAATCTCTCGCCCCCACTTTTCCCGATTTTAACAATTTACAGTTTTTTATATTGTGCATTTTGCTACCCGCCGTTGGGGAGATTCCCCAATGTTTTACCCGGATCGGCATCATATGTTTGGATTGTTATAACTATATTACATGAGTGATATGTAAGTATTGTACTAAAAACGTGTCGTGTTTTCTCACTTTTTGCGCCCTTTGCAGCAAATTTACACCCGGCAAGGGGGCAAAACAGGCAAATCCAGGGTGTAAAGATTTTGTTAATATACCACAAGGATACAGAAAACAGGCACCCGCCGCAAGGGGCAGGTGCCTGCATTTTTATTGGGGATGTGCCAAGGGAAGAATTACTTCTTCTCGGCGGCAGCCTTCTCCTGCAGTGCCTTCAGCATCCGCTCGGGAGTGATGGGCATCTCGGTGAAGCGGCAGCCGGTCGCATTGTAGATCGCGTTGGCGATGGCGGGGGCGCCGGGAACCATTGCAGGCTCGCCGATACCACGGGCGCCATAGGGGCCGGTCTCCTCGGGATGCTCCACGCCCATGGCGATGAAGGTCTCGGGAGCGTTATCGATGGTGGGGATCTTGTAGTCAACGAAGGACTTATTGAGAACCTTACCATCCTTGAGCTTCAGCTCCTCGTACAGTACGGTACCCAAAGCCTGCATCATACCGCCCTCTACCTGGGCCTTGTACAGCTCGGGGTTGACGATGTGACCGGGGTCGCAGCTCTCTACCATCTTCTTAACTTCAATAACGCCGGTCTCGGTATCGATCTCAACCTCGGCGCCGGCAGCAGCGGTGGTCCAGAAGGCTGCGGGCTTGGGAGAATAACCGGTAGCGGGATCGTAGTTGATGTTATTGGGCAGGGTGAAGGTACCCACACCGATGGCGGGGCCGCCGTAACCGGAACCGTCCTCAAATGCCAGACCCAGTGCCAGATCGGACATGGGCATACGGCTTTCGGGATGGTTGCGGTTGATGATCCAGCCGTCCTCGAGGTACAGCTCACGCTTGATGTAGCCCAGCTTGATCTGTGCGAGATCCAGAAGCTTTTCCTTCAGGTCCTCGGCAGCCAGCTTGATGGCATTACCGGCGCAGTAGGTGATACGGGAGGCAACGGTCTGCCACTCGTAGGGGGTATGGTCGGTATCACCGGTACGGATGGTGAACTTGGAGGGATCGCAGCACAGAACCTCGGCGGCGATCTGGGTCAGAGCAGTATCGGAGCCCTGGCCGATATCATGACCGGAGGTCATCAGGAAGAAGGTGCCGTCCTCATTCATACGAATGATGGCAGCGGAGCCTGCGTTGGTGGGCTGGGAAGGAGACTTCCAGCCGCCGGCAATACCCTTACCGCGGACCTTGTGAGGACCGGAGGGAGCATCGCAGGGCTTATCGTACTCGATCGCCTCGGCGACCTGATCCAGAGCCTCGAGGAAGCCGCAGGACTTCATAATCTCGCCGGTACCGGTGGACTTGCCGGGGGCCAGACCGTTGACACGGCGGATCTCGATGGGATCCATGCCGATCTCCTTGGCTACTTCATCGATGTTCTGCTCGATACCGAAGTGGATCTCGCACATACCGAAACCACGGTAGGGGCCGCCTACGGGGTTGTTGGTGTAAACGCAGTAAGCGTCGGTCTTAACGTTGTCGAACTCATAAGGGCCGGTGGAAGCAAAGCCGGAGGCCTTAACGATGTTTACGCCGTACTCGGTGTAGGCGCCGCCATCCCAGTAGAAGTCGTTCTGAACCGCCAGGAACTTACCGTCGCTCTTGCGAACTGCGGTCTTGATCTTGGTATACAGACCCTGACGAACGTAGGAATTGACGAACTCTTCCTCACGGGTGTATTCCATCATAACGGGACGACCCTTGCAGTGCATGGCCAGAGGAATGATGATACCCTCGATGGTGGTACCGGCCTTGGCGCCGAAGCCGCCGCCCACGTAGGGGGAGATGATGCGCATCTTGTTCAGCGGGATATCAAAGGTGGCGGAAAGGGCCTGACGAACCGCGTAAGGAGACTGGCAGGAAGCCCAAACGGTGCACTTGCCGTCCGGCTCGTACTGGGCTACCGCAATGTGGTTCTCGATGGGGGTATGCTGAACATGGGGTACATGGTACTCATGCTCGGTGATGTAATACTCATCGGGATGCTCCTCGGCATACTTGAAGGCAGCATCGGCATCGCCCTTACGGATGATGTGATGGTGAGAGATATTGGTATGCGCCTGGGGATGGAAGATGGGTACTACTTTATAAGTATGCAGCTCGGGGTGGATGAGGACGGCGTCCTTGGCCATACCCTCCATGGGGTTGTTGATGACGGGCAGCGGCTCGTACTCAACCTTGACCAGCTCGCAGGCGGCCTCGGCGATCTCCGGGGTCTCGGCTGCAACGGCAACAACGGGCTCACCGCAGAACTTAACGGTATTGACTGCCAGGAAGTTTTTATCCTCCAGGTACAGACCGCCGCGCTTGGTGTAGTAGTCGCCGGTGATTACATCATGTACGCCCTTGAGCGCCTTGGCAGCGGAAACATCGATGCTGACGATCTTGGCATGGGCATAGGGGCTCTTTACACACTTGGCATACAGCATGCGGGGCCATTTCATATCGCCAACGTATTTGGCAGCGCCGGTAACCTTCTTAACGCCGTCTACACGCGGAACACTTACGCCAATATATTTACTCATTATTTGGCACCTCCATTCATGCGCTCGGCAGCGTCCTCGATCGCCTCAATAATTCTCTTGTAGCCGGTGCAGCGGCACAGGTTACCGGACATATAATGGGTGATCTCCTCACGGGTGGGATGGGGATTTTCACGCAGCAGGGCGGTAGCGGAAACAACAAAGCCGGGCGTGCAGTAACCGCACTGCAGGGCAGCATGGTCAATAAAGGACTGCTGGATGGGAGACAGGTTGCCCTTCTCATCCGCAAAGCCCTCAACGGTCTCGAAGTGCTTGCCGTCCATCTCGGGGGCCAGCATCAGGCAGCCGTTGATCAGTACGCCGTCAACGATCATGGCGCAGGCACCGCACTCACCGGCGCCGCAGCCTTCCTTTGCGCCGGTCAGGTCCAGCATATCGCGGATGATGTTCAGCGCGGTTTTATTGGCGGGAACGTCCAGCTCGTATTCCTCGCCGTTTACAAAGAAATCAACATGATAGGTTTTCATTATTTCGGCACGCTCCTTTCTCAAACAGAAAGCTCGGCCAGGCTTCTGCGTACGGCAACCTTAACAAGGCTTACACGGTACTCGGCGGAAGCACGGACGTCGCTGATGGGAGAAACCTCGGTGCCGGCCAGCTCAGCAGCCTCGCCGATGAGCTCGGGAGTCAGCTTCTTGCCTTTCAGCAGGGCTTCGGTCTTGGGCAGACGGATGGGGGTAGGAGCGCAGGAGCCGATGGCTACACGGTACTCATCATTGAACTTACCGACGGTAGCGCAAACGGTAGAAAGGTCTACCTCCTTGCGGCGGTCAAACTTGGTGAATACAGCCTTCTGACCCTCAACATAGGGGATCTTGAGGCCGATGGCCATTTCGCCGGGCTTCAGGCCGACCTTGCGCACGAAGATGAAGAACGCTTCGCGCGCGATTCTTTCTTCCTGGCTTTCACCGGCCCAGCTTACCAGCGAAACCTCACGCTGACCCTCGGGGCCCACTACGACCAGCTTGGCATCGCAGGCAACGAGAGGAGTGACGGTATCCGCCAGAGGAGAGGCGTTGATGACATTGCCGACACTGGTGGCACGGCCGCGTACCAGCTGGGAACCCAGAACGGAAGCTGCCTGGGCATAGAAAGGATAGTTCTCCTTTACGATCTCACTCTCGGAGATCTCCTTGCAGGTAACGCATGCACCAATGTACAGGCCGTCCTTCTTGGAGAAAGTGATGTCCTTCAAGCCGGGAATACGCTTGATGTCGATCACGGCTTCCGGGTTGATAAGACGCTCGCGCAGACGAATCATTACGTCGGTGCCACCATTCAGGATGGTGTACTTGCCTTCGTACTCCTTCATCAGTTCAAGAGCTTCTTCCACAGAACCCGGAGCGAAATAGTTAAATTCCTTCAATGTAAGCACTCCTTTTTGATTGGTTTTATGCAGAGTAACACTTATACAGCAACTATATTATAGTATTGAGGGCCTGTCAATTCAATTC
>OLYM01000080.1_pt1 | contig 34366 bp, 41 predicted proteins | sample 1673691 | NCBI WGS metagenome assembly OLYM01 (sample SAMEA103958123, study PRJEB25191) | human gut metagenome | reverse complement strand
GATCCACAGTGACCGCCCAGACGGCAAGCTGATCCTGATGACCGCCATCAGCCCCTACACCGGCAAGCGGGTCAACCGCTTCACCCACATCCACCAGAGCACCGAGGACCTCATCAAGAAGGTCAAGATGCAGCGTCTGTGCGGCCAGAAGACCGCTGCCTGCTTCCAGCGCTGCGTGGGTATGGATGCCTTCAACGCCCTGTTCTCCACCACCTATGAGTGCGACAAGGCCCACGGCACCAACTATCACGAGAACTTTGTGAAGTTCATGAAGTATGCCGCCGAGGCCGACCTGACCGTTGACGGCGCCATGACCGATCCCAAGGGTGACCGTTCCCTGGCCCCCCATGCCCAGGCCGATCCCGATATGTTCCTGCGCATTGTGGAGCGTCGTCCCGACGGTATCGTGGTTCGCGGCGCCAAGGCCCACCAGACCGGTATCTGCAACTCCCACGAGGTCATCGTAATGCCCACCCAGTCCATGGGTCCCGATGATAAGGACTATGCGGTTTCCTTCGCCGTTCCGATGGACACCCCCGGTCTGTTCATGATCATCGGCCGCCAGAGCTGCGACACCCGTAAGCTGGAAGGCTCCGAGCTGGACGTCGGTAACTCCGAGTTCGGCGGCGTAGAGGCCCTGACCATCTTCGATAACGTATTTGTTCCCAATGATCGTATCTTCCTGTGCGGCGAGCATGAGTTTGCCGGTATGCTGGTGGAGCGCTTTGCCGGTTACCATCGTCAGAGCTACGGCGGCTGCAAGGTCGGCGTAGGCGACGTCCTCATCGGCGCTGCTGCGGTTGCCGCCGACTTCAACGGCTGCAACAAGGCCAGCCACATCAAGGATAAGCTCATCGAGATGACCCACCTGAACGAGACCCTGTACTGCTGCGGTATCGCCTGCTCCGCCGAGGGCCACAAGACCGAAAGCGGCAACTACATCATCGACCTGCTGCTGGCCAACGTCTGCAAGCAGAACGTTACCCGCTTCCCCTATGAGATCGTCCGTCTGGCCGAGGATATCGCCGGCGGTCTGATGGTCACCGCCCCCTCCGAGAAGGATCTGCGTGACGAGAAGATCGGGCCGTACATCGATAAGTATCTGCGCGGCGTTGCCACCGTTTCCACCGAAAACCGCATGAAGATCCTGCGCCTCATCGAAAACCTCGCCCTGGGTACTGCCGCTGTCGGCTACCGCACCGAGTCCATGCACGGCGCCGGTTCTCCCCAGGCCCAGCGCATCATGATCAGCCGTCAGGGCAACCTGAACGCCAAGAAGGAGCTGGCCAAGGCGATCGCGCACATCGAAGAATAAGCCTCCTCAAGTATTTAGATAGATCCCTTTATCTCCCCGACGGGGCAGAGCGTGGGCGCTTTGCCTTCCCTCTGCCCCGTCCCCCCTTTGGGGGAACCAATGCATAAGGAGAGACGCCGAAATGCTGGAAAGAATAGAAAAGGTACTGGATGAGAAGGTACGCCCCGCCCTGAAAAACCACGATGGGGACATCAAGGTGGTGCGGGTGGAGGACGGCGTGCTGTACTTCAGGATGCTGGGACAATGCAGCAACTGTCCCTCGGCAGTGGTGACGGCCGAAGAGCTGGTGGCCCCGCCCATTCTGGAGGCGATCCCCGAGATACGGCAGGTGGTGCTGGATACCACCGTAAGCGATGAGCTGTGGCAGGACGCCATGGAGCTGCTGCGCCGGCGCCACAACGGGGAAGCGTGAGAATCGGTATAAAGTACTGTGGGGGCTGCAACCCACGCTATGACCGGGTAGCTGCGGTAAAGGAACTGCAGCGGCAGCACCCGGAATGGACCGTAGAGCCCGCCGGAGAGGGCGGGCAGGAATACATCCTGGTGGTGTGCGGCTGTACCGCCGCCTGTGCAGGCCATGCACAGCTGAACGCCGCCCGACGCAAATTTGTGATTAACAGCAGGGAGCAGTTTGATGCGGCCTGCGAAGCGATAAAAAAAGAAAACGAGGTGTAACAAATGCAAGATTGGAGAACTCTGTATCAGCAGAAGCTGACCACCGCCGAGGAAGCGGTAAAGCATATCAAATCCGGCGACCGTGTGGTAGTGACCCATGCGACCGGCGAACCGATCCTGCTGACCGACGCCATGGTTGCGAACGCCGAGCAGTATGAGAATGTCGAGATCGTGCATATGGTGGCAATGGGCAAGGCGGAATACTGCCTGCCGGAGAACTCCAAGCACTTCCGCCACAACAGCCTGTTTTTGGGCGGCAGCACCCGTAAGGCCATCGAGGAAGGCCGGGGCGACTTTACCCCCGTATTCTTCAGCGAGATCCCCGAGCTGTTCCGCACCAACCTGCACCCCAATGTAGTGCTGCTGCACCTGAGCACCCCCGATGAGCACGGCTACTGCAGCTTTGGTGTTTCCTGCGACTACACCAAGCCCGCCGCCGAGTGCGCCGATCTGCTGATCGCACAGATCAACCCCAAGATGCCCCGCACCATGGGCGATAGCTTCATCCATGTCAGCAAGCTGGATTACATCGTGGAGCAGGAGACCGACCTCATCGAGCTGCCGCCTCCCCACATCGGCGAGGTAGAGCGTGCCATCGGCGAGAACATCGCCTCTTTGGTGAAGGACGGCGACTGCCTGCAGCTGGGCATCGGCGCCATTCCCGATGCGGTGCTGCTGTTCCTCAAGGATAAGAAGGACCTCGGCATCCATTCCGAGATGTTCAGCGACGGCGTGGTAGAGCTGGTAGAGGCCGGCGTTATCACCAATGCCAGAAAGAATATCCACAAGGGCAAGAGCGTGGCGACCTTCCTGATGGGCACCCGCCGCCTGTATGATTATGTCGATAACAACCCCGAAGTGGCCATGATGCCGGTGGACTATGTCAACGATCCCCGTGTCATCTGCCAGAACGATAACCTTGTTTCCATCAACTCCTGCGTGCAGGTAGACCTGATGGGCCAGGTGGTTTCCACCTGCGTCGGCCTGCGGCAGATCAGCGGCGTGGGCGGGCAGGTAGACTTTGTCCGCGGCGCCAATATGAGCCGGGGCGGCCGTACCATTATGGCCATGCCCAGCACCGCCGCCAAGGGCACCATCTCCAAGATCGTTCCCCTCATCGATGAGGGCGCTGCCGTGACCACCAGCCGTTATGACGTCAACTATGTCGTCACCGAATACGGTATTGCCCAGCTCAAGGGCAAGACCTTGAGAGAGCGCGCCAGAGAGCTCATCGCCATCGCACACCCCGATTTCCGTGAGGGGCTCATCAAGGTGTACGAGGAGCGCTTCCACTGCAAGTTCTGATTTTCCCTCTATTTTGCTTCTAATTCTTCATACCCCCGATAGAGAAGAGGACAATGCCAGCCCCATTGTCCTCTTCTTCCTACAAAGGAGAAAATGGGAAAAAGCCCCCCTGCGGGGCCGGGGGCACAGGCCCCGAATAAAAAGAGGAGGACATGTTCCATGAATGAAGTCTGGTTAAGCGGGATCGGTATCCTGCTGGCGCTGGCCGGGATGACGCTGCTCATCTTCCGCCGGGTATCGCCGATCGTCGTAGGGCCGCTGGCGGCGCTGCTGGTGACGCTGTTAAGCCGTCTGCCGGTGCTGGAAACGGTGACCGGCACCTATGTACAGGGCGTCGGCTCGTTCTTCGTTTCCTATTTTATGATCTTTTTGCTGGGCAACCTGCTGGGCAGTCTGTATCAGATCAGCGGGGCGGCGGCAAAGATCGGCGAAACGGTGGTGCGACGGTTCGGCGCCAAAAACTGCATGACGGCCTGCCTCATTTCGGCGGCGCTGTTAAGCTACGGCGGCATCAACAGCTTTGTCATCATCTTCGCCATCTATCCCATCGCACTCAAGCTCTTTGAGGAGGCCGACCTGCCCACCTACCTGCTGCCGGGCATCGTCTGCGGCGGTATGTGGACCTTTGCCATGACCGGCCCCTTTTCTCCGCAGATCTGCAACATCGTTTCGATGCAGAGCCTGGGGACCCCTTCCTATGCGGGTCTTGTGCCGGGTCTGGCGGCTTCCGTCTTGATGGCGGTGCTGATCGTGTGGTACATGAACGGCCAGGCCAAAAAGGCAAAGCTGCGGGGAGAGCATTTTACCCCGCCCGAGGGCGGCGTGCGCCGGCATGAGGGCAAGGCCCCCGGCGCTGCGGTCAGCTTTATCCCGCTGGCGGCGGTCATCCTCCTCTTTAATGTGACCGAGATCGGCATTGTGGCCTGCCTGCTCATCGGCATCGTCCTTTCGCTGGTGCTGTTCTATCGCAGCATCCCGTGGAAGGAGCTGCTGCCGGCAGTCAATCAGGCGGCGACCACCTCGGTGACGGTCATCATCAATACCGCGACCATTGTGGGCTTCGGCGCCGTGGCCAAGATCACCCCGTTCTATGTGTGGGCGGTGGATCTTCTGGAGCAATCGACCGCCAACCCCTATGTGGTGGCCGCCGTGGGCAGCAATCTCTTTGCCTGCATCCTCGGCTCGTCCTCCGGCGGCTTGACGCTGATGTACACCTCGCTCAAGGATGTGTTCCTTGCCTATGCGGCGCAGGGCTTCAACCTGGAATTCATCCACCGGCTGTGCTCGCTCGGCTCCGGCGGCCTCGATTCGATGCCGTGGAACGGCTCCATTGTGTCGGTGTTCGGCATCTGCCACACCACCCACAAGGCCAGCTATAAGTATAACTTTGTAACCTGTGCGGTGATCCCGGTGCTGTGCACCTTCCTCATCGCTTTGCCCATCTGCATCTGGCTGGGCTGAATATAACCCAAGGAGTTAGACCATGAAAACGATCCTGACAATGCCTGATAGCGACATTGCCCTGCTGACGATGGCGGGGGAGGGGAGACCCTTTGTACTGAACCGCCACACCATGGCGGAAATGAATACCCTGCTGGATGAGGTGGAGCGCCGCCGCCCCCGTGCGCTGGTGATCACCGGGGAGGGAAAGTTCTTTTGTGCCGGCGCGGATATAAAGGAGATGCTGGCCATGGACGGCCGGGAGCTGCACGAATGGGCGCTGCTGGGCGGGCGGCTGAATACCCGTCTGGAGACCCTGGAGATGCCGGTCATTGCTGCGGTGAACGGCATGGCGCTGGGCGGCGGCTGCGAGCTGGCCCTGGCCTGCGACCTGCGCTGCGCTTCGATGGCGGCACGGTTTGCGGTGCCGGAGGTGACGCTCGGCACCATCTGCGGGGCGGGCGGCACACAGCGGCTGCCCCGGCTCATCGGCGAGACCCGCGCCAAGCAGCTCATCTTCACCGGGCAGACCATTTCCGCCCAAACGGCGCTGGAATGGGGACTTATAAACAGCGTGCAGACCGCCGGCACCCTGCTGGAGGAAACGCTGGCACTGGCGGCGGCCATCGCACAGAACAGCCCCTTTGCGGTTTCGCGCGCCAAGCGCAGCGTGAACGGCGGCCGGGAGCTGCTGCCGGAGGAAGCATTGGAATGGGAGCGTGACCTTTTTGGCGAGTGCGGCGACAGCCGGGACCGCCGGGAGGGCATGACGGCCTTTATTGAAAAAAGACCCCGGGTATTCACCGGGGAATGAGAGGAGTGGCACCATGGCAAGGCAGATTACCGCTGCCGAGGCCGCAGCCCTGATCGGGGATGGCAAAACCGTAGCGGTGGATGGATTTATCGGCTTTTCGCTGGCGGATGATATCCTGTGCGAGCTGGAGGAGCGCTTCCTGCGGGAGGGCCGCCCCCGTGACCTGCGGCTGGTGAATGTTGCGGGTCTGGGCGGGGACGGCGTGCGCCGGGGCATCAATCATTTTGCACACCGGGGGATGGTTTCCCGGCTGTTTTGCAGCAATTTAAGTTTAGCGAATTCCATTTACCCCAATGTCAGCCGGGGGGATTTTGCACTGTTTATGGCCCCGCAGGGGGTCATGTCCCACATGATGCGCGCCATCGCCGGAAAAAAGGCGGGCGTTGTGACCGAGGTGGGGCTGGGGACCTTTGTGGACCCGCGGCGGGACGGCTGCCGGATGAACCGCAAGGCGTGGGACAGCGGCGAGGAGGTAGTGCAGCTGGTGCGCCTGGGCGGAAAGGAGCAGCTGTTCTTCCCGTCCTTCGGGCTGGATGTCTGCATCATCAAGGGCAGCACCGCCGATGAAAACGGAAATATCAGCATGGAAAACGAGGCGTTTTTGCTGGAGCAGTACGATATGGCCGCCGCCACCCACAACAGCGGCGGGCTGGTGCTGGTGCAGGTGGACCGGATGGTTCCCGCGCAAACCATGAACGCCAAGGATGTGGTGGTGCCGGGCTGCCTGGTGGATTATGTCATCGTCGGGCGGGAGGAAAATTCCCGGCAGCAGTTTGTCACCGAGGAACGCTGGGTGGAGGCCTTCACCGGGCGGGTGCGGATGCCGCTGGAGCAGCTCCCGCCGGTCCCGCTTAATATTAAAAAGGTGATGGCACGGCGGGCCGCCGCCGAGATAAAGGACGGGAATTTCGTCAATTTCGGCATCGGGGTGCCCACCTTGATCACCAGTGTTTTGGCCGAGGAAAAACGGCTGGAGCGGGTGGTCTTGAGCATCGAGTCCGGGACGATCGGCGGGGCGCCGCAAAGCGGCCTTTTGACCGGCGCCGCCTACAATGCCGATGCGATGGTCAAGCAGCCGGATATTTTTGACCTGTATGACGGCGGCGGCATCGATGTGGCCTGCCTCGGCGGGGCGGAATTCGACCGGCTGGGCAACGTCAATGTCAGCCGCTTCGGGGAGAAGATCCCCGGGCCGGGCGGGTTCATCAATATTTCGCAGGGCGCCAAAAAGGTCTGCTTTATGGGCAGCTTTACCGCCGGAAAAAGCGATATCCGGGTGCAGAACGGCCGGCTTTGCATCGTGAAGGACGGCGAGGTGTGCAAGTTCCTGCGGGAGGTGGGGCATATCACCTTCTCCGGCGAATATGCGAACCGAAAGGGCGGGCAGGAGGTCTATTATATCACCGAGCGTGCGGTGTTCCGCCTGACGCCCGACGGCCTTTTGCTCATCGAGATCGCCCCCGGCGCGGAGCTAAAGCGGGATATTCTGGATCGAATGGAGTTTGAGCCGATGATCGCCCCCGACCTGCGGGAAATGGATGCGGCGTTTTTTGCCGAGTGAGGTGAACCATGCAGTTTAAGACGGTTTGGGCAGTGTATTACAGCGGCTGCGGCAGCACCCGGCGGCTGCTGCGCGGGATGGCCGAGGCCGCCGGAGAGGCGCTGATGCTGCCGGTGCGGGAGCTGGATTATTCCCGGCCGGAGGCGCGCGAAAAAAGCTACTGCTTTACCGAAACGGATCTGGTCTTTTGGGGGAGCCCGACCTATGCGGGACGGCTGCCCAATGTGCTGCTGCCCTTTCTCCGGGGGAATTTTACCGGGGGCGGGGCGGCAGCGGTGGCGGTGGTGCTGTACGGCAACCGCAGCTATGATGACGCCCTGAAGGAGCTGTGCGAGGTTCTGACCGGGAATGGGTTCCTTGCTGCGGCGGGGGCGGCCGTAACGGCGGAGCACGCCTTTGCCCCGGTGCTGGCGCATGGCCGGCCGAACGGGGAGGACCGTGCGGCTGCGGCGGAATTTGCCCGCAAAACGGCGCTGACGCTGCGGGAGAGGGAACACCCTCTGCCCGTCACGATGCCCGGCCGGGAGCCCATCGGGGCGTACTATACCCCGATGGGGCTCGATGGCGAGCCGGCACGCTTTTTGAAGGCCAAACCCAAAACCGACCCCGAGCAATGCACCCGCTGCGGGCTTTGTGCGGCGGTCTGCCCCATGGGCTCCATCCCGCGGGAGGAGCCGACCGAGTGTACCGGCATCTGCATCAAATGTCAGGGCTGCATCCGGGAATGTCCGGCAGGCGCCAAATATTTTGACGATGAGGCGTTTCTTTCCCACCGGGCCCATGCTGGAGCAGAACTACATAAGAAGGCGGGAGAACGAATTCTACCCGCCGGTGGAATAAAAAGACCCCCTGTCAGCGGTGACAGGGGGATTTTTCGGTCATTCGGCGTCGGGGGCATCGGGGGCGTCGCCCTCGGCCAGCCGGTAGCCTACGCCCACCTCGGTGAAAAGGTAGCGGGGCTCCTCGGGGTTGGGCTCCAGCTTGCGGCGCAGGTTTGCCATATGCACCCGCAGCAGCTTGTTATCCCGGGGATTGGCGGCGGGGCCCCACAGCTCCCGCAGCATCTGCTGGTAGGTAAGCACCCGCCCGGGGTGCCGCCCCAGCAGCGCCAGGATCTTGAACTCGCTGGGGGTAAGACCGGCATCCTGCCCGGCCAGGTACGCCCGGTGCTTATTGTAATCGATGACCAGCTCCCCGACGATATAGCGCCCCTCCTGCATTTCCTCGCCGCCGCAGGCCCGGCGGGTGTGGCGCAGCGCCGTGCGGATGCGTGCCAGCAATTCCACCGTGCCGAACGGCTTGGTGAGATAATCATCGGCGCCGAGATCCAGCGCTTCGGCCTTGTCATTCTCGGCGATGCGGGCGGAAATGACGATGATGGGCACGCTGCTCCAGCGGCGGATGCCTTCGATGATGCCGACCCCGTCCATATCCGGCAGACCGAGATCCAGCAGGATGCAGTCGGGACAATGGGAGGAAATGAGCGCCAGTGCGCCACGGCCATCTCCCGCGGTGACGATATCATACCCGGCGGCGGTAAGGGTGCTTTTCAGGTAGCGGCGGATGCCGGCATCATCCTCAACGATCAGGATCTTATCACAATGCTTCATAGGGGGCCTCCTCGGTGTCATTCCCGGCGGGCAGCCACAGCGTGACCTGCGCGCCTCCCTCGGGTCGGTTTTCGGCGGTCATGCGGCCGCCGTGTGCTTTTATGATGGCGCTGCAAAGGGTGAGCCCCAGTCCCAGTCCCCGCCGGCCATCGGCGCAGGAACGGGCAAGCGGCAGGGCGCCGCCCTCCGTGAGGCTGCCGGGCAGCTCCGGCGGGAAGCCGCAGCCGTCATCCAAAACGGTGATTTGTACCATCTTTTCCTGCCGTGCGATGGACACCCGGATGCGGGTGGCGCCGGCGGCGTGGTTCACGGCGTTTTCCAGAAGATTGAGCACCACCTGCTCCATCAGGGTGGCGTCCATGGGGGCGGTGATGATTTCCTGCGGGCGCTCCACCGTGACCGGCAGGGAGGCCGAGCTGCGGCGCAGCTTCATCACGGCGCCGTCCACGATCTCCTCCACCACCTCATCGGTGAGGCGCAGCGCCACCTGCCCGCCCGCCATCCGGGTGATGGAAAGCATATTTTCGGTGATGCGGGTCAGCCACCGGGTCTCCTGCCGGATCTGCTCCAGCAGGGTGCGGCGCTCCGCTTCGGTCAGGTCGGGCTGCTCCAGCAGCAGGCTGCCCGCCCCCTCGATGGAGGCCAGCGGGGTGCGCAGATCGTGCGAAAGCGCCCGCAAAAGGTCGGCCCGCAGCTTTTCGCTTTCCACCTCATACCGCAGGCGCTCGGTCTGCTTCAGGCGGGTGGTAAGGGTGCTGATGACCACCGAGACCACCAGCATCACCATAAAGGTAAGCGGGTAGCCGGAGATGCTCATATCGAAGCTCCAGAAGGGGTAGGCGAACATATAGTTGACGCAGAAAACCCCGACCACCGAAGCGACGACGCCCCACACGTAGCCGGTGGTCACCAGCGCAGCGATGGCCACCGCCAGCACGAAGATCAGCACCGCAAAGGGGTTGTTGTCATCGTGCACGCGGGAAAGCACGCTGCACACCGCCACCGCCCCGCCCAGCAGCAGCAGGGTACACAGGGCATCATGCAGGAGGATTTTTCTCTTTTCCATGGGGGTCACCTCGGTCGGAATGAACTTTCACCTTATTATACCATGCTTCCCGCAGGGCGGCCAAATAAATATTCCGCCAAGATTTTGCCCGGAAAGGTTTTCTTCCGGAAAATTAGCGGCGAACGGCGATATAATGGAGGCAAAGAAAGACCCCGAGAGGTTTGTGACAGGAGGAACTATCATTATGCGTACCAAAGAGTATCTGGAAGCCCGTAAGGAAATCATCAACTGCATCGTTTTGAGCCCCATCTGCCTTTTTGTCCCGCTGATCATCATCTTCACCGAGTGGCTGCCCATCATGCGCGCCGAAAGAAATAAGGTCGCTGCGTAAAAAAGGCCCGCCTTTGCAGTAAAAATGTTTCATGAAACAAAATTCCCCGCCGAAAAGCGGGGAATATTTGCGTTATGGGGTCATTTGGGCATATGGGCATCCAGATAGTCGATGATATCGTGGAAAAGCTGCTCCTTCAGCGGCTCGTTGTGTACCTCGTGGCGGGCGCCCCGGTACAGGGTGATGGTCACATCCCGCAGCCCCTGCGCCTTCAGACCCTCGTACACCTCGGTGACGCCCTTGCCGTTATTGCCTACGGCGTCCTCATCCCCGGCAAAGAGCCATACGGGCAGCTCCTTCGGGATGGCGGCGTACCAGTCGGGGCGGTTGCAGCGGTCAACCAGCTGCAGCAGCTCGCCATAGCCGCTGTTGGAGAAGATAAAGCTGCACCACGGGTCGGCCATATATTTGCGGCAGACCTCCTCATCGTGGCAGATCCAGTCCACCATCGTTTTTTGCTCGGTCTTTTTATTGTAGTTGCCGGTGGTCAGCGCATACAGCAGCTTGCTGTGGCCCTTTTTGCCGCCGAACAGCGAAACAAGGGCGACCACGGCCTTGCCGGGGCCTGCGGCGGGGTTTTTGCCGGCGGTTCCGCTGATGAGCAGCGCCTGCAGGTTCCTGCCGTAGCGGGCCGCATACAGCCGTGCCACAAAGGAGCCCATGCTGTGCCCCAGCAGGAAGTAGGGCAGGCCGGGGAACTGTGCGCTGATGGTCTTTCTTTCGATCTCCTGATCCTCGACGAGATAGTTCCAGGCGCCCTTTTCGCCGAAGAAGCCCAGCTCCTCCTTGTTCATTTCGGCGGTGGAGCCGTGACCCAGGTGGTCGATGCCGCAGACGGCATAGCCGGCGTCGGTCAGGTACTGCGCCATCTCCTCGTACCGCATGATGTATTCACACATTCCGTGGCAGATCTGCACCACGGCGCGGGGCTCGCCCTCCGGCAGGAACAAAAACCCGGAGAGCTTGCTTTTTCCGTCGCTGGAATTCAGGGTAAACGTTTTCTTTTCCATGGGGTCCTCCCTCATTTTTTTATTGTGCGTCAGGCCAGCGCGCGGTCCACGGCGGTCACCTGCTGGGCCTCCCCTGCGGCATCCACCGTGTAAAAGGTCAGATATTCAAAGCGGGTCCACAGCCGGGGCAGCAGGTCGCTGCCGCCGCCGGGCATACCGGTCACCACATAGTGCGGCAGCTCCTCCCCCAAAAGCTGCACCAGGCTCTGCTCGGGGTTTTCGCTGTAATGCACCGTCATAATGGCGCCGGCATCCAGGCTGGTGCGGTACAGGTGCTCGATCGCCTCGGGGTCGGGGGTATTGCCGAACTGCGCGATATTCTGCACCTGCAATACGCACCCCAGAGTATCGGCCAGCTGCCGCCCGGCCAGAATGAGCCGGTCACAGCTGCGCTGATCGGTCACCAGCACCAGCACGGTGGGACGTAGTTTTTGCGGTTTGCGGGTCGTCACCAAGTGAGTCAACGCTCCTTTGCTGTTTTCTGCTTCCATTATAACAAATCCTACCGCAAAAAGATACGAAAGCGGGAAATCTTCACAAAATATTTTCAAATTTTTTCGGTCGTCCGGGGGCGTTCCGGCCGCCTGCGGCAAATGTTCCCGCAAATGCACGGAACACTTCGATAAAAAGTTGACGAAATCCGCAAAAAGAGGTATCATAAGGATAAACGGACGGCGAGGGAGCCCCCCCGCCCGCAACAGATATGAGGTGAGCAAGCATGAACGAAAAAACGGTTTCGATCTCGGTGATCCGGCGCCTGCCGCGGTATCACCGTTATTTGGGGATGCTGCTGAACGGCGGCGTGACCCGTATTTCCTCCAAGGAGCTGGCGGCGCAGATGAAGGTCACCGCCAGTCAGATCCGCCAGGATCTCAATTGCTTCGGGGGGTTCGGCCAGCAGGGCTACGGCTATAATGTCGAGCTGCTGTATAAGGAGATCGGCAACATTCTGGGCGTGGATAAAAAGATCCCGGCCATACTGGTGGGCAGCGGTACCCGCGGCCAAAGCCTGATCCGGGAGGACGACCTGTTCCGTGACCGCGGCTTCGAGCTGGTGGGCGCCTTTGATAAGGCCCCGGAGAAGATCGGGATGACGCTGCCGAACGGGCTGACCGTCCGGGATGTGGCTACCCTGCCGGAATTCTGCGCCGAGCATCACCCCCACATGGCGGTGGTGTGCATCCCGCGGGACGCCGCCGAGGAGCTGGCCGAAACGCTGGTGGATGCCGGAATCCGGTCGTTCTGGAACTTTTCCAGCTATGATTTCCGGCTGAAATACGAGGATCTGCCCTCGGTCAACGTCCATTTGGGCGATAGCCTTTTGACCCTCTCCTATCTGGTGAACCACCCCAAGGGCGAGCCGCAGGAGGAATAACGGTACATACCACCCCCGACCGCATGGCCGGGGGCTTTTCCATGCCTGCGGGGTAGGGAGCCCGCCCCCTGCGGCCGCAGGCCGCCGCCCTCCGGGCGGCTCCGGCGAACTGCGTTCGCCGTCGGCGGTGCCGGGCACCGCCGGGCCTGCGGCCGTCCCTGCCCCCTGCACTTACTACCCCGCCCCGCCCCTCGGCGGGGGTTTTCTTTTTCCGCATCTTGGTGCATTGATACAGAAAAATATGGTGACTATTGATATTTTGTATAGGTTTATGGTAGGCTGTAAAATGTGGAAGGGGAGCGCCGCCCGCTGCGTCGGCTGTCCCCCTTATTGAAAATGAGAAGGAGAAACCGCCATGAAACGTATCCTGCTGCTATTTTGTGTAACCGTTCTGCTCATCGGGCTGCTGTGCGGCTGCGGCGGAGAGCCCGGCCACCCCATCGACCCCATCGACCCGACCCCCGACCCGGGCGGCCCGACCCCCGGAACAGACGATCCCGGGACCTCGAGCGAGGTGTTGGAGCACATGTGGGAGCTGATCGGCTCCGAAAGCAAGGGGGCGGGGCTTGCGTTTATCGGCTACGTCCCGGAGAACTCGACCGAGGTGGACCTGCGTGCCTTCCTGTGGGAAAGCCCCTTCAGCTATGCCTATGATTTCCTGGTGGATGCCTCCCTCGTAATGACGGAGGGGCAGGAGTTTTACGCCATCCTGCCGCCCTGCAAGGCCGGTACCATCACTATCTGTTCTTCCGTCCTCAATGATGCGGGCGAATATATCGACGATTTTGAAAACCCCCTGTTCGTGGGTGAGCCCGGTGAACCGGTGCTGCTGCTGTGCAATATCAGCGAGATTTACAGCAATGTCATCATTACCGCCACCGACGGCGGCGGGGCGATCCGGTTCCGTCCGTCCGTTTCGCTGGAAAACGGCCGCATTGACCATATCCCGGAGATCTACGATTTTACCATGTACGAATGGGAGCCGGGCGAACGGGACGTTGAGATCGCCACCGAGCTTTTGAACGAGCTGGATGCGGTGAAAACCGCGCTGGCACAGGGCATGAAGCTCATGTACACCGGCGACCGGCAGCTCATCGACGGGCATACCTGCCTGCTGTTTGCGCTGGGCACCGACCACGGTGACCAATTCGTGCGGGAGCAGCTTTACGGCGTCTGCGATAACCTCATCTACATCCACGATGCCGAAAGCACCGAATGGAGCCCCGTGGGGGTGCCGGCGTAAGGCCGGGGAAAATCCCGCCGCATGGCGAAGGGAGGGCCTGTGATGGCGAAGGACGCCGAAAAGAGAAAGGATAAGCTCTACAACGTGCTGGCGCTGCTTTTGATGGCGGCGCTGTTCGGCTGCGGGGTGTGGGGCGTTGTCGAAAGCAGAATTGCCAAACGGGACTATAAAAACTCCCCTGACGTCCGGCAGGTCAGCGCCGTTGTAAGCAGCTATAGGACCATCGAAAGCAAAGACGACGACGGCGACGTGATCAGAACCGAATATGAAGCGAAGCTCATCTTCGAGGTGGACGGCCAAAGCTATACCGGCCGGGAAACCTATTACCGCGAGGTGGAAAACGGAGAGATCGTCACGGTGGAGGTGTACCAGACCCCCAAGGGAAGCTACAAGGTCGCCCCGGAGGGCAACCCCGTGGATTTTCTCCTGTACTGCATCGCCATCGTCGTGGGCGGCTTTCTCACCTTCGGCATGACCTGCGCCGTTTTCGGCAAGACCCCGGAGGATATTTTCCCCGAGGAGCAAAATAACGGGCGCCGCAGGCGCCGATAAAGGGGGAAGCAGATGAGCCTTTCAACTGCATTGTGGATCGCCGGGGCGGTCACCCTGCTGGTCACGGTATTGATCGGCGAAAAAATCATCGATTTGGATTTTTCCGGGCTGCAGCCCCAAAACCGCAAAAAGGCAAAGCGGGCAAGACTGCTGGCGGCGCGCGCCACCCCGCTGGAGGGGACCCACCTGCGCCGGGAGATGAAAACAGCCTTCGAGGATATGCTGCTGCCCTTTGCCAAGACCGATAAAACCCTGCTCCCGCCCCGCATGGATAAGGCGTTCCGCCACAGCGCCCTGCGGCAGCTGGAACTGCTGGAGCGCCGGCAGCTCTGCCGGGAGATCCTTTTGACCGATGTGACCGCCGAGCCCGAAAATGACTTTACCCGCTGGAACGATGACGGCCGGGAATGGCGGGAGGGCGTGCTGCACGCCACTGCCCTGGAGCGTCTGGTCTCGTGGCATGACGGCCGGCCGGTCTATCAGCGCTACCGCAAAAATGCCTGCCTGCGGGTGCTGCAATCCCGGCATATCCGCTCCTCCGACCGTGACGGGCAGAAAAAAAGCTACTACGCCAACCGGCTGAAGATCCATTGTCCCTCCTGCGGCGGGGCGGTGGAGCTGAACACCCAGCAGGTGGCTTGCCCCTACTGCGGTGCCGTTATCCGCAGCGATTTTTACGACTGGCAGACCGAGGACTTCGAGATCTACGAAAAGCCGGGCGCCAACCTGCAGCGGTTTTTGTACCTGCTGGCGGCCGGGGCGGTCCTGTTCCTTTGCGTGTTCCTCTGCCTTTACCTCATCCCGGATACCGAGATCTCCCTTTCGGCCGGGGTCGGCGCCGCCTGCCTTGTAGGGGTGATGGTGGTGATCCTCAACAGCTGCCGGGAGCATAAGCAGAATAAGCTGGCCGGGCAGATCGTCCGCTATTCCGAAAACTACCTCCGGGCCTGCATCAATGAAGCCCTTTACAAGGACAACACCGATGAAAACCTTTTGGATCACAGCATCGATACCGTCCTATTGAAAAGCGTCCGCAATACCGGAAAGACCACCGAGCTTACCGCCGAGCTGCAGATCAGCGAGACCTATCTCCCGGCGGGCAAAAAGTCCTATACCACCCGGCAAAAGCGCACCGTTACCCTGCAGCGGGCCCGTCACCCGGAGCGCAGAAAAACCGACGGCGAATTCTTTACCGAAAAGGAGTGCCCCTCCTGCGGTGCCAATTTCATCCCGGATGAAAACCACTGCTGCTCCTACTGCGGCTACGGCCTGCAGGTGAATAACGCAAAATGGGTGTTGGCATCCCCAAAGCAATAAAGGGAGGGGATAAATATGAATAAAAATAATAACCCCGCAGGCAGTCGGCTGCCGCTGCGGGTCCTGCGAAAGGCGGTGTTATTTTTGGCGATCGTTACGGTATTTGCGGGGCTGTTCGGCTGCTCCGCCCGGCCGGAGCCCCCGGCCGGGGAGCTCACGGTGGTTTCCGCTGCCGGCGGCCGGATGAGCCGCACCGAATCCTATTCCTTTTCCGCCATCCGCAAGGACGGCGTGTGGATGTTTTCCACCCGGTGCTACGCCGACCGGGAAAAATTCTACGTCGAGCTGGAGGACTGCCCCATCACCGATGAGGAGGCCGGGGAGCTGCTGCACCGGGTAAGAGCCTACCAAAAGCCGACCGACGGCCTTTTTGCGCATGACGCCCCCGAATACAGCACCTTTTTCGCCTTTACCGACGGTAGCAGCGCCGGCGCCCCCATCGACCCCCGTTCCGAGGTGCGGTCGGCCTTTTACAACCTGGCGGAGCAGCTCCGCTGATCTCAATTCATTACCCATAAAAATTTTTCATAATGAAGAGCAAACCCATGAGTATTAAGGTTCGTGAGCTGCGGATGCCCACCCCGGATGGCGTGAAGGTCTACACCCCCGATGCCCTCCCCCCGGAGGACGCCGAACTGCATGACGACATCCTGCAGCAGCTGCAGCTCCGCACGGAATTTGCCGCAGACGGCACCGTGAGTACCCTTCTGGCCGTCCCGGAGGAGATGAGGGCGGAGGCAGCCCGGCAGGGCGTCACCGTCCGGGAGGACGGCTATGCCGTCGTGGACAGCACCACATGGAAAGAGGTGGACGGCAGGTTTTACTATGATACCGGGATCACCGGTGAGGTCATGGGCGAGCCGACCGACCCCTTTATGGCGATCGACGTCACCGAGGACGGCTGCCTGCTCTATCAAATGGGTATGATCCTGCTGGAGCGTGCCTGACCCAAAATCGCATCACGCAAAAAAAGCTCCCGAAATCGCATGATCTCGGGGGTTTTCCCATCCTATCGCCCGCCGGGGGTTTCCCCAACCCGGGCATGATCCTGCCGGAGCGTGCCTGACGAACCCGCCGCATCACGAAAAAAAGCCCCCGAAATCGCATGATCTCGGGGACTTCATGGTGCGGAAGATGGGACTTGAACCCACACGTCATGGACACACGCACCTCAAACGTGCCTGTCTGCCTATTCCAGCACTTCCGCATAACCATTTGTAATTATACCATCAAAAAGCCGGTTGTCAAGTGCGATTTTACCGAAACCCGCCGCTATATTTTTCAAAGCCGCCCCCGGCGGGAACGGCCACCCCGCCACGATAACGGATGGTGATAAAAGAAACAAAAATCCCGCATTATTTTTATCGATAACAGGGGTTGACATCCCGGAACCATTACGAGGTGTTTTAGCGCCTTGTCAAAGGATTTCCTCACTTTCAACACCCATTTAGTGGATATTCCGCCCGCAAACCCCCTTATTTTCCCCCTTTACCGCCCGCAAAAGGCCGAAATCGCACCGAAATGTTGAAAACTCGGTGGAAAGTGTGAAATACTTTCTGTATATCTTCCGGCGCCGCCCGGCGGTTAAGTGTTGCTTTTTTCGGCCGGAAACGATATACTGACCGTAGATTTTTCGATAAGGAGGCCGCTATGCCCACTCTCACCGACCCCGCCGTCATCAAGGAGCTGCTGCAGCGTCACGGGTTTTCCTTTTCCCGTGCCCTCGGCCAGAATTTCATCATCAACCCCGGCGTTTGCCCCCGCATGGCGGAGCTGGGCGGCGCCGCCCCCGGGGTAGGGGTGCTGGAGATCGGGCCGGGCTTTGGGGTGCTCACCGCGGAGCTGTGCCGCCGGGCCGAAAAGGTGGTGGCCATCGAGCTGGATGACCGCCTGCCCCCCATTCTGGCCGAAACGCTGGCGGAATTCCGCAACGTCACCATCGTGCCGGGGGACGCCATGGAGCTGGACCTTGCCGCCCTCATCCGGGAGCATTTTGCCGGGATGCCGGTGGTGGTGTGTGCCAACCTGCCCTACTACATCACCTCGCCCATCATCATGCGGCTGCTGGAACAGCCCTTGCCCATCCGCGCCCTTACGGTGATGGTGCAAAAGGAGGCGGCGGTTCGCATTACGGCGGCGCCCGGCACCAGGGAATGCGGTGCCATCAGTGCGGCGGTGTGGTATTACAGCACCCCGCAGATGCTTTTTTCGGTGTCGCGCGGGTCGTTCCTGCCGGCCCCGGCGGTGGATAGCGCCGTCATCCGGCTGGATCTCCCGGAGGAGCTGCCGCCCGATACGCCCCCCAAGGAGGACTTTTTCCGGGTGGTGCGGGCCGGGTTCGGGCAGCGGCGCAAAACGCTGCTGAATGCCCTTTCCGCCGGCCTGTGCATGGAAAAGGACGGGGTAAGGCAGCTGCTGGCGGCGGCCGCCCTGCCGGAGACCACCCGGGCCGAGCAGGTGACGCTGGCGCAGTGGAAGGCGCTGGCGGCAGCCTACGGCAAAATGCAATAACACGGTTCCTGCCGGGCGGAAAGCGCAGCTGCTTTCGGCCCGGTTTTTGCAGGCCCCTGCAAGGGGCAGGGTAGGGCCGCAGGCCGCCCCGGCTCCGCCGGGGCCGGCGGGCTCCGCTCGCCGAAACCGTCCTTCGGACGGTTTGGCCTGCGGCCCTTTCACCCCTTTCGCAAACCGCAAAAAAGCCGTTTTTCCCCCGCGCGCACGCCCGCGCACGCAGGCAAGCCGCCGTAAAGTACTGCTTATGGGACGCTGCCCCTGCTAAAATGAAGCTGAAAAGCAGCCGCAGCCCCTTTTCCGGAGAGAGAACAGACCCCCTGCGGCCGGGGTCAGTCCCGCGCCGCCAGCAGCCCCAGGGCAAAATCCATGACCCGCTGCTTTTCGGCCGGTGTCAGCCGGTCCAGGAGGGCAGAAAGCCCCTCCGCCCCGCCTTCCGTTTGGAGGGCGGGCTTTTCTATTTGCGGCGAATGTCCGCACAGCCAGTCCACCGTCACATCGTACCGGTCGGCAATTTCCCGCAGCTTATTCCGGTAGGAATTGCTGCGCCCGGCCCGCCAGTCGGCCACCACGTTGCCGGTTTTGTAGCCGATGGAACGGGCAAATTCGGCGTCGGCGCCATGCCGGTCGGGGATGAGAGAGAGAATTCTTTGCAGCATAATATCCATATTTTCACGCCTTTCTTTGGTCGATCCTACAAAAACTCATAAATTATGAGAAAACACTTGAAATCACATAGAACATGAGTTACAATGAAAAGTGGCCCTTTCCCCGAAAGTTCGGGAAAACTACTTGTTTTAACGAAATCAAGCGGTCTCACAGCTTTATTGTAGCCGTGAAAGCCACCGTTGTCAAGAGGGTAAAACCTCATAGATATGAGTTTTCAGGGAACGGCCGGTCGGTGGGACGGCCTGCATTTTGCAGCGGGGGAGCCGCCCCATCCCCAAAAACAAAGCCCCGGCCGCAGCCGGGCAGAGAGGAAACACAATGGAACAGGAAATCATCGCAGCAGTGCTGGCCCTTTGCGGCAGCTTGTGCGGCACCTACTTTGCCAACCGCAAAGCCTCGGCGCTCATCGCCTACCGGCTGGAGCAGCTGGAGCAAAAGGTGAACCGGCACAACCACGTCATCGAACGGCAGTACGAGCTGGAAAAACGGTTTGCGGAGCATGAACGGGACTATGCCGCTGCCTGCCACCGCATCCGGGAGCTGGAGAAAGGAGCATGAAAATGAACGAATTTGTGACATGGGAGGCGCTGGGCGGCTATGCCGGCGCCGTGATGATGGTCACCCTCATCACACAGCTTTTGAAGGGTACCCCGCTGGGACGCTGGAACAGCCAGCTGGTGGCTTATCTTATGGCGGCGGCGCTGCTGGTGGGCGCCGAGGCCGCAAACGGCCGCCCCCTGACGGTGCAAAGCACCGTTTTGTGCCTGCTGAACGCAGTCATGGTCGCCCTGGCCGCCGGCGGTGCCTATGATGCCGCCACCACCACCCCCTTCCGCCACGAGGAGTAAAAAAAGAGGACCCCGTAGGGTCCCGCAGGTCATCTGATCTCCAAAAGGCGTTCGATGGGAACATGGAGCGCCTCGGAAACATCCAGCAGCAGGCCGACCGTCGGCTTGCTGTTGGCGGTTTCCACCCGCTGAATATGCTGGTGACTGTAACCGGTCAACTCGGCCAGCTGCATCTGGGTGTAGCCCGCTTCCTTTCGGCAGCGCATGATATTCAGCCCGATCTGCAGATAGTCGTTATAATGTTTATCCATCACGCCACCCCCTTCTACCATCTATTTTAGTGGTTATCGGCGGTATTTTATCCAACCCAAACTAATGAAAAATTCAGAATAGATTGTATTTTTATCATAACAGCGGTAAAATGGTGAAAATAACTGACGAAACGGAGGAGAAACGGCATGATGGACAATGAATTTGAAAAGGCCTACGGGGACTATTTGGAGAGCATGGCATACGAGGAAACGGAAAATCTGCTGTTTTCCGTCCTTCGCAACGCTTTTTTGGCGGGCTGGCAGGCCGCCGGCGGCAGCGCCCCCATCCCCGCCCGCATTTTTGAGATACTGGGCGGAAACGGGAGAGGATGAACCTTATGCGGGGACGGGAACGGAGAGGATAATCGTCCCCCCAAAAAGAAAATAAAAAAAGTCATTGACAAACGGGAAGCCGTGGCATATAATAGCCACAAATACAAAACCTGTGATCGAGAAGAGTAACCGGTCAATTTTCGTTTATAGCGAACCGCAGATGGTGAAAGTGCGGCAGCGGAAGGATCGGCGAATGGCCTCGTGAGGGCGGCCGAACACGCCGAAAGGCGCCAGTAGCAGCCGACGGGAAACCGGCCCCGTTATCCATCCCGGCTTGCATCATGTGTGTAAGAACAGAGTGGACGCCGTTTGGCGCCAATGTGGGTGGTACCGCAGAACTGATATCCAGTCCTGTCCCAAGCAATGACTTGGGATGGGATTTTTTATTTTGCCGAAAGGAGCGTGCGCCATGAAAAAACTGCTTTTGCCGGGGCGGCGATGGCGCCCGGCGACAGAACCGTGACCGCCGATAACACCATAAACCGAAAAGGAGATATCACCATGAAAACCAATCTGAAAAAATTTGCCGCCCTCATTCTTGCCGTTTTGTTCGTATGCTGCCTTGCCGCCTGCGGCGGGGAACAGCAAAAGGTCTCGGTCATCGGCATCAGCCAGTACGGCGAGCATGAAAGCCTGGATAACTGCCGGTTGGGCTTTTTGCAGGGACTGAAGGACGCGGGTCTCACGGAGGGCGTCGACTATGTCATCGACTACCAGAACGCCGGGTTTGATGATAACATCGTAAAGCAGATCGCCGAGAGCTTCAGTGCCAATAATGTTGCCCTGATGTGCGGCATCGCCACCACCAGCGCCATGGCCTGCTATGCCGCCGCCGAAAACAAAAACATCCCCGTTATCTTTACCGCCATTACCGACCCGGTACAGGCCAAGCTGGATACCGGCAACGTGACCGGCACCAGTGATAAGCTGGCGGTGGAGGGACAGCTGGAGCTGATCCGTGCCATGCAGCCGGACGCCGAGACCATCGGCATTTTGTACACCACCAGCGAGCCGAATTCGGTTTCCGCCATTGCGGAATATGAGGAAAAAGCCCCGGCCTACGGCTTTACCATCGAGGCGGTGGGGGTGACCTCCCAGCCGGAGGTGGTGCAGGCCTGCGATACCCTGCTGGCCAAAGGGGTGGACTGCATGAGCAACCTGACCGACAACAACGTGGTGGGGATGCTGCCCGCCATTCTGGAAAAGACCAACGCCAAAAAGGTGCCGGTTTACGGCAGCGAGATCGAGCAGGTAAAGAAGGGCTGCGTTGCTTCCATCGGCATTGATTATTTTGAGCTGGGACGGCAGACCGGGGCGATGGCCGCAAAGATTTTGAAGGGCGAGGCCACCTGCGAGGAGATGCCCTATGAGACCATCAAGGAGTACGGGCTGTATGTCAGCTACCCCGCCATGGAGGAAATGGGCTTGACCCTGCCGGAGAGCTATGCCGGCCGTGCCATTGATGCCAACGCCTGACCCCTGATTTTGATTTTTGATGTGACCGCAAGGAGAACGCCATGCTGAACGTGATACTGGAAACCTGTGCCGGGACCCTAACGCAGGGGCTCATCTACGCCATATTGTCCTACGGCATTTTTATCACCTATAAAATACTGGACTTCCCCGACCTGACGGTGGACGGCAGCTTCCCCCTCGGGGCGGCGGTCACCGCCGTGCTGCTCACCCGCGGCGTCAATGCATGGTTGACGCTGCCGGTGGCGATGCTTATCGGGGCGGCGGCCGGGCTTTGCACGGGGCTTATCCATGTAAGAGCCAAGGTGCGGGACCTGCTGGCCGGCATCATCACCATGACGGCGCTGTATTCCGTCAACCTGCAGATCGCAGGCTCCAACCTGATGGTGGAACGGGCCATCGATACCATTTATACCTCCGCACCGGTGATGGCGCTGCTGGGCGGCGTGCCGCTCTTGTACCGCAAGCTCATCCTATCGCTGCTGCTGGTGGTGGTCATCGGGGCCATCCTGGAATGGTATTTTTCCACCAAAAACGGCCTGCTGCTGCGGGCGGTGGGGGATAACGAAACGCTGGTGACCACCCTTGCGGTGGATAAGGGCCGGATGAAAATTCTGGGGCTGGTCATCGCCAATGCACTGGTGGCGCTTTCCGGCTGCATCGTCTGCCAGGAGGGGCGCTCCTTCAGCGCCACGATGGGCACCGGCCAGATGGTGTTCGGGCTGGCGGCGGTCATCATCGGTACCACGCTGTTCCGCCGCATGAGCTTTATGAAGGGCACCGCGGCGGTGGTCATCGGCAGTATTCTGTATAAGGCCTGTATTCAGGCGGCCATTCTGCTGGGGCTGCCCGCCAATATGCTGAAATTTATAACGGCTGCCTTGTTCCTTGTCATCCTCATCACCGGGAACATGGGCCGCGGGAAGGGAGGCGCCGACCGTGCTGGAGCTTAAAAACATCACCAAAATATATAACCCCGGGGAGATCACCGAAGCCTGCCTGTTCCGGGACTTCAACCTTTCGGTGGAGGCCGGTGAATTCGTGTCCATCGTGGGCAGCAACGGCAGCGGCAAAACTTCGCTGCTCAATATCATCTGCGGCAGCATCCCCATCGAGGGCGGCGACGTCATCATTGACGGGGAAAGCATGCTGCATAAAAAGGAATTCGTGCGGTACCGCCGCTTCGGGCGGGTGTACCAGAACCCCGCCTTCGGCACCAGCCCCAACCTGACGATGTTCGAGAACCTTTCGCTGGCCGACAATAAGGGGAGAGCCTACGGCCTCGGCCGGGGCGTCAACCACCCCCGCCGGGAGGCCTACCGGGAGCAGCTGGCGGCGCTGGGGCTGGGGCTGGAGGACAAAATGGACGTGAAGATGGGGGCGCTTTCCGGGGGGCAGCGGCAGGCGGTCGCCCTGCTGATGGCCACCATGACCCCCATCGATTTTCTCATCCTGGATGAGCACACCGCCGCCCTGGACCCCAAAACCGCCGATACCATCATGGCGCTGACCGACCGGGTGGTGCGGGAAAAGGGCCTGACGGCCATCATGGTGACCCACAACCTGCGCTATGCCGTGGAATACGGCAGCCGCCTTTTGATGATGGATAAGGGACAGCTGGTGCTGGATGCCGCCGGGGAGCAAAAGCGGCGGATGAGCGTCGAGGATATCCTTGATCTGTTTACGAAAATCAGCATCGAGTGCGGCAACTGACGAGAGCCCCTGCCGCCAAACGGCAAAGGGGGCTTTTGCAAAGAAAAGTTCGGGGGAAACGCCGGACTTTTTTTGCGTTTGCGGGGGCGGGGGAGATTGTTTTAGGGCGGGAAATCTGCTATACTGTCATTGACCGGAGTTAATTTTCCCGGCGTTTACATATTGTTCAAGCAAAATGCCGGAAACTGCGGTATGATAATAGAAAAGCACAGGGGGGCAGCGGGATGTTCGGATATGTAAAGACCTGCACGCCGCAGCTGCGCCTGTGCGAATGGGAGGCCTACCGGGGCATCTACTGCGGGCTGTGCCGCACGCTGGGGCGGCGGTTCGGGCCGCTGGCAAGGCTGACGTTGAGCTATGATTTTACCTTTTACGCCATGCTGGAAATGGCGCTGGGAGAGGAGCCCCCGACCTTTCAAAAGCGGGGCTGCGGGGTGAACCCCCTGCGGCGCTGCCTGCACTGTGAGGAGAACGAGGCGCTTTCCCATGCGGCGGACCTGGCGGTGCTTTCGCTGTGGTACAAGGCGGAGGATACCATCGAGGACGGGGGCCTGTGGAGCCGGTGCGGTGGACGCCTGCTGCGGCTGATGCTGCGGCGGCAGTACCGCCGGGTGGCGCAGCAGTATCCCACCGTCGATGCGGTATTCGCCGGGGAGATGCAGCGCCAGCGGGAGTTGGAGCAGCGCCCCGACGCCGGACTGGACGAGCTGTGCGAGCCGACCGCCAAAATGACGGCGGCGATGCTGGGGCTCATCAGCGGGGAAGCGGGCGAGCACAGGATACTGGAACGGCTGGGCTATCTGTTGGGGCGGTATATCTACATGGCGGATGCGCTGGACGACCGGGAAAAGGACCGAAAGCACGGGGATTTTAACCCGTTTTTACGGATAGAAAGCGACCCCGGGGAGGCGGTGCGGCACGCCGAGGGCAGCCTGCTGCTGACGATAGGGGAGATGGGTGCCGCGCTGGACCTGCTGGAGCCAAAGCGCTTTTTGCCGATTTTGGAGAATATCATCCGTCTGGGACTGCCCCAGACGGTGGAGCAACTGAAACTACCCCCCGAGCAAAGGAGGAAACACAAGGAATGACTGACCCCTATAAGGTTTTGGGAGTAAGCCCCCATGCGACCGACGACGAGGTGAAGGACGCCTACCGCCGGCTGGCACGGAAATATCACCCCGATAACTATGTAAATAACCCGCTTTCCGACCTTGCGACCGAGAAGATGAAGGAGATCAACGAGGCGTATGATGAGATCCAGCGGCAGCGCAAGGGCAGCGGCAGCGGCTACGGGCAGCAGAGCTACGGCGGGTATCAGCAGGGCTACGGCGGCTACCGGCAGCAAAGCTACGGCGGCTCCGGGCAATTTGCGGATATCCGGCGGCTCATCAACCTGAACCGGCTGGCCGACGCCGAGGAGCTGCTGGACGGGGTGGCCTCCGGCAGCCGGGGCGCCGAGTGGAACTATCTCAAGGGGATCGTGAACTACCGCAAGGGCTGGCTGGATAACGCAGTGACCTATTTGAATACGGCGTGCAGCATGGACCCTGCCAACATGGAATACCGGCAGGCGCTGAACCAGCTGACCCAGCGGCAGCAGGGATATGCCCAGGCGGGCGGCACCAGCATGTGCGAGGTATGCGCTTCGCTGTACTGTGCCAATGCCTGCTGCCAATGCATGGGAGGTGGCTGCTGATGCAGAAAAAGAGCGCGCAGGTGGCGCTGGGCGGCATCGCAACGGGGATGTGTATTGCCCTGATGTTTGCCACCGGGATGATCCCGTTTTCCTACTACGCCCTGCCGGCGCTGGCCGGGCTGGTGCTTATTGCGGTGCGGGAGGAAAACGGCCTTTCCACGGCGCTGATCGTATTTGCGGCGGTTTCGCTGCTTTCGGTCTTTGTGGTGCCCATCAAGGAGGCGGCGCTTTTGTTCATCGCCTTTTTCGGGTACTATCCCATCCTGCAGGAAAGCTTTGCGAAGATCCGGCCGAGGGCCTTGAGCTGGGTGGTGCGGTTTGTTATCTTTAATGCGGCGGTGGCGGCGGCCTACTGGGTCATCGTCCACGTATTCGGCATCACCGAGATCCTGGAGGAATTCGGGAATTTCGGGAAGTATTCGGTGCTGGTGCTGCTGGCATTTGCCAATGTGTTTTTTGTGATTTACGACGGCGCGGTGCGCAACATCACGCTGGCGTACCGGAACTGGTTCAGGCCGAAAATACTGAAAAAGGCCCGCTGATGCGGGGCGTGACGGCGGTTCTTTTGCGTGGCAGGGGGACCGCCGGCGGTTTATGGCGGCCGGGCGGGCCGGGCGGCGGAGCCGCCGCCGGGCGAAGCCCGGCGCACCGCCCCCGCAGGAGGCGGTGACACCCCCGAAGGGGGTGGCGGCTCCGCCGTAGGCCTGCGGCAGCCGGAAGGCATAAAAGGGGAGACAAAATGTATCGATTGTTTTTATTTGATCTGGACGGGACGCTGGTGGATACCTCGCCGGGCATCCTGGAGGCGCTGCGGCAGCTGGAGCGCGAAATGGGCGCCGAGCCGCTGCCGCAAAAAACGCTGGAAAAGTTCGTGGGGCCGCCGCTGGACTGGTCGATGGAGACCTACTACGGGCTGGACCCCGAAACGGCGCGGGAGTGGTCGGAGGTGTACCGGCGCATCTACGGGCAGGAAGGCGGGATAGAAAATTCCCGGCTGTACCCCTACATAAAGGAAACGCTGGCGCTCATCCGGGAAAAGGGCGGCCGGTGTGCGGTGACCTCGCTGAAATCCCACGATATGGTGGCGACCACGCTGGATGTTTACGATCTCTCGAAGGAATTTGACGTGCTGGTGGGCCGCAGCGACCGCTGCCCCACCAAGGCGGATACCATCCGGGAGGCGATGCGGCTGCTGGACTGGCAGGATAAAAGCACTGCGGTGCTGCTGGGCGACAGCCGCTATGACGGCGAGGGCGCCATGGAGGCCGGGGTGGACTTTGTGCCGCTGACCTATGGCTTCGGCTTTGCCGAGCCGGGCAGCATGGACGGGCTGGCCTGCACCGCTGTGGCAGAAAAGCCGGAGGATGTTTTCCGGTTTGTGCAGGCGCAGTTTGCATAACCGGCAGGCTGGTCCTTTCGGGCAATTTTCCCACTATGGCGGGCGCAGCCTCCGCTTGACTTGTGCTGACCCACGGCGGGCGCAGCCTCCGCTTAAGTCGTGCTGACCCTGCGTTTCACTCCGGGCAGCCCTCCCCGCTGCGGCGCGCCCGCCTTTCCCCACCGGGTCTGCCGACCCGCCGGGAGCCCCATGCAGGCGTTATTTTTACAAACGAACACAAACCCGACAAAACGGGCGTATTGCAGAGCGGGGCGGTCATATGCTATAATACCATCGGGCGGGGAACCGCCGAACGCAGGAAAGGAGAAAACTGCCGATGAATGACATTCAGGTTTTTCTGGCAACCTATGCCCAACCCATCATCTGGCTGGCGGTCGCGCTGGTCATGCTCATCGCGGAGGCCGCTACGGTGCAGATGGTGAGCATCTGGTTCTGCCTGGGGGCGGTGGCTGCGGCCATTGCTGCCATACTGGGCGGGAACGTCCCGGTGCAGGTGGTGGTATTCGTGGTCGTTTCCGGGCTGACGCTGGCCTTTACCCGCAAGTTCGTCAAAAAGGTGCTGCGTGTGAAAAAGACCCCTACCAATGCCGATAGCGTGATCGGCGCCATCGGGCAGGTGACCGAGCCCATCGACGATGAGGCCGGCACCGGACGCATCAAGGTGGAGGGCATGGACTGGAGCGCCCGCACCACCGACGGCAGTAAGCTGCCGGAGGGCGTAAAGGTAAAGGTAAAAGCAATCGCAGGTGTTAAACTGATGGTTTCCCCCATCAGAGAAAAGGAGGACTAATATTATGTGGCTGATTATCGTTCTGGTTGTGCTGGTGATCCTTTTGCTGGTGACCAATATCCGGGTGGTCCCGCAGGCGACCGAGTTCGTCATTGAACGGCTGGGCACCTACTACACCACCTGGGAGACCGGGCTGCACCTGAAGGTGCCGCTGGTGGACCGTGTGGCGAAGCGCATCTCGCTGAAGGAGCAGGTGATGGACTTTGCGCCGCAGCCGGTGATCACCAAGGATAACGTCACCATGCAGATCGATACCATTGTGTTCTACCAGGTGACCGATGCCAAGCTGTATACCTACGGTGTGGAGCGTCCCATTCTCGCCATCGAGAGCCTGACCGCTACTACCCTGCGTAATATCATCGGTGATATGGAGCTGGACCACACCCTGACCTCCCGTGACGTCATCAACAGCCGCATTACCGCCGCCCTGGACCAGGCGACCGATAAGTGGGGCATCAAGGTGAACCGTGTGGAGCTCAAGAATATCGTTCCGCCGCGTGATATCCAGGACGCCATGGAGAAGCAGATGCGTGCCGAGCGTGAGCGCCGTGAGGCGATCCTGCGCGCCGAGGGTGAAAAGCGCAGCCAGATCCTCATCGCCGAGGGTAAGAAGGAAAGCCAGATCCTCAACGCCGAGGCCGAAAAGCAGGCCGCTATCCTGCTGGCGGAGGCCGAGAAGGAGAAGAAGATCCGCGAGGGCCAGGGCGAAGCCGAGTCCATCATGCTGGTACAGCGGGCGCAGGCCGATGCCATCCGCCTGCTGAACGAGGCCTGCCCCAGCCGGGAAGTGCTGACGCTGAAGGCCTACGAGAGCTTTATGAAGGCGGCCGACGGTCAGGCGACCAAGATCATCATTCCCAGCGAGATCCAGGGGATGGCGGGTCTGGCCGCTTCGGTCAAGGAGCTTGTCAAGGAATAACCCGAAATTTTAGTAAAAGCGCTGTCCTTTGCGGGATGGCGCTTTTTTCCGGCCTGTGGTATAATGGGGGCAAGGGCCTCCCCGCCGCGGGCGGGGAGGGGCGCCGGCCGGCGATACCGCCCCGCAGGGGGCCGCCCGCCCCCCGTGGGGGCGGGCGGCCGGGCGGGCGCAGCCCGCCACGGCGCGAAGCGCCGCCCTGCGGGGCAGGTAGCCGTCGGCCGGCGCCAAAACGGAGGAGGAAGCAAAAATGGCAAAGCTGTATTTCAAATACGGGGCGATGGGCAGCTCCAAATCGGCGCAGGCGCTCATCACCAAGTTTAACTACGAGGAGCTGGGCATGACCGTCTGGCTCATCAAGCCGTCGGTGGATACCCGGGACGGTGCCGATATCGTCAAATCCCGCATCGGCCTTGCCAAAAAGGCGGATGTCATCCTGCCCGGCGATAATATCATCGAAAAATTCGACCAACACCCCGGCATGGATGTCATCATCGCCGATGAGTGCCAGTTTTTCACGCCGGAGCAGATCGACCAGCTGCGCACGCTGGTGGATGAGCGCAATATGCCGGTCATCTGCTTCGGGCTGCGCACCGACTTTCTGACCCACCTGTTCCCCGGCAGCCGCCGCCTTTTCGAGGTCGCGGACTCCCTCACCGAGATCAAAACCGTCTGCGCCTGCGGCCACAAGGCCACCGTCAATGCCCGTATTGCGGGTGGGCGCATCGTCACCGAGGGCGAGCAGGTCTTTTTGGGCGGCAACGAAAGCTATGTGGCCATGTGCTACAAGTGCTGGCAGGAGAAGATCAAAAAGCAGCGGGAGGAAGACAATAACCGATGATTTGAGACCGGCGGCAGCCGGCATTTTGGGGGAGAAATAGTTATGGCAAAGGATAAAACCGAAAAAACCAATGTGATGCGTCTGCTGGAGCAGAAAAAGCTGCCCTACATCCCGCACGATTACCTTGCCACCGGGGCGGTAAGCGGGGTAGAGGTGGCCGCCGCCCTCGGGGAGCCGCCGGAGCGGGTCTTTAAGACGCTGGTGACCACCGGCGCCTCCGGCGGGCACTATGTCTTTGTCATCCCCGTGGCGGAGGAGCTGGACCTGAAAAAAGCCGCCAAGGCGGTGGGGGAGAAAAGCATCGCCATGCTGCCGCAAAAGGAGCTGCTGCCCCTCACCGGGTATATCCACGGCGGGTGCAGCCCCATCGGCATGAAAAAACCGTTCCCCACCGTGCTGCACGAGAGCGCCGCAGACTGCGAGAGCATCTATGTCAGTGCGGGGAAGATCGGCTATCAGGTGCAGCTTTCCCCCGGCGACCTGCAAAAGATGCTGCCGATGAAGCTCTGCGATGTGATAAAATAAGCGCAAAAACGCCCGCCGTATGGCGGGCGCATTTGTTTGTGCGGGGGTCAGTCGGCGGGGACGTACTCCACACCGGTGTACCGCAGCTGCAAACCGAGCAGCGGACTTTCCCATTCCTCCCACTCCAGCGTGCGGGTGCCCATCAGGTAATCGGTGGGCAGAATGTTGCCATGCATTAACCGATTGCAGCAGTCCTCGTAGGCTTCAGCCGGATCGTCGCCCTGCCCATAGCCGTTGCCGTAGACGGAGAAAACCCCCTTGTAGTGGTTTTCGCCCAGCTGTTCCAGATGGGTCAGTACCATAAAGTCGGGGATGTTGCCGCCCCAACCGGTAGATTCCACATTCCCGGCCTGCGTCAGGGTGGTTTTACGGGTTTCATACTGGGTGATGGGCTCACCCAGGTATTCCATGGCGGCCCGGTCATATTCCGCCTTGGGGTAGGAGTAGGTCACTTCTTTTCCGGCGGCCAATTCCTCGGCAGCCAGCTTTACCAGTACATAGGCGGCACGGCTATCGGCGGCTTCCTTTTGGTTGGCGGCGGGATACAGCAAAAAGATATCGGCGTTATTATAGGGATTCTGGAAATACTCAAAGTACTTCTGCACATCGGGGTCAATGGGAGTATTGTCCGGCTCGGTAACGGGATCGGTCACGGGACCGAGGTCGGGATCGGGGGTGGGGGCGGGCTTTTCGCCGCAGGCGGAAAGCATCAGGCAGAGACACAGGGTAAGCAGCAGGGAGAGCATCAGCTTTTTCTTCATGGCGGTTCCTCCTGTTCCATTCACAGATGTTGCTTGTAAATTTATTCTACAATATCGGAGAAAAAAAAGCAATAGTCGGCCCGAAAAAACCGCCGGGCATAGAAAAACGCCCGCCGAAAGGCGGGCGAAGGGTGCCGAACCCATAATCAGTCGGTGACATAGGGCAGCAGGGCCAGATGACGGGCACGCTTGATAGCGGTGGTAAGCTGGCGCTGATGGCGGGCGCAGGTACCGGTCACGCGGCGGGGAACGATCTTTCCACGCTCGGACAGGTAGCGGCGCAGACGCTGGGTGTCTTTATAATCGATCATCTCGATCTTATCGGCACAGAAAGCACAAACCTTTCTGCGGGGACGACGGTCACGGTTCATGGGTCTCTCGGGTCTTTCGGTACGCTCCATAGCCATGGTTCAAACCTCCTTATTAGAATGATGAAACAGTTTTCGATGGGATCAGAAGGGCAGGTCGTTATCGCTTTCCACTTCCTCAAAATCGCTGGCAGCGCCGCTGGTATAGGCGGGCTGGGCAGGGGCGGGGGCGGCGTAGCTGTTTTCATTGTAGCCGGTGCTGCCGCTGCCGGAGTTACTGGACTTTGCGCCGGTGAAGAACACATTGTCGGTCACGATCTCGGTGGCGGTGCGCTTGTTGCCGTTTTTGTCCTCGTAGTTGCGGGTCTGGATAGAACCCTCCACCCCGATGACGTCGCCCTTGTGGAAATAGCGGCAGACGAATTCCGCCTGCTGACGCCAGGAAGTGATGTTGATAAAGTCAGTCTTGCGTTCGCTGTCCCGGCCGGAAAAACGGCGGTCCACAGCGATGCTGAAGCTGCATACAGAGATCCCGTTCTGGGTCTGCTTCAGCTCCGGGTCAGCGGTCAGGCGACCGATAAGAATGGCTCTGTTAAACATAACATCATCTCCTATCAGTTCTCTTTTGCAATGATGAGAGAACGGATCACGCCTTCAGTGATCTTGTAGATACGATCCAGCTCGGCAGGGAACTCGTGGGGAGCAGTGAAATTGACGAGAACATAGTAGCCTTCCTGCTCGTAGTCGATCTCGTAGGCCAGTCTGCGCTTGCCCCACTCATCGACGGAATCGATGGTGCCGTTGGCAGCGATCAGATCGGTGAACTTCTTAACCAGCTCGGCGGTGGCGTCCTCGGTCAGCTTGTTGCTCAGTACGAATACTGTCTCATAGCTCTTGGTCAGGTTTGCCATACTTTACACCTCCTTATGGACTTTCGCCCCCTGCACCGGGCAGGGGGAAGGAGTCGTGCCATGAAAATTTAGCACAACATAGGAATTATAACAGCAAAAAAGCCGCAAGTCAACACCCATGACCTGCGGATTTTGCGTTATTTCGGGCGAATTTCCGATCTTTATATCAAAAACAGCGAGGTAATGACAGAGGAAACCGAAAGCAGCCCGATGATCACCAGAAAAACGATCAGCCAGCTGGTGCCGCCCATCCGGGCCAGATTTTGATAATACTGCTGGGTGCCGGCCGCCGCATGGCCGCGGTAGCGCTGTATTTTTACCTGCTGGGTGATCTTCTTCAGGTAGAAATAATTGAAGAACAGCGAGCAAAGCACGCTGATGATCAGCCCGCCGTACTGCGCAATGGCCGAGGTGGACATCAGCGCCTGATAGTGCGGCGAAAGGGTATTGATGTGGGTCAGCTCCGAAAGGGTGGTGGCGCCTGCCGCCATCATTTCCCGGAAATAGGGGACATAGTGGATGGCAAAGGGGATATAGCACCCCACCTGGATGCCCAGCAGGATGGCGCCCAGGGCGTACATCTTGCGGTAGAAGCAGTAGAACCCCGAAAAGACAAAGGCGCCCAGATTAAAGCTGATGGGGGTTTTGCGCTGCAGCATGGCGCGGAATTTATACAGGAAGCCGAGGGCATTGGGCCCCACGTAGGCGGCTGCCTCACGGGCGGTCAGCTCGTCGTTCAGCTTTTCGTTGGGGTCCACATTGTACTGGTCCCGCATATATTCCGCAAAGCTGCCGCCCTGCGGTGTTTTACGCTCGCCGGCGGGGATATGCTCGCCGGTCTCCTTCAGCGGGTAGCCGCACAGCTCGCAGCGCTCCTGCCCAGCGGGGTTGACGGTGCCGCAGCGGCTGCACATCACAAAGCCGTCCTCGGGGCGGGGAGTTTGCTGCTGCTCCTCCAGCGGGACGGAGGGGCCGGGAGCGGTCTTGGGGGGCTGCCACAGGTAGCCTTCGGCGTGGCGCTGCTCGTGGATGCAGTGCCCCAGCTCCTTATAACAGGCGCGGTGGTAGGGGGTGCCGCACTCCGGGCAGACGACGATATCGTCCCCGTCCTCGAAGGGCTTTTTGCAGGCCGCGCAGGGTATACCGGTGTATTTCACAAAGAGTTCCTCCTTTGCAGATGCCGAGCCGCGGGCCGCAGGCCAAGCCGCCCCCGCAGGGGGCGGCTTTCAGCGGGCTGCGCCCGCTGCGGCGGCGGAGCCGCCGGGCCTGCGCCCCGCCTTGCCTCGGCCGCTTTCCCATGTATTATAATATAGTATGGGGGGCAATTCAATGGAATTTCGGTGAACAAATGGCGGTTTTCCGCTTTTTTCGGAAAAATATCGGGTTTTGTTTTACAAAGCCGTCCTTTTGTGATAAAATAAAACGGCTAATGAATTGGGAAGCATGCAAATATACAAATTCGCAAACCAATTGCATTTTATACAAATAGTTATCTTCTTTGGGGAAAGGTTAAAGATTATGCTGCAATTTGAAGAACTGCGTCTAAAGCTGGAGGGTATGGAGCCGGAGCTTCGGGAGCTTCGGCAGTCCCTCAATATCGATAAGCTGGGCGTCGAGATCGCCGAGCTGGAGCGCAAGGCGGCGGAGCCGAGCTTCTGGGACGACATGGAAAAGAGCCAGAAGGTGCTGCAGCGCACCTCCCAGCTCAAAGCCAGCGTGGAAACCTACAATAAGCTGCAGGCCCTGTACGAGGACACCCTCACCCTCATCGAGCTGGCGGAGGAGGCCGGGGACGAAAGCGTCTACGAGGAGGCCGCCGCCGATACCGAGCAGCTGCAGACCCGCATGGCGGAGGTGCGCCTGACCACCCTGCTCACCGGGGAATACGACAGCAAAAACGCCATCCTTACCTTCCATGCGGGGGCCGGCGGCACCGAGGCGCAGGACTGGGCGCAGATGCTGTACCGCATGTACACCCGCTGGGCGGAGCGCCACGGCTATTCCTATAAAATACTGGACTACCTCGACGGCGATGAAGCGGGCATCAAAAGCGCCTCCATCCTCATCGAGGGGCTCAATGCCTACGGCTTTCTCAAATCCGAAAACGGCGTGCACCGGTTGGTGCGTGTCTCCCCCTTTGATGCCAGCGGCCGCCGCCAGACCTCCTTTGCCTCGCTGGAGGTCATGCCGGAGATCGATAAGGATGTGAACATCGAGATCCGCGAGGAGGACATCCAGATGGACGTGTACCGTGCCAGCGGTGCGGGCGGGCAGAAGGTCAATAAGACCTCCAGCGCCGTGCGTCTGACCCACCTGCCTACCGGCATCGTGGTGGCCTGCCAGGTGGAGCGCAGCCAGCACCAGAACCGTGAGGTCGCCATGAATATGCTGCGCAGCAAGCTGGTGGAGATCAAGGAGCGCGAGCACCTGGATAAGATCGAGGACATCAAGGGCGTGCAGAAGGAGATCGCATGGGGCAGCCAGATCCGTTCCTATGTGTTCATGCCCTACACCATGGTCAAGGACCACCGCACCAACTACGAAACCGGCAACATCACCGCCGTCATGGACGGCGATCTCGACGGCTTCATCAATGAGTACCTCAAGAAAAAGAGCCAGGGCACCCTGGAAAAATAAACAGCAGCCCCCTCCGCCCGGTGAGCGATCACAAGGCAGGAGGGGGTATTTTTGCCTTTCGGCGGATGGACATGGCTTGGTTTCTTCTCGCCTGCGGCGGGGCAAGCCTTATAAAAGATTATGATTTGCACGGCTACCGCCGGGGTGGCACTTTTGACTCGCCAAAAGTGCCC
>OLYM01000068.1_pt1 | contig 36034 bp, 33 predicted proteins | sample 1673691 | NCBI WGS metagenome assembly OLYM01 (sample SAMEA103958123, study PRJEB25191) | human gut metagenome | reverse complement strand
GCGCCCCTGCGGGGCGCCCCCTCTGCACCCCCGCCGCCCCCCGATAAGCACAAAAGCCCCGCCCGCTGTACCGACGCAGCAGGCGGGTTTGCTATGCTGTTTTCATACCGAATGAATAAAACCCGCCCCCTGCAGCCGGCAAGGGACGGGCTTTTTTCGGTTCAGCGCCAATGCTTTAACTGCAGCAGGTAGGCGTCATACTGCGCCCGGCGCTCCGCCTCCCCAAGGTGTTCGGGGTTCGGCATATTTTCCAGCAGGTAGTCCAGCAGCGCCTCCCGGCTTTGGTAAACGAACCTCCCGTCGGTATAGCACCACCTGCAGTAGTCCTCATTCAAGCTGCCGTCCGGCTCCCGGGCGGTCGTTTCATCCTCCAGCGGCATCCCGCAGCACTGGCAGAAAAGCCGGCGGGGCGCACCAAGCAGCGTATTGATGGAAACATCAAACAGCCCCGAAAGCAGCTTGAGCGTTTCGGTATTGGGCTGCGTTTCGCCGGTCTCCCACCGGGAGACCGCCTGCCGGGTCACAAACAGCTTTTCCGCCAGCTCCTCCTGCGAAAGCCCCTTTTCCGTTCTCAATTTGAAGATAATATCCTTTGTTTCCATAGGTCTCGCCTCCCTTTGGGGACAGTATAGCACGCCCACGCCGCGCCGCCAAGCAACCCGCTGTTGCTGTTACCCCTCCGCCCCGAAGAACCACACCGTTTCCGACTCATAGGTCTCGCCGTGGCGCAGCAGGATGGTGGGGAACTGCGGGTGGTGCGGGCTGTCGGGGCAGTGCTGCGTTTCCAGGCAGACGCCGCCATGCTTTTGATACCGGGCGCCGCCCTTGCCCTGCACGCCGTCCAAAAAGTTGCCGGAATAGAGCTGCACCGCCGGCTCGGTGGTGAAAACGGTAAGCCGCCGGCCGCTTTCGGGGTCGGAAAGCTCCGCTGCGGGGTGCAGGGGATTGCGGCTTTCGGGGTCGTGGCGCAGCAGGAAATTGTGGTCATAGCCCCCGGCATTTTTCAGCTGCGGCCAGTCCGCCGTGATGCGCTCTCCGATGGTGTGGGGGGTGGTGAAATCCAGCGGCGTCCCGGCAACCGGCAGCACCTCCCCGGTGGGCAGCAGCTCGCTGTCGGATGGGGTAAAGTGATCGGCCGCCAGCTCCAGCCGGTGGTTCAGGATATCCCCCTTCCCCTGCCCCGCCAGATTAAAATAGGTGTGGTTGGTCAGGTTCAGCAGGGTGTCGCCCTCCTCCGCCGTGGCGGTATAGTGGATGATCAGGGCGTCGTCCTGCGTCAGGCAGTAGCGCACCTCCACATGCAGCCTGCCGGGGTAGCCCTCCTCCCCCGCCTGCGCGGTGCGGGAAAAAACCACCACATTATCGATGTCCTCGGTGCTCCATTGCCACAGCTGCCGGTCAAAGCCCCGTTCGCCGCCGTGCAGGTGGTTTCTGCCGTCATTGGCGCAAAGGGGATAGGTTTTCCCGTTTAATTCAAAGCTCGCCCCGGCGATGCGGTTGGCCACCCGGCCGATCGTCCCGCCGAAGTGGGGGGCCGCCATGTAATCGGCAACGGTATCGCAGCCCAAGGTGATATCCTCCACCCTCCCCGCCCGATCCGGCACGCAGATGCTGTGCACCGCCGCACCGTAATTCAGCAGGTTGACCTCCATGGTATTGTGGTTAAACAGGGTAAAGCGGGTCACCGCCTGTCCCTCGGGCGTCCGCCCGAAAAAATGCTTGTAAACCATTATTTTTCTCCTTTTTCGTAAGAAAGATCGGCAGGCGTCCAGTCCTCCAGCACCGGCAGCATCCGGGCGGCTGCGGCTTTGGCGCCGGGCAGGTCCTGCTCACGGTAGTTGCCGCATTCCGCTGCCGTGGCACCCGGCACCTCTCCCTCATATTCCGCAATAAACCGCAGGGCGGCACGGGTCAGCTCGATGGCGTCCTCGTGGGGCATCCCCTGTGTCAGCAGGTAAAAGTCGGTGCGGCAGCCCATTGGCCCGAAGTAGACGATATGCGGCCCGAAGCGGCTGTTGCGGGCATAGGTGGCAAAGATATGCTCGACGGTGTGCAGTACCGCCGGGGGCAGAAAGGGCGGTGTATTGGGGCGGATAAACCGCAGGTCATAGGTGACGACCCCGCCATCGGTGCGGGAAAGGTACATTCCCGGCTGCAGGGTGGTGTGGTCCACCTCAAAGCTCGCTATCTTTTTCATGGGGCTGCTCCTCGCTTTCCTTGGGTTCTGCCCCTATTGTACCGCATCGGGGGCGCCTTGCCAAGGGGGGAAAGTGCCGGCCGCAGGCCGTTTCGGCTGCGCCGAAACCGACGGGCTGCGCCCGTCGGGACCGTCCTCCGGACGGTCCGGCCTGCGGCCGGAGCCGGGGGCGGCCTGCGGCCGCCCCCTCCGCACCGCCCCCGCCCCCTATCTGCAAACCCATCGCTTTTTTCCCCCCCTGCAAATTCTGCCGAGGAACCCCCACCCCCGTCCTGCAAACCCATCACCTTTCCCCTCCCGCAAATTCCTGCCGAGGACGGGCCCGCAGGGCGCTCCGGCCTGCGGCCGGAGCCGGCGGTCGCAGACCGCCGAGCGGCGCGAAAGCGCCGCTGCCCTGCGGGCGGAACGAGCGTTCCGCTTCCGCTTTTCCGTCCGCCCTGACATGGGAAAAGGAGCGCCCCCGTAAGAGGACGCCCCTTTCCCAAGAGAGAAAACATTAGAAGATGGCAAGTTTGGATTGGACGGTGGTGGAAGCCACAACCCGTCCGCGCTTGATGACGTAGCGGCGCTCCGGGGTCAGCCGGATGGCGTCACGGGCGTCACGGCAAGCGGTGATGACGATATCGGCATCGCAGCCGACCTTGAGGCCGTAATTCTCCAGGCGGAGGATGCGGGCAGCGTCATCGGTAATCATATCAAAGGTCTTTTCGATCTCATCGGGCAGGCTGAGCTGGGCAGCATGGCCGGTAATCAGGGCCACCTGCAGCATATCGCCTGCGCCGTAGGGATAGAAGGTATCGTTTACACAGTCCTGGCCGAAGCTCATGGTCACACCGGCGGCCAGCAGCTCCTTCACACGGGTGATGCCGCGGCGGATGGGCTGCTTATCCAGCCGGCCCTGCAGCATCAGGTTGGTCACGGGGTTGGTGATGACATTGATGCCGGCCTTTTTCACCTTTTCGATGACATAGGCGGCATAATGGTCGTCATAGGCGGCCAGTGCGCAGGTATGGCCTGCGGTCACACGGCCCTGCCAGCCGCGGGCGATGGTCTCATCGGCCACCATCTCCAGCGTGCGGTAGAAGGGGTCGTCGCTTTCGTCCACGTGCATATCAATATCGGCATCGTATTTTTCGGCGATGTCAAAGCACAGCTTGACATGGGCCCGGCTGTCGTCGGGGCAGTTTTCATTGGCGGGCATACCGCCCACCACGTCGCAGCCCATCTCCATGGCCTGCCACATCAGCTTATCGGCGCCGGGGTCCTTTACAATGCCCTCCTGCGGGAACGCAACGGTCTGCATGTCCACTACGCCCTTGTATTTATCCTTCAGGGCCAGCACGCCCTCGGTGGCCTTCAGCCCGGTGATGGTATCCACATCGATATGAGTACGAATATTCAGCACGCCGTTTTTGATCTCACGCTCCACCACGTCGCCGCCGCGCGCCAGAATGTCCTCATTGACATAGTTGCGTTTTTTATCCCACAGCATCTCTATGGCTTCCTTGAGGGTGCCGCTCTGGTTTTTGGGCAGCACGTCCAGCACGTTCACCTTATCCAGGTGGATATGCGGGTCGATATAGGAGGCGGTGGTCAGGTTGCCCTCGGCGTCAATGACGGTCTCGGCCTCGGCGGTCAGTCCCGCCCCGATCTCAACGATTTTCCCGCCGTCGATGAGGATGTTGACCAGTTCCTCCCGGTCACGGAGCTTCGCGTTTTGAATAAGCATCTGCATACAAAAATCCCTCCAAATTATTTCGGTTAAAATGATCCGGCAGGGCGCTGTATCCATCTTAAAAAACCAAACATCCCTTTGAAAAACGCCCTACTCCCGAAAGGGAGCAGGGCGCGAAAGCACAAAGAGAAGAAAGCCACTCCATAGTCTGCCAATATCCGGAGAGCCCCTATTCGGTTTAGAGACATTTTATCATATTGTTGCACCAAAGGCAACACCCCGCTATTTAGAAAGTTCCAGCACATTTTTGTTACTATCCACCAAATATATGGCATACATTTGGGGGGACAGCCCGCTTTCCGCCACCATTTTGCGGGCGGGCTCGTAGTCCTCGGCCGCCAGCCGCAGCGAAATGCCGCAGCTTTGGGTGACGGTGCGCAGGGTGGGCATGGTGGCCACCTTAAAATGCTGCTCCAGCAGCCGTTCCGTCCGTATGGCCGAGTGGGTATTCTCAAAGGAGATCATCAGGTAGTGGTCGTTCATCGTTTTCACCTCCCCCCTATTGTACCCCCGCCGCCGCCGATAATCAAGCCCGCGGTTTACGGGCAGGCCTGCGGCGGGTGCGGGACGGGGCGGCAGCCGCCCCTGCGGGGCTGCCGGGCTTCGCCCGGCCCGGCGCCCTGCGGGCGCCGTGGCTGCCGCCCCCACCCCTGCCCTTCCGCAAACCCCTGCAAAACGCAGGGCTCCCGGCCCCCCACGGCCGGGCCCCTGCCCCTCCGCAAGCCCCTGCAAAACGCAGGAACCGGCGGCGCAGCCGTGCGCCCCGCAGGGGCGCACTCCCCGCGGCGGAGCCGCGGGGGCCGGGCTTCGCCCGGCGGCTGCGCCGCCCTCCCCCTGCACTTACCCTCCCTAAAGCCCCTCCCTCAAAAACTCCCCCCGCACCTGCTCTCCCCAAAGCCCAAAAATCCCCCACGCAAAAGACCGCCCCGGAAACCCGGAGCGGTCATATCTGCGCTTAAACCTTCTATCAGGCAGCGGTAGCCAGCAGCACGTAGCTGAGGATGAACAGAACGGAAAGGATGTACATCAGAACGGGAACTTCCTTGGCCTTGCCGCGAGCCAGCTTGATGAGGGTGTAGGAGATGATACCGAAGCCGATACCATCTGCGATGGAGTAGGCAAAGGGCATCATGGCGATGGTGAGGAAGCAGGGGATGGCAGTCTCCATATCGGACCAGTCGATCTTCAGCACGCCCTTCATCATGAATACGCCCACGATGATGAGTGCGGGAGCAGTAGCGGCGGAGGGAACGATGCCGGCTACGGGAGCCAGAACGATGGCCAGCAGGAACAGGATGCCGGTGGTCATGGAGGTCAGGCCGGTGCGGCCGCCGTCCTCAATGCCGGTGGAGGACTCAACGAAGGTGGTAACGGTGGAGGTACCGATCAGTGCGCCGGTGCAGGTAGCAATGGCGTCAGCGATGAGGGCACGGTCGCCGCCGGGGAAGTTGCCGTTTTCATCCAGCATACCGGCGTTGCCGGCAGTACCCAGCAGGGTTCCGACGGTATCGAAGCAGTCGCAGATGGCAAAGGTAATGATAGCGGTGAGGAAGGGAACGATGCCGCCGGCGGAAAGAGCACCGGAGAAGTCCAGCTTGAAGGCGACCTCGCCGAAGGCCTGGCCGATACCGGCAACGGTAAGGGTCTCGGGCATGGTGGTCTGGCCCATGAAGATGCCGATGATGGTGGTAGCGATGATGCCGATGAAGATGGCGCCCTTTACACGGTAGGCAACCAGTACGGCAGTGATGAGCAGGCCGATGAGGGCCAGCAGGGCAGCGCCCTTGGTGATGGAGCCCATATCGGTGTAGGCGCCGGCAGCACCGGAGCCGAAGGCGGTAACAATGTTAACATTGAACATACCGATGAGAGAGATGAAAAGGCCGATACCGGCGGAAATGGCAGCCTTCAGGGAAGCGGGGATCGCTTCGATGATCTTCTTGCGCAGGGGGCTGACGGTCACAACGAGGAACAAGAGGCCGGAGATGAAAACGATCGCCAGCGCCTGCTCCCAGGTGTAGCCCATGCCGAAGCATACGGTGAAGGTGAAGAAGGTATTGAGGCCCATGCCGGGAGCCTGGCAGAACGGAACGTTGGCAAGGAACGCGGTGAGCAGGCAGCCTACGGCAGCGGAAACGCAGGTGGCCACCATGACGCCGGTGTAGTTCATGCCGGTCATGGAAAGATAGTTGGAGTTGACGAAGATGATGTACGCCATCGCAAAGAAGGTGGTAATGCCCGCACGGATCTCGGTTTTCACGTCGGTGCCGTGCGCTTTCAGCTTAAACAGCTTTTCCATAATGATCTCCTTTTTCAATATGAAAGTTTGAAATGGATAAACAAAAAACGACAGGAACTCACTTGCATGAGTGTCCCTGCCGCCGTTTCGGAAAAACGTCAAGCTGACCCCCTTTGCCGGTGGCAAAACGGATCGAAACACCCATAGTACCGGTCTTTACGGGACCGATGTAGAGACGCCCGAACCGTATTATCGGGCATATATGAGCCTTGGTCATATTTTGTTTACATTTGTAGTTTAGCACTTGTTTCGGTCCCCCGCAAGGGGTTCCCGTCGTTTTTTTTATTTTCGTAGGTTTGCTGCACTTCGCACAACTTTTACTCTGCATATTGGTGCATTTTCACGATGCGCCAAGCGAGGCTCCGGCCCCCTGCCGGGGGCCCTGCGGCCCGCAGGGCAAACCGTCCTGCGGACGGTTTTCGGGGGGCGGCCTCCCGGCCGCCCCCCACGGCGCCTGCGGCGCCGGCCCTGCGGGCCGTCCCGGCACTTCCCCGCCGGTCAGCTCAAAAATGCCACGTACAGCATCATCGCAAGGCTTACCGTCATCATCGCTATCATGCCGCTGTTCCCCAGGAACAGCCCCCGCTTTTCCTCCGCCGGGACAGGGCTTGCCCCCTCCCGCAGCCGTATCTTTTTGCGGTGCCGCCACAAAATCACCGCACCCAGTACCGTCAGCGTAACGATCACATACCCGTACAGCTCCGTCAGCACCGGGCTGCCCTCCGTCGCCATCGAAACCGTTACCCCCATCAAATTGATGATAAAGTGCAGCGCCGCCGTATAGCGGATGCCGCCGGTACGCAGCGCCACATACCCCAGCACCGTCCCCACCGCAAAGGCATAAAAGAACTGCCCGAAATTGCCGTGAAACAGCCCGAATAAAAACGCCGACCCGAAAATCGCCACCGGCTCGCCCCACGGCGCCAGCCGCCGCAGCAGCACCCCGCGGAATACCCATTCCTCCGCCACCGGCGCAATCACCACCGCAAATAAAAAGATGATCCACGGGTTCCCGCCCGCCAGCATCTCCTGCAGCGGCTCCCCGGCCTGCTCGCCCCGCAGCGCACTGATCGCCGCATTGACCCCCAGCCCGATGAGGTTGGAAAGATACATCACCGTAAAGCACACCGGCACCAGCGCCCCGAACTGCCTTGCCGTCACCCGGCGGTGGGGCAGGGCCGCCGGCCGCGCCCCTCCGTGCAGGACCCACAGCATCAGCGGCAGCCCCAGCCCGTAGTTCGCCGCGTCGGTAATCACCCACTGGAACCAGTCGCTCTGGATAAACGCGATCATTACCCGACTGCCCCGCATGGCCAGCAGCTGGCAGCCAAACGTCAGCAGCACCGCACCCAGCTGTGCCGCCAGCATCATGGCGCAGCACGCCCACCCTACACGGCTAAAGCACCGCCGGGCCTCGCTGCGGCATAATTCCCGTTCCTGTTCCTTCGGGGCAAAGGGGTAATAATCCGACATAGCTCCTCCTTCTTCGGCATCTTCCGCCCATTTGTGATAGCTGATTATACCCCATTTCCCGCCCCCTTGTCAATTCACCCCCTGCCCGCCGCAGGCATACGGCCCGCAGGACGTTCCGGCTGCGCCGGAACCGGCGGCCTCCGGCCGCCTGCGCCCGCCTGCGGCGGGCGGCCCTGCGGGCCCGCCCCCTGCACAAACCCCTGCAAACCCTTTTACTTCCGGCTGGGGATCAGCCTGATCACCGCCAGCACCGCAGCGTACAGCACGCCTGCCACCGCCCAGATGATCCAGCTGTACCTAGTCTGTCCGTTGCCATTAGGCCCAAAGGTATAAATCAGAAAGACTGCCGTTACTGCCAGCCAGTAGATCACGCTCACCGGTCCGGTGATATTCTTCCGGGATTTCTCCTTGCGGGTGTAGTCGCCCTCCTCCAGCAGCTTTTCCATCGAACCGTTAATGGTTCCGCCATACACAAAGAAGTACACGCCGACGCCGACCACCGCGAGCAGCAAGCACACCGCCATCGTCATAAAAAAGTCCTCATGCATCATTGCCATTACCGCGAACAGCGGCACAAACGAAAGAACACACAGCACCGTACCGATGGTGTTCATGCGGTCATAGGTCGGCTTGAAGGCTTTCTGCCGTTCCTTTACCATGCCGGTCACGCCGTACTCCGTCTCAAACGGCTCCTTCTCCAAAAAATCATATTCCTTCGCTTTATTTCCGCAGTCCATAAACAGCACCACCGCAGTGGCAACCAGAATCAGCAGCACGCACAGCCCGATGCCGGCTGCCGCCTCCTCCCGCAGGGGGAACGCCGAAGAGAGCCCGCTCACTCCCGCCAGCCAAATCAGCGCAATGGGCGAAAAAATACACAGCATCGTTGCCAGCGCTATCCTAGGGGCGGCAGCACGCCGCAGCGCGAGATAATCGGAAGCCTCGCCCATCGTTACACGGCGCAGGGGCGGCCGGCGGTCGTCCTCGGCAACTGTCGGCTCCGCCGTCTCTATCTCGTCCTTCAGCAGGTAGTCGGTCGTCACCCCGAACAGGCGGCTCATCTGCACCACCTTATCCATATCGGGAATGGACTGCGCCCCCTCCCATTTGGAAACCGACTGCCGCGTGACCGCCAGCTTTTCCGCCAGCTCCTCCTGCGACCAGCCCGCTTTCTTTCTCAAATCAATAATTTTATCCGCCAGTATCATTCTTCGTGTCCTCCTTTATTCCGGACGGTGTCTTTTCTCCGTCCCTGTACCGTTATCCTACCATTCGGCACGGTTGCACACCACCAATCCGACCATCAAATCTGTCAACCGCCGGTTGCGAAGCGCTCCGCTTTTCCGTACCATGAAAATCACGATACCTGCCTTGGCCGGTTCCTGCCCGCCGCAGGCATACGGCCCGCAGGGCGTTCCGGCTACGCCGGAACCGGCGGCCTCCGGCCGCCTGCGCCCGCCTGCGGCGGGCGCAGGCGGGCCCCTGCCCCCCGGCCTCTGCCCTCATTCTACCACATCCCCTTTATAAAAAGAATGATCAAGCGCAAAAAAGACGCAGCGCCCTCCCGTTCGGGGGAAAGCCCTGCGTCTTTTTATCGGAAACAGCTTACTTCTTCAGCGCCTCATACACCGCCACGGAGCAGGCAACGGTCGCGCCTACCATGGGGTTGTTGCCCATGCCGATGAGCCCCATCATCTCCACGTGTGCGGGGACGGAGGAGGAGCCGGCAAACTGGGCGTCGCCGTGCATACGGCCCATGGTGTCGGTCAGACCATAGGAGGCCGGGCCCGCCGCCATGTTATCGGGGTGCAGGGTACGGCCGGTGCCGCCGCCGCTGGCCACCGAGAAATACTTGACGCCGTTCTCCCAGCACCATTTCTTATAGGTACCGGCAACGGGATGCTGGAAGCGGGTGGGGTTGGTGGAGTTACCGGTGATGGAAACGTCTACCTTCTCCAGCTTCATGATGGCTACGCCCTCCTGTACATCGTTGCAGCCGTAGCACTTGATCTTGGCACGCTCGCCCTCGCCGAAGGCGATCTCACGGATGACCTTCACCTCGCCGGTGGCAAAGTCAAAGTCGGTCTCCACATAGGTAAAGCCGTTGATGCGGCTGATGATATAGGCAGCGTCCTTGCCCAGACCGTTCAGGATGACGCGCAGCGGCTCCTTGCGGGCCTTGTTGGCGTTGCGGGCAATGCCGATGGCGCCCTCCGCCGCCGCAAAGGACTCATGTCCCGCCAGGAAGCAGAAGCACTTGGTTTCATCCCGCAGCAGCATGGCGCCCAGGTTACCGTGGCCCAGGCCCACCTTGCGCTGCTCGGCAACGGAGCCGGGCACGCAGAAGGCCTGCAGCCCCACACCGATCATCTCGCTGGCCTCGGCCGCGCTCTTTACGCCCTTTTTCAGTGCCAGCGCCACACCCAGGGTGTAGGCCCAAACGGCGTTCTCAAAGGCGATGGGCTGTACGCCCTTTACAATTTCCTCTACATTGATGCCGTGCGCCAGAGCGAGGTCACGGGCATCTTCCAGGGTATTCATTCCGTACTCTTTCAGGCAGGCATTGATGCCGGGCATCCGTCTTTCCTGTCCTTCAAATTTAGCCATTGTCGTGTCCTCCTTCTCTTATTCTTCTCTGGGGTCGATGTACTTGGGCGCATCGGCAAAGCGGCCGTAGGTGCCGATGTTCTTCTCATAGGCCTCGGCGGGGCTCTTGCCGTGACGGATGTCCTCCATCATCTTGCCCAGCCGTACAAACTGGTAACCGATGGCCTCGCCGTTTTCATCCAGCGCCACCTTGGTGATGTAGCCCTCGGCCAGCTCCAGATAGCGCACGCCCTTGGCGCCGGTGGAGAAGATGGTGCCGACCTGGCTGCGCAGGCCCTTGCCCAGGTCCTCCAAGGAAGCCCCGATGGGCAGGCCGTCCTCACTGAAGGCGGTCTGGCTGCGGCCGTAGGCCAGCTGCTTAAAGATCTCGCGCATCGCCACGTTGATGGCGTCGCAGACGAGGTCGGTATTCAGGGCCTCCAGCAGCGTCTTGCCGGGCAGGATCTCACCCGCCATGGCAGCGGAGTGGGTCATGCCGCTGCAGCCCAGGGTCTCTACCAGCGCCTCCTCGATGATGCCGTTCTTGACATTGAGGGTCAGCTTGCAGGCGCCCTGCTGCGGTGCGCACCAGCCGACGCCGTGGGAAAGACCGGAGATATCGCTGATCTGATAGGCCTTTACCCAGCGTCCCTCCTCGGGGATGGGCGCAGGGCCGTGATGCGGGCCCTTGGTAACGGGGCACATGGCTTCTACTTCGTGGGAATAGTTCATTGCACATTCTCCTTCCTGTATGGACTTTGTTGCAGAAATAACATTGTGATTAAAATAACAATACCATACTCATTATAGTAAATGCCCCACTTTTTTGCAAGAGGTTTTCTGCAATATTTTGTCGGAATTTCCGGCAAAGAACGAAATTTATCCCACACCCCGTAAAAATTTACAGTTTGGCCACAGCCGGGGCGCTCTTTTATTTGACACCGCCCCCTCCCGGCGGTAAAATAGAATGGTTAGAGAAATCGTATTTTCTTTTCCGGGGCTCCCGCAGCCACCGGCAAAGCGGCGCCGGCGGCGCCGCCCCTTGACAGGCATAAGCCCGCCTGCGTCGGGCGCGAGCCTGCCTGCGGGGCGCCGCTGCCCTCATCCGCTTTTCCGCCGCCCGCGCTCGCCCCCGCCCGGCTCTCCGGGCAGAACTCAACCTAAAGGAGAACACCGCTTATGGGACTCGCAGATAAACTGTTCGGCTCTTACAGCGCCAAGGAATTAAAACGCATCCGCCCGCAGGTGGATGCCGTACTGGCGCTGGAGGATCACTACCGCCGGATGGACAATAAAACCCTCCAGGGCGAAACCGCCCGCTTCAAGGAGCAGCTCGCCGCCGGAAAAACCCTCGATGACATCCTGCCGGAGGCCTTTGCCGCCTGCCGGGAGGCCGCCGACCGCGTACTGGGGATGCGCCACTTCCCCGTCCAGGTCATGGGCGGCATCATCCTGCATCAGGGACGCATCGCCGAAATGAAAACCGGCGAGGGTAAAACGCTGGTGGCCACCCTGCCCGCCTACCTCAATGCCCTCTCCGGCAAGGGCGTCCATGTCGTCACCGTCAATGAATACCTGGCCCGCCGCGACAGCGAATGGATGGGCAACCTCTACCGCTGGATGGGCCTTACCGTCGGTCTTGCCGTCAGCGGCATGAGCCCCGATGAAAAGCGGGCAGCCTACGCCGCCGATATCACCTACGGCACCAATAACGAATTCGGCTTTGACTACCTGCGGGATAACATGGTGGTCTATAAGCGCAACTGTGTGCAGCGGGGCTGGAATTACGCCATCGTCGATGAGGTGGACTCCATTCTGATCGATGAAGCCCGTACCCCTCTCATCATCAGCGGCGCCGGGGAAAAATCCACCGACCTGTATGAAAAGGCCGACCGCTTTGCCGCCACCCTTACCCCGCTGCGGGTCAAGGAAATGGACGCCAAGGACGACCAGGAGGATATCTGCGCCGATTACATCGTGGATGAAAAGGCCCGCACCGCCACCATCACCCCGCAGGGCGCCCGCAAGGCCGAACAGTATTTCGGCATCGAAAGCCTGAATGACCCCGATAACCTCACCCTGGCCCACCACATCAATCAGGCCATCGCCGCCCGGGGCGTCATGCAGCGGGATATCGACTACGTGGTGAAGGACGGCGAGGTCATCATCGTCGATGAATTCACCGGCCGCCTGATGATCGGCCGCCGCTATTCCAACGGCCTGCATCAGGCCATCGAGGCCAAGGAGCATGTCACCGTCGCACGGGAAAACCGCACCCTGGCCACCATCACCTTCCAGAACTACTTCCGAATGTACGATAAGCTGGCAGGCATGACCGGTACCGCCATGACCGAGGATCAGGAATTCCGGGATATCTACCGTCTGGATGTGGTGGAGCTGCCCACCAATAAGCCCCTTGCCCGTCAGGACCTTCCCGACGCCGTTTACAAAACCCAGCGGGGCAAATATTCCGCCATTCTGGATATCATCGCCGAATGCTACAGCCGCCGGCAGCCCATTCTGGTGGGCACCACCTCCATCGAAAAATCCGAGATGATCAGCAAGCTCCTGCGTGCCCGCGGCGTCCCGCACGAGGTGCTGAACGCCAAGTTCCACGAAAAGGAAGCCGAGATCGTCGCGCAGGCCGGTAAACCCGGCGCTGTCACCATCTCCACCAATATGGCGGGCCGCGGCACCGATATCATGCTGGGCGGCAACGCCGAATACCTTGCCAAGGACGCACTGCGCCGGGAGGGCATGGAGGAGGAGCTTATCTACGAAGCCACCGCCTACGGCGAAACGCAGGATGAGGAGATCCTTGCCGCCCGTGCCCACTTCCAGGAGCTTTTGAAGAAGTATAAGGCCGAGATCGCCCCCGAGGCCGATAAGGTCCGTGCCGTCGGCGGGCTGTATATCCTCGGCACCGAGCGTCACGAAAGCCGCCGGATCGATAACCAGCTGCGCGGCCGTGCCGGCCGTCAGGGCGACCCCGGCACCACCAAGTTCGTCATCTCACTGGAGGACGACCTCATGCGGCTGTTCGGCGGCGAGCGCCTGCAAACGCTGATGGACAATATGGGCGTGGATGAAAATATGCCCATCGAAGCGAAGCTGCTTTCCAATTCCATTCAGTCGGCGCAGGCCCGCATCGAGGGGATGCACTTCGAGATGCGTAAAAACGTCCTGAAATACGATGACGTGATGAACCGTCAGCGTGAGATCATCTATTCCCAGCGCCGCCGTGTGCTGGATGGCGAGTCGGTCTCGGACAGCATCCGCAAGATGATGGAGGAGTACATCACCGGTAGTGTGATGCAGTACCTTGTGGATGAAAAGAACCACGACGAATGGAACCTGGACGGCCTGCGGGATCGTCTTATGGGCTGGATCACCGATGAAAACGACCTGCGCTTCTCCCCGGAGGAGCTGCGCCGCATGACCCGGGATGACATCGCCGGCCTGCTGCTGGAAAAGGCCGAGGGCCGCTACAATGCCCAGCGGGAGCTGTTCGGTGATGCCTTTGAGGAGATCGAGCGGGTGGTGCTGCTGCGCAATGTCGATACCCTGTGGATGGATCACATCGACGCCATGGAGGAATTAAAGCGGGGCATCGGTCTGCGCGGCTACGCCCAGCAGGACCCCGTTGTCGCCTACCGTCTGGAGGGCTTCGAGATGTTCGACCAGATGATCGAGGGCATCAAGGAAAATACCGTCCGGATGCTGCTCACCATTCGTCCCCGTCCCCAGGTGGAAATGAAGCGGGAGCAGACCATGAAGCCCCTTGCCACCGGTGAGGACGGCACCGTCAAGAAGGTTCCCATGAAGGCCGATAAAAAGAAACCCGGCCGCAACGACCCCTGCCCCTGCGGCAGCGGCCTCAAGTACAAAAAGTGCTGCGGCAAATAACCGCACCACCCGCCCCGGCGCTCCTGCCCCGCAGGAGCGCCGTTCTGCGTCCATCGAGAAGTCCCTGCTTCTTTCCCGCCTGCCGGCGGGGCGGCTATTGCCCTCCGGCAGATGGACATGACATAACCTGTAATCACCTGCGGTGGGGCAAGTTTCACAAAAGATTTAATCTGTACGCCTGCCGGCGGGGCGTTACTTTTCTGTGAAGAAAAGTAACCAAAAGTCATTCAGGGCTGCGCCCTGAAAACCCGGTCGCCCTGCTGCGCTGGATACGGATTTAGATTTTTCGGTCACGAAAAATCCAAATCCGTACTGCACGCAGATGGGCTTAAAAAGAGCCTGCGGCGCATTTTTATCGCCGCTGCGCTGGAGCGCAGAACGGCGAACCACCACCCCTGTCCCCTCCTCCGAGGAGGGGGACTATGGGGAAAGTAAGCAAATACTATAAGGTCGGCGGCCTGTTGGTTTTGCAGATGCCATTGTCTGCGATGGGGGTTGGGCGGCGGGAAAATCGGGGAAGGGCAAGGAAGGGCCGAGGCAATACTCTTGTCCGACGGAGGCGGACTGATGTATTGCGAGGGCGTGACGCCGCCATTTGCGATTTTTCCGGCCGAACCGCCGAGCCGGCCCTACAAAAGGGAAAGCCCCAGTTCGGCGGCGAGGGCCTGAAGCTGCCGCAGCCGCCCGGCAGGAACGGTATAGGGCGGGGACAGCACGGCGGCGGTATTGCCCTCCGGGACAAAGTCCGGGAGGAGGGACAACGGATAGCCGCAGGGGTTGTGCTTTGCCAGCAGCCGGAGGGCTTCTTCGGTATTTTGCCACGCCCCCGGCAGGATGAGATGCCGCAGCAGCACGCCGCTTTGCAAAAGGCCGTTTTCCTCATAGCGGTTGGGGCCGTAATGGGCGGAAAGCAGCACCAGATTTTCCACGGCACGGGCGGGGTAGGCCGGGGCGGCGGAAAGACGCTCCCCCAGGGCGGCATCGGCGTATTTGAAGTCCATAATATAGCCCTGGAAATAGGGCAGCAGGCGGCGGGTCAGGGCCGCCGGGGCATAGCCGTTAAAATTATTGAGCAGGGGGAGGGCAAGGCCCTTTTCCCGCGCGATGGTGATGGCCTCGACGACCTCTCCGGCGGAGGGCTCGACATTGGCAAGGCTGATATGGCTGACGCCCCGCTGCCCGAGAGAAAGCAGTAAATCCGCCAGCTGGCGGGGGGTGGCGGGGGTCCCGGCACCCTTTTGGGAGATTTCGTAGACCAGGCAATAGGCGCAGTGCATATCACAGCCGGAAAGATAGACCACCCCGCAGCCCGTCCCGCCGCTGATGCAGCGTTCCTCCCGGTTGCGGTAATATTTTCCTATCATCATAGGCGGCCCAGCCTTTCCAAAAGGGGGAGGTAGTCCTCCTCCACGACGGAGCAGCGCACCTCTCCGCCGGTGATGTAGATAGTTTCCGGCTCGGTGAGGGGCAACAGGCGGCACAGGGCGGCATACTGCTCCTGCGGCGGGGTGGGGATGAATGTGACGGGCAGGCCGGCCGGCGGCGGGGTCAGTCCCAGTGCCGTCAGGCGGCCGTGGACGGGCGGCACCAAAACGGTTTGCCAGTCCCCGACCGAGAGGTAATAGATATCCCGGCCGGAAAGCGCCGCGGTGAGGATTTCCCGGTCATCACCGGGGGTGAAAAGCCGCTGACCCGGTAAACGGGGCAGCTGCCCGGCGGGGGCGACCGCCACCTGCACCGGCAGGGACAAAAAAAGGGAGAGCTGCTGCGGTTCCATCGAACCGAGCCACAGCGCTGACGCCATTTCGCTCCCCCCTATCGTAACGGTTTCGGGTCAGAAGCGGTTTTTCTCCTGCTCCTTTTCCTCGGTCTGCTCGAAGTATTCGGGCTTTAATTCGGTGGAAAGCTCCACCCCCAGCTTTTCAACGGTATCACGGACAAGCTCCCGGCAGGAGGCGCCCTTGACGCCGTTTACCTCCACGGTGATCTTGCCGTCCTTGCCGATGAGATAGGTTACGGTTTGCTCTGCCATCGGTTACACCCACCTTCCTACTTTGATGCGAACGGTGCCGTCCGGCAGGGTCTCCTGCTCCTGCACCTGGAATTTGCCCTCCTGCTCGACGGTCTTTTTGAGGAGCAGCACGGCGTATTTCTGCAATAATTCATCACGGGTCTTTTCAAAGTCGCCGGGCTCGAGATTGGTGTGCAGCTCGGCCTCGCCATCCACGAATTTGAAGGCCATGACCCGGTTGACGGCATTGACGGCGATGACATCGCAGGTATTGAAGGTATCGGCGAATTCGTAATTCTCCGGGACGTCCTTCACCCGGCGCAGGCCCAAAGCCTTGAGCGCCTCACCCAGCACGTCGATATCACGGATGGCGACCTGAACCTTGGAGAGATGGGACATGGGGACACCTCTTTCTATCGGAAATTGTAGTTATATTTTCGTTATATTTTAATTATACCATCTTACTCTATATATAATAAGCCTATTCGGGAGAAAAATCAACTGTAAATTTAGGAATAATTCTTGATTTTGAATATTTTTGGGTTGGATGTTCGGCGATGGGGAATGTGCGGGGACCGGGAGGGGCGGCGCAGCCGCTTCCCGACCGTAGGGAGGGGCGGCGCAGCCGCTTCCCGACCGTAGGGAGGGGCGGCGCAGCCGCGCCGGGCCTCCGGCCCGGCGGGCGCGGGCGAAGCCCGCGCAGGGCCGCGAAGCGGCCCCGGCTGCGCCGATGGGCGGGGAAAGCAAAAGGCCCCGCCCAAGGGGGCGGGACCATGATCCGGTTTATTTTGCAAGCTCGGCGAAGTGCTTGATGAGGTAGTCCCGGAACAGGACGGCGGCCGGGGAAAGGTAGCTGCTTTCCCGCCAGGAAAGGTTGATATAGCGGCGGCAGTGGGGGGTGGAGATGGGGATCAGTGCAATGTGCTCGTCCTCCATGTCCTGCCAGGTCTGAATGGGGATAAAGGAGATGCCGATCCCGGCACGGATCAGCTCCCGCACCGTTTCGGGGCTGTCGCTTTCCAGCACGACATTGGGATCGAAGCCGGCCATTTTGCAGTAGGCATCGGTGATGCTGCGCAGGTTTTTGCCCTTTTGCAGGCAGATGAACTCCTCCTTGGAGACCTGATCGAGGGTGAGGGCATCAAAATGCGCCAGCGGATTGGTGATGGGGAGCGCCAGACGGATCTCCTCCTCGATGAGGGTGGTGCAGTAGGGCCCGGAGACCGGCTGGCTGCCCGCAAAGAGGGTCAGATCGCAGCTTTGGCCGCTGTCCCCCACCAGGTCATCCTGAAGGATGTGCAGCCGGATATCGCTGTGCTCCTCCTTGAAGCCGCGCACCAGCCGCGGGATGAGAGTGGAGGCGGCGTTCATGGAGAAGGTCACATTCATCACGCTGTTTTCACGGGCGTCGTCGATCTCCCGGTGGATGGCCTCCAGCTCCTTGAGGATGCGATTGGTGTGGTTGAGCACGATGATGCCGTATTCGTTCAGCTCGATGCTTTTGCCCTTGCGGTTAAAGAGCTTGACCTTCAATTCGTCCTCCAGCATGCTGATGGTACGGCTTAAAGAGGGCTGCGCCACATGCAATTCCTGCGCCGCCTTGGTGATATGCTCCAGTTCCGCGGTCTTTTTGAAATAGCGAAGATGTGTAATTTCCATGAAGATACCTCATATAGCTTGTGCGTTATCGATCTTACTCATATTATATATTTTACATTATAGAAAGTCAATGCTATACTAAAGCTTAACATGGGCTATTAGGCCGAATTTTGTTGAGAGTGAAAGTGAAAGTGAAAGGTGGTTCTATAACTATGTCCTGGGATAATCAGCGCCGTTCCAAGGCGGAACGACTGCAGGCGGCCGCTGCGCTGTGCTGCGGCAAAGCAGTAGCGACCGGCGATATCGTCAAGCTGATGGAGGCGGTCATCCGCCCCGGCGATAAGGTGGTACTGGAGGGCGACAACCAGAAGCAGGCGGCGTTCCTGGCGGCTTCTCTGGCGGAGGTCGACCCCAAGGTCATCCACGACCTGACCATGATCATCCCCTCCATCTCCCGCAGCGAGCATCTGGATTACTTTGAAAAAGGTATTGCAAGCACGGTGGATTTTGCCTTTGCGGGCACGCAGGCGCAGCGCCTGAGCGAGATGCTGGCCGAGGGCAAGGTGAAGATCGGTAACTTTAATACCTATTTGGAGATTTACGCGCGGCTCTTTGTGGACCTCATCCCCAATGTGTGCCTGGTGGCCGCCGATAAGGCCGACCGGGAGGGCAACCTGTTTACCGGGTACAGCACCGAGGAGACCCCCACGCTGGTGGAGGCTGCCGCCTGCAAGAGCGGTATCGTCATTGCGCAGGTGAATGAGATAGTGGAGGACCTGCCCCGTGTGGATATCCCCGGCGGTTGGGTGGATTTCATCGTCCCGGCGGACAAGCCCTACCCCATGGAGCCGCTGTTCACCCGTGACCCCCAGTTCATCAAGGATGCCGATATCCTGATGGGTATGATGGTCATCAAGGGCATTTACGCCAAGCACGGCGTACAGAGCCTCAACCACGGCATCGGCTTTAACGGCGCCGCCATCGAGCTGCTGCTGCCCACCTACGGCGAGCAGCTGGGCCTCAAGGGCAAGATCTGCCGCAACTGGGTCCTCAATCCCCATCCCACCCTCATCCCCGCCATCGAAGCGGGCTGGGTCGAAAGCGTTTGCGCCTTCGGCGGCGAAGTGGGCATGGAAAAATACACCGAAGAGCGCAGCGATATCTTCTTTACCGGTGCGGACGGCACCCTGCGCAGCAACCGTACCCTGGCACAGGTGGCGGGGCTTTATGCCATCGATTCCTTCCTGGGCGCCACCCTGCAGATGGACTACTACGGCAACTCCTCCACCGTTACCGCCGGCCGTTTGAGCGGCTTTGGCGGGGCGCCCAACATGGGCCACAACCCCGGCGGGCGCCGTCACAGCAGCCCGGCCTACCACAGCCTGGTGGAGGGTAAGGACACCCTGCACGGCGGCCAGAAGATCGTCATCCAGATGCTGAAGAGCAGCGGCAAGAAGGGCAATAACTTCGTGCCGGAGCTGGACGCCATCGCCATCGGGCGTGACGCCGGGATGGAGGCGCCGCCCATCATGGTGTACGGCGAGGACGTGAGCCACACCGTCACCGAGCAGGGCATTGCCTACTGCTACATGGCCGAGGACGCCGAGGAGCGCCGTCTGATGCTGTCCTCCATCGCACAGGGCACGCCGTTTGGCGAGCTGGTGACCAAGGAGCAGATCGAGGCGTTCCGCAAGGCGGGCAAGGTGGCCTATCCCGAGGATCTGGGCATCGACCGTGCCATGGCGACCAAGAACCTGCTGGCCTGCAAGACCCTGGAGGAGATCGCGGAGTGCTCCGGCGGGCTGTATGTGGTGCCCGAAAAGTTCCGCAAAAAAGACTGATAGCCCCCTTTCACGATAAAGGAAAAGGATAAAGAGGTGGAAGCTCCCCCGGCCATGGATGGTCGGGGGAGCTTTCGTTTGGATGGAAAGCGGGCAGTACCCGCAGCGGCGAGGGCTGCCCGATGGGGCCCCCGACGGGTCGGGAGGCGGGTACCCGCAGCGGCGAGGGCTGCCCGGAGTGAAATGACGGGTCAGCACGAGTCAAGCGGAGGGGTGCCCGCCGGGAGGTCAGGTGTAGCCCAGCAGCCCGCGGACGCTGACCTCCCCGCTGGAAACGGTGCGGCGGGAGCCGTCCGGCAATTCGACGATGAGACCGGCATCGGGGGCGATGCCGACGGCCAGCGCCTCGTACTCCCCGGTGGGGCTGATGACCGCCACCCGGCTGCCGACGGTGCAGCTGCGGCGGGTCAGCTCCCCGATAAGGGCTTCGGAGGGTTGGGAGAGGATGCGCTGCCGCAGCAGCAGGTCATCCAAACGGGTGATGATACCGGCGGCGACGGCGGCCCGGGGAACGGTGACGCCCGCTTCCCGCACCGAGACGGCCTTATCCCGCAGCTCCTCCGGGAAGTCCTCCCGCTGCTGGGTGACATTGACGCCGATGCCGATGACGGCGCCGTTGACGGTAGCGGTTTCGGCGTCGCTGGCGAGCTTGGTAAGGATGCCGCAGACCTTGCGGCGGTCGATGATGATATCATTGGGCCATTTGATGGCGGGGGCAAGCCCCAGCTCCTCCAGCACCTGGCAGACGGCCAGCCCCGCACAGCTGGTCAGCAGGCTCAAGGCGGCGGGGTCACAGTCGGGGCGGTAGAGGTAGGAAAGGTACACCCCCTGCCCGCCCGGCGAAAGAAAGCTGCGTCCCAGACGGCCGCTGCCCCGGGTTTGGCGGTCGGCCAGCACTACGGTGCCGGTGGGGGCGCCCTCCAATGCAAGCTGCATCCCGCGGGTATTGGTGGAGTCGGTCTCCTCATAGCAGATGACGGTCTCTCCCCTGCCCTGCGGCAGGTACTGCTCCAGCAGCTCCCGCGTCATGCCGTCCGGCAGGGCGGTCAGGCGGTAGCCCAGCCGGGTGACCGACTCGATGGCATAGCCCGCTTCCCGCAGGCGGCAGGCGGCCTTCCACACGGCGGTGCGGCTGACCCCCAACCGGGAGGAAAGCTCCTCGCCGGAATGGAACCCGGTGCGATCCTGCCCCAGCTCCCGCAGTAATTCCGCGGCTACATCTCTTTTGGCCATGATTTTTTCCTCCCAACGGCGGACGGAATATGAACTTTCCGTTAATTTGCGGATTTTCCGGCATCTGCCGCACAACGGCAGTTGAAAAACCCCGTATAAAAGTGATAAAATCAGTATAATTCAATCCGGCGGAAAAGGCAACCCGAAATGCGCCGGAGAAAAGGGAGGCTGCACCAATGGCATTTGTGGAAATGAAGGATGTTTACAAGCGCTACCGCACCGGGGAGATCGTGACGGCGGCCAGCGACGGCATCAATTTTACCATAGAGAAGGGTGAATTCGCCATCATTGTGGGGCCCTCCGGCGCCGGCAAAACCACAGTCCTGAACATTCTGGGCGGGATGGACACCGCCGATGAGGGGCAGGTGCTGGTGGACGGCAGCGACATTGTAAAGTACACCCCCCGGCAGCTGGTCACCTACCGGCGGCATGATATCGGGTTCGTGTTCCAGTTTTATAACCTGGTGCAGAACCTGACGGCGCTGGAGAACGTCGAGCTTGCGGCGCAGATCTGCGAGGACCCCATCCCGGCGGCGGATGCGCTGGAGGCGGTGGGGCTGGGGCACCGGCTCAATAACTTCCCGGCGCAGCTTTCCGGCGGCGAGCAGCAGCGGGTTTCCATTGCGCGGGCGCTGGCCAAGCGCCCCAAGCTGCTGCTGTGCGATGAGCCGACCGGTGCTTTGGACTACAATACCGGCAAGCAGATCCTTTCGCTTTTGCAAAGCGCCTGCCGTGAGGGCGGGATGACGGTCATCGTGGTAACGCATAATACCGCCATCACCCCGATGGCCGACCGGGTCATCACCATCCGCAACAGCAAGGTGGCCGGCAATGTTTACAATCCCGAACCGGCCGATATTGCCACGATAGAGTGGTAACCCGGCGGGACGGTGAAAAACGGGATGAGGGCAAGACAGGGTCCGATGGCAGGCTGACGCCCGACGAAGCGAAGCGGAGGCGGGCTTACGCCTGGCGAGGGCCCAACGCCGCCATCGCCCGTTTTTCGGCGGGCCGCCGGGGGGCAGCAGCCGCCATGGAAGTATCAAAGAGGAAGGGGTCATCAAGAGCATGACAGAGGCATTCCGGAAGGACACGACCCGAACCATACGCAAAACGCTCAACCGCTTTTGCTCGATTTTACTCATCGTAGCGCTGGGGGTTGGCTTTTTTGCGGGGGTGCGGGCCACCGGCAATGATATGCGGGATACCGCCAGCGACTATTACACCGAATATAATTCCATGGATGTGAAGCTGCTTTCCTCCCTGGGGTTCAGCGAAAAGGACGTTGCCGCCGTGCAGGCGGTAAGCGGTGTAAAGCAGGTCTATGCCGGTAAATTCGTGGACTGCCTGACGCTGTGCCACGATAACTTCCTCACACGGGTATTTTCGCTGCCGCAGCACCCCGACAGCCCCGAAACGATGAACCGGCTGCGGGTGCTGGAGGGACGTCTGCCCGAGGCGGCCGATGAATGTGCCATCGACCAGAATGTGACCGATAAATACGGCTTTCGGGTGGGGCAGACGCTGACCCTTTCCCCCGCCGACCCGCTGGACGATCTGGAAAACGACCTGAAGAATACCGTTTATACCATCGTGGGGATGGTGAATTCCCCGATGTATGTAGATATGACCCGCCGCGGCAGCACCACGGTGGGGGATGGCTCCCTGGATGCCTATATTTACGTGCCGGAGGAGAATTTTACCGCCGAATACTACACCGAGCTGTATGTGACCGCCGAGGGCAGCGATGCCCTGAACTGCTACACCGATGAATATGACGAGCTGGCGAAGGCCCTCAAGGCAGCGCTGGAGCCGGTGGGGGTTGCCCGCGGCGACGACCGGATGGAGGAGATGGCGGACTACCTCAATGAGAAGATACCCGAGGCACGGGAGAAGATAGCCGATGCCGAGGAGCAGCTGGCGGATGCCGAGCAGCAGCTGACCGATGCCGCCAACAAGCTGGCGGACGCCCGGAAGAAGATCGCAGACGGGGAAAAGGAGCTGACCGACGGCCGGGCCGAGCTGGAAAAGCAGAAAAAGCAGTATGCGGAATACGAAAAGAAATACGAGGAGGGCAAGCAGCAGCTGGAGGCCGCCAAGCTGCAAATGGCGGGAGCAAGCGCCGCACGGGCACAGCTGGCGGCGGGCAAGGCGCAGGTCAATGCGATACTGGGACGGATGGTGAACCTGCCGGAGGACTCGGTGCTGCTGCCCATCCTGGCGGAAACGCTGAAGCCGACACTAAACGAGCTGACCGACCAAAACGGCAAAAAGCTGAACCTGGGGGACCTGCTGTACGATGAAAACGGCAATGTCACCCCGGAAAGGGTAAAGGCCACCCAGACCGCCGTGAACAGCTATTTTGCCGGGATGGAAAAGCAGATAAACGCCGGCACCGCCCAGTATGAAAGCGGCAAAAAGGAGCTGGAGGAGAGCCGCAAGCAGCTGGACACCTATAAATCCGAGCTGGAAAAGGCCGAAAAGCGGCTGGACAGCGGCGAGCGGGAGCTGGCCAAGGCCCGCATCAAGCTGGCGGACGGGGAAAAGGAATTCGAGGAGAAAAGCGCCGATGCCCGCCAGAAGATAGCGGACGGCAAGACCAAGCTGAACCGGGGCAAGCTGCAGCTGGCGGATGCCGAGGAAACGCTGGAAACGCTCTCCCCGGCGGAATGGTACCTGTATACCCGCAAGGAGCTGGCGCTGGGTGTCGGGGAATTCGGCGATGACGCCGCAAGGATCGATAATATCTCCACCATCTTCCCGGTGTTCTTCCTGGCGGTGGCGGCGCTGGTGTGCCTTACCACCATGGCCCGCATGGTCGAAGAACAGCGCTCCGAGATCGGGACGCTGAAGGCACTGGGCTACACCAACCGGGAAATCCAAAAGAAATATCTCATTTATTCCTTGAGTGCGACGCTGCTGGGCAGCGCGCTGGGACTGGCGGTCGGGTTCCGGCTGTTCCCCACCGTCATTTACGATGCCTACTGCATCATGTACGACCTGCCGCCGGTCAAGGCGCCGTTCCACTGGGGGGTGGCTGCCGTTTGCGTGGCGGCGGCGCTGCTGCTGGTCACTCTGGTCACCTGCAACGTCTGCCGTACCGTACTAAAGGAGATGCCCGCCAACATCATGCGGCCGAAGGCGCCCCCTGCCGGGCAGCGGGTGCTGCTGGAAAAGATCCCGTTCATCTGGCGGCGGCTTTCCTTCAGCCAAAAGGTGACGGTGCGCAACCTGTTCCGGTATAAAAAGCGGGTGCTGATGACCATCGTGGGTATTGCCGGGTGCGCCGCCCTGGTGCTGACCGGCTACGGCCTCAAGGACGCCATCAATGACATTGTGCAGAACCAGTTCCAGCGGGTCTTCCGGTATGACCTGCTGGCGGGCTACAATGCCGACGGGGAAAAGGAACAGGCGCTTTTTGACCAGCTGGATACCGACCCCGCCATTGCCGCGTGGATGCCACAGTACCGCAACACCATGACCGCCGCCGATGATAAGCAGAGCTATTCGGTGAACCTGACCGTTTCCGAGGATTATACCCGGCTGACCGATTTTATCAGTCTGCAGGAACGGGTGAGCCGCAAGCAGCTGACCCCCGAAAAGGAGGGCGTCATCATCACCGAAAAGCTGGGCACCATGCTGGGGCTTTCCGCCGGGGATACCCTGACCTTACAGGACGGCGACAGCCGCAGCTATGAGCTGCTCATCACCGGGGTGAGCGAAAACTATGCCTCCCACTTTGTCTATCTTTCGGCGGAATACTACGAGGAGGTCTTCGGCAAGGCGCCGAGCTATAACTCGGTGATCATCGACCTGACCGACCGGGACGACTGGGCGGCCGCCAGCGAAAAGCTGCTGGCCGGCGGCACGGTGCAGATGGTCTCGAGCGATGCCGAGATGCTTGCGCAGTATATGAACATCACCGATAACCTGGGCTATGTGGTGGCGGTGCTCATCGTTTCGGCGGGGCTTTTGGCCTTTGTGGTGCAGTATAACCTTTCCAATATCAATATCACCGAGCGTACCCGTGAGATCGCCACCCTGAAGGTGCTGGGCTTCTACGATAACGAGGTTTCGGCCTATATCTACCGGGAGAGCATCATTCTGACCATCCTGGGGACCGGGCTGGGGCTGGGACTGGGCGTGGCGCTTACCCGCTTTGTGGTGGCCACCGCCGAGGTGGACTCCATCATGTTCGGGCGCAGCATCTATTTCTTCAGCTTTTTGATGGCGGCGGTCATCACCTTCCTGTTCTCCTTTCTGGTGAACTGGGTGATGCACTATCGCCTCAAGAAGATCGGCATGGTGGAATCGATGAAGTCGGTGGATTGACCGGCAACAGGAAAAGAGGGCATCCCCGCGGGGATGCCCTTTTGGCTTGCTTTCGGTTTTATTCCTCCTGCCCGATGTGGCTGCGGATGCGCTCGATGAGCATATCGAGGGCGACGAGGTTATGCCCGCCCTGCAGCATGATGATATCCGCCCGGCGCTTGCTGGGCTCGACATACTGCTCGTGCATCGGCTTTACGGTGGTGAGGTACTGGCTGACCACCGATTCCAGGGTGCGGCCGCGCTCCCGGACATCCCGCACAATGCGGCGCAAGATGCGTTCATCGGCATCGGTATCCACAAAAATCTTGATATCCATTTCGTCGGCCAGCTCCGCATCGGCAAAGATGAGGATGCCCTCCACGATGATGACCTTGGTGGGATGCACCTCCTCGGTGCGGTCGGTGCGGTTGTGGATGGAATAATCATACACCGGACAATGGACGGTATGCCCCGCCTTGAGGGAGCGCAGGTCCTCGATGAGCAGCGAGGTATCGAAGGAATCGGGGTGGTCGTAGTTGAGCAGCTTGCGCTTTTCGAAGGGCAGCTCATCGTGGCGCTTATAGTAGCTGTCGTGGTGCAGCACGCTGACATCCGCCCCGAAGTATTCCTGCAGCTTTTCGGTGACGGTGGTTTTGCCGCTGCCGGTGCCCCCCGCGATGCCGATGACCATCGTGTTCATAGTGTATCTCTCCCCCGTTTTTTCTTCATTTTATCACATTTCGGCAGGCTTCGCAACGGCAGGGCGGGACTTTTTGTGCAGGACAGCAAAAAACTCTCGACTTACGGCAGGGGAATATGGTACAATAGCGGTAGCGACCAGAATAAAAACAGAAAAGGAGAATGTTTATGTCTACCCCCCATAATGCTGCCAAAAAGGGCGATATTGCCCCCAATGTACTGATGGCCGGTGACCCGCTGCGGGCGCAATTCACCGCCGAGAAATACCTGGAGAACCCCGTATGCTTTAATACCGTGCGCGGGATGCTGGGCTACACCGGCACCTACAAGGGCAAGCCCGTTTCCATCATGGGCCACGGGATGGGCATCCCCTCCATCGGCATTTACACCTACGAGCTGTTCCACTTCTACGATGTGGAAAACATTATTCGCTTTGGCAGCGCCGGCGCCCTGCACCCCGACCTGCACCTCGGTGATATCGTCATTGCCGAAGGCGCCTGCACCGACAGCAACTATATGGCGCAGTTCCAGCTGCCCGGCACCTTTGCCCCCATCGCGGACTGGAAGCTGCTTTCCACCGCGGCACGGCTGGCGGAGGAGCGCCGGCTGAAGCATATGGTCGGTAATGTCCTTTCCAGCGATGTGTTCTATTCCGCCCATCCCGAGCGCACCGACCTGTGGCGTCCCATGGGGGTGCTGTGCGTGGAGATGGAGATATCCGCCCTGTACGCCAACGCCGCCTTTGCCGGCAAGCACGCACTGGGCATCCTGTCCATCAGCGACATCATCGGCAAGAATGAGGAAATGACCCCCGAGGAACGGCAGACCAAGTTCACCAGTATGATGGAGCTGGCGCTGGATACGGTGACCGGCCTGTGAACGGTGAGCGACTGACCGACCACCCCGGCGGTCTGGAAAAACGGACATGGATTCTGGCGGCGGTGATCTGCGCCGTACTGCTGGGTGTTTCGGCGGTGATGTTCATCCCCGTAAAAAGCAAAATGAACGAAACGCTGCCCGCCGTGATGCTTTCCCGCGAAAGCGGCGAAACACAGATGACCACGCTGACCCTGAACGGGACGTGGGCGCAGCAGCGGATGGGGAAATCCGCCATGACCTACAAGGGCATTGTGGGGACCGCCGCGCTGGAGGACACCCTGTGGGACGGCATGGATGAACAAAGCCTGCTGCTGAATGAAAGCGCCGACGGCCGGCATTTGATCGGCGGGTTCTTCTACAATCACTTTTATAGTGAAGATCACGAGGAAGGCTACGGCTGGCTACTCACCGACCGGGAGCGCAGCTGTTACCTGCTGGTGACCGGCCCGTTGGAGAACGACAGCGATGAGGAGTATATCATCGCGGCGCCGGCCGGCAGCGTGGAGGAGGCAAGAGCCGTCTGCGAAGCGCTGGGGGCCTACCCCGACCTGTTCCGTTAACCTCAATACAAAAAGCCCCCGGAAGGGGGCTTTTTCCTGTGGGCGGGTCATTGGCGGGGCGTGCCGTTTTCATCAAAGATGCGGCGGGCCGCCCCCTCCTGCACATGAACCGCAGCATAAAAGCCCCCGAGTGGGGGCTTTTTCCTGTGGGCGGGTCATTGGCGGGGCGTGCCGTTTTCATCAAAGGTGCGGCGGAGCTTTTTTTCGATGACGGCGATGGAGAGAAGCAGGGGGAGCATCTGAAGGACAGTGACGATGCCGCCCACGGTGCCGATGGTGGGGATTTCCTTCCCCAACAGCAGCAGCATGATAACGGCGGCGGGCACCAGCATGAGGACGCCCCAGCGCATCCACAGCCGGCCGCACTCCCGCTGGGCGTAGTCCCATGTCTGTTGGTTTTGCATGGAACGGCGGGTGCGGTAGCCCGAAACGGGATTGATGGTGCTGAATTTCCCGCGGCGCAGGGCAGCCCCGGCGCAGACCATCAGAACGGGGATCAGCAGGGTGCAACAGGCCATAAAAATCCAAAAGCCCATGTTATTTCTCCTTTTTGCGGGCCTCCCAGTAGGCACGGGCGGCCTGCTCGGTTTTGTTATCGCCGTAGCGGTAGTACTGCGTCCCGACTAAATCATCCGGCAGGTACTGCTGCGCCACCCAGTGGTTGGGGTAATCGTGCGGGTAGAGGTAGTGCTGCCCCTTCTGCTCCACCTCGGCGCTGTCGTAGTGGACATTTTGCAGGCAGCGGGGGAAGCCCTGTCCCCTGCCCTTTCGGATATCCGCCATAGCGGTATTGATGGCCACATAGGAGGCATTGGATTTGGGGGCGGTGGCCAGCAGCACGGCGGCCTCCGCCAGCGGGATACGGGCCTCCGGCAGGCCGAGCTGCACGGCGGCGTCCACGCAGGCTTTTACAATGGCGATGGCCTGCGGGTAGGCAAGGCCGATGTCCTCGCAGGCGATGACCAGCAGGCGGCGGCAGGGGGAAAGCAGATCCCCGGCCTCCAGCAGCCGGCCCAGATAGTGCAAGGCGGCGTCCGGGTCGGAGCCGCGGATGGACTTTTGCAGGGCGGAGAGCAGGTCAAAATGCTGGTCGCCCTCACGGTCGTACCGCATGGCGCTGCGCTGGGCGGCCTCCTTGGCATCCGCCAGCGTAATGACCGGCTGCCCGGTGGTGGCCAACGCGCCGAGGGCGCAGATTTCCAGCGCATTTGCGGCCTTTCGCACATCCCCGCCGCAGCAGGCGGCAATATGCTCCAGCGCACCGGCTTCGGCGGTAAGGGCCGGGGACTGCGCCCGCAGCTTTTCCAGCGCCCGCCGGAGATATTTTTCCACCTCGGCGGCATCCACCGGCTTGAACTCAAAGACGGTGCAGCGGCTTAAAATGGCGTTATAGACATAGAAGTAGGGGTTTTCGGTGGTGGATGCGATGAGGGTAATGGAGCCGTCCTCGATGTATTCCAGCAGGGTTTGCTGCTGTTTTTTATTGAGGTACTGGATCTCATCGAGGTACAGCACCACGCCGTCCATGGCGTCAAAGCCGCCCAGCTCGGCGATGAGGGCTTTGATATCCCCGGTGGAGGCGGTGGTGCCGTTCAGGCGGTATAGCTTTTTGCCCGCCCCTGCCGCAATGATGCGGGCAGCGGTGGTTTTGCCCACGCCGGAGGGCCCGTAGAAGATGAGATTGGGCAGGGTGCCGCTTTGGGCGATGCGGCGCAGCAGGCCGTCGGTCCCCAGCAGGTGCTGCTGGCCGACCATTTCATCGAGGGTTTGGGGGCGGATGCGATCCGCAAGGGGTGCTGCCATAGTCGGGCCTCCTTGGGTGGTTTATCGGGGGGGTGGGGTGGGCGCCGCAGGCGCTCCGGCGCAGCCGGAACCGGCGGCCGAAGGCCGCCGAAGCCGCCGAAGGCGGCTTGCCTGCGGCGCCCATGCCTGCGGATTAGCTTTCTTTTTTTATTTTAACATATTTTCGGCCGTTTGGGAACCGTCAATATCGAACAAATTTTCGCCGTTGTCTTTGGCTCACCCGCCGCAGCCGTTTTCCTGTTCAAATGCCGCGATCAGCCTGATCTTTTCCGCCCTGGTCAGCCGCTTGACGGCGGCCTCCCGCCGCAGCGCCGCCGCCCTGTCGGGGGTCTCCTCCCGGTAGCGCAGTGTCAGGGGCCCGCGGCCACGGGTGTATTTGGCCCCCTTCCCGGCATTGTGCATTGCCAGCCGCCGGGGGATGTCATCGGTGCAGCCGGTATACAGGGTGCCGTCCCGGCACTCCAGAATATAAACCCACCAGCTCACGGCGTCCCCTCCTTTTTTGTATATAAAAAAACCGCCACAGTGGATAGCCTGTGGCGGAATGGCGCGCTGTAAGGGATTCGAACCCCTGGCCTTCTGGTCCGTAGCCAGACGCTCTATCCAGCTGAGCTAACAGCGCATTTGCTTTTGACAGCTTAATTATATTACCACACCGGGAGGGAATAGTCAATTCCTTTTTTGCGGTTTTGTAAAAAAGTTTTCGGTTTTTCGCTTCCCGCCGCCGGATGCCCTTGCTTTTTTGCCGAGAGTAGTGTAGAATAAATGGCGTTATCACATATGGAAGCGTATCGAAGTGGTCATAACGGCCCTGACTCGAAATCTTTGGAAGCTCCGGCCGTTTCGTCCGCTGAAAATGTCCGCCGCACAGGGCTTTGCGCGGGTTCGGATTTCACAATTTCATATCGTTCTTGCGTGTTTTTCTTGCATTCTTCCGGAGCAAGGATTACACTTGAGATATACGGAGAGTTGTCCGAGAGGTCGAAGGTGCGACACTCGAAATGTCGTGTTCCCAAAAGGAACCTAGGGTTCGAATCCCTAACTCTCCGCCAAAAACCCAGTCATATCAAGGCTTTTGCCCATATGACTGGGCTTTTCTTTTCTCTCAAGGTCACATCGGCGTACATGATTTTCGGCAAGAGCTCAGGTGTGCCAGCCGGTTTGCCTTGTGTCCGGCAGGGTCAGGATATTGTCCATCACATTTGCCGAGGTGATCTTGGACTTGTAATCCAAATGGCTGTAAATATTCGCCGTCGTGCCAATATCGCTGTGACCCAGCCACTCCTGGATTTGCTTCAGAGGCACATCGTTCGCCAAAAGCAGTGAGGCGCAGCTATGTCTGAGGTCGTGAAAGCGAATGTGCCGCAGACCGTTCTGCTCCAGCAGCTTGCTGAAATTGGCGGTAACGCTTCTGGGGTTGAAGATATTGCCCATGGCATCCACAAAAACATAGCCGTCATACTTTTTGCTGTAGCAATTTCCGCATACGCGCCGATTCTCCTTTTGCTGCTCCCTCAGCGCCAGCAGTTTTTCCCGGATGTTGCTGACCAGCGGCAGGGAGCGCAGGCTGGATTTCGTCTTGGCACGGTCGGCGCAGACGATTTCACATTTGCCGTCTATCTTTGCGTTGGTTACAATGTGCTTAATGGTGATGGTGTCCCGCTCAAAGTCGATGGCGTCCCATTTCAGCCCCAGCGCCTCGCTGCGGCGCAGGCCGTAAAAGGCGGTCATCTGAATCAGCAGGGAGTACGGATGATCCTTGGACGCTTCCAGCAGCCTCTCCAGCTCCTCCTGCCGGTAATAGTCCGCAATGTACCGCTGCTTCTTGGGGCGCTCCACCTTGTCGGCGGGGTTGAAGGGAATCAGGTCCATTTTGACGGCGTATTTCAGCGCCTTGTGGATATTGGCGTGATAGTGGATCACCGTACCGGGCGACACGGTTTTCAGCTCATGCAGATAAAAGCTCTGAATGTGCTTGGCTTGGATTCCGTCCAGCGTCAGTCCGGTGTTTCGGAAATACGGCGCGATCTTCCCCTTTACCATCTGCGTGTAAGAGGAAAAGGTGGTCTTTTCCACCGAGCTGCGGATAATCTCCAGCCACAGCTCCATGTAGTCGGCAAACAGCATATCCGAGGAGATGTCCTCGTTCTCCTTGCTCACAACCGGCGGGACAAAGCTCTGGCGGGTGTCCAGCAACAGCTTCTCGGCGCGGCGCTTGTTTCCCTTTGCGGGAAGTCCTGTGGGAATCCACGGCTGCCTGCGCTTGCCGTTGGCATCCGTGTAATTCAGCACCATGTAGTAATTGTCGTTTTTTATTTGCAGGTGTCCTGCTATCATAAACTCTACCTCCTTTGCGGATAGCACATGAACGGGCACCCTTTCGGACCGTTTTTATTATACGCCCGGCGGGAATGCCCGTCCAATGTGCCATACAAGTTCAAATCCCGGCTACGCCGCCGGCTGCGGATTTCCCGCCGAGAGTGCGTAGCGGATCACATTGATTTTCGGTACGCGGTATGCATTGCCGATTTTCATACCGGGGATGTCGCCGTCGCCGATCAGCGCATAGGCCAGATGACGGCTGATGCCCAGCATCGCCTGCACCTGCGCCACATTTACAATGTCGGGGTAGTCCGTGAACATCACCTCGTATAGGGTCTGAATTTCCATCTTGGTCATTGCAAGCCTCCTTTCACCGGGCGTCCCGGTCTCTGCGCTGCCGCGCCAATAAAAATCCATGGCCTTGACAAGTGTCTCGGTCATCTGCTTCACGGAGGTGTCCGGACGGAAAAAGCTGCGGAGCTTGTCTACCGGCACCTTCACATATTCCACCTGATTGCCCTTAACCTCGGACAGAAGCTGCAGCACTGCGTCATCCGTGAGAGTCTGCGCCTCGCTCATGCGCCGCAGCCGCCGGGCCTGAGACAAGGACGGCGTTACCTCATCGCTGTCCATCACGGAGAAGAGCATCTCCTGCTCGGACGGCTGCAAATAGGACAGCTCCACCGCCGGAGTCAGGGCGATCTTGCCCTCGTCCACCAGCTTCAGGATGTCGGGGATTAGGTGGGTGAGTCGGATGTATCGGAACACTTGATCTCGGCTTTCACCGGCACATTTGCCGATTTCCGTCGCTGTGTCGAAATTCGTCGCAAGTTGCGACGAATTCTTTTCAAGGCGACCCGCCTTCCGTTTCATCGCATCCATTTTCATCTTGTACGCAAAGGCCTTCTCCGACGGCAAAATATGCTCCCTTTGCAGGTTGCTGTCCACCATGGTGATAACAGCCTCCTCGTCTGTCAGGTCACGGATAATCACCGGCATGGTGTCCATCCCCAGCGCCTTGCACGCTGCCAGCCGCCGGTGGCCGGAGATCAGCTCATAGCCGCCGTCAGGCAGCGACCTTGCCAGCGCCGGAGAGAGCACGCCGGCATCGGCAATGCTCCGCATGAGCTGCGCCATTTCCTCGTCCTCCTTCACCTTAAAGGGGTGATTTCGAAAGGGTGTGAGGGCAGCCAGCGGGATTGCCTCTACCTTTGGTTTTTTCGCATCGAACCGTTCCTCCGTGCTCATAAAAAGCTCCTCATACCCGGTCAGCCCCAAATCAATCGATCGGTCGTTCTTCATCGAATCCTTCCTTTCATCGTATAATCGTCTTGTCCTCTTGGGACGGCCGCTGATTTCGCAGCACCTGCTTTTCCCGCGGGGATAGGTAGGGGTCGTTTTCCACCCACGCATCCAATTCACACGCCAAGAGGTTTTTCAGCTTCGGGTTATCCTCAATCATGTTATAGACGGTTTGCTTTTGCTTCCGAAGCCGGGAAAGCTCTGCGGTGCAGGCGGCGCAGGACTTTTTCAGCTCGACCCTCTCCACAGGATCGGCGCAGCCTCGCTGCTTATTGCGGATTTTGCTGCGTGCAGCGGATATTGCATCCATCTCCTTGTCCATTCGTGCAAGAAACCTCTGCACATCCTCCGGCGTGTCCAAATGCTCCCGACACACCAGCGTTATTTCAGCGGTGAAGCGATCCAGCCTGCGGCAAGCCTCCCGGCACTCCGCCGACAGGGGCTGCCGATACTCCTTTTCGTACAGCGGCGCAACGCCCAGCACGATTGCCACACAGCGGAAGAAGCTCAAATACCCGGTGACACGGGGCAAATGCAGATAAAAATCCCGCTGCCGGTAATATTCTTCCGTCGGCGGATTTTTCCTGGCATATTCCCGTGTGTAGGGCCTCATGAATTCAAAATAGCGCCGGGTCACACGGATGTCCCGCTGGTTCTCCAGCAGCCTGTCCTGCAGCGCCTCCTTGTCATATTCGGCTCCCAGCCGAAAGGTACGCATACACTTTTTGGCGCTTAGAGAGCGGATGGTGGCGTACCTGCGGTAGGGATCGCACACGAACACATAGCCCTTCTTCCGCAGCACGGCACTCAGCTCCGTCCAGCTGCTCGATATCGTCAGCGCCTCGTCCAGCGCCCGCCGCATAAGGTTGTAGCGGGTAGGCTCGCCGTTCTTTTCGGCAAAGTACACCGACCGCGCCGTTTTGTGCCGCTGGGGATTTTTCACCACCGACAGGCCATGCTCCTTGCAGATACGGTCGGACATATCCCGCAGCTTGTAGTAAACCTCGTATTTTGCCTCCAGCTTTTTGCCCGTCCACATATTCACCGGATTCACAACAAAGTGGTTGTGATAAGTGCCGGTGTTGAAGTGGGTGGCAACAAGCACCTGCCGGTCGTTCCCCCAAAGCCGCCGCGCCGTCTCCACGCCGATGCGATGGCATTCCTCCGCCGTGACCTCACCGGTCTTGAAGGACTGGTAGGCGTGGTAGGCCACATTGCCGCCGGCTTTGCCGAAGCGCCTCTGCACGGCAGCCATCTCCCTTGCGGCGGACTCCGCCCTGCAGCCAATTCCGGTGACGGCGTATTGCTGCTCCCCCTCATCCAGGGTTTTTCCTTTGTCGGCAGCATACAGCAGCACCTGCTCCAGGTCGCTCAGCTTGGTCTTGCTGGGGTTGGTGCAGTAGTCCACCACACGGCTGACGCTGTCATGGATTGCCCAGATCTTCGTCACCGCCATCGGCATCCTCCTTCCCGTGATAGGCGCGCAGAAGCAGGCTCTCGATCTCGGTCAGGGCCTCGTCAAAGTCCCTCATGGCAAGCTCGTAGCGGACGGTATCGTGGAGCGTTGTCAGCTTCTGATACGCCAGCATCAGCTCCCGGCGCGGAGCCTCTCTCACCGCTGCGCCGGTTCCCAAGCTTCGGAGATATTCCGACATATTCATGCCGCATTTCTTTGCCTTTCTGCGAATGGTATTCTTCTCGGTTTTATAGACTCGCACATTGATTTCCTCTGTTCGATTCCGCATAGATATCACATCCTTTCAGCGGGGTTACAGGGGCGCGCCCCTTTCGTATCGGCAGATACGGGGGAATTGGGTGCCGCAGGGCTACACAAATCCCATGCTCGTTATCCTTACGGATAAAAAAGCGGTGTATAGCCCCGCACCCCTTAAAGCGGCAATTCCTCATCGTCCTCCGCCTCCTCCCATGACGCAGATGACGCTTGTGACGATGCTTGGGGAAGCCGGAAGGTTCCGTCATTCTGTTTCCGCAGTGACGCAAGTCTCTCGCTCCCGGAGGAACCGTCATGACCGTCAGCACCGTCATGCAGCTCCAAAAGCACCAACCGGGCAGCCGCCGTTTTACGATACTCGTAGGTGATTCCCAGAGGCAGCAGCACATCGCTGTAATGGCGGGTCAGATGCTTGCTGGCGAGGTTGGGCTTCAGCTCCGTATTACCTACGGCGGCAAGCAGCTGGGACACCGTGCCCCGAAACCGCCCGTGCGCCAAGAGAAAATCCGCCACCTGAAAAACAAAGTCCGGGATGCGTTCCTTTCGCAAATCCTTGGCGCTGAGCGCCTCGGTAATCTCCCATCGGACGCCCCGCATCTGCATTTTCAGCTTCTTCTCCTCCACATCCCGGCCCGTAATGCAGAGGGTGGCGCAATCGCCGAAGCGGTCATCCTTGCGGAGAATCATCCCCGTATCCGCCACGCCCAAAATGCCTGTGGAACCGGTCATATCATTGAAAATATTGCTGCTGTCCCGCTCCTTTCGGGTGTGATGGACAACGAAGATGCAAATGCCGTGGTCATCGGCAAGCTTTTTCAGGCCGGACAGATCCTTGTAGTCCTGGGCATAGGCATTGACCTTTGCGGAAGTATTGTCCCGCACCATTTGGAGGGTATCGATGAATATCAGGCCCGTGGAGGGAAATTCCCGCAGAGTCTCCTCGATCTGCCCCTCCAGCTCCGCGCCCAGCTGTCCACAGGAAAAGCCGAAGCGGAGATTCTCCGGTGGAGAGTCCGTCAGCTCCTGCATACGCTGCTGAACGCGCCATTCCCGATCCTCCAAAGCCAGATATACCACATCGGTTTTTCTGGTGGGCAGCCCCCACACCGCCTCGCCGCGGCTGATTTGCAGGCACAGCCACAGCACCATCCAGCTCTTGCCGATCTTGGAGTCACCCGCTAAAATGGCGAGCCCGTCGGAGAGAACACCGTCGATGAGCATTTTGGGGTGGGCAAGGGGTTTGTAATACAGGGTATCGGCATCGATCAGTTGTAGCTTGTTCATGTGTTTCACCTTCTTTCTTTCGCTGGTAATTGTGTTTTTTGGTTGGTGCCGTACTTCCGATATCGTTTTTATATGCCTGCCCCGGGGCCTCCGCGGCGTCGCCGTGCTCGCTCTTTTGCGATCGTCGCACAGTCATATCTGTCTCGGTAACGGCTATTCAGTTGTCGAGGTACACGGGGGAAGCTTAGAAGCTCCTCTCACTTTCCCTTTGCCGAATTTTTTTCGGATTTTCCCGCTGCTTTTCAAAATTTTTTCTTTTGAG
>OLYM01000041.1_pt1 | contig 44360 bp, 42 predicted proteins | sample 1673691 | NCBI WGS metagenome assembly OLYM01 (sample SAMEA103958123, study PRJEB25191) | human gut metagenome | reverse complement strand
GGTGCGGGTATCTGCCGGGATACCGATAATATGATCCCGATCTCCGCCAGCTGGATGAGCAAGGCGGTGCCGCCGTAGCTGAAGAAGGGCAGCGAGATGCCGGTGGCCGGGATGACGTTGAGCACCACGGCCATGTTCAGGAAGACCTGAACGGCCAGCAGGGTGGTGATGCCCACAATGAGCAGGGAGCCGAACCGGTCTCTGGCGTGGAGTGCCAGCCAATAGCCCCGGATGATGAGCAGGGCGAAGAGGATGATGATGAGCGCCGCGCCGATGAACCCCAGCTCCTCGCAGATGATGGCGAAGATGAAGTCGTTCTGCTCCTCCGGTAAGTACAGATATTTCTGCCGACTCTGGCCGAAGCCCAGCCCGGTGAGGCCACCGGAGGCCACGGCGTAGAGGGACTGGACGATCTGATAGCCCTTGTCGCCGGGGTCGGCCCACGGATTTTTCCACATTTCGATGCGGCTTCCGTTGTAACCGACGACCACCAGCAAAATCCAGACGCCGACGGCGCCCAGGCCGCCGCCCACTGCGAACCAGAACAGCTTGACGCCGGCGGCGAACAGAATGGCGGCCGCGGCGGCAAAGATCAGGATGGTGGCGGACAGGTGGGGCTCCCGGATAAGCAGAAGGGCCACGACCGCCAGGATCAGGACGAGCGGCCAAAGCTCGTTGAGCTCCGACCAATACCAGAAGCGGCGGATCAGCTCCACCGGCTTGCTGTACCGGTTTTTCGAGGGCTTTTTCTTATACTGCTCCCGCTTGCACAGCCGGGCGGCAAAGAACAGCAGCAAGGCCACGCCCGCGACGGCGAGGATCACGCCGAAGATGACATTCGCCCGGGCCAGCCGCACCTTCGATTGCCCGATGCCCAGATCCGCCCGCTTGCTCAGCCGCTGCAGCAGCTTGTCCGTCAGAAAGCACAGTGCAAACACCAAGGCCATAAAAATGCCGATCAGTACATAAATCATTGCGTCACCTCATTGTCGTTCTCGCGCGCTGTCCGATTCGAGCACACGCCCGGCACCGGCGCAGCCAGGACCGCATCCACCGGGATATCATGGGCCGCCGCATCCAGATGGGGCAGCAGCTGAAAGTCGTAGCATAGGGCGATGGTCGGGTGCGGATGTGCGGCCAAATAGCGGTCGTAAAAGCCGCCGCCGTAGCCCATCCGATGGCCCTGCCGGTCAAAGGCCAGCCCCGGCGTCAGGACCAGAGCCGTATCATCATCCGCCGCCGGCTGCGAGCCGTCCGGCTCCGGGATGCCGCAGTAGCCGGGGGCCGCCTGGGTAAGCTCGTCCAGCCAATAAAAGACCATCTCCCCCGGCCCTGTGACCTTGGGGACGGCGACCCGCTTCCCATCCCGCTGCGCCTGCCGCAGCAGCGCGTGGGTCTCGACCTCCTGGTTATAGCTCAGATAACCATACAGCGACCGCGCCTGCCGGTAAAGGGGATGCCGCCGCAGCGCCGCCGCCAGCTCTGCGCTGGCCGATGCGATCTGCGCCGGGGTCAGAGCCCGCTTTGCCTGCCGGATCTGCGCCCGCAGCGCGTCTTTTTCGAAAGAATCCATCCCCGCTCACCTCTAAAGTCTTATCATACCGGATTTTTCCCCCGCCGTCAACCAGATCTTCCCCATAGCGCATGCCCCAAATATGCACAATCGATATTATAATAGAAAAGCGCCGTCTCGGGATCACTCCCAAGACGGCGCTTTTCTGTTGTGGATCAGAGCGAACACTTCACGGCGAAACCGCCGCTGAAGAAATAGGTGTTCGTCCAATACCTGTTTGGTGGAGGCGAGGAGAGTCGAACTCCTGTCCGAAAACCAGTCCGCACGGCTTTCTACGAGTGTAGCTGTTCCTTTAACATTCCCTCTGTCTGCCGCCGGACAGCAGGCTGCAGACTTCAGTAGCTCCCGATACAATCACGGGCCCGGAGCGCTGCCTGTGATCGTTCACCACTCATCGACGCCCTCCTGCGGCCGTGGTCCTCCGCAGTCGGACGGCTGCTTAATTAAGCAGCGTACGCGTAATCAGTGTTAGCGTTTATCTTTAAGTTGCCCGTTTTATAGAGGTCGAGCGCCTCTACTCGCTTACCCTGTTTCTCGATCCCCGTCGAAACCGGTACGCCCCCGTATTCACTTTTTCATTTAACCGCGGCCGTGCATGGCACGCTCGATGTCCCTTTTGGCATCCCGTTTGGCGGCATCGGCCCGCTTATCGTAAAGCTTTTTGCCGCGGCAGACGCCCAGCTCTATTTTGACCCGGCTGCCCTTAAAATACGCCTGCAGCGGGATGAGGGTAAGCCCCTGCTGCTGCTTGACCAGCCCGTACAGGCGGTTGAGCTCCCGGCGGTGGAGCAGCAGCTTTTTGGGGCGCAGCGGGTCACGGTTGAAGATGTTGCCCTTTTCGTAGGGGCTGATGTGCATCTGACGCACGAACAGCTCCCCTTTTTCGAAGCTGCACCAGCTGTCCTTGAGGTTGAGACCGCCGTTTCGCAGGCTTTTTACCTCGGTGCCGAACAGCTCGATGCCGGCCTCCATCGTTTCCTCCACAAAGTATTCATGCCGCGCCTGACGGTTGACGGCGATTTGCTTGATGCCCTTCTTTTCTGCCATGCACGGTCACTCCTTTCCCCTTTGTGGATTTTTTATGATAGCACAATTTGAGAATTTGTCAAGAGGTTATAGCTCGCTGCGACCCTCCATGGCACGCCAGAGGGTCACCTCATCGGCGTATTCCAGGTTGCCACCCACGGGGATGCCGTAGGCAAGCCGGCTGACCTTGACCCCCAGCGGCTTGAGCAGCTTTGCGATATACATGGCGGTCGCTTCGCCCTCCACGGTGGGGTTGGTGGCCATGATGACCTCGGTGACCTCCCCCTTGCCGATGCGGGCAAGCAGCTCCTTGATGGTGAGCTGGTCGGGGCCGATGCCGTCCATGGGGGAGATGAGCCCGTGCAGCACATGGTAGACGCCGTTATACTCCCGGGTACGCTCGAAGGCAAGGACGTCCCGGGGGTCCTCCACCACGCAGATGAGGGAGGTATCCCGGCCCTTGGCGGAGCAGATGGGGCACAATTCGCCCTCGGTAAAATTGCCGCAGACCGCACATTTTTTTATTTTGCTTTTGGCCTCCAGAATAGCGGAGGAAAATTCCTTTGCCTTATCCTCCGGCAGGTCTAATACATAAAAGGCGAACCGCTGGGCCATCTTGCGGCCGACGCCCGGCAAGCGGGCAAACTGCTCGATGAGCTTTTGCAGCGGCGCTGCGGTGGAATCCATGCGATCCCTCCCCCCTATCGATCAAAGTGAATTACAGGCCGAGCTCCAGCCCGCCGGTGATGGCGCCGATGGTCTGCTCGGCATCGGCATTGCAGGCACGGATGGCTTCATTGACACCCTCCCGGATGAGATCCTGCAAAAACTCGATGTCATCGGGATCGACGACCTCGGGCTTCAGGGTCACGGCGGTGATCTCCTTTTTACCGTTGATCTCCACTTCGATATTCCCGCCGCCGGCGGAAATATGGTATACCTTTTCCTCCAGCTCGGCCTGCGCGCGGGTCATTTCCTCCTGCATCTTCTGCATTCTCTGCATCATCTGGTTCATATTTCCGGCGCCGCCGGCGCCCTGCGGAATTCTTGCTTTCATGTGTAGTCTCCTTTATCGGTATGTGGTTTTTATTCTCTGGTAACGGGGATGCCCAGCCCCTCGGCCTGCCGTGCCAGCTCCTCCAGGGGGGAGCTTTGCGGGGCGGCGGGCGGTGCGGCCGGCGTGTAGGGGCCTACGCCGTATTTCATGCCGGTGACCTCGGCGATGGCACGCTTGAGGCTTTGGCGGGTGAACTCATTGCTGCGCATCATCTCCAGGAAAATGGGGTTTTCGCAGCGGATCAGGACGGTCTGCCCGCGCAGGTAGGCACCGCTTCCCTGCAAGGCGCCCGCCAGCATTTTATTGATGACATTAAGACGCTCCAGCACCTGAAGCCACCGTTCCTCCGGCATCGGCTCCACCGGCAGGTCCTCCTTGGCGGGCGGGGCGGGGGGCGGTGTGCCGGGCAGGGTAACCTGCTGCGGCTCCTGCGGCAGTTCCTGCTGCGGGGCCGGCTGCGGGGCGGTCTGCGGGGCCTGCTGCGGGGCGAAGCGGATGCCCTCCGCCATAAGGCGGTTGAGCTTCGCCTCCAGCTCCTCGATGCGGGCGACAAGCGCCTCCCTGCTGGGGCTTACCCGGCGGTCGCTGATCTTTAAGAGGGCAAGCTCCATTTCGGCCCGGCGGCTGGTGCTGCGGCTCATGGCCGCCTGCGTATCCTGCAGGGTGCGGATGGCATCCATAAGGGCGGCGGGGGTAAAGGACGCCGCCTGTTTTTTATACTGCTCCAGCGTCTGCGGCAGGCAGACGATCAGCTGCTCGGGGTCACGGGCGGTGGCCGCCACCAGAAGATTGCGGTAGTGTCCCACCAGCTGACTGCACAGGCGGTCGTATTCCACGGCCTGTCCCGTCAGTCGCTCCATGGCATCCATGGCACCGGTAAAATCCCCGGCTGCGGCGGCTTCGGCTATTTCAAAAAGATAATCCTGCCCGACCAGCCCGGCCGCTTCGCTGACCGTTTCCACGGTGATATCCCGGGCGTGCGCCCAGCAGAGATCCAAAAGCGAAAGGGCGTCACGCATTCCGCCATCGGCGATGCGGGCGATGAGGGCGGCAGCCTCCTCGGTGAGGGTCATGTCCTCCTGCCCGGCGATGTACAAAAGCCTGTCCCGGATGACCTCCGGGGCGATGCGCTTAAAATCGAAGCGCTGGCAGCGGGACTGGATGGTGGCAGGGATTTTGTGAACCTCGGTGGTGGCCAGAATGAAGATGACGTGCTCCGGCGGCTCCTCCATGATTTTCAGCAGGGCATTGACCGCCCCGACCGAAAGCATATGGGCCTCATCGATAATATAGACCCGGTATTTTGCGATATTGGGCAGGAAAACGGCTTCCTCCCGCAGGTCACGGATGTTATCGACACCGTTATTGCTGGCGGCATCGATCTCCACAACATCCACCAGACTGCCGTTATCCACCCCGCGGCAGCAGTCACATTCCCCGCAGGGGCTGCCGCCTACCGGTCTTTGGCAGTTCACAGCCTTGGCGATGAGCTTGGCGCAGGTGGTTTTGCCGGTGCCACGGCTGCCCATCAGCAGATAGGCATGGGCGGGCTTTCCCTGTATCATCTCGTTTTTCAGCGTGGTGGTGATGTGCTCCTGCCCCACGACTTCCTCGAAGGTGCGGGGGCGCCACTTGCGGTATAATGCCTGATACATCCCGTTTTCCCCTTTCCCGTAAAATGAAAGACAGCCTTTATCATACGGAAACCCGGTTGGCTGCGGCACCCGCAAATACTGCTTAATGCTGCTCGGTTCCCCGCCTGACATGGTTCACAGCACTGCGTCGCACAGGACCAGATTTCCGCATGACAAAGGCTGCCTTTGCACGACCTGTCATGGCCTACTAAATTATTATACACGAATTCCGGCCCGTGTGCAACCATTTTTTCTCCTTATTCCGCCCCGGTAAAAAAGCCCGTGACCTCCTGCCGCACCGCTGCGGCGTCCCCTGCCGGGGTGATGATGAGCAGGGCGTAAGCCCCGGCGGTGATGACCTGCCCCGACTGCGCTGCCGGGGAGCCGGAAAACGCCTGCCGGACGGTCTCCAGCCGCTTTTGCAGGGCGGCGGTGGCCGTTTCCGCCTTGCCGGGGGCGGCCTGCACCAGCAGCAGCTGGCAGGGGTTCCCCTCCTCAATGGCGATGCGCCCGCAGCCCGAAAGCAGGGCTTTTTCCTTGATTTGCAGCAGTGCCGCCAGGTCGGCCGCACTTTGCAGCAGCAGGCTTTCCGGCAGGTCGTACTGCTGCGTCAGCTCCTCGATTAGGCTCTCCGGGGTGGTATCCGCCCGCAGGGTGGCGGGCGATGGCGGCTCCCCCCTGCCGCAGGCGGCGCAGCACAGCAGCGCCAGCAGCATGATAACGGCTCTTTTCATGGCAATCCCCCTCCCCTTTTTATTATGGCAGGGAGAGGGGGAATATGCGAAGATGATAAAGGTGAGCCATCCCGGAGGACAGCTCACCCCATTTTACAGCAGGATGATGCCTGCCGCTTCGCACTGTTTTACGGTGTCATCGTCCCAGACCGAGGACTGGACCTCGCCGATGTGAGCGGTGCCCATGAGGAACATGCACAGCCGGGACTGCCCGATACCGCCGCCGATGGTGAGGGGGAGCTCGCCGGAAAGCAGCATACGGTGGAAGGGCAGGGTGCGGCGGCTTTCGCAGCCGGAAAGCTTCAGCTGGCGCTCCAATGCGGCGGGGTCCACCCGGATGCCCATGGAGGAAAGCTCGAAGGCGGTATCCAGCACCCGGTTATATACCAGCAGGTCGCCGTTGAGCGTCCAGTCATCGTAGTCGGGGGCGCGGCCGTCATGGGGCTTGCCGCTGCGCAGCGCTCCGCCGATCTGCATGAGGAAAACGGTGCCGTATTCCCTTGTGATGGCGTTTTCGCGCTCCTTGGGGGTGAGGTCGGGGTAGCGGTCCTCCAGCTCCTGCGTGGTGATGAAGGTGACCGTTTCCACAAGGTCCGGGACGGTATTGAGCTGCGGGTAGATGGCCCGCAGGGTGCGCTGGGTGGAGACGATGGCATCGACGATGCTTTGCACCGTGGCCATGAGATATTGCCGGTTGCGCTCCTCAGGGGTGATGACCTTTTCCCAGTCCCACTGATCCACATAGATGGAATGGATATTATCCAGCGTTTCGTCCCGGCGGATGGCGTTCATATCGGTGTAGAGGCCCTTATCGGGGCGGAAGCCGTAGCGGTACAGCGCCAGCCGCTTCCATTTGGCCAGCGAATGGACCACCTGTGCATCCCGGCCGATATCGGGGACGTCAAAGGAGACGGGGCGCTCCACGCCGTTCAAATCATCGTTCAAACCGGTGGACGCTTCCACAAAAAGCGGCGCCGAGACACGGCTCAAATTGAGATTGCCGCAGAGGGTGTCCTCGAACACACGCTTGATGAGGCTGATGGCCTTTTGGGTATCGTAGAGCGAAAGGCAGCTGCGGTAGCCTGCCGGGATGAACACCTTACTCATGGTTTTTAGGCTCCTTTGCACTGAAAATATACCTGCAAGTATAGGACGGCGGGCGGCATTTGTCAAGGTGAAAATGAAATTTTACATTGGGGGAACTTGCAGAATGCGAAAACGGCCCGCAGGGCGGCCCGTCCCCCGGACGGCTTGCCCTGCGGGCCGGTGCCTGCGGCTTGCAGGGGCCGGCAAAAGCGGCATTATATGAGGCCCTGCGCCCTGTAAAAGGCGATGAGCAGATCGACCATGCGGCCGTAGCTTTGCACGCCGTCGGTCTGGGCGTTGGCCTTCAAATAGGCGTCGTTCCAGCGGTCAGCGGTCTCCCCCACCGGGGTATCGTACCGCGCCCAGTAGCGGCTGTTGGCGGCAAGGTCCCGCAGCACGCCCTCCGGCAGCAGGGCACCCACCTCCCGCCACGCATCCGCATCATAGCGGGTCAGGCGGTTGGTGGCGTGGATGAGTCCCAGCATGGCACCGCTGTACCGCAGCTCGGTGCTGCTGCTGTGGTAACACGCCAGGTAGGAGATGAAATTCGCTTCGTCCTCCCGCATAAAGCCGCAGATATGGGAAAGCTCGTGGCACATGGTGGAGGAAATGCCGTAGGCCGGCTGGTGGACGTTGATATTCGCTTCCGATATGTAGGGGAAAATGACGCCGGTGAGCTGGATATAGCTCATGACCTCCGAAAAGCGCATGGCCTTGGGGCGGGTGCGCCCGGCCAGCCCGAACAGCTGCACCCCGTAAAGCTCATCCAGTGCCGTTACCGTCTCGGAGGCGGTATCCGCCAGTTCCCCGTAGGAAACGGCGGAGGCAAAGACGCCCTCGGCGTCCTCGCTGCATTGGGGACGCAGCTCCCCGGCCTGCTGCGCCAGCACCCGACACAGGGTACGCAGCGTTTCCACGTCGGTCGCTTCGGTTTGCAGCCCTATGCTTTCCCCCACCGGGATGCGGTAATAGTTGAGGTCACCGGTGAGGATAAACCAGAAGAATACCGCAGACGCCGCCGAGAGGATGATCCACAGGCGCTTGAGGCAGACCAGCCACCAGCGCCCCTTTTGCCGGATGGCCTCCCGCACCCAAAAGACAAGGTAGAGCAGGATAGCGGCGCCCAGCAGGAGCAGGATCACCTCCATGGCGGAAAAGGGCAGGCGGCCGGTAAGGGCGGTGAGGGCGGTGGCCATTCCCCGGTAAAGGCCGAGGCTGTACCACCGTTCCACCGCTGCGGCGTCGGTGCGGGCCAAGCGGATCAGCAGCAGGCCGAGCGGGGTCAGAAGCGTCAGCACCGTGCAGGCGATGATGCCGCCCCGTTTCATCACGGTATGCGGTTTTGCGACGGGTTTAGGGATCATGGCGGTTCCTCACGAGGTCAGCTTGGCGTTGGTTTTTTCCATAAAGAGGCCCGCCCGCACGATGGCGCGGGTATGGGCGGCCTCGCCGATGGGGCCTGCGGTGTCCGCCGCAGTCAGGCGGAAGGTAAGGGTGCGCCCCTCGGCGGCGGTGAGGCTGGCGGTAACGGTTACGGCCATGCCCACCGGGCTGGCGGCGGTGTGGCGCATATTCATTTCCGTCCCGACGCTGGTGGTTTCCGGCTCCAACAGGTCGGCGCAGCAGGCGCAGGCGGCTTCCTCCATCCATGCGATGAGGGTGGGGGTGGCCAGCACCGGCAGGCTGCCGCTGCCCACCCGGGCGGCGGTATCGGCTTCGGTGACGGTTTTATGCAGGGTGACGGTTTTGGTTTCCATGGTGTGCGCTCCTTTTCGGTTTCTGCTCCTATTATAAAAAAAGCGGGCGGCGATGTAAAGCGGCATCTTTACCGAAATTTGCGCAGGGGGCAGGACGGCCCGCAGGGCCCGCGGGGCGCAGCCCCGCGGTAGGGGGCGGCCTGCGGCCGCCCCCAAAGCCGCCCGCCCCCGGCAGGGGGCGGGCGGCTTGCCCTGCGGGCCGTAGCCCGGGTGCTGCAGGGGGCCTGCTACTGCGCTGCGGATACCCTCTCGTGCATCTGCAGGGCGTTTTGTTCCCAGCCGCAGCACAGCACGTCCCCCGCCCGCAGCTCCCCCGAAAGCAGCCGCTCGGTCAACGGGTCCTCCACCATGGTGCGCACCAGCCGCCGCAGCGGCCGCGCCCCGTAGGGGCCTGCCGTCGCCCCCTGCACGATCTCCTCGGTGAGCGTATCCTCGAATTCGATCTCGATCTCCTGCTCCCGCAGGCGGCCCTGCACCTGCTCCAGCAGCATTCCGGTGATCTGCCGCAGCTCCTCCCTTTGCAGCGGCCGGAACAGGATGGTTTCATCCAGCCGCCCCAGCAGCTCCGGCCGCAGATGCTCCCGCAGCCTGGAAAGCACCGCCGCCCCGGCATCCGCAGCGCCGCCGGCAAAGCCCATCCCCTGCGGGTGCAGCATCGCCTCCGCCCCCAGGTTGGAGGTCAGGATGACCACCGTATTGCTGAATACCGCCACACGCCCCTGGCTGTCGGTCAGCCGCCCGTCCTCCATGATCTGCAAAAGCAGGTTGTAAAGGTCGGGGTGCGCCTTTTCGATCTCATCAAAGACCACTACACTCATTGGGTGCTTTTTCACCGCCTCGGTCAGGATGCCGCCGTCCTCGCAGCCCACATAGCCGGGGGGCGACCCGATGAGCCGGGAAATGCTATGCGGCTCCCGGTATTCGCTCATATCCAGCTTGATGATGCTGTCCTCGCTGCCGAACAGCGTCCTGCCCAGCGCATGGCACAGCTGGGTCTTCCCCACCCCGCTGGGCCCCAGGAATAAAAAGCTCCCGATGGGGCGGCGGGGGTCCCGCAGGCCGGCGCTGCTGCGCAGTATGGCACGGATGACCGTTTCCACCGCCTCCTGCTGCCCCACCACGCTTTGCCGCAGGCTGCTTTCCAGTCGTTCCGCCGTCAGGCCGGGGGCCGCCGACAGCCCGGTGATGGCACCGGCCGCCTGCTGTACCTCCCGCCCCGTCAGGCTGATGCGCCGAACCCCCCGTCCCCCGCCGGGTAGCCTGCCCGCCCGGTAGATGCGCAGCCTTGCCGCCGCCTCATCCAAAAGGTCTATCGCCTTATCCGGCAAAAAGCGGCCGGGGAAATACCGCACCGAAAGCCGCACCGCCGCCTCCAGTGCGTCATCGGTGATCAGCATCTCGTGGTGCTGCTCGTAGCGGGGACGCAGCCCCCGCAGGATCGCCATGGTCTCCTCCCCGGTGGGCTCCTCCACCAGCACGCTTTGGAACCTGCGTGCCAGTGCGCCGTCCTTTTCTATCGTTTTGCGGTATTCCGCCATGGTGGTGGCCCCGATGACCTGCAATTCCCCCCGGGCCAGACGGGGCTTCATGATATTGGCGGCATCCACCGCACCCTCCGCCGCCCCGATGCCCATAATGGTGTGCAGCTCATCGATAAAAAGGATGACGTCCCCGGCGGCCGCCACCTCCTCCATCACGGAACGGATGCGTTCCTCGAAGTCGCCCCGGTATTTGGTGCCCGCCACCATGGCAGGCAGGTCCAGCGTGATGATGCGCTTATCCGCAAGGGAAAGCGGCACCCGCCCCTCGGCGATGCGCTGGGCCAGCCCCTCCACCACCGCCGTTTTGCCGACGCCCGCCTCCCCGATGAGGCAGGGGTTGTTTTTGGAACGGCGGGAGAGGATCTGCAAAAGGCGCTCGGTCTCCCGTTCCCGCCCGATCACGGGGTCCAGCTTCCCCAGCCGGGCCTGCTCGGTCAGCTCCCGCCCGAAGCGGTCCAGCATGACGCTGCGGGTCTGGCGCTGGGGCTTGCCCATTACCCTGGGGGGCTGCCGGTCGCTGTTCTGCTCGCACTGCTCCAGCCGGATGGTCTCCCGCAGGGCGCTGCACAGTCCGCCGGCGTCCACCCCCAGCTTTTGCATCAGCTGCATGGCCCCGGAGCCCTCCTGCCCGCACAGGGCCAGCAAAAGGTGCTCCGTTCCCGCCTGCAAAAAGCCGCCGGCCTGCGCCTCCCGGAGGGCTTCCTCCATCGCCGCACGGTAATGCACGGTGGTTTCCTCCGGCTCCAGCAGGGTGGGATGCCCCCGCCCCACCATTTGCAGCAGGGCGCGTTCGGCCTTGCCCGCCGTGAGCCGCCGCTGCGCCAGCAGCGTATAGGCCGCCCCGGCGCCCTCCCGCAGCAGTGCCAGCAGCAGGTGCTCGCTGCCGATATAGGTATGCCCGGCCTGCTGTGCCGCCTGCTGTGCCCCCGCCAGCGCCGATGCCGCCCGGGGGGTAAATCCGTTATATTGATCCATGGAGTGATGCCTCCTTATCCTTGCGTGTTTGGATTCGCCCCGGCGGCGGGCGCCCCGCAGCGGGGGAGGGCTGCCCGGAGCGCAGCGGAGGGTCGGCCCGACCTAAAGCGGAGGGGTGCCCGCCGAATGAGAGCGTCAACGATAATATGGACGGCATCCGGCGGCTTAATCGCCGCACCAAAATCTCCCCGCGGCATAGGATGGGGTGATCCCAATGAAAAGGAGGCATTTGTGCTATGTTTGGTAACTGCTGTAATACCTGCTGTCCGGCCGACAGCAACCGTGGGTTGTTCGGGATCTGCCTGAATGACGCCACCCTCATCATTATTCTGCTCATCATCTGGCTGGTAAGCAGCGGCGGGCTGAACCTGTACGGCGGCTGCGGCTGTAATACATGCGGCGGCGGGCGCAGTGGCTGCGGCGACTGCGGCTGCGGCTGCAACTGATCATATCACCCGATAGGAGGCTATATTATGGGCTGCAATTCTTGCGGATACAACACCGGCTGCGGCTGTGGCTGCGGCAATAACTGGTGGTGGATCATCATCCTCATTCTGGTGTGGCTGTGGCTCACCGGCGGCAACGCCACCAATATCTCCGCCTACCGCACCTGCGGCTGCGGGGATGCCATCGGTAACGGCGGCGGGTGCGGGTGCGGCTGCAACTGACCCCCGACCCACGCAAAAAGGGAGCCGCAAGGCTCCCTTTTCTATCGGTTTTCTTCCTTTTGCGGGGCCGGCGCTCCCTGCTCGATCAAATCGGCGATGGCCGCCACCGCCCCCCGCGGGATGCTGCGCTGCGCCTCCGTCATGCGGGCACGCATCGGGGGATCGTTCAGCAGCCGCCGCACGGCCAGAACGGTATCCCGCACGCTATTGGTGCCCAGTGCCATGCCGTACCGGGTGAAAAACTCCAGATTGCGGCTTTCGCAGCCGGGGACGGTCAACATCAGAACGGCGGGCACGCCCTTTTGCGCCAGCTCGGTACAGGAAAGCCCGCCGGGCTTGCCCACCGCCACATCCGCCGCCGAATAATACAGGTCCATCCGATCGGTGAAGCCCACCGGGTACAGGCGGCTCCGCCATTTGGCGTAGCGCTGCAGCTCCTTCAGGTCGCCCTTATTTTTGCCGCAGATGACCACCACATAGGCGTCCTTCGGCAGGCGGTTCAGCAGCTTCAGTGCCAGCCGCGTCATCGGGCCGCAGCCGATGGACCCGCTCATTACGAGGATCATCTCCCCCTGCTGCGGCAGGTGCAGCAGCCTGCGGGCGACGGTTTTATCCATATGGGTGGCCATGTCGGGAGCTGTCGGAATGCCCAGCGGCAGCAGCCGCTCCTCCGGGATGTCCCGTTCGGTGAATTCCGGGATCAGGCGGCGGTCCGGGATGACCCAGTAATCCGGCGTGATCTCATCCACACAGGGGCTGCAGGTGTAATCGGTGGCGATAAAATAAAACGGCTTGGTGTGGCCGTATTTGCGGCACAGGCGGGTCAGCATCTCCGCCGGGAACACATGGGGCGTGACCACGGCGTCGAACCGCCCCTTGCGCAGGTATTGGTACAGCCGCGGCACGCAGATGGCGTTCATCTTATACTCGAAGGAGGTCTCGTCCTCCCCCAGCACCCGCTTTTCCTTTTGGCGGTAGCCCGCCCCGTATATTTTGGGGAAATAACGGTAGGCGATGGTATGCAGGTGGCTCACCGCCTCCGAAAAGTGCTTGGGACCGAAGGAAAGCGCATCGGCTACGGTGCAGGTGTGGCCCCGGCTTTCCAGCTCCCGGCGCAGCGCGGCCGAGGCCGCATTGTGCCCGCCGCCGGTATTACAGGTCAGGATGAGGATATTCACGCAGGTTCTTTCCCCTTTCTTTGGCAGCGTTTCAGCAGGGCGCACAGCCGCGGGCGGTTATACCGCTGGATGATGATACACGGGATATGGGAAAGCCCGTACAGCACCACCACCAGCACCGCCATGGGGCCGTGGGCAAACCGGAACACCAGCGGCGTCAGCAGCATCAGCGCCCAGTGAATAAGCTCCGCCACGCAGGTTTCCTGCAAAAGACGGATGGCATTTTCGGCGTCGTTCTGCCCCCGGATGGTCTTGGCGTATTCATGGCCGCCCCAGCGGCTTTTATCCGGCACCTTTTCCTTCCACCGGCGGATGCCCAGCTTTTCATAGACCTTTCCGTTTTTCTCCCAGTCATAGGCACGCCACGGGCGGCGCTCCCACCGGAACCACCGGCGGGGCAGCAGTTCCCCGATGATGCCGCCGGCAATGCCCAGCCCGGCGATCACCCCCACCGAAACAGCCGCCTGCAGCGCGGCCTCCGGGGCAAAAAGCCACAGCACGCCGATACAGGCCGCCACTGCCAGGCAGATCAGGATGGGGGTCATCAATGTCATAACGGATTTTCTCTCCCTTTTGTAGTGTGTAAAAGAAATTATACCACCCGTTTTACGGTGTTATCATCAATAAAATATGAACATCACCCGAAAATGGGACAAACCGCATAAAATGTCCGCCCGCTTCGGGCAAAAATTGCCCTGCCATCCGTTTTCACCGATCGCAGGGCAAAAGCCATTTGTTTTATTCCGTCTCCGGCTCCGGCAGGCTGCGGTAGTCCTCCATCTGCCGGCGGGCGTAGGCAGACTCCGGCAGGGTGTACTTTTCCCGGAACCCGGCGTACATCTCCCGGAAGGCCTCGCTGTCCCGCTTCATTTCGTTCAGGTAGCGGTGGGAGTCCAGCGCATCATGCTGCAGCTCGATGACCGCCACGGCGATGTTGGAGCAGTGGTCGGAGATGCGCTCGAAGTCGGTCAGCAGGTCGGATAGGATAAAGCCCAGCTCGATGGAGCAGCGCCCCGCCTGCAGCCGCGCCAGATGGTTCTTTTTGATGGCCTTGGTCAGCCCGTCGATGACCTGCTCCAGCGGCTCCACATGGTGGGCCATCTCGTGGTCGGTATTGATGTAGCAGTCGGTGGTGAGCTGTAAAATCTCCCGCACCGCCATGGTGAGGACCCCCAGCTCCCGCCGGGCCTCCTCCGAGAAGAACAGCGACTTGATCTCCAGCTCCTTGCCGGCCTTCACCAGGTTGACTGCATGGTCGCCCAGCCGTTCAAAATCCCCGATGGCGTGCTGCATTTTACCCACCCGGCGGCTATCCTGCTGGGAAAGCGCCTGTGCGGAAAGGTACACCAGATAGGCATCCAGCCGGTCCTCGTAAAGGTCCAGAGTGTCCTCCTGCCGCATGACCACCTCGGCGTCCTTTTCGTTATAGGCGCCCACCAGCGAGATCGCCCGTTCCAGCGAATCCCGGGCGGTCGCCGCCATCCGGAAGGTATAGTGGTCACATTCCTGCAGCGCCACCGAGGGGGAGCGCAGCAGCAGAAGGTCGGGAGCATACTGCATGGCATCCTTGGGGGCGGTTTCGTCCTTGGCCTTCACCAGCCACTTGCCCAGCTTCACCAGGTATTTGGTGAAGGGCATTAAAATAGCGGTGATGGCGAGATTGTAGATGGTATGCACCATGGCGATATTCCACGGTGTTACGGCGTTGTAGATAAAATCCAGCTTTAAAAGAGAGGTGAACAAAAGGTACAGCGGCAGGCAGATGATGGTGCCGATGACCTTGATGGAGAAGTGGATGACCGCCACACGCTTGGCCTTGTAGCTGGTGCCGATACTGGAAATGAGCGAGGTGGCGCAGGTACCGATATTGAGGCCCATCACCATGGGGATGACCATTTGGTAGGTGAGGCCGCCGGTGAGCGCCAGCGCCTGCAGAATACCCACCGAGGCCGCCGAGCTTTGGATGATGGCGGTGAACAGGGTAGCCACCACAAGGCCCAGCAGGGGGTTTTGCAGCCCTGCCAGGATCGCCGTGAATTCCGGCATCTGTGCCAGCGGGCTTACGGCGTCGCTCATCACCACCATGCCGTACATGAGTATGGTGAAGCCCACCAGTACGGTGCCGATGCTTTTTTGCTTATCCTTTTTGCCCACCATCATCATCACAACGCCGATGATGGCCAGGATGGGAGAAAAGTTTTCGGGCTTCAGCATCTTCAGCCACATATTGCCGCTTTGGATGCCGGAAAGGGAGAGGATCCACGCCGTCAGCGTCGTGCCGATATTGGCGCCGAAGATGACATACAGCGTCTGGCCGAACTTCATAATGCCGGAATTGACCAGACCCACCAGCATTACCGTGACCGCCGAGGAGGACTGCACCGCTATGGTGATGGCGGCGCCCAGCAGCATACTCACCAGCGGGCTGGCCGTCATCGTTTTCAGCAGTTGCTCCAGCTTTCCGCCGGCCATCTTTTCCAGATTGCTGGACATGACACTCATGCCGAACAGAAAAAAAGCCAGACCCAGCACCAGCCGCAGTAGCGCAAAAATATCCATGTTTCTTTCTCCTCCGGGGTTCGCCCGCCCGTTCTTTCAACCTCGCATACAAACTCATTTTACCTCATTTGGGCGGCGGCTGTCCAGTCAATTTCCTGCCAAATATGGTTTTTCGGGAAGTTTGTGCAGTTGCATCAATAAAGGGCAGACCCGGCGGCCTGCCCTTATCTTTTTTGCCGAATATTCAGCCGGTACGATGGCGCTGCGCCTGCCTGCGGCGCTGCCGTGCCCGGCGGCGTTTTGCCATAAAATAGGCCCGCAGCGTGAACAGCAGCACCACCAGCGCCCCCAGCACGATGCCCGCCCATTTGAGCACCGTCCCTATTACCGAACCGCCGGCTGCCGTGTCCTCCGCCGGGGGCTCTGCGGGGGCGTAGGTCTCCACGGTGTAGGTCATCGGGAAGGAGCCGACCAGCTCCCCGCCGCACCACAGCTCCACCTGCGGGTCGATGCGCTCATTCACCCGGTATCGCCCGGGGATCTGATATTTGAGGGCGATGCTTTCCACCGCCGTTCCCTTCGGCACCAGCACGTCGATATCCCCGCCTGCGGCGATATGTACCATGCCCACCGTTTTGGTCAGGCTCCCCACCGGGATATCATACGCCGCGATGTCATCGGTTTTGACCGAAACCATGCTGTACCGTTCGAAGCAGTAATCGAAAAGCGCTGCGGTGTCCTTGTATTTGCCCCATTTATCGCTGCAATCCAGCACCACGCACAGCAGCGAAAGACCGTCCTTTTCCGCCCATGTCACCGCCGTGTGCTGCGCCTCGGTGGTCCAGCCCAGCTTGCCGCCCTTGGCATAGGGGTAGTGGTAGGCGCTTTCCACCAGCATATGGTGGTGGGTGCCGATATTGCGCTGCACGTTCTTTTTATTGGTGCGGGGGATGGAATACTCCGTTGCGCAGAAGTATTCCTCAAAGCCCGGCACCGTCATGGCCCAGCGGGTGATGCGGGCCATATCGTAGGCGGTGGTGTAGTGCTCGGGGTCGGGCAGGCCGTGGGCATTGGTAAAATGCGTTTCGGTCAGTCCCAGCGCCGTCGCCTGCTCGTTCATCAGTCCGGCAAAATCGCTTAAATTCCCGCTTACCGCCTGTGCGATGGCATTGGCGCAGTCATTGGCCGATTCCACCATCGCCCCGTACAGTGCGTCCCGCAGCGTGATGACCTCTCCCGGCTCCAGCGAAAGATGGGTGGTCTCGCCCCATTTCCATATATCGCTTACCGTTTCCTGCGATACCGTTATTTTATCGTCCGGGTCGGCGTACAGCAGCCCCAGCGCCGTCGTCAGTATTTTGGTGATGCTGGCGGGGTACTTTTTTTCGTACATATTCTTTTGCAGCAGCACCTGCCCGGTCTTGGCGTCCATCACCACATAGGCTTTACTGACCGTTGCGGGGGGTGCGTCCTCCGCTGCCATGGCCGGGGCTGCCGTCCCGGCTATCGTCATCGCTGCCAGCAGCAGCGCCAGAAGTTTTCTCATCGTTTTCTCTGCTCCGTTTGGTGGTATGTTCTCTATTATAGTTTTTCCCGCGGAAAAAGTAAATGAACTGTGTGTGATTTTTGATTGATTTTTTCTTCCCGGTATGATAAAATGCATTAGTACCCCTGAAAATGCTGGAATAGCTCAGCCGGTAGAGCAGCTGATTCGTAATCAGCAGGTCGCGTGTTCAAGTCACGTTTCCAGCTCCACCTCCCCGTCTCTCGGCGGGGATTTTCTTTTTTCCCCGCTTCCCTTGCAACCGCTGCCGAAATGTGCTACCCTTAACTTAAATCCCGCAGGAAGGAAGGTGCCCCATGTCATTACAGGAATCCGGCGAAATGTATCTTGAAACCATCTTGGTGCTGGGCCAGCGCACCGGCTTTGTCCGCGCCATCGATATCTGCGACGAAATGGGCTATTCCAAGCCCAGCGTCAGCCGTGCCGTGGGCATCCTGCGGCAGGATGGGTATATTCTGGTCGGCAAGGACGGCGGTATTACCCTGACCGATGCCGGCCGGGCCATCGCCGAAAAAATCTACGAGCGCCACCGTCTGCTTTCCGGCTTTCTTATGCAGCTGGGGGTGGATGAAAAAACCGCCGCCGAGGACGCCTGCAAAATGGAGCACGTCATCAGCGATGCCTCCATGGAGGCCATCAAGCGCCACGCCGCAGGCCGCATAAAATAAAAATCCTGCCGAAAAACCGCAGCACCGGGTCTTGCCCCCGGTGCTGTTTTCGTTTTGTATCAAAAAATCAAATGCAGCTTTCGCAGTACGCCGCCACGTCGAAGGCGTCCAGTCCGCTGTCTTTTTTAAGGTACAGCGGGTGGTGCGGGTGCCCCTTCACCGAGCGCTTTCCCGCCGTTACCCAGCGGGCGCCGTGGCGCTCCCCCGCCGCGATCATATCCTGCACGCAGTCCTTCAGGTAGGGGCGCATTTCTATGATATTCCCCCATGCCGCCCAGACCGTCGGCTGCCCGGAAAGGCTTAAAATATACTCGAAGGCCTCCATATTGGCACGGTGCAGCCGTTCATCCCGCACCCTTGCCATATCCTGCGGACGGGTGGCCCGCTGGGGGTACACATTAAACATGATGAAGCTATCGAAGCCGTTGCCCCGCGCGATGCGCTCCACCGATTTGAGGGTATTATCCAGGTGATCCGGCTCCGCCGTGGAGGGGTTCACCCCGATGCAGATCAGCGGGTTTTCCCCCTTTGTGCCCAGCACATACCGGTACTCGGTGTAAAAATCCGGCACATAGAGCCACCGGTCGGTATCATAGCCGGCCTCACGGCCGCTTTGGCGCATCGCCTCGGCAAAGGACAAAACCTCCATCTCACTGGTGGCTATGGCGGGAATATGCATACGGCACCTCCGGGAAAAGTACTTTCCCTCATCATAGCCTATTTTGCCGCCCGCGGCAAGCCCTCCCCGGTCATTTCCGCCCGCAGCCGTTCTATGGCGTGCTTTTCCAGCCGGGAAACGTAGCTGCGTGAGATGCCCAGCCGCCCGGCCACCTCCCGCTGGGTCATCGGCAGGCGGTTGCAAAGGCCGTAGCGCAGCCGCAGCACCGTCTGCTCCCGCCGGTCCAGCACCCCGAAGACCTCCCGCAGCTTTTCGGCCTTTATGGCGATATCCAGCCGGGAAATGATGTCCTCCTCATCGCTCACCAGCTCCATCAGCGTCAGGCTGTTGCCGTCCCGGTCGGTGTCCAGCGGCTCCTCCAGCGAGATATCCCCCGCCGTCTTTTTCCGCCCCCGGAAATACATGAGGATTTCATTTTCAATGCACCGGGAAGCATAGGTCGAAAACTTCGTCTTTTTCCCCAAATCATAGCTTTCCACCGCCTTGATGAGCCCGATGGTCCCGATGGAGATCAGGTCATCCTGCTCCCCGCTGATGGCGTAGTATTTCTTTACGATGTGCGCCACCAGCCGCAGATTGTGCTCCACCAACTCGTTTCTTGCCGTGCGGTCGCCCTGCTTCAGCCGTTCCAGGCACTCCCGTTCCTGCTTTGCCGTCAGCGGCCGCGGGAACGACCCCGACCCCGAGATATGCAGCGTCAGCAGCCACAGCCCGCCCAAAAGTGTCAGCACCATTTCACCTACCATACTGCCCTCCCCCTTTCTCTCTCCAGCTTTATTCCCCCTGCGACAGAAAAATGCCAGTCCCGCCCCAAAGGGACAAAGCTCCGCCTTCTGCAGGGTACCGGGCTGCGGCCCGCAGGGCAGCCCGCCTGCGGCGGGCTTGGCGGCGGCGGAGCCTACGGGCGCCTGCGGCGCCCGGCCCTGCGGGCCTGCCCTCTCCCCCTCCGCCCGGCCCTCTCTCCGCAGCTTCTCCCCCGCCCCCGAAATCCCCACCGTCCCCTTGAATTTTTTGTCGTATTATAATACAATAGGCTCGGAGCAAAATCTGTATTCCCGCCAGAGAAAGGGCGTATCACTATGACATTGAACCAGCTGAAAACCGGCTCCTCCGGCATCATCACGGCCGTGGGCGGCGATGGCCCCCTGCGCTGCCGCCTTTTGGATATGGGGCTCATCCCCCACACCCGTGTCACCCTGCAAAAGGTCGCCCCGATGGGCGATCCCATCGAGATTATGGTGCGGGGGTATGAGCTGACCCTGCGGGTGGAGGAAGCCCGGAAAATCGAGATAAAGGAGGCCGGTGAGGCATGATTTTTGCATTGGCCGGCAACCAGAACTGCGGCAAAACCACCCTCTTTAATGCGCTCACCGGCTCCAACCAGCACGTGGGCAACTTCCCCGGCGTCACCGTCGATCAGAAAATGGGCGAGATCCGGGGCGAAAAAAACTGTTCCGTCGTCGATCTGCCGGGCATCTATTCGCTGCGGCCCTATACGCAGGAGGAGATCGTCACCCGGGATTTTATCCTCAATCAAAAGCCGGACGGCATCATCAATATCGTGGACGCCACCAACATCGAACGCAACCTCTACCTCACCCTCCAGCTTTTGGAGCTGCGGGTGCCGATGGTGCTTGCCCTCAACATGATGGATGAGGTGCGGGCCAACGGCGGTTCGGTCGATGTGCAGAAATTGAGCGCCGCCCTCGGCATCCCGGTGGTGCCCATTTCCGCCGCCAAGGGCGAGGGTGTTTCGGAGCTGATCGACCGGGCCATCACGGTGGCACGGGGCCGCATCCTGCCGCAGGTCACCGATTTCTGCTCCGACGACTCCGCCGTTCACCGCTGCCTGCACGCCGTTATCCACCTCATCTCCGACCACGCCGAACGGCTGGGCATCCCCACCCGGTTCTGCGCTGCCAAGCTCATTGAGGGGGGAGACACGCTGGAGCAGGACCTACAGCTGGACGAAAATGAAAAGGAACTGCTGGAGCACTGCATCGTGCAGATGGAAACCGAAACCGGGCTGGACCGCAACGCCGCCCTGGCCGATATGCGCTACACCTTCATCGAGGGGGCGGTGGCTTCCTCGGTCATCAAGTGTCACGAAAGCCGGGAGCACGCCCGTTCGGTCAAATTCGATAAGGTCCTCACCGGCAAATATACCGCCATCCCCACCTTTCTGGCGGTGATGTTCCTCACCTTTTTCCTCACCTTCCATGTCATCGGCCAGCGCCTTTCCGACCTGCTTGCCGTCGGCATCAACGCCCTTACCGCCATTGTGGATCGGGGGCTTACCGCCTACGGCATCAACCCGGTGGTGCACAGTCTCATCATCGACGGCATTTTTGCCGGGGTGGGCAGCGTGCTGGTATTCCTGCCCATCATCGTGGTGCTGTTTTTCTTCCTTTCCATCCTGGAGGACACCGGCTATATGGCCCGTGTCGCCTTCGTGATGGATAAGCCCCTGCGCCGCATCGGGCTTTCGGGGCGCAGCATTGTGCCGCTGCTCATCGGCTTCGGCTGCTCGGTGCCGGCCATTATGGCCACCCGCACCGTCTCCTCCGACCGTGACCGCAAAATGACCATCCTGCTGACCCCCTACATGAGCTGCTCCGCCAAAATCTCCATCTACGCCTTTTTTACGGCGGCATTTTTTCCGCAGTACGGCGCCCTGGTGATGATCGCTCTTTATCTTCTCGGCATCCTCATCGGTATTCTGGCGGCGCTCATCATGAATAAAACCGCATTCCGCGGCAAGCCCGTCCCCTTTGTGATGGAGCTGCCCAACTACCGTCTGCCCAGCCTGAAAAGCGTGGGGCTGCTGCTGTGGGAAAAGGCCAAGGACTTTTTGCAGCGGGCGTTCACCATCATCTTTCTGGCCACCATCATCATCTGGTTCCTGCAAAGCTTTGATACCCGGCTGAATGTCGTGGCGGATAGCTCGTACAGTCTGCTGGCCATCATCGGCCAATGGATCGCCCCGATTTTTGCCCCGCTGGGCTTTGCCGACTGGCGCTGTGCCACCGCCCTCATTTCCGGCTTCGTCGCCAAGGAATCGGTGGTGAGCACGCTGGAGGTGCTGCTGGGCGGCGCCGCCGTTACCGGGATGTTCTCCCTGCAAGCGGCGATCAGCTTTTTGGTATTTACCCTGCTGTACACCCCCTGTGTGGCGGCCATCGCCACCATCCGCCGGGAGCTGCATTCCACGGTGAAAACGGTGGGCGTGGTGCTGCTGCAATGCGGTGTGGCGTGGCTGGTCGGTTGGCTGGCCTACACCATAGCGGGGCTCTTGTAATGGGCGCCCTTGACTGGCTGCTGCTGGCAGCCGTTGCCGTCGGTGTGGTTTTCGCCCTCCGGGCCCACCGCCGTGGCCGCAGCGGCGGCTGCTGCGGTGACTGCACCCGCTGCCGCCGAACCGGCTGCGATAAGGAGAAAAAATAGGCCCGGCCCCGGTGGTGCTGGGAGCTTTCCCCGGGAAATCACAGTCCCGCACCCGGCCGCCCGCAAACCATGTCACGCCCATCTGCCGGAAGGCGATAACGGACCGCCAGAATAAGCCCGCCAAACGGCGGCTGTGAGCCCTGCCCTCCCCTCTTGCCGGGGAGGGTTTTCTATGGGTGGACAAAGGGGCAGCGGATGCGGTATACTGGGGGTGAAAAGTCCCACCGGAGGTGATCTAATGATTTACACCGTCACCCTCAATCCCGCTATCGATGAAACGCTGGAGGTGGAAATGCTGCGGCCCGGCGGCACCCACCGCATTCTTGCCCGGCGGCGCTACCCCGGCGGCAAGGGCATCAATACGGCAAGGGCCTTGCGGGTCTTTGCCGAGGACTGCGTTGCCCTGACTGCGGCGGGCGGCCCCACCGGGCAGGAGCTGGCGGCGCTGCTGCGGCAGGAGGAGCTGCCCTGCACCGTCTTTGCGGCGCCGCACCCCACCCGGGTCAACCTCAAAATCCTATCCCGGAAGGACGGGCTGACCACCGAGCTCAATGCGGTCGGTGCGCTGGGAGATGCCGCCTGCGCCGAGCGTCTGAAAACGGAGCTGCTGGAACGGCTTTTGCCGGGGGACACGGTGGTTTTTTGCGGCAGTCTGCCGCAGGATGTGCCGGCCGGCTGGTATCGGGAGTGCATCACCGCCTGCCGGGAGAAGGGGGCTGCCGTCTTTTTGGATGCCTCCGGGGAACCGCTGATTTTGGGCATTTCGGCGAAGCCGGACTGCATAAAGCCCAACCGGGAAGAACTGGAGCTGCTATACGGCTACCGCCTGCAGCGGCCCGAGAACATTGCGGAAGCGGCATGGCAGCTGCTGCACCGCGGCGTGGAACAGGTGGTGGTTTCCCTGGGAGCCGAGGGGGCCCTGCTTGCCCGCAAGGACACGGTTTTATTTGCGGCGGCGCCCGCAGTAAACGTCGTAAACACCACCGGCGCCGGGGACACCATGACAGCGGCTTTAATATACGCGCGCCATCACGGGCTAACCCCGGAGGACACCCTGAAATTTGCAGTAGCGGCTGCCACCGCCAAGGTGGTTCGTCCCGGGACGCAGCCGCCGGTGATAAGCGACATCGGGGCGCTGCTGTCGCAGGTGACGGTCACCCCCATTTAGGGTGCAGGAAATAAAGCCGCCACGAAAATGCCGGTTTGCGTGGAAAACTATTCAGTTGTGGTTTTCCGGAAAAGGGGGCGTGAAGGCCCTCCATCTATATAATACGCAAAAGAGAACGGATGTTCCTGCTTGGGGCATCTGTTTTTTTCAAATTTTTTTATTTTTTGGGGGAGGGGGAAGGTTTTTGGGGGATGGTTTGGGAAGGTTTGTGCGGGGGGATTTTTGGGGATGGTTTGGGAAGGTTTGTGCGGGGGGGAGGGCGCAGCCCCTTTCGGCGGAGCCGAAAGCCACGCGCGAAGCGCGTGGAGCCCGCCGCAGGCGGGCGGGCTGCGCCCGGTGGCTGCGGCTTGCAGGGGGTGGCGGGAAAAGCAAAACAGCCATCCCCGGTGCGGGAACGGCTGCGGTGATTTACGGGAGGTAGTGCGCCAGCTGTGCTTCCAGCTCCCCGGCGGTGGCGGCAAGGATGGCGCCCGGGTCAGCGGCGAGGAGCTCTGCGGGGGTGCGGCTGCCCCATGTCATCAGGATGGTGGGGAGGTCGAGGTTTTTGCCGAGGGCGATATCGACCTGCGAGTCACCGACATAGGCGACGGGGCGGGCGTGCAGCTCCCCGATGAGGGCGAGGGCGAGGGTGGGGTCGGGTTTCAGGGGGAAGCCCTCCCGCTGGCCCCAAATGGCATCCAGCATACCGGGGAAGGTGCTTTCCTTTAGGGCGTCCGCCTGCGGCTGGGGTTTATTGCTGATGACGGCGGTGAGCACACCCTGCGTCCGGAGCTTTTGCAGCAGGACGGGGATGCCGGGGTAGATGATGCCGGGGCGGCGGCAGGCTTCGGTATAGATGCGGTCGTAGGAGGCGATGACCTTTTCCTGCAATTCCGCAGGGGCGTCTGCGGGGCAGGCCCGCCGGATGAGGACACGCATCCCGTTGCCGACCATGCCGTTATAGGCGGGGAGGGGATGCTGCGGCAGGCCGTTTTCGGCCAGGGCTGCATTGCAGCTTTCGGCGATGGTGGGGACGCTGTTGAGGATGGTGCCATCCATATCAAATAACACAAGTGGTTTCATTTTTTGTTCCTCCGGTATCATTGCTATAAAATTATTATATCACCGAAGGGCTTGACCTGCAATGCCGTGGGGTGTAAAATAAGGCTGCACAAAACCGGGAGTGCGCTGCGGCGCTGAGACGGGCCTTGCCCGAATCCCCATTACCTGATCCGGATCATACCGGCGGAGGGAGCGTTTTACGGCGGGGCCGCGCGGCGGCTTTGCTGCTCTTTACCTGCGTCGGATCGTCCATCAGGGACGATTCTTTTTTTATGGAGGTACATTGTATGAAAAACCAAAACACACGGCGGCTGGTGGAAAGCGCTTTGATGATCGCCATCGGCACGGTGCTGTCCGAACTGAAGATCGGCAGCTTGTGGGCGTTCGGCGGGGGGCTGACCATCGGCAGCATGGTCCCGCTGGTCATTATTTCCCACCGGTGGGGCACCAAATGGGGCACCTTTACCGCCTTTGTTTACAGCCTTTTGCAGATGATCCTCGGCATTGATAACATCCAGTACGCCACCGGCGTGGGGATGGCCATTGCCATCATCCTGCTGGATTACATCATCGCTTATACCGTGGTGGGGCTTTCCTCGATGTTCGGCTCCGGGCGGGCGGCCATTATAGGCGGCGTGGCGGTGACACTGGGAATACGCTTTTTGTGCCACTTCCTCACCGGCTGGATGATCTGGGATGCGCTGTGGCCGAATGAGTTCGGCATGACCTCGGTGGTGTACTCGCTGTGCTACAACGGCTCCTACATGCTGCCGGAGATCGTGATCACGGCGGTGCTTTCCTGCGTGCTGGTGCCGTGGGTGAATAAGACCTTCCCCAAGAAATAAGGGTGCGGCCAAGGCAGGCCGCCCCGCTGCCCGGCGGTGCCGGGCAGCGGGGCGGCTTTTTGCGTGGGGGAAAGTTGGTGCTGGGGGCAGTTGCAGGGGAAAGTTGGTGCAGGGGGCGGGCCCGCAGGGCCGCCTGCCGCAGGCAGGCGTAGGGGCCGGCCGTAGGCCGGCCCCGGTTTCGGCGAAGCCGGAACGTCCTGCGGGCCGGGAAAGGGCAGGCACCTGCGGGGAGGCTGCTTTCGCCGGGTGGGACGGAAGGGCGGATATTGGTGGGGGCAGGTGCCTGCGGGGGGACAGGCAGGCGCAGCCCAAACCGCCCGGCAGGGCGGTTTCTGCGGCCGCAGGCCGCAGCGGCGGCTCCGCCGCCGGGGGCTGCGCCCCGTTCCCCTGCCCTGCACGGACTATCCCCCGGGGGAATAGGGGGCCGGGTTTTCGGCGCAGTAGACCGCTTCGCTGATGGTGCGAAACAGCGCAGCCGGAACCTGCCCGCCCGCACGGCCGCCCTCCTGGAAGATCACCAGCACATATTTGGGCCGGCCGGCCGGGAAAAAGCCCCCGAACCACGCATGAACGACCTCCTCACCGTTTACATAGCGGCCGGTTTGTGCGGAGGCCGTTTTGCCGCCGGAGCCGCAATAGCGGTTGGCAGCACGGTAGCCCGTCCCCTGCTCCACCACGTCCACCAATAGGGCGCGCAGTGTTTCGGCGGTTTGCTCGCTCATCACCTGCAGCGGCGGGTTGGAGGGCTGCTGCTGCACCGTTTTTCCGTCAAAGGTGACCCCGGCATAAAGGGTGGGCTGCACCGCGTAGCCGCCATTGGCGACGGCAGCCAGCATCGCCGCCACCTGCACCGGGGTCGCAGTCAGCCGCCCCTGCCCGAAGGACAGGTTGGCCAGCTCCCCGGCGTCGGTTTGGGAAAGGGTGGGCAGGGTGCCTGCGGCAGCGGTCACGCCCTCCGCAAGGGTGCACCCCGCCCCGAAGCCCAGCCGCTGCGCCATCCGCAGCAGCGCCTCGGCACCGGTTTTCTGCCCCAGCTCCACAAAATAGGGGTTGCAGGAGCATTCCATCGCCTGCTGCAAACCGACCGTGCCGTGACCCTCCCGCTGATGACAAAAGTAGGAATGGTCCCCCAGCCGGTAAAAGCCCTCGCAGCAGTAGTCCTGCGGCGGCTCCACCCCGTTTTCCAGGGCGGCGGCCGCCACGCATATCTTGAAAATCGACCCGACATTCCACGCAGCGGCGGCACGGTTCATCAGGGGGCTATCCTGCCGGTTCAGCGATGCGGCAACATGGTTGACGTCATAGGACGGCACGCTGCACATGGCACGGATGGCCCCGGTTTCGACCTCCATCAGCACTACGGCGCCCCGCCCCAGCACTGCCGCTTCTCGTTCCGCAATGGCCTGTAATGTTCGATCAAGCGTTAAAACGATGCCTGCGGTACGGTCGGCGGGGTCATTGACCTGCGGGGGAACGCCCACCGCCTGCTGCCACGCATTGACGGTGTACCGCACCGTGATCTCCCCGCCCCAGCGGGTCAGACGGGCGTCATAGCCCGCCTCCACGCCGCAAACGCCGTGCCCCTCGCCATCGGTGTAGCCGATGATGTGGGGTGCCGGCTGGTGCGTGCCGTACCGCTGCGGCAGCTCTATTCTGGTGATGCCCTCCCCCGCCGCAGAGCCGTTCCCTGGAACCAGCAGCGGGTGGCCGCCCTGCAAAAGCGGGTAGACTTCGGCAAAATCCTCCGCAGAGAGGTGCTGCCGCAATGCCGTGACCGCCGCCGGGGTGGGGTCCACCGCCAGCAGGGTTTTGGTGCTTTCATTCACCAGCGGGCGCAGCTTCGCATCATAGATGCCGCCCCGCACCGTTCCCGCCGAAAGGGTATAACGGCTTTGGGCGGCTGCGGCCTGCCGGTACTGCTCCCCGCGGGTAACGGCCAGCACCCGCAGCAGTACCCCGCACAGCGCCAGCAGCAAAACGGCATAGACCCACAGCACCCGGCGGGACAGGCTCTCCCGCCTCATACCCACAGGCGCAGCAGGGCGCTGCGGTAGTCCCGGGCGACCTGCCCGGCGGCATGGGCGGTTTGCAGCGCCTCGTCGGCGGCGGCGCCCAATGCGGCTTTTTCCTCCCCGGTCATGGCAAGAAAACGCTCCAGCGCCTGCTCCACCCCCTGCTGTGTCGCGTCGGCGGAAAGCGCGGCGCCCGCCCGCAGGGCGGCATTTTCGCTGCTGTGGGTGGCCGTCAGGATGGGCTTGCCGTTTTGCATCAGGCGCAGCAAAAAGGGTGCATAGCCCCCGTAACGGGCGTCACAGCGCCGGTCATCACCGTAGTATAGTAGGTCGGCGGCGTGATAGAGGGTGCGCTGACGTCCCTCGGTCATGCCGTCCGTCAGCAGCACGTTTTCCCAGCCGTTTTCCCGGACGGTACGGCGCAAAAGCTGCTTGTACCCGCCGTTCCCGGCAATGACGGCCGCTACCCCCTGCTCCCCCATCCGGCCGACGGCCCCCGCCAGCAGCGCCGGCAGGCGGCGGGCGGTAAGCGGCCCCGCATAGGCGATGAGGGTGGGGTATTTTTCCCGCAGGGCATGGATAGCCGCAGCGTCCTCCTCCTTTAGGGGCTTGGGCTGTGCCGCAGGGGGCGCCGGGGCAGACAGGGTGATGAGCCGGGCCGGCTGCTGCCCCCTGTCCCGGCAGTAGTCCTCGCCCCGGGGCAGAAAGCTGACGATCAGATCGGCATTGCGCAGGGCGTAGCCCATGGCGTAATCGGCGATGCAGCGGTTCAGGCGGCTGTCGTCCTCGGCGTAGCGCTCCCGCTGCCATTCCGGCCACGGCTCCCGCAGCTCAAAAACGGTTTTGGCCCCGGCCAGCTTGGCGGTGCGCTGGGCGCAGAAAAAATCGTAGGGGTAGCCCCCGGCGGCAATAACCAGCTCCGGGCGGTAGCGTTCGGCAAGGGCGGGGGCGCTGACATACAGCTTTTTGAGAAAGACCTGCATGCTTTTGCGGGAGCCGCCCACCCCGCGGCCGGGCGGCGGCGCCGAAAGGCGGCAAAAGGTAACGCCCTCCGCATGGGTCTCCTCCATATCCCCGCAGGGGGTGCGGCTGCCCTCCCCCGCTGCAACAATGGTGACGGTATCCCCGCACTGCTGCCAGCCCTGCGCCAGCTGCACCGCACGGCAGTCCCCGCCGGAGGACGGCAGCGCCGCATGGTGATCGATGTATAGGATTTTCATACTGTTTCCTCCTCCATTTTTACCGGATGGGAAAAGTATGGGACGCCGCAGGCGGGATAATCACCCCGCAGGGGAAAAACCGCCCGCCGGCATATTGCAACGGGCGTCCGCAGCAGGTATAATCAAAGGGAAAACGACATATTCTGCCCCAAGGAGGCCCTATGGAACTGCTGATCGTGACCGGACAGTCCGGCGCCGGAAAGACCCGTGTGATCAATGCGCTGGAGGATATCGGATATTACTGCGTGGATAACATCCCGCCGGCGCTGCTGGGGGATTTTGCCGACCTCAATTATTCCCCCGCCGCCCGCTACGGCCGCACCGCCATCGTGATGGACGCCCGCAGCGGGAGGATGTTCCGGGAGCTGCCCGCTGCGCTGGAGGAGCTGCACCGCCGCCGGATCCCCTACCGTATCCTGTTTCTGGAGGCCTCCGACGACGTGCTGCTGCGCCGCTATAAGGAAAACCGCCGCCGCCATCCCCTGCTGGATGACTGCGAGGGGAACCTCAAGGACGCCATCCGGGAGGAGGCCCGCCTGCTGGGGCCGATCCGGGAGAGCGCCGACTACTGCATCGATACGACGGCGCTTTCCCCCAACCAGCTGCGGAGGCGCATCGTGAGCCTGTTTGAGGGGGAGGCCTCGCCCATGCTCATCAGCTGTGTTTCCTTCGGGTTCCGCAACGGGCTGCCGCAGGATGCCGATCTGATCTTTGACGTGCGCTGCCTGCCCAACCCCTACTACGTGCCGGAGCTAAAGGAGCATGACGGCACCGAAAAGGCGGTATGCGACTATGTGATGGACGCCCCGGAAAGCCACGAGATGCTGCAAAAGCTCCGGGATCTGCTTGGGTTTTCCATTCCGCTGTACCTGCGGGAGGGCAAAAGCCAGCTGGTGATCGGGGTGGGCTGCACCGGCGGGCGGCACCGCAGCGTGGCCATTGCCTGCCAGCTAGCGGCCTACCTGCGGAGCCTCGGCTACCGGGTGGAGCTGTTCCACCGGGATAAGGATATGAAGCGATAAGGCGCTGCAAGGGGCAAAGAGGGGCGCAGCCCCAGCCGCCTGCGGCGGCTGACGCAGGCTCCGCCTGCGTGTTTCGGCGGAGCCGAAACGGGCTGCGCCCCTCCCCTGCCCCCTGCAGAAACCGAAAAAACACCTGTCGATCTCCCGTGCGGGGAAAAGGACAGGTGCTTTTTTACGGGGGTTACAGGTGCTTTTCCAGTCCGGCCTTTTGCAGGCCCTTCAGGGTAAGGTAGATAAGGTAGGCATAAAGCGGGATCAGCAGGCACTTGAGGGGGGCCTTGGCGACCGTCCACGCCCAGAAGTTCTTGCCCATGTAAAAGGAGAGCCAGACGGCGTTCAGCAAAAGCCCCCACAGGATGCTGACCGCCGCATTGGCGGCAAGGCAGCGGGGAAAGGTAACGGGCTTTTTGTGCAGCAGCAGCCCGTAGGTGAGTCCCCGCAGCGCCGCCGTAAGGGTAAAGCCGGGGAAGAAGGATAACCCCGAGGAGCCGATGGCCGAGCCGAGCAGATCGGCGGCGGCAGCCACACCGGCGCCCCACCACGGGCCCAGTGCCCAGCCGCACACGGCACTGGCCAGCGTTTGCAGGCTTACCCGTTCCGCGCCGCCCATCAGGTAGATGCAGAACACACGGGTAAACAGGAGATCCAGTGCTACGAAAAGTGCTGCCAGCACCAGCTTTTTCAGGGCATTATTACGGTTCATCGGGTCGGTTCCTCCTTCGGGAAATCACGGGGTTGCGGGGGGTTCGGTCGGCGTTGCGGGGGCAGGCGCCGGCTCGGGGTCGGGCTCCTCGCCCGGCCACAGGCCGGCATCGTCCCAGATCTGCCGGTACAGGTCCTTGCGCAGGATCAGCTTGGAATAGGTGAACTTCTGATCCACCTGATAATTCATGCTTTGCACGTAGTTCTCATCATCACCGGTATCGATGAAGGAGGTGTAGTGATCCTTCGCCGCATCGTAGCAGCCGTAGGCGGTCAGCCAGCTGTGGTCCTGGAAAATGACCGGCGACTGGGTATCGCTCAACATATCGGCGCCCATCATCAGCCGGGAATCGTATTCAAGGTCAAAGAGATTGCTGACGGTCGGCAGGATATCCAGGCTGGAAACCGGCTTGTCGATGACAACGGGGCCCTCCATATCGGCGCTCCAGATGAGGAAGCAGCTTTGGTAGAGCGAAAACTGGTCCAGCTGCTTGCCCGCCAGCGCATTGAGCGATTCGGTATCCAGCCCGTAGGGGTAGTGGTCGGGCGCCAGCATGATGACGGTATCCTTATCGTGGCCGGTCTCCTCCAGCTTTTGCAGCAGCACCCCTATGGCCTTATCCAGCTCGATATTACAGGCAAGGTAGGCGCGGGCGGCCTCCGGCAGGTCCAGATGCTCCACCGCCCCGCGGTTGCGCATACACATGGCGTTACCGAAGAAATTATACTCCAGGTGACCGCTGACGGTGAGGTAGTAGGTCATAAAGTGCTCATCGGCCAGAACGGTATCCAGCGTGGCGTTCATCATATCCACATCGGATTCCGGCCACATCACCTTGATATTGAGGCCGTTGCCCACGCCCTTATAGTCATAGCCGAGGTTGGGGTGGGACTTATTGCGGGAATAATAGGTGTAGGTGTGGTCGTGGTAGGCACGGGTGGTGTAGCCCATCGCCCGGAACTGGTTGCCGAACGAGAAGGGCAGCCAGTTGGTCGCCGATTCGGTCAAGCTCCAGGTGCCGGTGACGGGGATGAGCCCCAAAAGGTTCACATATTCGCCGTCCAGCGTGGAAACGCCCCAAATGGGATTGTAGAACTCGGTGAATTGGAAGCCCTCGCTCCACAGCTTGTAGAGATTGGGGGTGAGGTCGGGGTCGATGGCGTATTTCCACAGGCTTTCGCAGGTAAGGAAGATGAGGTTTTTCCCCTTGAAATAGCCGGTGTAGTCGTTTTCGGTGCCGGGCGTCACCCGGGCAAAATAGCGGTAGATGCCGGCAAGCTCGGTGTTCTCGGTCTGTCCGGCCAGCGCCGCAAAGTCAATATCCATGACCTGCGGCTCGGCCTCCGGCTCCGGCTCGGGCTCGGGCTCCGGCTCGGTTCGGCCGCCCACGGCCGGCATAGGGCCGAAGATGGCGTTTCTCGCCTCGATGCGGAAGGTGGTAAGCAGCCCGAAGCGGCTCACCGAAAGATTACTGATAAAATCGGTGGTGTAAAGACGGCTGGCACTCATTGCGCCGCCGGTATCCGGCAGGATGCAGGCGGTGGTGAGCATTTGCAGCAGCAGCGCCGCAATAAGAGGGGCCAGCAGCTCCTTCCACCGGGTGTGGCCCCATTCGATGCGCTGCTTACCCTGCCAGATGAGCAGTGCCAGCGGCACCAGCATCAGCAGCAGCGCCCACCAGCACCGCAGGATGGTGCCGAAGATGACGCCGGAGAACTGGGCCACCTGCCCTGCCCCGCCCACCGAAAACAGGGTAAAATAGACCTTGAAGATGGCGTAGTACACCACCTGCCCCATGTAAAAGACGCTGAAAACAGCCCACAGGACGGTCACGACGATGCGCCCAGCCTTGGGGGAAAAGGCCTTGCCCAAAAGGGCGAGCAGCAACCCCGCCGCCAGCGAAAAGCCGAAGGTGTAAAACAGTCCCTTGAGGTAATCGAAGCCGATGGTGGCGATCCGCAGCACCAGCTCCATCCACAGCACCGCCGCCGGGAAGAACCACATCCCCCGCCATGCTGCCCACGGCAGCTGCAGGCGGAATTTCGGCTCCGCTTTCGGCTCGGTCTCGATGCTTTGCTCGGTAACGGTCATCATATCACTTCCGTTCGATAAAATATGCCGGGATATGCGGGTTTTCGATCTATTATAGCACAGTACCATCCCGCTGCCAATAAATAATTCTGCGATTTTGGGCACATACTACCCCTAAAGCCGCGGCGGGCGCCGCGAAGCGGGCGAGGGGCGCCCGTCAGGGTGCCCCGAGGGACAGCGCAGCGGTGCCCGCCGAATACGGCTCCCCGCACACCGAAAAAAACAGGAGGTACCCCGATGAACAGTTATTTTGACCAGCAGTGGGATCAGCAGCTGGCCGGCCGCCCCGTGGCGCTGGCCGCCTTTACCCGGCTTTCCCCCGCCGCGCAGGAGCGCATAGTGGGCTATGTGCAAAGCTGCGATGACACATGGGAGGCCAACCGCCGCATCCGGCTGATGCTGCAGCGGCTGGAGGACGGCACCGCCGCCCCGCCCGAGGGATAAAAAGTATTGCCGCAAGGAAGTGCGCTTCCCTGCGGCAGTTTTTTATTTACTGGCGGCCTGCCAGCTTATAGTCATCACTGAAGCTGAAATAGGGGCAGGCTTCAAACCGGTGCTGCAAAAACAGCACCATTTCGTCCTCATCCAAATTCATTTCGCAGATGTAGCAGGCCATCTCGTCGTCATACTCGTAGTGGGCGCAGAATTCGCAGCTGCCGCCCGCCTTTTCGGTCTTTCCCGCCATCACAGCGCCCCCTTACAGCTCACATTCGGTAAAGCTGCCGTCCGCATTGACCTGCACGGGGTGGTAGCTGTTGCCGGAATACTTGAGGATGGTCTTGAGGCGGGGACGCTCGTTTTCGCTGTAAAAGACGAAGGAAACGCCCTCCCGGCCGGCACGCCCGGTGCGCCCGATGCGGTGCAGGTAGTATTCGTTCTCATTGGGGATCTCGTAGTTAAAGGCGGCGTCCACCTGCTCCACATCGATGCCGCGGGCGGCAACATCGGTGGCGACCAGCACATCAAATTCGTTATTACGGTAGGCCGCCATGATGCGGTTGCGGGCCGCCTGCTCCATATCGCCGTTCAGGCATTTGGCGCGCAGCCCCGCCTTTTCCAGGTGGGTCACCAGGCTGACGGTGCCGTACTTGGTATTGCAGAACACCATGCTGCGGCGGTATTCCTCCCGCTTCAGCAGCCCGATGAGCGTTTCGATGCGCTCCCGGCCGCTGCACTTGATGCAGTACTGGGTGATGCGGGGCTTGCTTTCCGCCACCGGCTCCACCACCAGCTCCACGGGGTCCAGCTGGTACAGCCAGCCGATATCCATGACCTCGCGGGAAATGGTGGCCGAAAACATCGACATCTGCTTGGTGCGGGGCACCCGGTCCAGGATCCACCGCACATCCTGGTAAAAGCCCATATCCAGCATCTCGTCGGCTTCATCCAGCACGATCATCTCGGTGCGGTCGATGGCGACGTTGCGGCGGCGCATATGGTCCATCAGCCGGCCGGGGGTCGCCACCACGATCTGCGGGTTCTTTTTCAGGGCGTTGATCTGCGGCTGCATCGACTGTCCCCCGTACACCGCCACGATGGAAAACCCGGGGATGTATTTCCCCAGCTTTTGCAGTTCCTCGGTGATCTGCAGGCAAAGCTCGCGGGTGGGGCAGAGGATGACCCCCTGCACATAGCCCTTTTCCGGCCGGATGCGCTCGACCATCGGCACACCGAAGGCGCAGGTCTTGCCGGTGCCGGTGGGTGCCTTCGCAATGACCTCCTTCCCGGCCAGCAGCTCCGGGATCGCCTTCTGCTGAATCTCGGTCATCTCGGTAAAGCCCATTTCGGCAATCGCTTTTTTCATTTCCTCCCGGATGGGCAGTTCGCTGTAATTCGTTATCATGCTCTACTTCCTTTTCCTTTATTGGCTCTCTGCAGCTCCCCGCCCGGGGGCGCAGCCCGTTTCGGCTCCGCCGAAACACACGGGCTTTGCCCGTGTCGCCCGCCCGGAGGGCGGGCGGGGCTGCGCCCCCGCAGCGGATTTTCGGCTTTTTGCCTTTCCGGGCAGTATTATAGCACAAATCCGCCCCTGTTTCAATGCAGCGGCGCCAATTCACCCCGCCATGCCCCGCAGCGTAGTATGGGTTGAACCTTTCCGAAAGGAGTGACATGATGAGATACTGCAATAACGGCGGCCCGATGGGCGTCCAGCCGGGCTATGCCCCGTCCGGGATGAACCGCACCCGCCGCATCATCGATAGCGAATACCCCATAGCGATGGCCTATGTGCCGTGGCAGCGCTGGGGCGAAACCTACGACCCCGAAAAGGCGCTGTGCCGCGGGACGCTGTTCCCCGCACTGGATTTCCCCTTTACCGGGTGCGCCTGTGAAAGGAGGAGCTGACCATGGCCGAAAATAACCTTTGCAGCCTTGCCAATGAAGTCCGCCGGCAGGCCTTCGCCGCCATCGAATGCCGGCTGTTCCTGGATACCCACCCGGACTGCCGGGAGGCCGCCATGGCCTACGCTGAAACCGTAAAGAAGCTGGAGGCCGCCCGTGCCGCCTATAATGAGGTCGCCCCGCTGACCCCGGAGGCCGCCGCGGGCAGCCGCAACTGGAGCTGGGGCTGCACCCCATGGCCTTGGGAGGGTTGATTATGTGGAGTTATGATAAGTTATTGGAATTTCCGGTCAATATCAAGCGGCCCAACGCCAAGGCCGCGCAGGTCATCCTGTCGCAGTACGGCGGGCCGGATGGCGAACTGGGCGCCAGCCTGCGCTATCTTTCGCAAAAGTTCGCCATGCCCAACCGCCGGGTCGCCGGCCTGCTCAATGATATCGGTACCGAGGAGCTGGCGCATTTGGAGATGATCGGCGCCATCGTCCACCAGCTCACCCGCAACCTCTCCATCGAGGAGATCAAAAAGTCCGGCTTTGACGTCTACTTTGTGGATCACACCACCGGCATCTGGCCGCAGGCCGCAGGCGGAATGCCCTTCTCCGCCGCCACCTTCCAGTCCACCGGCGACCCCATCACCGACCTCACCGAGGACATGGCCGCCGAGCAGAAGGCCCGCACCACCTACGATAATATCCTCCGGCTGGTAGATGACCCCGACGTCATCACCCCCATCCGCTTCCTCCGGGAACGGGAGATCGTCCATTATCAGCGGTTTGGCGAAGCCCTCCGCATGGTTCAGGATGACCTCGACTCCCGCAATTTCTACGCCTTCAATCCCGCCTTCCGGGGGTAAACCCCCACGCAAAAGCCTCCGGCCCGTTTGGGGTCGGAGGCTCTCTTTTTCCGTCATTCCATCCGCTTGCGGATGTAGAAATCAATGACCTCTGCGGCGTTTTCGTAGCCGATTTTGGAGGTATTGAGGGTCATTTCATAGTAGCGGCTGTCGCCCCACTTCTCCTTGCAGTAGAAGTTATGGTACAGCTTGCGGCTCTTGTTGTTCTTCTGGATCATCACCTCGGCGTCCTCATTGGAAACATGGAATTCGGTCGCCACCCGCTGGATCTTCTCCGGCATATCGGCGGTGATGAAAAAGCTCATCACACCTTTGTAGCCCTTCAGGATGGAGCTGCCGCAGCGCCCCACCACAATAAAGCTCTCCCCGGCCTTGGCCTTTTCCCGCAGGAAATCAAATTCCATATAGGCGGTAACGTCCTCGGGGGAATTGCTGTACCCGTCGATGGAACGGGTAAACAGCCGGTTGCGGGGCTTTTCGTCAAAATGCTTCAGCTTGGAAAGATCCAGCCCCTTTTCCTGTGCAATGATCTCGATGATGGTGCTGTCGTACACCGGCAGCCCGTATTTTTCCCCCAGCATATCGGCAATCAGGTGTCCGCCGGAGCCGTATTCCCGGGCGATGGTGATAATGATCTGCTTCTCGTTCTGCATACTGTCCTCCCCGTTTCGTTAAAAATACCTTACCTTGATTATGATCATCGCAATGGCCAGTACCATGACCGTTGCGGGAATTGCCGTCTTGCAGTAGCGTCCCCAGCTTACCGGGTGGCCCGCCTTGGAAACCACCGAGGTGCCCACCACATTAGCGGAAGCCCCGATGGGGGTGGCGCTGCCGCCGATATCGGTACCGACGGAAAGCCCCCACGCCAGCGTGGAAAGGTCGGCGCCGGTGGTGGCTGCCAGCGTCTTGATGACCGGCACCATGGTAGCCGCAAACGGGATGTTATCCACCACCGAGCTTGCCACGGCGGAGATCCACATCACCACGTAGATCATCACCAGAAGATTGCCGCCGCACAGCCTGCCGATGAATTCGGCGATCATCACCAGTACCCCGGTCTGCTCCAGGCCGCCCACCACTACAAACAACCCGATGAAAAACAGCAGCGTCTGATAGTCCACCCCGCGCAGGATCTCTTTGGCGTCCCGTGCGAAGCAAAGCAGCGTCAGGGCGGTAATGGCCACCCCGATGAACGCCACCGTCAGGTGGGTCTGTGCATGGGATACCAGCAGCACCACCGCACACAGGAAGATAACACAGCTCAATGCAAATTCCTTTTTATTAGTGATGGCTTCGGCCGGCTCGGGGTAATGCACCGTAAGCCCTCCGGCCGCTGCGGCGGATGCCGTCAGCTCCCTGCGGTAGGCCAGCGTATAGAATACCACGCTGAAAACCAACGCAACCCCTGCGATCACCCCGGTATTGGTGATGAAATCCGCAAAGCTGTACCCCAGCGCTGTCCCCACGATGATGTTGGGCGGGTCGCCGCACATGGTTGCGGAGCCGCCGAGGTTGGCGCAGAAGATCTCCGCCAGCACCATCGGCACCGGGTCAAATTTGAGGAGCTGCGAAAGCTCCACCGTCACCGCCGCCAAAAACAGGATGACGGTAATACTATCGATGAACATGGCCAGCACGGCGCTCATCACCATAAAGGTGACCAGAATAGGCAAAATCTTATATTTCACCGCCTTGGCGATGGTGAGGCACAGCCACCGGAAAAACCCGGCCTTTGCCATCCCCTCCACCATCACCATCATGCCCGCCACAAAGATAATGGTCTCCCAGTTGATGCCGCTGGAGCTGCTTTCCCCGGCGCTGATCCAAAACCCGCCGGTAAAGATCGACCTAATATTGAGCGTTTCGGTGATGGCCGCAGGGCTTTTCATGCAGATGCCGAAGACGATGAGCAGGGTGGCAGCGGCGCACCCCAGCGTGATCCAATGTCTCGGTATTTTATCCAGTATGATCAGCGCAAACATCAGCACAAAAATCACAACGGCAACGATTGCTTCCATAAATCACATGACCTCTTTTCCCATTTTGTGCCGCGCCCGCAGGGGGCGGTTTCAGCGTGTCCAATATAGCACAATTATTATAGGAGCGGTCATATAAAAAGTGTATTTTTTATGACATAAATTGAATATACAGCCAATCTATCGGGGGCATCCCCGCTAAATTTACGTTAACAACTGTCATTTTATCCGCATTTTTCGGCTTTCGCACGAAATTTTTCAACATCCTGTTAATTCTTCTTCCATTTCTTCGGCATTTTCCATAAATATTCTATGCCTATTTTGTCTATTAAGATATCTATTTTGTTATCGGTCCCCGCCGCCCCCGCCGGGCAGCAGCTCCCCCCCTTGAAATGCTTCCCCTGTTATAAGCAGGCGCCCCTTCAGCGGGTCTCCTCCCGCATCAGCCGGCCCTTCGGCGCCGTCAGCGCCCAGCTGTCCGCAATGAGCGGCAGCACCTCCTCATCGGTCATGCTCCCGTCCAGTATCACCGTGATCCAATGCTGCTTATTCATGTGGTAGCCCGGCCGCACCGCCGGGTAGGTGCGCCGCCAGTGCTCTCCCCACATCGGCTCCGCCTTCAGGTTCACCCATATGTTCCCCTCCCTCATACAGATGAAGGCAAAGGAACGGCGGTTTCCGTGGTGGCGCATCACCGTCCAGTTCGGGTCATTAAACGGATAGTCCTCATAGCAGCCGCCCAGCGCCAGGCATGCCGCCACTACCTCTTCTCTCGTCCGCACAAACGGCACCCCCTTTGTTTTCCGGCTTTATTATAGCCCGCCGCCCCCGCCAAGTCAATTTCCCACCCTGTGCGCCCCGCAGGGCAGACGGGCCGCAGGCCCGGCGGCTCCGCCGCCGAAACGGGCTTCGCCCGTTTGCCCGCCGCCGCTTTGCGGCGGCGGGCGGCCTGCGGCCCGCATCCCCCACCCCTCACCTGCGGGGGGCGCAAAACGGGGGCGGCCGCAGGCCGCCCCCCAAAAAAAGCTATTCTCTTGCCGTTACTTCAGCACCTCGGGGTACAGCCCCTCGGCCGTCAGCGCCGCCATGGCCGCCACCACCTTTTCGTGGTCCTCCCGGTAGGTCACGCCGTACCACTTGTTATGGACGGGTAGCACCGTCACCTCGGCACGGCCCTCCCGCAGCAGGGCGCCTATCACCTCCGGCAGCAGGTACTCGCTCTTTAAGGGGTCATGCATCGTGTCCAAAAACCGCACGAACCGCGGCGCAAATTCCTGCATCAGCTCCACCGGGCAGCCCCAGCAGTTCATCGAAACGGGGGTCTGCGGGGCATATTCCTTCGGCGGCTCGCAGTTCATATCGGCAATGCGCCCATCAGGCGTCCAGCCGATCTTCATCCGCTCGTCTATGTCGGTCAGCCTGCCGTTTTCATCCACCGTGCAAACGCCGCGCGCCACCGTCCCCTTCTCGGAAAGGGTGTTCACCAGGCGGTAGCCCGCCATGCACAGCTGATATTTCCCGTTTTGCTGCTGCGGCGTCGTCAAAAAGCGGTACAGCTCCTCAAAGGGCTCCGGCCCGTAGTAGTCGTCCGCATTGATGACCGCAAAGGGCTCCTTGAGCATCCCGGCGCAGCACAGCACCGCATGGGCGGTGCCCCACGGCTTCTGCCGCCCCTCGGGGATGGTATACCCCTTCGGCAGGTCGGTCATGCGCTGGTAGGCGTATTCTATTTTGGCTTCGCTGTGCCGCCGCCCGATGCGCTCCTCGAAGATCTCCCGGTTTTCCGGCTTGATGATGCAGATGACTCGGCCGAAGCCCGCCTTCATCGCATCGTGGATGGAATAATCGATGATAAGCTCCCCGTAGGGGCCTACCGGTTCGGCCTGCTTCAGCCCACCGTAGCGGCTGCCCAGTCCCGCCGCCATGATAACAAGTGCCGGTCTCTGCATAGTCTGTCTCTCCTTTTCCCGGATGATCTATACCGCCTGCCGTGGGCCGATCCGCCCCGCAGGGTACCCGCCCGGCCCTCCGGGCCGGGCGGGTCGGGCGGCCTGCGGCCGCCCCGGGCGCCGCCCCCGGCGGCGCCGCCCTGCGGGGCGTCCCGGACCCCCTTGCAGGCTGCTGCTGTTATTATAGCAAATTCTCCCCCCAAATGCCACATTATTTTGTCCTCCGCCTAATATATATGCCAAAAAAGGGGGGCTTGCCATGCGGGATACAATCTGGGTGCCGGTCGTCGCCGTCCTCGGGCCGCTGGTCGGCTCCGCCATCGGGGTGCTGCTTCCCAGCCGGGAAAGCCTCCTGCGGCGGCTGCTGGCCTTCGCCGCCGGTACCATGCTCACCCTCTCCTTCCTGGAGCTCCTCCCGGAAAGCCTTGCCGCCTGCTCCCCACCCGCCTGTGCCGCCGGACTGGCCGTAGGGGTCTTCGGCGTGCTGGCGCTGCACCGCCTCCTGCCCGCCGCCCCAAACGCCCCCTCTGCCCCCCGCCGTACCGCCCTCCTCATGGTCGCCGCCATTATGCTGCACAACCTCCCGGAGGGCATCGCCATGGCTGCAGGCGGGCAAAGCCGCACCATGCTGCTCATCGCCGTCGCCATCGCCACCCACGATATCCCCGAGGGCATCTGCACCGCCGCACCCTACCTGTACGCCACCCACCGCCGCGGCCGGGCCTTCTGGCTCTCCCTTTCCACCTGTCTGCCCACCCTGCTGGGCTACGGGCTGGGGCGCCTGCTGTGGCGGGGCCTCCCGCCCTTTACCATGGGCATGGTCACCGCCTGCATCGCCGGACTGATGATCACCATCAGCTGCGAGGAGCTCATCCCCGCCGAAGCCGGCGGCAGCGACCGACTCTCCGCCATGCCCGCCCTTATGGCCGGCGTGATACTGGTACTGGTGCTGCGCCAGCTGCTGGGTTGACCCTTCAGCCCCCTGCAATCCACAGGAACCGGGCCACAGGCCGCCCGCCCTCCGGGCGGGCAAACGGGCTTCGCCCGTTTCGGCGGCTCCGCCGCCGGGCCTGCGGCCCTCCCCCTCCCCAATACCTCCCCCCGATACTTCCCCCCACAGCAAAAAACTCCCCGGAGAGCACCACGCCCCCCGGGGAATTCTGTTATCCGATCACTCGTCGTAAACATCCTGCGGAATGTCCTCCACCAGCACCTTCATGATGCCGCCGCAGACCATCCCCTCGCTTTCCGCCACATCGCCGGTCATGTCAATATCGATCACCTTATAGGTATTCGTCCCGATGATATCCAAAGCATCCCGCAGGATCGCCGCCTCGCTGCACCCGCCGCCGATGCTCCCTACAATGCGCCCGTCGGGGTAAACATACATCATGGCGCCCATGCCGCGCGGGGTCGAGCCCTTGGTCTCGATGACGGTGACCAGCGCCACCGGCTCCTCCACCTTCATCAGCGACTCCGCCACCGTCAGATCCATATCGGAGGTATTGATGGCACGGTTGGCGCCGCCGTGCAGCCGCTTATATTCGATGACCTGCGAAAGGATGGAAATGGCGATCTCGGCCGGGGAAACCGCACCGATGGCAAGGCCGATGGGGGTGCAGATCCGTCCCAGACGCTCCTCGTCCAGCCCCTCCTCGCGCAGCATATCCAAAAGGCCGCGTACCCGCCGCCGGGAGCCGATCATGCCCAGGTAGGCGGGCTCTCTCTGCCGGAACAGCGCCCGCAGGCAGTCGGCGTCAAAGCGGTGACCGCGGGTGATGACCACCACAAAATCGTAGGCGGTGATCCGCAGCTTTTCAATAGCGTCTTGGAAGCTGTCGCAGATGACCTCCTTTGCCAGCGGGAAGCGGGCTTCATTGGCAAACTCCATGCGGTCGTCCACCACCGTCACGGCAAAATCGCACTTGGCGGCGAATTCGCACAGGGGCTGGGCAATATGCCCGCCGCCCAGTATGATCAGGCGCTCCCACGGGGTCAGCGAGTCAATAAAGCAGTTGGCCATTTCCCCGTTATCAAAGCCGTAAACGGGGGAAAGGCTGCCGTCCGGCTGTTTCTGGCAGCTGCACACGGTGCGGGAAAGGCTGGTCAGCTCTCCCTGCTGCCCCTTAAAACAGGTTTTCACGCTGACGGGGCGGCCGTTATGCACCTCCATCAACGCATAATAATAAGCATCGCGAAAAGACATGGCAGATCTGCCTCCTTATTTTGTAGATAAAATACCGCATTTATGATAGCATTTCCGGGGTCCCGTGTCAATCGGCGGGGCGTTGCCGCAGGGCGCCGGTTGTGGTATAATATTGCTGACCGCAGCCCCCCGTCGGTGGCCCGGCCGCCCGCAGGGCCGGTGCCGTTCCGGCACCGCGGCGGCTCCGCCGCCGGACCCGTCCTGCCGGACGGGCCGCCCTGCGGGCGGCCTGCCCCTTCCCCATTCCTATACTTCCCGTATAATCCATCTCATACTATTACTTTCCGTTTAGGAGGCCCCTATGCCGCAATTACCCGCCGCCCTGCCGGGGCAGCTTTTACAGTGGTACGACCAAAACCGCCGCATCCTGCCGTGGCGGGAAAATCCCAGCCCCTACCGCACCTGGATCTCGGAGGTCATGCTCCAGCAGACCCGCGTGGAGGCGGGCATCGCCTACTTCGAGCGCTTTACCGCCGCCCTGCCGGATATCCCCTCCCTTGCCGCCGTGGAGGAGCAGCAGCTCCTCAAGCTGTGGGAGGGACTGGGCTATTACAGCCGCGCACGGAACCTCAAAAAAGCCGCCACCCTGCTGATGGAGCAGCATAACGGGGTGCTCCCCGCCGATTTTGCGGCATTGTGCCGGCTCCCCGGTCTGGGCGAATACTCCGCCGGGGCCATCGCCTCCATCGCCTTTGACCTGCGGGTGCCCGCCGTGGATGGCAACGTGCTGCGGGTGGCCGCCCGCCTCATGAACGACGCCCGCAACATCGAGGACGCCGCCGTAAAAAAGGAATTCCGCCAAACCGTCTGGGAGGTGCTGCCGCAGCACCGTGTCGGGGACTTTAACCAGTCGCTGATGGAATTGGGGGCGCTCATCTGCCTGCCCAACGGCCGCCCCCTGTGCGAGCGCTGCCCGGTGCAGAACCTATGTATGGCCTACGCCGCCGGGACGCAGCTTTCGCTGCCCACCCGCCAAAAAAAGCCCCGCCGCCGCAAGGAGCAGAAAACCGTTCTGCTGCTGTGCCGCCCCGGGGAGGTTCAAATCACCCAGCGCCCGGCCGACGGCCTGCTGGCCTCCCTTTGGGAATTTCCCACGCTGCCCGGCCTGCACAGCCCCGGCCAGGTCGCCGAGCTGCTTTCCCTCCCCCTCTCCGCCGTGACCCCGCTGGGGCCCGCCACCCACATCTTCACCCACATCGAATGGCAGATGGAGGGCTACCGGGTCACCCTGCCCGCCGATGCCCCGCTTTGGGGCGGCTGCATTTCCGTCCCCACCGCGGCGCTGTTCGCCAGCTATCCCATCCCCTCGGCCTACGCCGCCTACCTAAAAACCCTGCGCTGATCCCGCACCGCCCCCCGCAAGCCCCTGCAAGCCGCACACTATTGCGCCCGCAGGCGCCGCCTGCGGCAGCTTCACCGGGCTTCGCCCGGTGGCTCCGGCTGCGCCGGAGCGCCTGCGGGCGCCCTCCCCCTGCACACACCCCCTGCGCACACCCCCACTATCCACCCCACCAAGGAGACCCCTATGGAAAAACTCACCTGCCCCTACTCCCGGCGCTGCGGCGGCTGCCAGCTGCTCCACCTCACCTACCGGGAGGAGCTGGCCCATAAGCAGGCCATCGCCCAAAAATACCTCTCCCGCTTCGGCCGGGTGCAGCCCATTCTGGGCGCCGCCCAGCCCTGCTACTACCGCAATAAGGTGGAGGCCGCCTTCGGCACCGACCGTTCCCGCCGTGTCATCGCCGGGACCTACGAGCCGCACAGTCACCGCATCGTCAATATCGAGCGCTGCCTGAACGAAAACCAAACCGCCGCCGCCATCATCGCCACCATCAAAACACTGCTGCCCTCCTTCCGCCTCTCCCCCTACGATGAGGACGCCCGCACCGGCTTTCTGCGTCATGTGCTGGTGCGCTGCGGCGTCCGCACCGGGGAGGTCATGGTGGTGCTGGTCACCGCCACGCCGCAGTTCCCCTCCCGCCAGAATTTCATCCGGGCACTGCTCTCCGCCCACCCGGAGATCACCACCATCGTGCAAAATGTAAACAGCCGCCGCACCAGCGTCCTGCTGGGCGACCGGGAACAGACCCTCTACGGCCCCGGCTTCATCCGGGATACCCTCTGCGGCATGACCTTCCGCATCTCGCCCCGGTCCTTTTATCAAATCAACCCCGCCCAAACCGAGGTCCTGTACCGCCGCGCCATCGAAGCCGCCGGGCTGACCGGCCGGGAAAAGGTGCTGGACGCCTATTGCGGCATCGGCACCATCGGCATGATCGCCGCCGCCCATGCCGGCGAGGTCATCGGGGTCGAGCAAAACCCCGCCGCCGTCCGGGATGCCATCCGCAACGCCAAGGAAAACGGGGTCAAAAATATCCGGTTCGTCGCCGCCGATGCCACCGCATGGATGCAGGCCGCCGCCGAAGAAAACCTCCCCGTTGACGTCCTGTTCATGGACCCGCCCCGCAGCGGCAGCACCCCGCAGTTCCTCTCCGCCGCAGTAAAAATGTCCCCTAAACGCATCGTCTACATCAGCTGCTGCCCCGAAACGCAGGCGCGCGACCTCCCCCTGCTGCAAAAGGGCGGCTACCGCATCACCCTCCTCCAGCCGGTGGACATGTTCCCCCACACCGACCACATCGAAACCATCGCCGCCCTGGAACGGCCGCAAAAGTAAAACTGTATCGGCTCCCTCGACCGGGTTTCGCCTTCCGGCAGATGGACATGACACAGTTTCTGCTCGCCTAGCGGCGGCGCAAGTCTTTTAGTTATCATAATCTGTACGGCTGCCGCCGGGGCGTTACTTTTCTGTGAAGAAAAGTAACCAAAAGTCATTCAGGGCTGCGCC